>Ga0207433_10003319_pt1 | contig 31190 bp, 34 predicted proteins | sample YelNatPaOPGAMG01_FD_187559 | JGI IMG/M metagenome (GOLD analysis project Ga0207433, IMG submission 187559) | Hot spring thermophilic microbial communities from Obsidian Pool, Yellowstone National Park, USA - OP-RAMG-01 (SPAdes) (version 3) | ecosystem: Environmental > Aquatic > Thermal springs... | reverse complement strand
GATAGGAAAATCAGGCTTGCTATAATCTATTATATAAACATGACCAGCATCTTTTAGCGCAAAAGCAAAATAAGGACCGTAAGGAGTGTCTGCAATTGAAGCAACACGAGACGAACCTATATTTCCTTCTGTATCTATTACGCTACTAGTAGGATAAACTTTAATCGGCTTCAGTGTCATAGCGTCGAGCAAAACAGCTCCGCCTGGTACATAGTTTCCAGCAAGAACATATCTACCGTCAGGACTACATGCAAGCCCCCTACTGTCACTTCCGACTCTAACCTTTGCAATGATTGGCTGACCTGGAGCGTTTAGGTCGAACATCTGTACCCATCCGTCTCTACTTATATTATATACATATCGTGGAATTCTTTTATTAACTACCGTTACGTGAGTAGCAAAACCGGCACTATGTTTAGATAAAACCTTGTTTGTAGTTCCATCGATAAACCCGACTTTTGAAGCATCTCTTTCAGTAAAAATAACAATATCTTGGACATTTTTAACATCTGTAGGATTTGGATATTTTTTATACAACTCTTCACGATTTAAAACAACTTGATACGTCGCCTCTACATCTTCAAGAGTAAGGTTTTTTATCTGCCTGCCTTCAAATTTTAGTAAATATTGAACCATTTTATCAGCATCATCTTTGGTAAGTTTGCTTTTAAAACTAGGCATCGCAGTACCTGCTCTGCCATTTAAAATTGTATCTGCCAGCATGTAGTCATTTTTTTTGCCGATAACTTTTGGATCCAACGAGCTTCCTACCCCACCCTCATGGTTTGGACCGTGACATCCTTGACACTCTCTCTCGAACATTTTTCCGGCATCCAATTTTGAATCGCCGGCAAATAGAGACATACTTGTTAACGCAAGGCCAACAAAAGAAACACTCAGAAACTTGTTCATCCATCGCTCCTTTTAAAGATTTATTAAATTGCAAAAAAAGTTTAACTAAACAACTACATAAACTTCATTGATATTTATCAAGTTTTTTTATATCTCTTCATTATTTAAATATTTATCCACAAACAGCCAAAGTATTGCAAGAAAGGTAGCTATAACGACGCCTATAGTGCCAAATTTACACGTATATTTAATCAGCGATACAAAACCCTCCATCAGAATGGCTTTAAAATAACAAGAGTCATAATTGACAAAGTCGCCGTAAGCATCAAAATTAGCGCTATCGTATAGTTTGTTGAGTCCATATCTGTAAGAGATAGTTCTTTTATTTTATGCCATTGCCAAATAAAACATATTATTAGAATAATCAGGACAAACATTTTTGTATAAAACCAGCCACTTTTCATTACGTTGGTATCATCTATTATAAAAACTATCCCGCTTACTAAAGAAAATACAAAAGACGGCAAAGAGACATACTTGTAGCTATTATGAAGAATACCGGCAACTTGGATATTGTCGGCACCTTTTTTCATATTGTTTAGTTGGAAAAATATTAGCGCCATGGAACCTATCCATAGCGCCACAAAAGAGAGATGAATTACCTTTGTATATAGATAAAACATCTAATTGCTCACCTTGCTTTTCTTGCAAAATAAATTTTTTGTACCGTATCAAAAAAGATAACGGCGCCGCCTATAACCATCATGCCATCAGGTACGATTCTAATCCACATCCATGTTTTCATAGGTTCTAGAATTTCTCTACTTCTAGTAGCAAAATAGCCCATCTCATATGCAACTTGCGTCTGATGAAAACCTATAACCAATGTTGGAATAGCATAGCCTATTACACCGATGGTTAATAACCAAAAACCCCATTTACTAAGAGTTTCAGTCCATACAAGACCTTTTGCTAAGGCATTTGCTCTTGCAGTCATATATATAAATGCATAACTTATGTAGCCAAAAGCGCCGAGCAACGCAACGTGTCCATGTGGCATAATCAAATAGGTTCCGTGTGAATAGTAACCTATGGTCGGCGTATTAATAACCATACCGAGCCATCCGGCGCCTAACCAGTTTAAAAAACCAGAACCTGCAAGCCACATAAACGGAACGCCCCATTCAAATTTTTGTCCCATTTGTTTAATATGCTTTTGCTCTTTAATTGCTTCAATCATCAGAATAACTAACGGTAGAGGCTCGATAGCAGAAAATAGACCTCCCATCGCTATCCAATACTCATCCGTGCCTTGCCACCAATAGTGGTGTCCAACGCCTAAAGTACCGGTAGCCATAACCAATACAAGCTCAAATAGCATAATTCTCTCAGCTACACTTTTTCTGACCAAACCTAACGCAACAGATAAATAAGCTAATACGCCTGCGGCGAATAGTTCAAATGTTAATTCAACCCATAGATGCACAACCCACCATCTATAGTAATCATCAACGGTAAAATTTGGAATAATTTTATTAATAGGCATCATACCGGCTATATAAAGAGTAGCGATACCGAATGCTGACCAAATAATAGTACCGACAAGTACGCTATTTTCTTTTGCTTGACGGATAGTGCTATATACCATCGCAAACCACAATACTAGACCGACAAGTAACCCTATGTCCCATACACGACCTAGTTCTAAGTACTCTCGACCTTCATTGCCAAACCAGAACCAAGACTCTCTTAGTTGTCCGCTAGCGCCTAGGTATATACCTATAAGACCTCCGCCGCCGACAACCAAAAGTGCGACCCATAATAAATCTACAAGCCTAGGAAACCTAAGGTCTTTTCCCGCAACAAGAGGCGCTATAAACAAGCCTCCGACTAGCCAACCGATGGCAACCCAAACAATTGCTAGGTTTAGGTGAAGAGCCCTCATGATATTAAACGGCAGAATATCCTGTGAGATAATAAATTTATCCAAAGGATCGGCATAAGTATGCGCCAAATATCCGCCGATTACAAGCTGTAACATTGAAAACAGCGCTACAATCGGAATGTATTTGAGAAGTTTTTCTTGTGATGGAAAAAACTTCGTAATTTTAAGAGGCTCCTCTAAAGGTTCGCTACTATTGTGTTCATCTTTTATAAAAAATTCATAAATAACATAAATTACAAATATTGTAAGAGGCCACAAAAGTAACCACTCCCATAGTGAAACCTTATGCGCAATCCAGCCCACATCCTGATCTATAAGAGGTTCTTTAGGCCAGTTATTAGACCAAGTTCTGTCTGTACCTGGACGCAAAGATGAAGAAACGAGCTGTGCCCAATCAAAAAACGCGGCTATCTTGCTAGCCTCTTCAGGCCTAATAATACCGCCCCTCCAAGCTCTAGCTTTATCTCCGTTAACCAAAAAGTTAATAATATAAGCTCTATTTGCTTTAAACGCCTCCGTTGAAGCTGTCGTGTATACGACACCATCTTTTGTAAGTATGGTTTGTTTGAAATCTTTTTTTACGATTTCTTTAATCATACCCCTCTCTTCTATGCTAAGTTCTTTTGAGCTTTTATTGAATTTTTCTTTTGCATAGTAGTCATAAAGAAACTCCGCTCTTTTATGAAAAAGCTCCGTAGAAAAATCAGGTCCTAGATATGCACCCATACCAAGCAAAGTTCCATAGTCCATTAAATCAAACTCTTGAAACAACCCTTTTCCGTCAACAAGATCTTTTTCCGTATAGAGTACTTCACCGCTTATACTCTTTACCGCAGAAGGCAATGGCGGCACCTCTTTTACAAGGTTGGCGCTAAAATAAACTAACGCTACAACCATTGTGATAGCAAGCATCCAAAAGGCATTAAATAGCCCTTTTTTGCTCATAAATCTTGTGAGTAACGAATCATTACCCATGCTCACTCCTTTACGATATATTTGTACTACTCTCGCAAATAGCAATGACCTTTCGGCAAGAGTATTTCGATAAGAGTGACTAGTGAATTAAGCCAGAGGTCACTCTGGGCGGAAGATTATCCAAAGAGGTGAGTGGAGTCATTGATATTTATCAATTTTTCATTTTTTTATGAAAAAAGTTCTAGCAATCCGTCAGAGTTTAGTATTTGGAATTTTTTTCCTTCGTCGCTTATTAGACCAAGCGTGCGAAATTTTTTCATTGTTCTTGATAGCGTTTCTGGAGTTATGCCTAATATGGTAGCTATTTTATTTTGCTTTATATTTCGCGATGAATTTTGATTTTCATATAAAAATTTTGCGACCCTAGAAGTAGAATCTAGCGTAAGATGTGTCGTAATAACATTTTCTAAATATTTTAATTTTTGCGATAATGACTGAATTATTTTAAAAGCAATAGCGGTATCTTTCAGAAAGTCTCTTTCAAATATCTCATAGTCAATTTCCAAAACACTACCGCTAGTTTCAAGCTCAGCCGTAGCCGGAAACGGTATTTTATGAAAATTAGCCATTTCGGCGACTATCGATATGGGATAAAAATAGTGTATTACTATCTGATTTTGTTTCATATCAGACTTATACGCCTTAATGATACCATCTATCAATATGTACAGTTTTTTTGCCTCATCTCCTTCATAGAATAAAATATTACCTTTCTGACAACTCTTCATAGTTGTGATACCTAGTAGTTTTTCAAGCTCACTCTCAGAAAGAGAGTTAAATAAAAAAATTCTCTTAAGTTCGCCAATATCCATAATAATATCCTTCTTATTTTGTCACAATCATGCGTATTTCAAAAAAAATTATGACTTAAAGCGCCCCAGTTCAGTGTTTAGTTTTTCGGTTGCGCCGTAAAGCCCACTGGCGGCTTGTGCTATCTCTTCAACACTTCTTGTATTTGATGACGAAATCTCGTTAATTTCATTTATAAGCTTTGCTATTCTCTCAGACTCATTAACCATTAGAATTGATTTTTCGACATTTTTATTTATATAGTCTACATTTTCTTTCATGGCTCCCTCGGCATTATAGATTGCATTTTCTACGTTTTGTTTAATATTTATTAGATTTTGTATATTTTTAGCATTTTTCTCCATTTGATCGGAAGCATCCATGATTGATTGAACAACTACACTAATAGTGGCATTTATTTCAACTAGACTTCTTTGCGTCTTCTCTGCTAATTTTCTGACCTCATCGGCAACAACAGCGAAACCGCGCCCATGCTCTCCTGCGCGCGCCGCCTCAATGGCTGCATTCAAAGCTAAAAGATTAGTTTGGTCGGCTATATCGTTTATAACGGACAGTATACTTCCGACTTGCTCCGCTTCATGGCTCATTTGTTGAAGTCTAGTACCCAAAAATATCTCTGCCTCACTTGTCGTTTCTATTTGACTTCCCAATGCCGATATTTGATTCTTTGCGGATACAAAGCTCTTCATAACTTCTTGGATTTTTTCCTTTATATCATCGGCGGCAATAGCTTCATTTTTTATTGAATCTCGAATTTGGGCTATTTCACAAGTTGCCAACTCAACTATTTTAGTCTCATTTATAGCATTTTCACCTATTTGGAAACTTGTAGCACTTAACTGACTACTCATAGCCGCATTTTCGCCTGACGAACACTTAGCATTATTTACAACTTTTCTCAGAGAAGCTAAAAAAGTATTTACGCTAGACGCAATAACCGAGAATTCATCTTTTGAGTTGGTCGGCAATACCGTTGTTAAGTCATTATTTTTACTCATTATTTCAATGGTATTCTTAAATTTTTCGACGGTAGTAGAAATACTTTTATTCGTGATAATAAATACCAATAATACCACCAACAACGATAGAGCTATTATAATTTCTATTATCATGGAGTTGTTTTCCATATATGCCTTATTAACGTTTTTGATACTTATCGTTAATTCTTGTAGTTTTTGCAATATAACTTCGTATTTGCTAGCAGATATTTTTGTTAATTCTACCAACTTACCTCCATCTTCACTTTTATGAAACTCTTCTGAATAAATATCTTTTCCATATTTTTCAAAGATAGCAAGTCTTAGTTCGTTGTTATTTTGCCACTCATTAATCAAATACAATAATTCCGTTATCTTGTCTGCGTTGGATTTTAAGAGCATCGTCCGGCGAAGTTGCAGTAAATTATTATTTGCTTCTTGTGCCTTATCTTGGTATTTATTTAGATACTCTTTCTTCAAAAATAGTTGATAGCCTCTCATTTCCATCATCATAGAGCTTATATCGTTTCTTACATTTCCTAATATTATCATTCTGTCAACCGTATCGCTAGACTTTAGATTATTATTATGAACAAAATACCCCAATATTGCATAAGAAAAAAGCGATAGCAAAGCCAATAATATTAGTTTTGACTTTATTGTATGAAACATTTTTACTCCTGTAATTTTTAAAACTATATTTTAATAATACGTCAATTTTTAGAATTTTTTATTGATATAAATCAACTGAAAAGATTATGTAGTGCTGGGACAATATTGTCAGTACTTGTCTTAAGTCAATGCTTTAGATAACAAACTGATTTATACTACGTTATTAAAATATTTGAAAGACATGAGGTATGTTTTGTTCCAAAAATATTATGTAAAGTTAGCTTTTGGATTTATTATCATAATCATCATAGGTTGGGCATTTTTTGTTTTTTATAGCTATTATGTTGACTATGAGAAGCAACTAAATCAGCGTAATATGTCGAAATATTTACTCTCAAGCGCCATAGTTATTGCGGATTTTGTCAATGAGACACAAAAAGAGAGGGGGCTTAGCGCGGCTTTTTTGGGAAACACTAATAAAAAAACAAGGAACAAGCTTTCTGAAGAACTTGCTAACCAGCGTAACAGAGTGGACACAGTTTGGCTAATTACAAAAAAACGACTAATCGGTGATCTTATTTTTGAATATGCAACTATTCCGATGAAACAAGAGATCAGATCCTCGATAGCTATGGTTGATAGTTTGCAAAATATCCGTGACAAAATAGATAAGAGCTCAATAACGCTTCATGATGAGCTAGAGTTTTTTAATTCGCTAAATGAAAATCTTTTAGACCTTATTCCTATAGCAAGCCGGATAACCCCCATAAAAGAAATATCTCAAGCTCTACAAACATACTGGACTATTTTAAAATGGAAAGAAAATGTAGGGATAGAGCGTGGTGTTATCGCAAATCTCTTAGCTTCCAAAGAAATTAATGAATCTTTATACGAAAGGGTTCTGATTGCCCACACAATGGTTTCCAGCAACCAAAAGCAGGTCTACTTGCTATTGGGCGACGATTGGCGTCAACGATTTGCAGTTTTGCTGGATGACCCTTTATTTGAGCTTACAAATAGATATTATGAAGATATAGTAAGCGGAATATTTTCTATAAATACATTAGAGTGGTTTAATGTTGTTACTAGAAAAATGGATAGATTTGATCTGTTTTTGTATAGCTACAGAGTATCTATAACTAAAAACCTAGAGCAATTAGAAGATGAATCATTTAGGCGGTTGATTATTTTTATGTTTGGAACTATTACCTTTGTAATGTTTTTATTGCTTGTAACATACTTTTTATCTAGAAAAATTCTCAATATGATTACAGATATGCAAATTGCATCTATAGTATTTGAAGCACAGGAAGGAGTGACTATTACGGATTCGAAAGGAATAATTTTGAAGGTAAACAAAACTTTTGAAACCATTACCGGATTTAAAGCAGAAGAAGTTATCGGTAAAAAACCTTCAATTTTAAAATCAGGAAAACAAAATGAGCAATACTATAAAGATATGTGGAATAGTGCAATACATAAGGGATATTGGAGCGGCGAGATAATTAATAAAAAAAAGGATGAATCGTTAATAAATGAGTTTTTGAGCATTACTACAATATATGACCATAAAAAAAATGTAACACATTTTGTCGGGATATTTAGCGATATTAGTAATCAAAAAGAAGCCCAGGAGACGATTGCAAAACTTGCCTTTTTTGACCCTTTAACAAATTTACCGAACAGAAGACTACTGCTCGATAGATTAGAGCATGCCATTGGCAGATGCGCAAGAGAGAAAGAATTTTTAGGTATTGCTTTTATTGATTTAGACCATTTTAAGCGTATAAACGACACAAAAGGACATAGTGCAGGAGACGCTATTTTGATACAAACAGCCGAGAGATTGTTGCACTCTATTAGGACAATAGATACGGTTGCTAGACTAGGCGGTGATGAGTTTATAGTTATATTTGAGGGAATCGGACAGAATAAAGACGAGGCGATACATAATGCCACTGCTTTGTCCGAAAAGCTTTTGGAGATACTCAATTTGCCATATAATATTAGCGACGAACAGATCTATATTACCGGAAGCATAGGAATAGCTTTGGTTAGCGAAGAAAACGCAAAAATTGACGACATTATAGCTCAAGCCGACACGGCAATGTATGGAGCCAAAGATGCAGGACGCAACAGTTTTAGGTTTTTTGACCTCTCCCTTCAAGAAATCATGTCCAAACAATTACTGATGGAAACTGCGCTTAGAAAAGCTATAAAAGAAAATGAATTCTTTTTATTGTATCAACCGCAGGTGAATAAGAAAGGCATTATAGTCGGAGCTGAAGCTCTTATAAGATGGGATAGGATAGGACATGGACTTGTCTCTCCAGCAGATTTTATTCCTATTGCCGAAGAAAGTCATCTCATAATCGATATCGGGCAATGGGTTGTTTCTGAAGGATGTAAAACCTTGGCTACATGGAAAAATTTATCATATCTATCCGATATTATTTTGTCAATAAATATTTCAACTCCGCATTTTATGGATAAAGATTTTATAAAAACTCTTCGTCGGCTTATATTGCAATACCGTATCGACCCTAAAAAATTAAGAATTGAATTGACCGAGTCCGTATTTGCAAAAGACACAAAAATAGTTAGAAAGGTTATGGATGAAATACATTCTCTCGGGGTAGGTCTAGCACTAGATGATTTTGGTACCGGATATTCTTCATTATCATATTTACGTGAATTTCCGCTTGATGAAATTAAAATTGATCAAAGTTTCACTAGAAAAATGACTGAAAAAAATAGCACCAATTATTCTATTTCAAAAGCTATCGTAGCAATGGGGAGAGCATTAAAATTAGAGGTTATTGCGGAAGGTGTAGAAACAAAACAGCAATTTGAGTGGCTAATGGAGATGGGTTGTTTATATTATCAGGGCTATTATTTTTACAAGCCCATTTCAAAAGACCACTTGGAAGAAATTTTGAAGAATAGTTTGGAATGAGAAATCATATCTTTATGTAATTTCTTAAGTAAAAACGCCAAACCGGAGCGAGTGAGGTTGTGCCGCTTTAATCACTCCGATATTTTTAGTCTAGCAAAAAAGGCGCTTATATACTTTGATTTTGGTCAATATATTGTCTATTTTACAGTCTTTCTATTTTGCGTTGCTAGTTCATATATTTTCAGCAAATCTTCCTCAGTAATATCCACTAGCAAATCCATCTCTCTAAAGGCAAAAACCAGATCGTCGTGCGATATTTGACCTGCTTTAATATCTGCTTTTGCAATATCATTGCGGTTGCTCTTGGAAAGATATGCCGGATAGCGTCTCCAAGCAAAAAATGAGTTAAAAATAACTGCGACAAGAATTATAATCGCAATATTTATAGCAACCGGAGTGAGCATAAAACTATACCCCATCGAGATAACATTATGACCTCCTATGACTGCTACCAAAGCGGTGGCGCCCCCTGGAGGATGAATACATTTAAAGTAATGCATGGCTAATATCGCCAATCCTACTGCAATCCCAGCCGACAAAATAATATCCGGAACTAGTTTTGCGATGCTGACGCCGACAAATGCTGAAATAATATGACCTCCTATGACTGCCCACGGCTGAGATAACGCGCCGTGCGGAAGAGCAAACAATAGCACCGCGGATGCCCCCATTGAAGCCGTGATAAGAACTGCGCCGTTGCTTCCGATAAACAAATCGCTAATATAAAAAACCAAAAATATCCCGAAAAAAGCTCCTATGGATGATATTATTTTCTCTTTGTGCGTAACTGTTTGCAAATCCACGCCAAGAAAATTATATATAAGATTCATATTATGCCTTTGCTTGCTCAGTTATTCTTTATATCTACCATACCCACCATAATGAGTCTATATAGTAAATCTTCCAGTATTGCTATAGGGTAATGACAACAGTTAGTACCGACTATACTAATAAAATATAGAGTCATCTTTGTTCGGTAGAAATATCAAATATATCAATATTTTAACCTTGTTAATAAATCTTACATATATCATCAGGATTGCTACGAAGCACTGCCTTTACCCTTTCTTGCCATAATCTCATAAATTCCCTTTGATCTTCTTTGTCCCCACCGTTAAGTGCAAGAGTCAAGTATTTGTTCATTTCAGGGTTAAAAGGCACTAACGAAAGCGAAATATCAAACTCCACAGACTTTTCAAGAGATAGCGAAAGTATCTTGTATTCACTTTTTATATCAGAATCAAAATGCAACAAATTACTTCTATTAAACTTTCCGCCGATACCTTTGAACCCATCAGACTCTCTAGCGCCCGTGACAAATGAGAATACATTTGAGATAACGCCGTTTACGCCTACGTCTCTACCGTTTTTTGCAAAAACTTCAATATCTCCCCTAAAAGGAATGTCTTCTTTGTATATATTTTCTAGTGCATACTTAATACTAATAAATGCACTAGCCACGGTAGGACAAGAATGCCCGGCATATTTAACAATATCCAAATAGCCAATATCGATACACTCATCAAAACTACCCAAAAACTCTCCCAGCTGTTCTTTTATCTTTATAGGTTGAACCAAATCCATATAGTCTATTACTGCCATTTTCTATCCTTTTTCAGTATTTTAACGCTTGTCTGACATGTTCACTAGCCATTGTTATATTCCAAGCAGGATCCCAGACAACATCCACACTGCAACCGCTTACGCCTTCAACCTTTTTTACGGCATCTTTTACCCATTCTATCATAGACTGATGCAACGGGCATCCTCTAGTCGATAGAGTCATAATTACATTTACGAAATTACTTTCATCTATTTCAACAGAATATATCAAGCCTAATTCAACGAGATTAAAACCAACCTCAGGGTCCATAACCGTCGAGATTGAGTCAAAAATATCTTCTTTAGTTATCACTTTTAATATCTCCCTTCAAACTTAAGCATCTTTACAACCCCAACCAACAAAAACATTCCACCCACGACCAAAAACGAAACCCCACAGTACCAAAGTTCGTTTATATTGAACAATATAGCAAAACCACACGACAGTAAACCTGCAAAACTAAACCATAATTGATACTCCGCATCTTTTATAGGAATCATTTCACTCAACATAGGTACTTTCTGCTTTCCCACTAGTGGACTAAATTTATCAAACCAAACCAAGAATGGAATAATTTTAAAAAAATGACCCGTAATCAAAAAAGATAAGAACCCTACGCCAAATAAAAAACCGCTAAAATTTATAAATCTCTGATCATTAACCACAATTGCCGCAAGCATAGAATAAAACGATACCAATAGACTGCCAAAAGATACCGACAAAGATTTAAACCATATATCCCTCTCTTTTCTGGCTCTTTTTTTATAAATAGTAAAAACTTGATAAATAAATAGCGCCGACGCCGTCAAAAGAGCGCCAAATCCTAGCGATACACCGATAGGAAAATCTATAAGTTTAAATATACCGATACATAATATACCAATAATTACCAGCCAAAATGCTAATTCCGCAGGTCGTTTGTCAAAACCGTGTGCAAGTCCAAACATCGGTAAAAGTATAATTGATATACCGATTATTATCAAAAACACATATCCGCCAACCGCAAAAACAACATGGGAAAGATAGACTACTTGTATATCAAAACCTACACCATATACAAAACCTGATACCAATAATAAACCCATAAGCACGGCTAAGAATAAAAAAATATGTCCGACGCCTATACTATTGACAGATAGTGAAGAGTTTTTTCGCTTTATTAGTGTGGCAAATATATCAAAAATATACATCGCCACTGCCGTAAAAATAATCATCCCTCCATACGGTAGCAATTTTACATTAAACCAAAAACCGCCAACAAGGATTAAAATACCAATAGTCAACAAATACGGTAAAGCAACAAAGACTTTTACGAAACTATGTCCTATTTCCAACACTACCGGAACAAGTTGACCCATAGCACCCAAAATAGTAGTTATAACAAATCCAACCAAAAATAGATGCGCCCATCCGACTACCGCCAAATCAGCATATCGTTCATTTAGCTTAATCCAAAAAAGAGCGGACATGGCAAGCAAATTAAAAATAGCACCTATAACAAAAAATGGCGCTATATAATGGATAGGCGGTGCAAAGTCACTAGTTATCTTCATCTAAAAGCACTAATGGCAAGTAGAATGATATTTTGCTTCGCCCATATCCACATATCCTTTTCGAGTGAATACAACTTCTACCAAACCATCACTCCTAACAGATGAAACAATTTTAAAATCATCGCCTATTTTATCAATTAATCCTCCTGGATTTTTATGATTTATCATTAAAAGCTTTTTATTATCTGCGTCTAACAAGTTTAATCCCGCTACGGCATTTACCATAGGTTCAGGAGGAGAACATTTTGAAGTATCAAACGCATAGTATATATCATTGTCGATACCAAATTCGACAAAATCAACAGTAGCTCCGTCAACGGTTATTTTTTTTGCGCCGTCAGGAATATTAATCATAATTTACCCTTTTTTAGTTTTTTTTATTTTAAAAATGAACGTAACAAAATTGCATACCATAAAATTGCGAAGTTGAGCATAAATATAGCCATAGAACCAACTCTTGACAATACGGTTTGTGTTTTAGTTTTGTTCTTTTTATTTGTCTTTAGCGCAATTACAAAGTGAATCACCGTTGCAATAAATACAAATATCACAAGCAGTAGTTTTATAGTAATAAAATATCCAATATCCGTAGACATTTCTCCTATAGATAAAAACAAACTATTATCAAACAATAACCATAAACCTGTCACAATCAAAAGCAAGAGCCAAAAACTTTCAAAATAACCGTAAAAAGGTCCTATCGTCTCATACGTCTTTCTTCGAGCATCTTTATCTTTGATAAACACTGCCATTCCAAACAAAAGCATTCCTCCGCCGACCCAAGCACAAGCAGAAATAATATGAACATACAAAATTAAATTTGCCAAATGCATCGTACCTACCTTTTTAGTGTTATGCGGTTTGTATTATAAATTTTTTCAAACTAGTTATGTTTGATTTAAATCAATAAGTTTAAGAAGATTGCAAAAACCTTATAAATACGGCTTTAGTATTCAAAAGTTTTGTCGATATAGCGTGAAGTTTATATATATTTAGTAGGATTTTATAATGAGTTTGATTATCGGAGTATTTTTTATATTTGTTTTTTGGGGTTTATCGTTCGGATTTAGCGAGTTAACAAAAATAGAACCAAGAGAAAGACAACTAAAGCCACGCAATTAGAACCTTCTAGGAAAATAGAAAATTAGTTACGCCATCTAGTTTAGTCGGATGACTACTCAAAGTAATTCTGGAGCTATTTACAGCCGCAGTTTCTAGTAGTTAGCTTTTCTATGTCTTTTATCTGGGTCGGATTGTATTGTTGCGGTGTCGCTACATAGCCGTCACTTACTTTTGTCATTTCACCTGCTTTTACCTCTACGGGTTTTGGAGGAGGCGCTCCATCTACACCCTTAAGGGGCGCTACTGTAATTACACCTGAAGTACAGGCTATAGTATCTGGTCCATCTTTTGGTATTATTCCTAGAAATCTAGTTCCCCTAATACCGATGGTAGCCGTTTTTGTTTTTAATTTAAACATATCCGGCGATATTTTCCCTATTCTTCCGCTTACCGCCTTGAAAGCCCCTTCGGTTACGCTTGCTTTAAAATTTACCTTACTTGATTGTTCATCATATAGGTACTCTTGAATATTAAATTTTGAATTACTTCCAACAGACACGGCAGTCCCGTCTGAAAATATAACCTGAGCGTTAGAGTGCACTTTAGTCGTTATAATATCCTTTTCCTCTATAGGTGTACTATATGCGCCCTTTATAAATTTGCCGGCTCTCTCTATTGTAACCTCGCCGTTTGAAACTTTTATTTCGCCGATAGAAGCAACCGCTATTACAGGAAGAAAAAACATAAGAGTTATTAAAAATTTTATTGTTTTCATAACCATACCCCCACTTTTTTTAATAGTATACTATAATGCAATTTAGTTTAATTTATATATAAAAACAATTCCTAAAAATCGCCCCTAGTACTCTCTAACTTGGTTTTTTATAAACTGCACAATTGACGCCGAAATAAAGTTGTGATCTATATCTATAATATACGGAAACTGTTTTAACGTATTTGCATCATGAGGCCACAATCTAAGCCTCAAAATTGACTCTAACCCTTGTTTTGAACCGTTAGAATTGTCATTTAGTATTATCGAGTAGGGATTTGTATTTATCAGTTCGTAAAACTTACCGGAAGTCGTATTCGATACTATCGCACTCAGTAACTCATGCAAGATTCCAATGTTGTCAGCAAAAGCGCGCGAGAGCGTATTTAGTATTTCTTCTACTTCGCATAACAGTCTATTTCTAATTTTAGACTCTTCTTCTGAAGCGGCATACAACGATAGACCGCATTCGTCAACCTTCCATATAGCAAACTTTTTGCGTCCGTCAGAGCTAGGCAAAATCACTAAAGGTTGCGGTAAATAAAACGGTTTCAAAGTTAAATCCGTATGTGATATGGATATATCTACCATAAAGAATTTACTACGACTATTCCTTATGCTACACAATTTTTGCCAAACGTCATTTTGATGAATGATGTTTTCAAGGTCTAGTATTATTAGATCAGATTTTTCATATTTAAGCTTTGCACTTTGAACATAAAATACAATATTACTATCGGTAAATGCGTGAAAATACTGCTCTTGAAGTAATTGCTCCGATAGAATACCGGTATATGAAAATTCTTTTGGCATATATTTTAAAAAATCGGCACATCTAGCGGCGTTTATATGCAAAATATCTCTAATTCCGAGCTCGCTTAAAAATCCGTATTGACTAGCAGTTATATAAGAGCGATCGATAGGAATAACATCCTTTACGGTTGATCGTTTTACAGGAACGAGTTCTTTAAAATAAATTCCGTTTGCGCTATATGAATCAAAATATAGTCTTTTGAAATCAACTCCGGAAAAAAGCTCATATTCATTGAGAGTGCGCACTTTCCCGAGTGAATAAAAATCAAGCTCTTTTAAAGCTTCTCTATCGTCAAAACATAGCTGTGTGCCCAGCAAATGTTTTACTCTTTTTTGTGTATTTATTATTTTGAATTGACTCTCGTTGTCGTCCGAATTTGTCTTAATAGTTCTCGTGTCTTTGTTTGTAATCGGCGATCTCCGATATAGATGATGCAAAATAGTCTTATCGCAATGAAATATATCATAACCGCTCGTCCAAAGTCTTGCGGAAAGAGCTATTTCCTCGCCGTGAAAATATATATGCGGATCATACGGAACCTCGGTAATCATTTCTTTACCGGCAAATAACATCCCTCCGCCTACAAAAGGCGTAATTTCAAATGAGTCGTCGGATTCTTGTGCTTTCTGCCCTACAGATTTAAAAACCACTAGACCGGCTTCCGTAATATTTGGGATAATCTTGCCGACAATATCGCTATACTCTCCATCAAGCGTAAAAGCCGGCGGGTAATGTGAAATTACCGGTTTTTTAAAACCTTGAGAGCTGATTTTGTGATAAATATTTTTTAAAATCGAATCCCACCCCTTGACAAATCTAGAGTGCGAATCAATTTGTAGCGTAAACTCTTCATTTTTATAGAGTTTTTGTGTCAAATTTCTAGCCCAACATACACCGTTTGACTGCGTACAGTGTATTTTTTGTACTCTTATATTTTTTGCATAACAACTCTTGTTATCAAATGGCTCAAACGTATCATCTTCGTGAAATTGCCAAATCAACCCTACAAAAATAGTCTCAGGATGATCCGCCTGTTCAAAAAGGCTTTGTATTGTATTTGTACACTCACTATCCCTATAGCTTGCTATTTGTACAAAAATTGACCCTTTAGAATTAGTCATACGTTATCCTCAAGAACTTTCTAGCTAAATAATATAGCGAGAAGTATGCCATATACTTCTTAATGACTTTTGTCTTGAGAATAACACTATGAAACTAGACTAAATACTCCTATTAAGGCGCCGATTGCGCTTATTAGCATTGAGCCGAGCCAAAACTTTTTATTTTTTGTGAGCGCAGAAATTGAAGCTAGTGCGATTGAGATTTGCAAAAAAGTAATTGCGAAGCTCAAAATATGATGTTTATGATAATAATGCTCACTCTCTTCTGTTTTTTCATCCCTAATAGACTGCAGGCGCTCAGCCTCTTTTTTAATATCCTCTTGTTCTTTTTTGTATTTTGCCGCCTTCTGCGTAAACTCTTCCGTTTTATTTGGATACACCTCGGCATTTATTGTATAAATATGTCCTTTGACGCCTTTTGCCTGATAATAGCTCCACTGATCCGATGCTTGCGCCTGATACAACACTGCTTCGTTTTTTAGCAAAATCGTCTTTGACGTCACTTGTGATTCATACAGACCTGCCAAAGCGGTCACTATTGCAATAATAGCAGTACTAAGCGATATATAAGAAAGCCAAGTAGACTGCTCTTGTTCGGCATGCTTAACCTCTTCCATCGCTTCTTCCACTTGCTTTAAATGTTCTTCAATAGTTCCCGGTTCCATTGTATCTCCTGTTTTTATTATTAAATCATTTTTTATATTTTACTTTCCGCCTCTATCTTTGATTATCTCATCTAGATTGCTAATAGCCCGCTCCGTATTCATCGTCTCATCCCCGATATTTAGCATACTATCATCAGTTGTATATAGATATTTTAGATAGTTTGAACAAGCTATTCTATCTTGCCTAAGTTCATCAGTGCTAATAGAGTTATCTCTGGTAATATTTCTCTCTGCCGTAATTTTGCTAATTTTTTTGCAAAGCATTTTACTAGCTTCCGTGCTTTCGTGATTGAAAGTCTGCTTCGCATCTGTTTCGAGATTTGCTATCCATATCAAAAGTAGTGAACCTACAATAAAAAATAACCACATAAGTATAAGATCGCGATGTTCTTTAAATATCTCTTTTATTTTTGTAGCCAGAATATTCATTTTTAAACTTCCGTGTTTTTATTTTGCCGTCGAATTCTATACTTTAAATTTCAATTTTAGTTCAATATTTAATATTTATTTAAAAAAACCGCACATAATCTCTTATTATGTATAGTTTTAACGTATAAAATAAAATCTAACCTGCCTACGAGAGTAGAATTACATGTTCAAAAAAATAAAAAATTTATTTGTATTAATAATAGTCTTGACCTATTTGCTTTTTGAAGAACTAATATGGGACAAAATTGTAGTCAAGATTTATAATTTAATAGCCAAACTAAAACTTTACGAATCATTTCTTGATTATATTAGGTTGTCTGCCAATAGATACGTTGTTTTGATATTTTTTATACTACCTTTTATTATTGGCGAAATACTTGGCATTATATCTGCTATTCTTATTGCAAAGATACATATATTTCTGGCAATATCTGTCTATGCGCTTAAAATTCCAATTATCGTACTCGCCTTTTCTATTTTAAAGAGTGGAAAAGAGAAGTTAGATTCGTTTATATGGTTTGTCGTAATTTATAGCTTCATTGAAAGAGCCGTTGTTAAAGTCAAAAATAGCAACATATATATAAGACTAAAAGAGAGAGCCGTTGTTATAAAAGAGTATATCCATAGAGCAAGAAATAGGCTGTTAGATATATAATAACGAGTTTAAAACAGCTAAGGAGTAGCAGATGAGTATACTTTTGTCGCCTAAAAAAATCGGAAATATAGAAATAAAAAATAGAATAGTTATGCCTCCAATGTGTATGTATAGCGCTGATGAAAAAGGTCTTGTAGACGACTTTCATATTGTTCACTATGGCGCTAGAGCAATCGGCGGAACGGGTCTTATCATTGTGGAAGCTACCGCTGTTGAGGCGCGTGGCAGGATAAGCGAGAATGATCTTGGACTTTTTAGTGATACTCAGATAGACGGACATAGAAGATTAAACGAAACTTGTCATAAGTACGGTTCCAAAACAGCCGTTCAGTTGGCGCATGCAGGTAGAAAAAGCTTCTGTAAAACAACAACCCCTATTGCGCCTAGCGCTATTAGATTTAGCGATGACAAGGAGTATCAAACTCCTATAGAAATGAGTTTAGAAGATATAGAAAAACTAAAAAAAGATTTTACTGATGCGGCAAATAGAGCTAAAAGCGCGGGGTACGATATTGTAGAGATTCACGCGGCTCACGGCTACCTTCTAAACGAGTTTCTATCCTTACTATCAAACAAAAGAGAGGATAGTTACGGCGGAAACATAGAAAACAGATGCAGACTCATATTGGAAATTTCGTCAGATATTATAAAAAAAGTCAAAATCCCTCTAATGGTAAGAATTTCGGCCGACGAGTGGTGTGACGGCGGATGGAATTTGGATGATAGCGTCTATCTTGCGACGGAGCTAAGAAAAATAGGCGTGGATGCGATACATGTATCTGCAGGCGGAAACCAGCCGTCACCAAAAAATGCACCAAAACTTACGCCGCTTTACCAAGTAGACTATGCAAAAACAATAAAGGAAAATGTTGGTATTCCTACAATTGCCGTAGGTATCATAAGAACACCTGGTGAGGGAGAGGCTTTGCTTCACGGCGGAGTATGCGATTTTGTAGCATACGGCAGAGAACTGCTAAGAAATCCAAATCTAGCCCTTTACGCCGCAAAAGAGTTAGATAAGCAAGACGCTATATTCAACTCTTATATCAGAGCCTTCAAATAGTATAGTCGGTAATTATAAATGATAAAAAAAACTAAACCTAAAAATAAAACACTATTTATCCTGTCCAGTCTTGCAATTATTTTTTCGGGATGCGCAGAGAATGGTCACAATATACAAACTCCTGTAAATAATAGTTGCATAAAAAAACAAGAACTATCTAGAATGGCTTTACAAAATCTGCAAAAAATAGAACATAACTCTGAAGAGTTAAGAATGATAACAACGGATCTTGAAAGCTATACAAAATGGCTAGAGTACTATTTGGCTGATTATACAAAATACATAGAAGGCATAGGAAAACTTTCGCCCGTAATCAAGATGATTCCGCTTCCTTATGCAGGACAAGCCGGAGATTTTGTAAAATTCGGCTCAAAAATGACGGTTTCGCTTGCCAACACGGCAGTTGCTATAGAAAATGCTAATCGATCTATCGCAAAATATCAAGAGTTGGTAAAAAATAGCACAAACGACGAAACTGTAAATCTTGCCGCAAAATATGCAGATGAAGAGTTGGTCCCAAATGTTAAAGACGCATTAGAAAAAATTGATAATCTAAAAAGTATCACATCGTCCTTGTTAGCTTTTGGCGATAACGTAGACAAAGTGACAAACGGCGGACAAGATATGCTAGGTAAAGCCAAATCTATAATTTCTAACAATAGCGATACGGGATATAAACCTCAAAAACGCTCGCAAATGGTTCAAAAATTAGATATGTTAAAGAGCAAAACATTAAAAGCTGAAGAATTATCAAAAAACAATGCGCTTTTAGCAAAAAGAGCCGTAATCTATTGTGAAATTATTAGATAACAGGTCTATTTTTGGCTTTAAAATATAAATAAAGTGGAACGCCTAGAATTATTAAAAACAATCCGCTCAAAGACTCTAGAGGTCTTGAGTATATTGCATTGATAACAATTATGATACAGCATAATAAAAACAATATAGGTGCAAAAGGATAGCCAAACGTTGTGCTTAACTTACCTTGCATCTTTAAACGCAAAACCGCAACGGCTCCAAGCGCATAAAAGATAAATGCCGCAAAAACTAACATATCCGTCAGCTGGTCAAATGTTCCGCTAATAATAAGCAAACTAGCCCACAACATCTGCCCTACTAGTGATATGTATGGTGTCCTAAAACGTGAATGTACGCGTGAGAACGGCTCAAAAAAATACCCCTCAATGGACATCTGATAATAAACACGAGCCGCCGACATAGTACTAGCTTGTGTCGCTCCAAAAGTTGAAACCATTATCAGTATCGCTATAATCGTTGTTCCCGTTGAACCAATTGCTATATTTGCAACTTCTACCGCCGCAATCTTACCATCCTGCGTACTGAGTTTTACAAAATCAAGTGGAGATAAAACTTGTAAATATGCGTAATTTACGGCTACGTACAAAAACATCGTCAAGGCTGTTCCTATAATAATGGCAATAGGTATATTTTTTGTAGGATTTTTAAATTCACTTGCCATATTTGTAATATTTACCCAGCCGTCGTATGCCCAAAAAGCGCCTAGCATTGCCGTGAAAAATGCGCTAATTTTTATAATTTCACTCGTATTAGCTCTTGTTGCTATCGTTTGAATCTCATATTGGTGAGTGTGACCGGAATAGTTTATGCCTATAACTATTAGCATTAGAATTCCTAATATTTTTGCTCCGGTTACGATATTACTGAGCCACCCGCCCCCTTTTACACCTCTAATATTAAAAAGTGTAAGCATAACCAAAGCGCTTATAGCTACTAGTTTTATTGTGGCGTTTTTGAATAAAAACAAGACGCCAAAAACACTATAAGACCCATACTCTTTTAAAATACATTCTAAACCGAATAGATTACTAAACGACTCTGCAAATACGTATGCTATAGAAGCTATAGATGCGGTACTAATTACGGTAAAAAAACTCCATCCGTATAAGAATCCAAAAAAACCGCCGAATACGTTTTTAAAGTATTGAAATTGACCACCAGCTTCCATTGTCGTAGTAGCAAGAGAAGCAAAGCTAAAAGCTCCCAGCATCGTAATGATACCCGCAACTATCCAAGCCCATAAAATCAACGAGCCATCCATCAACCCTACCGACATTTGCGTAATTTTTTTGAATACTCCTGAACCTATCATATTTCCGGCTACTAGAAATATTGCAGTACCAAGTCCTAACACTTGAAGTAGTGAAGGCTGAAGTTTATCGTTCACGAATCATCCTATTACACTTTTGTTCCTACCGGACTCTTTTGCGATATAAAGCGCCTTATCGGCTCGCGACAATATACTTTCCTCAATTTCATCCGTTTCCATAAACGAACTAATACCTATGCTTACCGTATACATAATGATATTATTATCAAAATTCACACAACTGGCGTTTATTTTAGACTGGAGTCGTTTTGCAAAATCTAGCGCTCCGTCGCTACCTGTCTGCCTGAGTATTATTCCAAACTCCTCTCCGCCTAGTCTGCCTACAAAATCAACGTTTCTTATTCCGCTCGTAAGCGTATGAGACAACTCTTTTAGCACCGCATCCCCTGCGGCATGTCCAAAGGTGTCGTTTATTGATTTAAAATGGTCGATGTCAAGCATCAAAACAGAACAACCAATTGAATTTCTCTTAAAGAGCGCAAAGTCTTGCTTGAGGTTTTCCATGAATGTTCGCCTATTACCGATACCGGTTAGGTAGTCGGTTCTAGCCAAAGTCTCCAACTCTTGTTGCATTTTCAATCTTTGTGAAATATCTTTAAAAGCCACTACCGAACCTACTATTTCATCATTTTGCATAATAGGCGTTGCGTTGATTTCCACATGAATGCCGTTTCCATTTTTGCCAAATAACATATCTTCACCAAAATGTCTAACGCCCTCTCTCATCGACTTTTCAGCCGGACACTCTTCTATCGGATAGTCTTCGCCGTTTGGATGTTTGTAGTGGAATAGACTATGAGGCGAACTTCCTAGTACTTCTTCCTCGGCGTATCCTAAAATATCAAGAGCTGCCCTATTGATAAACAAGAGTTTTCCATCGTTACCGACACCGTAGACGCCTTCATTTAGACTACCAAGAAGCATATTTCTAAAACTAAGCTTTTCGGCTTCAGCCAAGAGTACTCGTTGCCTACAGTCTGCCTTGGCTAGATAAAGTTGAGCCGTAGCAATTCCTAGTACGCCTACGATCCAAACTAGAATATGACCGGATAAAACATGAAATAGCTCTGAACTCAGAATTCCATCATACTCCGTATATGGTACCGATACGCTTATTCCACCCCTAATATCTCCTATTTTGTATCCGTTTTTGGAGTGGCATTTTAGGCACGACTTTTCAACAAATAAAGGACCCATATAACGAGTATACTTAATACCATTAATATACTCTATAGACGAGACCTCCTTAACACCTTTTTCAAATTTTTTTAAAGCCTGTTCCTCCCATGCATCTGCTTTATTGACGGGATTTAGCGGTTTTAGGCTAGTAATGCGAATCTTCACTCTGTTTTCATTACTGCCTAGCATATTTACCTCATGAGACATAGCAGGGTTTGCGACAGTAAGTTTTTTACCGTCCACGGTAATTATATCTCTCTCGGGAAGATGTGACAGATACGGATTCGGTCTATACCCCTCCGATTCTAGCTTGTAGTATGTCGTAGCCTGCTCGGCGCCCCATTTTCTAAATAACATATCCTTTTCAAAATACGACCTAGCCTCTGCAATTGCAAGTTTTTCCATAGACTCTTCATTATTATGCAAAGTTAGCTCATAAGAACCGGTAATTACTATTGTCCACCACATCACCGTCAATACAAAGACATTTAGCACCGCCCTAATCGAACACTTATTTAACTCGAAAAATTCCACTATTAACCTTAAAAATTTGGCTTATAGTTTGATTATACGTAACTATAAGAAATAAATGACTTAAAACTATATAACCATCACAAATCAAAATTTTATAGTGTTACAAAGAGTCCCACTATCTACAAATCATATATAGTTTAGTTTGTTATAAAGATAATTAACGTTTATTTACTTTGCTAATCTAATAAATTATTTTGTTTAGGCGATCTAACAATGTACAAATTCCGTACCAACGTTAAACTTCGTTGGATGTGTAAAATATAGCTCAAATACACAAAAAAGGATTTAAGATGAGTAGTTCAATCGGTTCGGTTTCTAGTTCTCAATATCAAAACTATCAAACCGATAATTCAAAAGATCAATTCAAACAAGATATGCAAGCTATTCAAACAGCTTTACAATCAGGTGATGTTGCCGGAGCGCAAGACGCATTCGCCAAACTCAAAGATATGCAACAACAAAGGGAGTCCAAAAAAGGCAGTTCAAACAATGGCTCAAATCCAATGCAAAAAGATATGCAATCACTGCAGGATGCTTTGGGCTCGGGAAATCTTCAGGATGCACAAAATGCATTTGCTCAACTTCAAACAGACATGAAAGCTCATGGTGGACATCATGGACACCATATGCAATCTGCAAACGGAGCAAGCTCCATGTCTCAAAGTACGGCAACTACGGACAGTTCAAATCAAACTGCAACTACGGCAACAGATGCCAGAAGCGGCGCGAGTCCAATGTATGCATAGATAAAAGAGGTTAAAAGACCTCTTTTGTTAATATATTTTCATAAAATATAAGAAATATTAGAATATTAGAACACTTTTTGCTTGTATTTGTATAAATACCGAAAAAGGAGTCAAAAATGTCTTCAATAAGCACAACAACACCTTCATATATGAGCGCTATCGGTCAATCGATATCTAGTTCTTTGCAATCAAAAATACAACAAAGCCTAACTCCAGCACAGCAAATCAGTATGGAAATAGAGCAGATGAGCGTCAGCGCATTTACTAGTTCTACGACAGATCCTAGTTCAACTGATATGTTTTCTCAATCAAGTGATATTTTTAACTCTCCCGATACGTCTTTATTAATGAATTACAATGGACAAGATGCGTCAACATTAATGAATGAGCTCCAAACAATGGGGCAAACATCAAGCATAGATCCAGCGGCGATAAATACACAAAACACTCAAAATGGAAGCGGTAGCAGTCTTTTAGATGTTACGGCTTAATTAAAAGTAACTGTGCAAGCTCTAATGGTGAGTCGGCTATAGCGTCAGCGCCGTTATCTAGTAATTCGGCTCTATCTCTAAAACCCCAAGTCACGCCGATACTATAAAATCCGCCGTTTTTGGCGGTAAGTATGTCATTTTTACTATCGCCTACCATTATTATTTCACTGCGTTTCAATCCTAACTCATCGGCAATATTTAGAGCGCTTACGGCGTCAGGTTTAATCGGTACACCGTCTTGCTGACCCACAACGACGTCAAATCTATATTCTTCAAAGTATTTCTGGATACATAGTTTTGTCAAAGCGTCAGGCTTATTTGATAGGACGCATTTTTTGACGGCTTTTTTATCAAGCAGTTTCAAAACATCAAATATACCCTCAAACGGCTTGGATAGGCCGTCATTTTTTTCATACTTTTTTTTGAACTCATCCACCATACTAGACACCAATTTTTGGTCTTCACATCCACTAGCGCTTGCCAAAAGACTGTATACCCCCTGCCCCGCTAAATATCGATACTCGTCTTTGCTTCTTGAACAAAACCCAAAAGATGCCAACACTCCGTTTGCATTTACCGTTATATCGTCTAGCGTGTCCAGCAGAGTGCCGTCTAAATCAAAAATTACTCCCTTTATACTCATTTAAACGCCAACGCTTTCGCCCACTTTTCCATCTTTTGGTTTATAGCAGGCATTGGAGCCTCCAAAAAGCTAACCACAAAGTCTTTCTCTCTTTCGCATACGCCGATAGAGCGCGGCCTAGCGGCTAGAATCTGCGGATTTGTGATTTTTTGCCCGAAGCAGAACACTATAAGCTTTGCGTCTTTGATATCCGGAGATATTTCACCACCCTCAAGTCCATTCGTGTGCGAAAAGTGATCAAACTCACCGATAAAGTAAGCGCTCTTGTCGCTCTCGATAAGGGCTTTAAAATAAGAGATTATCTGCTCAGTGTTTTTAAATTTACACTCGCCTTTATCTATCTCAAGCGTAAAAATTGGGTATTTCTCCATAAGCATCGTCTGTTTCATCTATTTTTTTCCTTTTTAAAATCTAGTAAATTTTACTGCCATAAAGCCTAGTATCTCTTCGACCTCTTTAGAAACATTTTCTATTATCTCTTCAGTTTTGCCGCCGTAAATCTTTGACATCAAAACACCGTTACTAACCGATACGAGGCACTCGCCCGTTGATTTTTCATATACGGCAATAGATATAGGCATAGATACCGCCATTTTTTTACGATCGTCAGAACTTAGCATCTGTCCCGCATATTTGGCGTTACAGTATTTGATGATAGTTACTTTGCCCACATCGGCGCCGCCGCCTTTTCTTATCTCTTCAGCCTGATTTATGACCGATAAAACCCTCCATCCATTATGGGAGTTAATGCGGCTAATTATCGTCTCTAGCGTTTTATTATAGTCGTATGGACTTTTGTATTCAAGTATCATAGCCTGCTTGGCTCCGGTCTGGATAAAAAACGCTCCGACAACAGCTCCGATAAATAGCGACACCGCCGCCGTTAATGCGATAAATATCTTATTCATTTACTACTCCTCTATGCAAATTTCTTTTTTTCTAATGTTAATAATCGTAATAACCGCCACATATCCAACGACCAACGTCGCAATCGCCAAAAATAAACATCCAAACGCCGCATAAAAAAGCGAGCCGCTAATCTGGTAGGCCGTCATAAAAGCGATAGCCACGGCATCAAGCGGAAATGTAAATGCCCACCAAGATATAAAAAACTTAAGCCCCAAAAAGCTTCGCCACATAAACAGCAGAAGAACGGTAAAAAATAGAGCCATATTTAGCAATACCGTAGCTGTAAAATCAAATGCACCGTAAATTCTCATATAAGCTACAAAACCCACGGCCGGAGGAGCAATAAAAATAAAAAGCGTAGGAATAAATTTCTGCGGTAGTTGATGGTGAAAAACGATACGATAAAAGATGATAGTGCCCAGAACAAGCCAAAAGAACATCCCGACGCTAAAAAAGTAAAGCGATACTTCTTTCGGTAAAAAATCAACGCCAACCACCGGCACAAGCACATTACCGACTATCGGAATAAACCACGCCGGATTGGTGTGTACTATCTCAAAGTTGTGACGAATCCAAAAACTAACTACATAAAAAGTCATAAACAGATGGATAAGCGTCCCAAAAGCCCAGAAAACCATAGCAACAAGCGGATAATAAAAATAAAAAGATATAGATAGCAGAAGTAATGATATGGATATGGCCGCAAAAAAATTAATACGTATCGGATGAAAAAAATCAGCCTTAACCTCGTCAAAAAATAAAAATGTCTTCAAAAGATACAAAATCGCAATAACTATAAAAGCAAAAGCCGCCGAAAACATCAATAATTCATAAACAATCTTCGGGAAACCAAACAAATGATGAGCTTTCTGATATGCGATTGCTAAACCGCTAAGCCCCATTACAACGGCAAAGAAAGGTATCGGAAAATGTTTTATCCTCTCCATAAAGACTCCTTTATAATATATAATTATGAATACATACGCTATTAATTATATCACAATTTATACTTTTATGACGATTAAAATGATAAAATATTTAATATTTTAATCGTCAGGATTGTAAAAATGGATTATATAGTTATACTAATCAACCAAGCAGATAAAAATATCGTAAACGAAGAGATAGAACTAAGAAATTTTGCTGCATCCAAAAAAATTAGCATATATACTGTTTTTTATGATGAGAGCCCACAAAAAGCTGAACTAAAAGAGCGAGAAAAATTTTTGGAATTTTTAAAAAATCTTCGGGATGAGGACAGACTAATTATCTCCTCTATAGAAACCTTGGGCTGGCGCGTCGGCGAATTGGTACAAATAATTGCAAAAATATTCAGCAAAGGATCTGAAATATTATGCGTCGACAATAATGAGCGTCTATATTCAAATATGCCTGCCGGCATACTGCTTTCAAAACTAAGCCTAACTAGGGCTAAAAACATCAAAAAAGGCATCTCGAAGCTCGGTCGCCCGGAGGGAAGTCGCTCAAAGTCAAAATACGATGCCTACCTGCCTCAAATAGTGCAATTTCTAAAAACAAGCAGAAATATTAGCGCCCTAGCAAGACAACTAGATATAAGCCGCACTTCGCTAAAAGACTATATCTCTTCTCGCAGATTATAGTCTTTTAGCGGTAACGGCGCTTTTATATGTTATTTTGTATCTGACTTCGGCGTTGTGCGTATCAAATCATCTCTTGGAGAGTTTGTGCCAAGCATGGCAAAAATTACACCGATAGCTAGAGCTATAAGTACGACAAGCCAAATCATTCTTCTTTTTTCCGGCGATTCTTTACCGTTATAGTCGTCTAGTTCTTCAAGACTAGGCTCATTATCTTCTCTCATTTTGCCTCTCCTTTTAAGACCGTCTTTTGGACGATAAAATAACTAACAATAATAAGTATCGGCCAAGATGCAAACCATATTAGCGAAGTTGTATATTCCATTTTTTATCCTTAATTTTCTGCCGCTTTATGCGGCTAGCGTAGCCAAAGTGGACCTTGTCTGCTTTAGCGTATCAATCTAGTATAGGTGTTCATTTTTTATCGAGTCAAGGGAGAGCTTTTTGCTATCCATCAATTTCCAAACATATACGATATAGCCGAGTACAAAAGGCACAAGGAAAGAAACATAGCTCATTACGACAAGCGTATAGCGACTTCCGGAACTATTAAATATCGTAAGAGAACTTTGCAAATCATATACACTAGGATAATATACCGTACCACCGATACCGACCGTAAACAGTAGAGCCAAAGTCGTAAACGTCGTACCTAGCCCCGTGGCAAACACCGCTTTTTTACTCTTCGTAAAGACAAGCAGATAAATTCCGACAACAATCAAAACCGTACCTAACCCCAAAAGACCGATGCCTAATATACCGAGCGAAAGCAACGCATTTAGATAAGCGTACGGTTGCAAATAGACTATCCTTTGGGCGTCAAGCACAAAACCGTGCATTGTAAGCAGATTTACCAGAAAAAACAACAAGAACGGCAAACTCAAAAGCGTACTTTTCATGGCGCTTTTTCGTATCCTAGTATCAAGCTCTGTATGTTCTATATGGCTCACAAAATATGCCGCCGCGTTAATGCGAGTAAGAAAAAATACTGCAAACGCCATAGATAAATTAAATGGAACAAACGCTGCCTCAAGCCCCCTAAAAGGACTCTTCCATGTTGAAATATTGTAACCATTTAGAGAAAAAAGGCTACCACTAAAAAATGTCGCAATAGCGGCTATTATCAAAATGGTTCCGACTGTACCGTTGATAAACAAAAATATTTCATATACTTTTGAACCAAAAAAATTATTTTCTTTTTTTCTATACTCATAGCTGACAGCCTGAAGTGTAAAGCTAAACAGTATCGCCATCCACACCGCATACGCACCGCCGAAACTCACGGCATAAAATAGTGGAAATGCCGCAAATAAAGCGCCGCCAAATAACACCAAAGTCGTAAATGTAAGCTCCCATTTTTTGCCTAGAGCGTTTATGAGAAGCGTCTTTTCATTTTCATCTTTTGCAATACCAAGCATCGTCTGCCCGCCCTGAACGAACATCATAAACACAAAAAGTGCACCGACTACGGAGACTATAATCCACCAATAAGCCTGCAATGATTCATAACTCCAACTTTCAAACATGACTTTCTCCTTTCGCCTTTAGAGATATTTGTGTCGTCATAATACGAATCTCCGCAATCAAAAGCGTCGTAAAAAGTAATAAAAAGAGCCAAAAGGTCACTTGCACCATAGAGCTATCTATATTCGATACTGCTACGCCCACAGGCAAAAGCCCTTGTATCGCCCACGGCTGACGACCGACCTCGGCAACCACCCACCCTGCTTCATTAGCTATATACCCTAAAGGAATTGACCAAAGAGCAACTTTGAGAAATGCTCTATTGTTCGTAATGTCACTTTTAAGGCTTACGATTAGAGTTACGCTAAAAAGTGCTATAAACCAAATACCTAACCCTACCATTAAGTGAAAGCTATAAAAAACGAGTCCAACAGGCGGAATGAGATTTGTAGGTTTTTCAACATAACCGTATCCAAGCTCTTTTTCGTATATTCTAAATACTTTTAGAGCCTCTTGAGCCGCTACTTCATTTTTTTCGGCTTTAGCTTTCTTATACCAAGCTAACGCCTCTTTTGCTTTTTTGCCGCGCTCTATTTTTGCGGCAACACCCTCTATACCTCTACTCTCGTCGCCGTAAATCAACTCTTTAATGCCAGGCACAAAAGCATTCAAATCGTGATACCCCAACAATGAAAGCATTTTTGGAGCCGTAACCTCAAACAGATACGGCTCTTCATTATTCTCCGCTGTTTTTGCATGATTTAGCACCCCTATCATAACGATACCGGCGCCATCTTCACCTTTGTATAGACCTTCCATTGCGGCAAGCTTCATAGGCTGTTTTCCCGCCACTTGATACGCCGCCTCATCACCGGTAGCAACAACAAACAGTGAAGCCAAAAGTCCAAATATAGAGGCAACTATAATACTCTTTTTTGCCATCCATACCTCCTTGCCTTTTAGCAAAAACCATGCTGAAATACCAAGCACAAAAAGCGAACTTGTAATATAACCGCCCGATACCGTATGTAAAAACTTTGATACGGCAACCGGAGAAAGGATTACATCCCAAAAATTAACCATTTCGTTTCTAGCCGTATCGGGATTAAAACTCATACCGACAGGATATTGCATCCAACCGTTTGCCACAAGAATCCAAAGAGCAGAGAGATTGGAGCCGATAGCAACTAGCCAAGTAGAAAGCAGATGAAATTTTTTTGACACCCTGTCCCATCCAAAAAACATGACGGCAAAAAATGTCGCTTCAAGAAAAAAAGCGAGAATCCCCTCGATAGCAAGCGGTGCCCCGAATATGTCGCCGACTATCCATGAATACGCCGCCCAGTTGGTGCCAAACTCAAATTCCATGATAAGCCCGGTAGCGACGCCTATCGCGAAGTTGATTCCAAAGAGAGTCATCCAAAACTTCGTCATCGCTTTGTACTTTTCATCACCAGTCTTTACATAGAGCGTCTCCATAAAGGCGACTAGAAATGAAAGTCCAAGCGTGAGCGGTACGAACAAAAAGTGATACATCGCCGTCAGCGCAAATTGCGCCCTTGACCAGTCGATCAGTGTTTCCATTGTTTACTTCCTTAAATTATTTATCAAGCAGTTTTGAGACGGCTAACGCCTCTTTTGCCTCAACCGTTTTTGGTCCAGTGTGTAAAAATGGCCAAATAAGAGCAAAAAGCACAAATAGCTTTATCGCCACAACCTTCCATAAGGTTCGACCTAGCGTCATAGAAGCAAATCCATCAGCATACAGACTACATGCCTCTTTTATCTGTTTTAGCAACATATATGGCGCCTTATAAAATAGCTTTGAGATTTTTGCATCAGAAGGGTCTGTAGCTTTTGAATTAATAGCTAGCATTATAATTCTCCTAAATTTATTTTATAGGAATTATAAAACTATTGACGATAAAAGTCAAGATATTTTATATTTTTTTCGTCGATATGAAATTATTTTATAATTATTCAGTATTTTCAAGATGTAAAATTAACCGCCACATGCATTATCGTCAATATTTAGCCTATAACCGACGCCCCTTACCGTTATAAAAATATCAATACCTATCTTTACCCGTAGTCTTAAAATTAAATTTTTGATTGAAGATGCGGAAGGCGTATCCATCGGCCACAGTTTTTCGACAAGTTCCTCTTTTGTGGTAGTGCGTGGGTGATTTTCAATCAGCAATCTAAACAACGCATGCTCCTTTGAGCCCAAAACAACAGGTATTCCTCGACTATAGATTTCTCTTGTAGCATGATTATAAAATACATCACCTCCAAGCGGTATTAACATTTCAGAAGGTTTGTTTCTCTTCATAGCAACTTTAATCGCCTCGATAAGTTCGTCAACGCTAAAAGGTTTTATCAAATATCCATCGGTAGACAACTTAACAAGCGAAACAAGAATATCAATATCATGATAATCAGCAATAGCTATAATCGGCGTAACAAAATCCTTCTCTCTAATATGTGATCCGGCTACAATATTTGGTACAAACAACCTACAATTTCCCCAAGCTAAAAAAATCAGCAAAGGAAAAGCCAAATGCCAAGAGGCGGTAATCATCTAAAAACATA
>Ga0207433_10003316_pt1 | contig 31197 bp, 29 predicted proteins | sample YelNatPaOPGAMG01_FD_187559 | JGI IMG/M metagenome (GOLD analysis project Ga0207433, IMG submission 187559) | Hot spring thermophilic microbial communities from Obsidian Pool, Yellowstone National Park, USA - OP-RAMG-01 (SPAdes) (version 3) | ecosystem: Environmental > Aquatic > Thermal springs... | reverse complement strand
CATCTGATATTTTTGTGTTTATTTTTATTTCACTCCCTGACAAAATTCAACCTAAGGTTTGTTAGACTCACCTGGATCTCTTTTTTCTCCTCATCGGTCAAGGATGGCTCAAGTATTTTATAGATTGCATCAATGGAGTCAATAGCAAGGCGTGCCTGGTTAAGGTCTTTTTCTAATTTCTGGGTTTCAGGATGGGCAGTCAAACCAAGGTATGCCCATGCCTTTCCTTCAAGGGAGAAGATGGTCATCAACAAAATATCTTTGACCAAAACGGGTTTATCAAGGGTTTGTTGTTCTTTTTTCTCTTCAGCCATAGGGGATTATACAAAAAATATTGGATTTGTCAAGGATTTGGCAAGGTAAAATTATGGGTAAAAATTTACCCAATGTGTGGTAAAAAATTAATAGACTTTGGTTATTTATAAAAAAACTTATGAAATTTCAATAGATTTTTGCAAAATCCTGGCACAAAAATTGTATATTAGATATATGGGTGGTATATGGACATGTTAGGAATGGATAGGAGGTATTATGGAGAAAGGCATTAGAAAGATGGGAAAGTCGGGATTGAATCTGTTCAGCCATTATTCAAGTGGTCTAACCCTGGTTGAGATGATGGTTGTCATCGGGATAATCGGGGTGATACTTGCCCTTGCAATCCCTAATTTTGCTGCGATGCAGAGAAGGGCAAGGATAAATGCGGCTGCCCAGGAATTGGCGCAGGATCTGAGGCAGATAAGGGAAAGGGCACTCTCTACAGGAATCCGACACATCATCACATTTGATATTCCAAATAGAAAATATATTGTTACTTATGTCGCTGATACGACTACTGTCCAAAAAGTCTACCTACTTGCCCAAACAACTGGTGGGCACATTGTATTTGGTGCCATACCAGGTGCTATTGGCCATCCCCCTGAAGGTTCTTTACCCGCACCAGGTAATGGGGGCGTAGACTTTCCCGGAAATACTTTAATAATTGATGGAAGGGGTGGAGCGACGAATGGCGTAATTTACCTGACGGACAATAAAGAGAGTTATGCGATTGGGATAAATACCCTTGGGAGGGTTAAGGTTTACAGGTATGCAAATAATAATTGGTACTAAGGAGGATTTTATGAAGAGAAAATTTTATGGAACTAAAGAAGGCGGATTCACCCTTGTGGAGATACTCGTAGCGATTGTAATCCTTGGATTAGGTGTACTTGCAGTCTCACAGATGACGGTTCTTGGTTTGCGCACAAGCAGAGTGATAAACACCCAGATGTATGCAAGGGATGTGCTAAACAGGAGTTACGAATTTCTTCAGGCTCTACCGTCTTCTGATACCACATATATAAAATGGCGGCACTCGGTAAATCTTGATGATACAATTCCTGGTAGTTGTGACTATGATGTAACAGAGGTAACACATGGCGGGGTGTTTCGCGTAGTATGGAATGTGGAGGATTCTTGGCCTGACAATAGATTCAAGACCATCAGAATACATGTTATTCCACGGTCTCTCCAGACAAGAAAGGTTTTAAGGGCAGATTTGATCAAGCGATATTAAAGGGGGAATAATGAAATATAAAAAAGAAATAAGTGTAAAAAAGGGTATGACGCTTGTTGAACTTATGGTATCTCTGATCATCCTGATGCTCATTCTCGGTGCGGTCTATTCAATACTGAATATCCAGCAGACAAGGGCAACCCAGGTCTCACGGACAACTGTTTTACAGACCGATGCCCAGGTTGCATTTACCCTTTTAAAATGGGACCTACTCCTTGCTGGACTTGGTTATCCTTATACAAAACAGGATGCGGTTCAGTTGTTGAGGGTGAATGGAGTAGATGGGGCAGGTATTGGATTGAAGGCTGCGGGTTTGGGATTTGAAATGAACAGGGTCCACTGGAGTTATCTGGTTGATGATGCAAAAGGGCCAGAGATTCTTGTTAGAAGATGGGCAGATACAATGGCAAACTTCGTCCAGTTTGATACGATTGCAATCCTTAACGAGATTCGCGAGCCGATATATACGAACCTTGTAATTGTGAATAATCCAAGGAATGATACCACCTGGTATATTGATTCACTATGGAGTGATTCAATACCTGCATCAAGGATAATTGTAGGTGTTAGTATCTCTGCCCGCTCAGGATTGATGGTCTTCAGGATGCATCAAAATACTTACACAGGTGGACTATCCTATGGTGTATTCGGTGATACCTTGCGCCGTGGCAATGAGCCATTGCTCACAAATGTGGAGGCGATTGCCTTCAGGTATGGTATTGACACAGATGGTGATGGGATAATTGATACCTGGACAAATACCAATAACCCCCCATTTAATCCGAGTTATACGAAAACCTGGGCATTGCGATTTACGATGGTCGTTACTTCAGAAGGAATCCCTGGCTACAGGTATCCTGAAAATACTGTGACGATTGAGAGTGATCCTCCATATACTTATCCGCTAAATGAGATTCAGAGAAGAAGAAGACGGGTATTTTTGAGCAGTATCATTTATCCTCAAAATTTACAACCATAGGAGGAAATTATGAGAAAGGGTATTGCCTTGCTCGTGGCATTGGGAACGATGATTGTGGTTTTGATTGCGGGGGCATTGACTATATATTTGGTGATGAGGGGTTTGAATGTAACAGGGGGCCAGGCAAGGTATGAGACTGTTTATGAGGCAGCACTTGCTGGCCTTGAGATCGGTAAGGCAAAAGCCGAATCCCTCAATACATTTCTTGATGCACCGCCCCGGGATAGCAGTATTATCCATCTTGGGCAATATGATGTGACTGTGACTGCTGAGCGAACTTCCGCCACTGTGATAACAATGTCTGGAACCGCAATAAAGTTTGCCCGCGCAGTTGCAGGACCTGGTGCAACACCTGCATCAGGGAGTTACAGGACCTATTACATAACTGCAACTGCTGTTGCCCGTGGTGGTGAGAGGGTTGGCCTTGAAATATTGGAACGTTTTACTGTTCAACCATAAAAGGAGGTCAAAATGAAGAGAGTTCTTTTAATCGCGGTCTTTTGCCTGCTCTCTGTTGGGTATGGCCAGATTGATACCTCTTACTGCTGTAATCCAGTCTTTATGTGGAAACCTGAGGTTCCTAATATATTAATCTTTTTGGATAATTCCGGTTCAATGGCTGGGAGGGCATATACCACGACCTCTATTACAAAGGGCGCACCTGATGACACCGTTAGATACTATGGCTATTTCAATCCTGATAGTAATTATGAGTGGGCTGTTAATCGTTTTCGGTCATCGCCTAATGGACCATATCCAGGCAGGATTCTTAACTGGGCAACGATGAGCAGGGGCGATATTGCAAAGAAGGTTCTTATCGGTGGTAAGGGCCCATCCACCTGGGGTGCAGCATCAGACCCGGTAAGGCTGGAGAGCGAGGGAAGGTATAGCTGGACTGTATATTATCGTTCCAATGTGAACCCAAGTTCAAATTATAGTGAAATCTATGTTAGCCATACAAGTGACCCTGGGCCAACGACCATTCGGATAACCAAGTATGGTAATGGTCCATTGCCAGACCTTAGCACCCAGGGAGTTCAAGTTGATATCCCGCGCAGAACATGGGGTGGAATATTGAGGCAGATTGCGGATAAGAATGATGATGGTAAATGGGATGATATGTCACCGAGGTTTGGCCTTGCCTGCTTTAACTTTGGCCGGGATGGGAACTGGGGTGGATATGATGAAGGTGGTGGTAACAACACCTTTGCCAATAATGGTGGCCATATTGAAGGTGGTGGTTATATCGGAGACTTAAGCTATACGGATATGTATAGTGCAATCAGAAACATTCAATTTAACACCTGGACACCACTTGGTGAGAGTTATTATGAGATGCTCAGGTATTTTTCCCAGGCAAAACCAGCATATTCAAATGGGGATTATACACCCAATCCAGTGAGTGAGAAGGATCCGTTCTATGATAAAACTTTACCTGGTCCTGCAGGATGGGGTAAGATGACACCCTGCAGAAGGTCTTTTATCCTGTTGATTACTGATGGTGAACCCACGATGGACCTGCATATTCCTGCCTATTCAGTCGCTGATACATTACCCAATGCAGTAAATTTAAGGAGTTATGCTGCATACCCGGGCTCTGGTGTTCCAGCCGGACCCGGCTCATATCCCGAAAACGGCAGTAATTATCTCATCCATCTTGCCTATTATGGAAATATAAATGACCTGCGGCCTGATATTGCATTACCAGGAAATCAGTGGAGGAATAGAAACCTGCCTGATAAACAGAATGTGGTCCTTTATGGTGTTGCAGCATTTGAAAGCAATCCAACATTGAACCTTGCGTGTAAGTTCGGTGGATTTGTGGATAAGAATGGGAATAATAAACCGGATTTACAATCTGAATGGGATACAGATAATGATGGATTGCCTGATAACTATTTTTATGCACAGAATGGATACGAACTTGAAGACGCAATATTGAAGGCAATAAAGGCAATGATGGCAAGGGTTTCTTCTGCGTCACCGGTTGCCGTGGTTTCCACAGGAACACAGATCGGTGGTCTTGTCACCCAATCGCAGTTCTATCAGACAAGATTTTTTCCTACAGGTGAGAATGTTGACTGGATAGGCACGACCCATACCCTCTGGCTTGACCCCTATGGTAATCTGCGTGAAGATAACCAGCATGATGCAGTGCTCCATATGATCAATGATTATATCATAAAGATGCGGTCAACAACAAGCGGCGTCACTGTAGTAAGGTATTATGATAGTGATGGAGATGGGCATGTTGAACCAGGTGATTCAATAGGTGCAGTTCCAGTGGAAGAATTGATCCCAGTATGGGATGGTGGAAAGTGGTTGTATAACAATAACCCTTCTTCAAGAAATATAAAGGCGTTTGTTGACTTCAATAAGAATAATCTTGTGGATGCGGGTGAGATGGTGGATTTTATCCAGGGGAATGCAGGAATCCTGATGCCTTATTTAAAGGTGGGTTCAGTAGCCTGTGCTGAAACAGTAATAAGGTATATAAGGGGTGATGATATTGATACTTCTAAGTTACGTTCAAGGACTGTTCAGGGGAAGACATGGAAATTGGGTGATATCGTGAACTCTGGGCCGGTTCTTGTTGGAGAACCATTGGAAAGGTATGATTTTATCTATGGTGACCGCTCCTATTATAACTACTATGAATACTACCGTAACCGGCATAAGGTGGTCTATGTGGGTGCAAATGATGGTATGCTCCATGCCTTCAATGCTGGAGAGGTTGAAAAACTGGATAATCAACTTACTCCATTCAGATTGAACCCTGGTCCGGGTTATGAACTGGGTCAGGAACTCTGGGCATATATTCCTTATAACCTCTTACCCCATCTGAAATGGTTGAAAGAGAAGAATTACTACCTCTGCCATGTGAATTATGTGGATTTAAGAGTTTATGTCACAGATGTGAAGATTTTTGATTCCACCAATGTAAAATATCCAGGAGGCTGGGGCACAATCTTAATCGGCGGTATGAGGCTCGGTGGTGGTGATATAACAATTCCTAATGATACCTGTATGTCAGCATACTTTGCCATTGATATCACAGACCCATTTAATCCGGTTCCGATGTGGGAGTATACAGCCAGCGACCTTGACCATACTGTTTGCTATTCTACTGTTATAAAGGTTAAGGAGAGATGGTATCTGGTATTCGGCTCTGGTCCGGCTAATTGTAAGGGTGATGGAGCGCAGAGGGCAAGGGTATTTGTTCTTGATTTGAAGACAGGCAACCTCCTGCAAAAATTTACCCTGGCAGAGAACAATTCATTCATAACGAATATCTTCGGGTGTGATTGGGGTCTTGATTATACTGTTGATAGGCTCTATTTTGGTATATGCTATGGCGCGTCACCAAACTGGTATGGTAAGATTTACCGCATAAAAACAAATGATAATCCCAATCCCGCTACTTGGGATACAGCCACGGTAATGAATCTTGGTTTGAACCTCCCGGTAACAGCAGAAGGTAGTGTGGCAACGGACGAATACAATCATCTCTGGATATATTTTGGAACCGGTAGATTGTTTAATGAATTTGATTTGGCAGACACGACAATTCCAAAACTCTATTTAGGATTCAGGGATGATACAACCCATACCCTTGACCCATTCCAGTTATTCAATTCCACAAATGTCTGGGTGGATACGACCGATACTGTCCACATTGGCGCATCAAAGATAACATTTGATTCTTTGATTAGTCTTGTGGATAAAAAGAATGGCTGGTATAGGTGGTTTTCAAAGCCTGGTGAGCGGAATTTGAATCCGAGTTTAGTTATTGGCGGTGCAGTGCTCTTTACTACATTCAGACCAAGTTCTGCAGTATGCTCTTATGGTGGTGAAGGTAAACTCTATGCATTATATTACAAGACAGGAACTGCCTATAAGGAACCATTCCTTGGTGTGTCTGGTGATACAAACAGGGTATTTATATCCCTTGGCCCAGGTATGCCTTCAGAACCATCACTCTATGTCACTGCTGACCAGACAAAGGTTTTCATCCAGGTTGGTGGTGGAATCGTTTCACCAGAAACAGGCATCCCTGGATTACCAAGGAGTGGTGTGATTCTCTGGAAAGGAAGATAAGGAGGTTAAAATGAAGAGGATATCGATTTTCTTGATTTTTCTTTGTCTGCCGCTTCTCGCAGAGGAAATCTGGCTCGGTGTGGTTGATGGAATGAAAGGGGATACACTCATCCTTGTGGATGGCCTGAAGATATATGTTCCTGGATTGTCAGGGGGTAAATTTGTTTTAGAGGATAATACGCCACTTGACCTCTCAGCGATTACTTTTCCATTAAAGGCGTCGCTAGTGATTGATGAGCGCGGAAATCGCAAAGCCCCGGAAATACTAAATGCCGATGGTGTCAAACCCGAATTCAGCCATCTGGTTTATGTGAAAGTTCATAAATTCTGCGAAATAAAAAACGGTAGGCTGGTGGATAAATAAAATCTGGGGTGGGGTTTTAACGATATCTAATCACTCGTTATAGACCCCACCCCTTGACTCTTGGATGATTCTGATTAAAATAGGCATCAGGAGGTGTTGATTGGATAGATACAAGGCGATAGTGATTTTATCAGTAAGTTTTTTATTATTTTTGACCATTGAATGTGGTGGAAAAAAAGAAGAAGGAACTGCAGGAAATTCATTACCTGTTATTCACGAAGTATCGCTTTTGCCATTAAACCCGACGATTCAATCTGAGATTACAGTTCGGATACTCGCCTCGGATAAGGATGGAGATCCATTGACCTATCGGGTTAAATGGTTTGTAAACGGGAAGGAGATTGGGGAAGGTATGTCATTAAAATATGAAGAAGCAAAAAAGGGCGATAAGATTTTTGCTGAGGTCACACCGTTTGATGGAAAAGAATATGGAAAGACCGTAAGAACAGGAGAAGTTGTGATAGGTGGTTTACCACCAAAGATTATTTCACTAAAAATTACACCAGATGTAATATATTCTACCACCTCTAAGGTTATGGTGACCGCGATGGTTGAAGACCCTGACAATGACTCTGTCCAGTTATTTGTTCACTGGGTGATAAGGGATGAAGTGATCCCTGATACATCAAATATCTTGGATTTAAAAAAATATAACTTAAAAAAGAATGATGTAATCACCGGTGCTGCATTTGCATATGATGGTGAGTTTAGATCTGAGCCATTTACATTTGAACTGCATATAGGAAATTCAGCGCCGGTTTTAAGTAACCGAGTTGATTCAATCAAGACAAAGCCCGAGGGGATATATTATCAGGTGCCTATAATTGATCCGGATGGTGACAAATTGACATTTGAATTACTCTCTGCACCAGAGGGGGTGAAGATAGATAAGAATACCGGTGTGATATATGGTAATGCTGGTGATGTAAATACATTTGAGGTCCTGGTCCGGGCGACGGATACAGATGGGGCATATTTAGATGCGAAGTTTACATTGACTGCGCCGTGATAAAGTAGTCAGTAATTAGGCTTTATGGGAAGATTATTAATCTGGTTCTGGATATTGTTTGGTATTGATTTGAGTTTTGCTAATATACTGGTCTTTCAATCCGGTGATACACTCAAATTTTATAATGGTGATAGTCTTACATATCAGTGGATACTTAAAAAGGAAGAAAGGGAGGATGGTGGTTATTACATAGAAAGGGCAGGTGTTGCAAAAGATAATAAGAGATTTTTTATATGTGAAGAGAATTACTTTCCTGAGAAAGATAGTATCTACACACGGCTGACAGTTTATAATGCAAATCGCAAAAAAGTATATACCCGGGTAAAAACCGGAAAGAGAAAGATTAGTGCTGAACTTACAAAGATTTATCCTGATAAACTGGTTATCTGTTTTACAGATAGGTTAAATGATACACCGAAATTAGAGATAATTAAGAATTATAAAACGAAGCAAGTGATAGATTTGAAACAATGGACGAGCATAATAGATTATGAATTTTCTCCCAATGGCAGGTATATCCTTTTCCACGCAATAAAGCCCTACAATTATCGGCGCTGGGATTACATATATTTTCTTGATTTAAACACCGGAAAGACTTGGGAATATCTCTTTCCAATCTGTTTTTCGTGCAAGAGGGGGAGGATTGTTTTAAGGGTCTATGATGATGGAAAAAGCGAGGCAATATACAAGAATGAGCACAGGATTTTTGATAAGGAGGGGAATTTAGTGGATGTCTTTGTGAAGATGGATTAATTGCACGGGACTAAAGTCCCTATTCCAGTTTCTCTTCGGAGTAGCGACTTCAGTCGTGTGAATTTCACATGAAATTATTCCTGTAATTTCTGAATCTAAAATATCGCCTGGAATCCGAGTGTGGCGAGTATGCCTAAAATGAATACACCTCCTAAACAGCTGAATACCTTTGCCTTTGCCCTGCCCGGTGCAGAACGAACTGCCTTATAATTTAATTCAACAATGGTCTCTTTATTTGGTTCTATCTTCACCTTTACAATCCCTTCACCATATTTAGCGATTCTCCATAATGCACCGATATCACCATTTTTAAATTGATAAGAGGCAGTCTCAATAGAGTCCTGGGGAAAGAATCCCACATTGTACTCATCTGGTTTCAGCGGATACTTTATCACCGGGGTATTGCCGATAAAATCATCATCAACAAAGACCGGCAGTCCATCTTTATCTGCGCGGACCGTGAGATAGCCGTCATTTATTTGGATGAAGAGTAAAAATATCATCATACAGGATTATATCTATCAAATGAAGTTGGTCAAGAGTTATATGCTGTCAGATGAATGCTTGTAACCATCACGGGACTGAAGTCCCTACTCCTCACGGGAATAAACTCCCTATTCCAGAAATGTAGGGCAAACCTTTCTTCAAGAACTGATGGTTCTTTCAGAACCAGAGGTTGGGTTTACATTCAGAAAACAAAAAAGGTGCCTGTCCCCTTTTTGGAACAAGGGTGAGATTTAAATCAAGGAATTGACACCGTTTTTAATTTCTATATAATTCCCTGTGGACATCAGAGAAAATATCAATAAATTAAAGGAAAGGATTGAAAAGGCGGCGAGCAGGGTTAACAGAAATCCTGATGAGATTACTATTGTTGCTGTGACCAAGACAGTCCCACCGGATGTCATCCTCCAGGCAATTGATTGTGGCATTAAAATAATCGGCGAGAATCGGGTTCAGGAGGCAAAGGAGAAGTTTGATATTATTGGTAATCGTGTCCAGTGGCATATGGTTGGGCATCTCCAGACCAACAAGGTAAAGGATGCATTAAAGATATTCACTCTCATTCATAGTCTTGACTCAATAAAACTTGCTGAAGAGATCGAAAAGAGAGCAACGAATACGGTTGACTGTCTTATTGAGGTAAATACCTCAGGTGAGCCAACAAAGTTTGGAATAAAGCCAGAAGATTTGTTTAGATTTTATGAAGATTTGAAAAAATTTAAGAAGATCAGAATTCTTGGGTTGATGACCATTGGCCCGGGCTGGGCAGTTACAGAACCTGAGGCATCAAGAAGTTCTTTTAGGTTATTACATGACTTAAGAGATGAACTTGCCCAGGCATTTGACCAGGAGTTTCCAATCCTTTCAATGGGAATGACATCTGATTTTGAGATAGCGATTGAAGAGGGTTCAAATATGATACGCATCGGCACCGCAATATTTGGACCAAGGGGGTGATTCTGGATAATCAAGAGAAATGTATTGAAGAGATAAATTGCCTCAATCTCTGGCGCAGGTATCAATCCACACTCTCTTTTATCCTTTATGTGGCACTAAAAAAGTTATACCCTGATGCTACTCTGCGTATAGAACATTCAATAAGCCAGGGATTCTATTGTTTACTCAATAGGAGATTGATTGATAAAGATTTGATGGCAATTGATTTGAAGATGCGTGAAATAATCAGGGCTGATTTGCCAATCCAGCGCACCATCCTGCCAAGGCACAGGGCGATAAGATTATTTGAAAAACATAAAGAGAAGGATAAGGTGAAACTTTTGAAAAATACCAAGATAGAAAATGTTCCAGTTTATAAACTTGATGGATTTATTGATACATATCCGAACCCACCATTTGAGCGGACCGGGATGGTTGATAAATTCTATCTTACAAATTTCCCGCCCGGATTTATCATCGTCTTTCCAAACTGGCAAAATCTTGATTCCCTCCCGCCATATATACCCCAGCCAAAACTCGCAAGGATATTTAATGAATATCTGAACTGGGTTCAGATTCTTGGCATCACTGATGTTGCAGACTTGAATTTAGCGATAGAAAAGGGGCAAGGTGCGGATATTATCCGCGTTGCCGAGGCACTCCATGAGAAGAAGATTGTATACATTGCTGATAGAATAACGACCGAGAAGAAAAGGGTAATATTGATTGCTGGTCCAAGCAGTGCGGGAAAGACTACTTTCACAAAGAGGCTTGCAGTCCAGTTGATGGTAAATGGTTTTAAGCCGATTTTGATTTCTACCGATGATTATTTTCTGCCCCACAGCAAGACACCTAAGGATAAATTTGGCAGGCTTGATTTTGAATCTATACGAGCAGTGGATATAGAACTTTTGAATAAACATCTTCTTTCAATTATAAAAGGGGAAAAGGTATTATTGCCAAAATTTAACTTTATAAAAGGCAGGAGAGAGAAAGGGAGGCTGGTTGAACTACCAAGAAATGGGATTGTTATGGTAGAAGGTATACACTGTTTGAATGAGGAACTCACACCACTGGTGTCGAAGAATATCAAATTCAAGATTTATATCAGCGCCCTTACCCAGTTGAATATTGATGACCACAATCGCATTTCAACGACCGATACAAGGATGATGAGAAGGATTGTTCGTGATACACATTATCGTGGTTATACAGTTCAGGGTGTTTTAAGTCAATGGGGAAGGGTGAGGGCGGGTGAGGAACAGAATATCTATCCTTTTCAGGAGGAGGCGGATGAGATGTTTAATTCTGCATTGATTTATGAATCTGCAGTATTAAAAAAATACTGTGTTCCGCTATTGAAAAAAGTTGAGAAGAAAGACCCATTTTATCCTGAAATCAAAAGATTGCTTGATTATTTCGCTTACTTTTATGATTTAAATGACCGTGATGTCCCTTCAAATTCAATCCTCAGAGAATTTATCGGTGGCAGTTCGTTTGTTTATTAATAGAGATTAATCCTTGACTTAGATGATAGTTTGGATATAATTCCATCTAATGGTAAACTTGAAGAAAGAATTATATTCCTGGACGCTTGTGATAATTGTGGTTTTAATCTTAAGGGCAGTTTTTGTTGAAGCATATGTTATTCCAACTGGTTCAATGGAGAATACCCTGCTCATCGGCGATGCCCTCCTTGTTAACCGCTTCGTTTATGGGATCAAAATTCCCTATACCAATATTCAACTAATACCAGGAAGGATGCCGAAGAGGGGAGAGATAATCGTATTCAAATATCCATTTGAGAATCGGGATTTTGTTAAAAGATGTGTTGCAATTGAGGGCGATACAGTTATGATTCTCAATAAGGTTCTATATGTGAATGGTAAACCAGTTGATGAGCCTTATAAAATCCACCGCAGTCCTGAAGTACTTCCTGGTTTTATGAATGACAATCCCAATTATCAGAAGAACTGGGAGAATGCGAGATTTGCGGATTTATACAAAATTTATGTGCGTGATAATTTTGGCCCTGTAGTAGTCCCAAAGGATTGCGTCTTTGCTATGGGGGACAATCGGGATAATTCAATGGATTCAAGATTCTGGGGTCCACTACACAAAAAATATTTGAAAGGGAAGCCAATATTCATTTATTTTTCATTTAATCCCGGGGGCGAGGCCACGAGCCTTTTGGACATCCTCCAGTTCTGGAAATGGAAGTCAATCAGATTCAATCGTATTGGCAGGATAATTTCATAAAATTTCGCTTTATAATATAATTATAATGCCTCAAAATATAAAGACATATTCTCTCGTGAATTTAGAAGATTTTTTTAAAAGTTTAAACCTTGAACCATATCGTGCAAAACAAGTCTTCCAGTGGCTGTGGCAGAAAGGGGTCAATGACTTTTCCCAGATGACCAACCTATCCCTTAAACTAAGGGGAGTGCTTAAGGAGAGATTTGTTATTGAAGACATAAAACTTATAAAGAGTTTGAAGGCTTCTGATGGTGCTGAAAAATTTCTTTTTGAACTTGAGGATGGTAATAAGATTGAAACAGTATTCATTCCTGAGCCACCAAGACGGACTATCTGCGTATCTACACAGGTCGGCTGCCCGCTGGGTTGTCTATTCTGTGCTACAGGTTTGATGGGATTTAAAAGGAATCTTACCGGATTTGAAATTGCTAATCAGATTCAGATTGGTCAGAGAATGACTGGTGAAAGATTTACAAATATAGTGTTTATGGGCATGGGTGAACCGCTTCTGAATGTGGAGAATGTTAACGAAGCACTTGAGATTATCACCTCCTCAATTGGACTGGGTATAAGCCAGCACCATATTACAATCTCTACTGCTGGAATAATTGAGGGTATTGAGTATTTATTAAATTCAAAATGGAAGGTAAAACTCGCTATCTCATTAAATTTTGTTGACGAAAAGTTAAGGCAGAAATATATGCCGGTAGCAAAAAAGAATCCATTGAAGGATATCCTCAAATTAGCATGTAATTATTCCGAGAAGAAGGAAATGGTGACATTTGAGTATATTTTGATAAAAGGCTTGAATGATTCACAGGAGGAGGCGCATAAACTTTTAAGTTTACTAAAAAAGATTCCTTCAAAAATAAATCTCATTGCCTTTAATGAGCATCCATCATTGCCATATAAATCACCTGAACCTGAGAGAATTGCCCAATTTCAGAAGATACTCTTCTCTTCAAACCATCCAGTTACCCTCAGAAAATCAAAGGGCAGGGATATCCTTGCAGCGTGTGGTCAACTTGCAGGGGAGGGATAAACCATAAACCTCTGACCATTGATGTATGGCGATAAGGGCAGCGAAACCGTTCAACGATTAACAATCCTTCGGATGAGGTCCTTCCAGTAGGAACCCCCACTTACGAAGTGGGGGGAGAGACTAATGACTCTATGAATCTCGTAACTTCATATATTGGCATTGGCAATGCAAAATCACCCTTGACTTTTTTAAAAAATTGATTAAAATATTTAATAAAAGGGGGTGTTATGAGACTGAAGTTCCTTTTACCCTCAAGTCTCTTAATCTTTCTTATATCTCTCGGCACTGGCTTTTCTGCCCAGCGGGTAGTGGTTTGTGAGGAACTGTATCAGGAGGACTGAAGTAGTTGTGCAACTGCCAGTGGGACACTGGCACAAATAGCAATAAATTATCCTGGTAGGGTTGCTGTAGTAGAAATGCACATTGATAACGCCTATCCTCTATACTCTGCAGAAGCCCGTGCAAGAATGTACTTCTACCCACCACCCTACTATTATGGCGGCACCTGGTATTATGCTACACCCTGGCTCTGGTATGATGGTGACCCGCATGGGAGTTATGATTATTCAAACTGGCAAACGCGCATTGTCAATGAAATGAATAGACCTGCACCATTTACCTGCACAATGTGGGGAACTTACACACCACCAAATGGAGTGGTCTATGCAAAATTCCGTAATGATTCAACCGCCACAGTCACTGGAAGGATAAGGTTCGTGCTGACTGAGGACAGTTTGTATTATGCTGGGCCAAATGGTGATGTCTGGCACAACCATGTTGCCCGTGATTATCTTCCTGATACCAGTGGCACACCGGTCACACTTGCCCCGGGTGAATCAGTTATTGTAAGCAGGAATTTCACCATCCAGTCCGGCTGGAATGCAAATAAATGTGAAATCGTAACCTGGATACAGAGCAATACAATGCTCCCAGACTCAACAAAGGATATCTGGCAGGGTGGTATGATAAAGGTATCGCAACTCACATACATACAAGAAAACGCATCCCAAAAACCTGTTCACACTGAGATAAGACCAATTCCTAATCCCTGTGTAAATCATGCGGAATTCTCATTTACCCTGGATAAGGGTGAATTATACAGAATCCTCATCTTTGATGTTTCAGGAAGGTGTATCCGGGAGATTAAGGGATATGGAACAGGAGAAAATCAACTCGTTAAATGGGATTTGAAGACTGAAACAGGTAATAGGGTATCTTCGGGTGTCTATTTATATAGATTTGAGAGCAAAGGGACAAAGGCATCCGGTAAAATAGTCATAAGATAACTCCTTTTTTGGCAAAAAGGCGGGTGTGCAAAACACCCGCCTTTTTTATTTCTACTAAACCTTTAGAAATTCCATTTGTCATAATATAAAGTCTAATTTTAATCCAATCAATATTTAGCATTTAAAGGAGATTTATAATTTTTTCTTAAGGAGGTAACTCTATGGAATTTAGGGATGACATAAAAGAGATAAATGAGAAGATTGAGAAGGAGAGCATATTTGTTCAGGGCCTTGTTTCTGAGATTAATAAGGCAATAGTTGGGCAGGCTTATTTGATAAATAGATTACTCGTTGGACTCCTTGCAAATGGGCACATCCTGATTGAAGGTGTGCCGGGACTGGCAAAGACCTATGCAGTTAGGACACTCGCAAAGGCAATAAAGGCGAAATTCCAAAGGATCCAATTCACACCCGACCTCCTACCTGCAGATATAATAGGAACTCTCATCTATAACCAGCGGACCGGTGAATTTACAGTGAGCAAAGGCCCGATATTTGCCAACTTGATCCTTGCGGATGAGATAAACCGCACACCACCCAAGGTCCAGAGTGCACTCCTTGAGGCGATGCAGGAGAGACAGGTCACGATTGGCGAGGAGACATTCAAACTTGAAGACCCATTCCTGGTCCTTGCAACACAGAATCCAATTGAGCAGGAAGGAACATATCCGCTACCCGAGGCACAGATTGATAGATTCTTGCTGAAGGTAAAGATAACCTATCCTACAAAGGAAGAGGAAAAGGAGATTGTTGAACGGATTGCGGTGAGTGGTGAGCCTGAGATAAAACCAGTTGTAGAACCATCAACGATAATCAGGGCAAGGGAGTTATGCAAACAGATTTATATTGATAAAAAGATAAAGGATTATATCATTGACTTGGTCTTTGCCACAAGGGAACCAGAAAAGTATAATCTTAACGAACTAAAAGGGCTCATCCGATTCGGTGCTTCTCCCCGCGCTTCTATCTATTTAACCACCACTGCAAGGGCGATTGCGTTTTTGAAGAGAAGGGGTTTTGTGATACCTGAGGATGTGAAAGAGATAGCACCTGATGTGCTCAGACATAGAATAATCCTAACTTATGAGGCTGAAGCAGAGGAGATAACAACGGATGAGATTGTTCAGAGGATTCTTGCAAGTGTAGAAGTTCCATAATTCAGATGAAAATACGAATGTGCACCATTAGTAGGAATTTCTGTTTTGTATTATGATACCTGCAGAATTCATAAAGAAGATACGCGCAATTGAAATTCGCACAAGGAAACTTGTAAATACTACATTTGCGGGTGAGTATAAATCATCTTTCAAAGGAACTGGGATTGAATTCACTGATGTCCGTGAATATCTGCCTGGTGATGATGTTCGCTCTATCGACTGGAAATTGACTGCAAGAATGGGTAAACCATATGTAAAAAAGTTTGTTGAAGAGCGTGAACTTACAGTTTTGCTCTGTGTTGATGCTTCGGGCTCAAGTTATTTCGGAACGAAGAATCAATTAAAGAACGAACAGGCAGCGGCAGTAGCAGGCACACTTGCTTTTTCAGCAATAAGGAATAATGACAAAGTAGGGCTGGTGTTTTTCACTGACCGGGTAGAAAAATACATTCCGCCAAAAAAAGGCAGGTTCCATGTTCTCAGACTCATTCGTGATATTCTTTATTTCCAGCCCGAACATAAAGGCACAGATCCCATCCAGGCTGTTGAATTTCTGATGCACGTATTAAGACATCGGGCAATAGTCTTCTTTATCAGCGATTTTCTCGGTGATGGTTTTGAGCCGGAAAAACTTCGGATACCTTTTGGTGTTGCAAGTAAGAAGCATGACTTTGTAGTAATAAGGATTGCAGACCCTTGGGAAGAGGAATTACCACGACTCGGCTTGATAGAATTTGAGGATTCGGAGACAGGTGAGATAATTCCGGTTGATACAAATGACAAAAAATTGATTGAAGAATACAAGGATTATCAGAGTGAAAAATCTATTCGACTCTTCAGAATGTGTAAGTCTATGGGTATTGACTTCATTGATTTGAAGACCTCAGAAGATTTTACACTAAAACTACATAGGTTCTTTGAAGAGCGGGCAAGGAGATATAGATGATGTGGCTTATTCTCTTCTTCCAGATTGAAGCAAAGGCTGAACTTGCAAAGGATTATCTCAATAAAAAACTCGCAATAGGTGATCCATTTGAAATTATTGTTGAATTGACTGTACCCATAAACAAGAACGTTTCTGAACCATTTATTGATTCAATTGAACCGTTTGCCATAACGAACCATACTCACAAAATCATCCAGGAAAAAGGGATAGCAAAACACCGATTTCATTTCCAGGCGGTTGCCTTCAATACTGGGGAATTAAAATTTCCCCCCTTCAAATTTGTAGTAAAAGACGAAAATAAAATTGATACAGTTCTGACGAATCAAGTAGATATAAAGGTTCACAGTGTACTTACCGGAGAGATGAAGGATATAAATGACATCAAAGGGATGATTGATTTTCCTAACCCGCTGCCTGTGGTTATCTCATTGATTATCATTGGCGCCGGGATAATCAGTTTCTTTGGCATAAGATTCTATAAAAGATTGAAACAGAAAAGATTTATTGAAGAGAAAAAGATACCCTGCTGGGATAGGGCAATAAATGCAATTGAGGCACTCCTTAAGGAAGATTATCTGAGCAAGGGATTGGTAAAAAAGTTCTATTATACGCTTACTGAGATTTTGAAAAGGTATCTTGAAGAGAGATTCCAGTTTCCAGCTGTGGAACAGACTACAACCGAGATTTTCCATAGTATGAAATCATTGAAAATACCATTGCGTGAGGATTTTCAGCACATCTTCAGTTATGCGGATATGGTAAAATATGCAAAATTCATACCACCATTTGAAGAAACCCAGAGTATAATCCAGAAGAGCAAAGAACTCATCATTAAGACGATTCCCCAGGAAACACAGGGAGGAGAGGGTGAGGTTCGCTAATCCCTCATACTTTTTGCTATTAATACCTGTTATTGGATTGGTTTACTGGGAGTTTAAAAAAAGGAATTCAACATTAAAATTTTCAGATGCCCAGTTCTTTAAGAGATATAAGAAAGGAAGTCATGCTAAATATGCTCTGACCGTTCTAAATATTCTTACCCTTGTCTTCATCATCCTCGGTCTTGCCCGTCCCCAGAAAGGAAGGGTTTACGAAACGACCGAGACCAGAGGAGTAGATATTATGCTCTGCCTTGACATTTCAGGAACGATGCAGGCTGAGGATTTCAGTCCTAAGAACAGACTCTTCGTTGCCAAGGAGAGGGCAAAAGAATTCATTTCAAAAAGGCCTGGTGACCGCATTGGACTTGTGATCTTTGCAATTACTGCAATGACCCAATGTCCATTGACAAACGATCACAAAATTTTAAATAATATCCTTGATAGGGTAGATTATGGCATAATCCAGGATGGAACTGCGATTGGAATGGGACTGGCAACAGCAGTGGCAAGATTGAAGGATTCAAAGGCAAAAGAAAAGGTTGTGATACTTTTAACTGATGGTTTAAACAATGCGGGCGAAGTGGATCCGATAACCGCAGCAAAACTTGCCCAGGCATATAATATAAAGGTATATTGTATCGGTGTTGGGTCAAAGGGACCGGTCCCTGTTCCTATTTACCATCCAGTCTATGGAAAGGTATATGTACAGGAAGAGATAGACCTTGATATGGAAACCCTTGAACAGATTTCTGCTTTAACCCAGGGCAAGGCATTCCTTGCCACAGATGCCCAGGCACTCAAGACAATCTATGATGAGATTGATAAATTGGAACCAACGACCTTCAAGGTCTCAAAACATACAGTCTACTCAGAGAAAGCACAAATCTTTATGCTTCCAGCAGTTATCTTGACTCTTCTTTCCGTCATCCTTTCTATGACAATCTTCAGGAGGCTACCATGATTAAATGGGCCGCACCCCAATACTTATATCTACTCCTCTTTATCCCGGTTGTAATCATTGGCTTTTTTCTCCTTTATCTCCAGAAGAAGAAAGCCCTTGAAAAATTTGCAGATGAGAATTTAATTCCGGTTTTGATTGAATCATTCAATGGAAAATTATTTCTATTAAAGTCCTCTTTGTTTGTGATTGGATTGGTGTTCCTCATAATCAGCCTTGCCCGGCCAAAATGGGGAGAGAAATTGCAGCTATACAGAGGGAGGGGTATTGATATTGTCATTGCCCTTGATGCATCAAAGAGTATGTATGCCCAGGATATAAAGCCATCAAGGTTACAAAGGGCAAAGCAGGATATTTACTATCTCCTTGATAATATTGGGACACACCAGGTTGGAATAACTGCATTTGCTGGTGATTGTTATGTAATGTGCCCATTGACAACTGACATTGATGGTGCTAAACTATTTTTGGATATAATTGAACCTGATATGATGCCAAGACCAGGAACAAATATTGGTAAGGCGATAGACGTCTCTGCTTCTTTGTTTAATCCCAAAGAAGAGACCCACAAGGCGATCGTGCTCTTCACTGATGGAGATAATCTTGAAGGTGACCCTATGCCTGCAGTCCAGAGGGCAATTGACCAGGGGATTAAAATCTTTACAGTCGGTGTCGGAACACCTGAGGGTGCACCAATACCAGAGGAATCTTCAGGCGGGGTTGTTTATAAAAAGGATAAAGACGGTAATATCGTGATGTCCAGGCTTGATGATAGGCTTTTGCTCATGATTGCCCGTGTATCAAATGGCAGATTCTTTAGAACCGAAGGATCTTATCTTACCCGGCTGATTGATGAACTTGAGAAGATTCAGAAGAAAGAGATTGAGGGTGAAGAGTCTGTCCAGTTTGAAGAAAGGTATCAATACTTTTTGAGCATTGCCTTCTCCCTTTTCTTCTTAAGTATATTTTTGAGCGATAGAAAAGGGAGATGGATATGATAAATCCGAAATTTGAAATTAGAATTTTGAAAAAATTTTTAAATTCTAATTCTCAAAAAATTAAACCAGGCCTGATGGCTAAGATATTTATTATATTGATGATATTTTTCTTGCCGCTTTTCGCTGATGTCGGTTCTTTGATGCGTAAGGGTAATGGATTGATGCGTAAAGGTAGATATGATGAGGCGCTGAAGACATATCAGCAGGCACAGGTCCTTGAGCCTGATAATATAAAAATCCATTATAATATGGGCAGGGCATTATACAAACTTGGAAAATATCCTGAGGCTGTGAGCGAGTTTGAACTCGGTCTTTTGACGAAGGACAAAAAATTCCAGGCGAATAGTCTTTATAATATTGGAAATTCCAGGTTCAAACAGGGTGACCTTGATGGTGCGATAAAGGCATATAAATCTGCCCTGCTTTTAAATAATAAGGATATAAAGGCAAAACAGAATTTAGAATTCTGTTTGAAATTGAAAGAGGAACTTAAGAATCAGCCAAAGAGTGATTCTACAAAACAACAACAGCAAAAACAGGAACAACCACAGCCACAGGAACAGTTCAGAAAACCCGAGATGTCAAGAGAGGATGCGAATAGGATCCTTGAGGCGCTGAAAAACAAAGAAAAAGAACAGAAGAAAAAGCAACCTAAGCCTGAAAGGGAAAAAGTTGAGAAGGACTGGTGAGATATGAAGACAGTTTTCAAATCCCAAGTCCAGAATTCCAGACAGTGGATAAATCATAAACTCCAATTAGCAATCTGTTTATGGTGGGCAGGAATTTTTATTCCATTTATTATAATTGCCGGAGAGATAAATTTTACAGCCACAGTTGACCGCACCACGGTTGGACTCGGGGAGACCTTTACATTGAATGTTTCAGTAAATGGAGAGAATATCAGCGGGGTTCCTGCACCAAAATTACCTGACCTTCCAGACTTTAACATCCTTGGTCGTTCTTCTTCACAATCCACAAGTATAAGTTTCATAAACGGCAGGATGAGTCAGCAGACTACAATTACCTTCATATATACATTGAGCCCGAAGAAGATTGGAAAATTTACTATCGGTCCCTGCAGGATTGATTACCAGGGGAAGACCTATGAAACCCAACCGATAGAGATAGAGGTTGTAAAAACTGCAACACAGGCAACGCCATCCCCTTCTCCAGCACCGCCTCGTCCAAGTGCCTATTCTGAAGGGGGTGTGATGCTCATCGCAGTTCCTAATAAGAAAGAGGCTTATGTTGGTGAACAGATAAATGTAGAATTTTATCTCTATACTCAATACAATCTTGATGTCAATGGTATATCAAAAATGCCCAATTTCAGTGGATTCTGGTATGAGACAATCTATGACCCAGATCACCTTTTATATCAGAAAAAGACTTACAATGGAAAATTATATTATGTTGCACTTATCAAGACCGTTGCCCTATTTCCTGTAACAAGTGGTAATCTCACCATTGACCCTATGGAATTGAGTGTAACTGTTGTAAAACCGCCCCGTGACTTCTTTGACATCTTTGGTACTGCTGAGAATCTCAATATTGCGTCAAAACCCATATCAATAAATGTCCTTCCCCTGCCCCAGGAAAATAAGCCTGAAGACTTCTGTGGAGGGGTAGGAAGGTTTAGTCTGGATGCAAAAGTAGACCGAGATACATCAAAGCAGGGAGAACCCGTCAATCTCATTGTGCGTCTGAGCGGCACAGGAAATATAAAGTTGATAGAGAAGCCAGTGATACCGCAGATTCCAAATTTAAAAATCCTTGAGCCAGAAGTAAAAGAGAACATTGATAAATCAACAGGTAAATTAAAGGGAACAAAGGAATTCAGATTCCCGCTTATCCCTCAGGCTGATGGTGAATATCTGATTCCCGAAATAACGGTTTCATATTTTGACCCTGCTAAAAAAACTTATGAGAGATTACATTCTGAAAAATTAAGATTTATTGCAACAGGAGTTATACAGGTAAAGATACCAGTAGATGCAGGCGGCTTTAAGATTCTGGGAAGTGATATAAGGTATATAAAACCTAATAAGGATAGACTAAAGAAAAATACAAATGATTTTATAAAGTTCCTCTTTTTATTTTATCCATTTTCAATAATTCTAATCATCACGGCATTTTTGTATCAGCGCCATCAGGTGAAACTTTCAAAAGACCGTGCCTATGCAAGGAGATTTATGTCGGGCAAGGTTTTCAAAAGACGCTTCCAGGAGGCCTCGGAGTATCTCAAAAAGAAGGATCAGAAGAATTTTTATAGTTCCCTTTCTAAAGCCATACTTGGTTATATTGGTGACCGCTTCAATCTTGATACAGGAGCCCTCACAATTGAACAACTAAAACAGGAGTTGTTGAAGAGACAGTTGGATCCAGAACATCTTGACCAGATATTTGATATAATAAGAAAGTGTGATACTTATGCCTATTCTCCACTTACTGATACAGATTCATCAATGGAAGATTTGTTTAAAAGGACCAAAAAACTTATGGAGGGTTTATGATACTTTTAATAGTTGCTTCACTTGGTGAACTGGTCCAATTGTATAATACAGGTAATAAACTCTATGCAGAAGGTAATTTTAAATCGGCGATAGAATATTATGAAAAGGCACTCTCTCTTTGCGAAAATAAGGACATTCTTTACAATCTTGGCAATGCCTATTTCAAATCCGGGAAGATTGGTAAGGCAATATTGAATTATCGTCGGGCATATTATTTATGCCCAAGGGATGAAGACATTATCTATAATCTTTATTTTCTGAGAAACTTTCGTCCTGATAAAATTACAACAATGCCCAATCCTTTAATCCAGTTTTTTGATAGACTATTCCATCAATTTTCTCTTGCTGAGGCATCTGCACTCTCAGCCATTTTGTTTTTTGTTATCTCTATTTTCTTATCTCTATTTTTGATTACAAAAAATAAGATTTTTATATGGATTGACTTTTTTGGTTTTTTCTTCTTTATTTACTTTGTCATTACCACAGGTATATGGCGCGGAGAAAAAAATTCTAATCCTGCTGTTGTCATTGTGAGCGAATTGAAAGCATATAGCGGACCGGGCGATGAATATAAAGAGATTTTCATAATCCATGACGGTGCTGAGGTGAAGATTAAGGAATTTAGGAATGGTTATTACCTGATTCAACTACCCGGTGGAATTGGTGGGTGGGTCAAATCTGAAGGAGTAGAAAAGATTTATAGATGAAGAAGGTAATCGTTCGCAGACACCATCCAAACCATCCCTGGATATTCTCAAATGAGATAATAAAGGCTGAAGACCCATCACCGGGTGAGGTAGTAAGAGTAGAAGAGGGGAAAAAGGTCGTCGGCAGTGGATTTTATAATCCCCATTCACTCATCTGTGTAAGGTTATTCGCCGATAAGGAGGAGGATTTTTCAAAAAATCTGGTGTTTGAGCGAATAAAGCAGGCATATAATAAAAGAAAGGATCTGGGAGAGAGTTTCCGCCTTGTTTACAGTGAGAGTGATGGTCTTCCGGGGTTGATAATTGATAAGTATAATGACTACCTTGTTATTGAGGTAAACTGCTTGGGAATGGATAAGAGAAAAGAACTGGTAGTCCAGGCATTGATTGAATTATTCAATCCCGCAGGTATTTATGAGAAATCTGATGAGAACTTAAGAAAACTTGAAGGCCTTGAAATTGTGAATAAAAAGGTCTATGGCGAGATACCTGAACTTATTGAGATTGAACAGGATGGTATAAGGTTTCTTGTTGATATCATTAATGGACAAAAGACGGGATTCTTTTTTGACCAGCGTGAGAATCGGAGAAAGATTACTGAAATTGCCCGCGGGGAAATCCTTGATTGTTTTTGTTATACTGGTGGATTTTCTCTATACACCGCAAGTAAAGGGAATGTTCTTGGTATTGATTCATCAGAGAGTGCCCTTGAACTTGCGAAGAGGAATGCTGCACTCAACAATCTTAAGATAGATTTTGAACTAATGGATGTTTTTAAGGCATTGAGAAAATTTTACAATGAAGATAGACGATTTGATACAATAATTCTTGACCCGCCTTCATTCACAAAGTCAAAAAAGAAGAAAGCCGATGCCCTCAGGGGTTATAAGGAGATAAATCTTATGGCAATGAAACTATTGAATAAAGATGGTGTCCTTTTTACCTCTTCTTGTTCCTATCACATATCAGATGAGGAATTTCTATTTACCCTCCGGGATTCTGCAAAGGATGCAAAAGCAGATTTTATTATCATCCACAAAGGAACACAGGCTAAAGACCATCCTGTTTTATTGAACTTCCCTGAGAGTAACTATTTAAAGGCGTATTTTTTACAAAAGGTCTGAGTTAAAATTATCTTATTTCATAACCTCTCTTCTTGAAAAATCACGGTTGAGGGCGAATTCGCTAATATCATAGGGCGGTCTTCCAGTTGTGATATATTCCGAAGCAATATAACCAATCTCAGGCCCGAGCATAAATCCATGTCCGCAGAATCCACCGATTATCCAGAGACCTTCAATATCTGTCTTATCAAGTATTGGATTGCCATCCGGTGTCATCTCATAACTACCCGCCCATTGTCTGATAATCTTTACATCCTTCAATTTTGGAATTAATCGTGCCATTCTTCGTGCCATTTCATTCAAGAATTCATATGATGAACGAATATCATTGCCAGGCACATTGGGAACTGGGGTATAGCAACCGATTATACTACCCTGTTTTGCCTTTTGATGGAAATAGCATCCATCCGGACGATAATCAACGATCATCGGTTTGAAGAATACCTCTATTGGTTCAGTTATCAACGATTCATGCCTTTCAGGAAAGACCGGAATATCAAGACCAAGATGCTCTGAGAATTTTCTGATAAAAGGACCTGTTGCATTTACAACTACCGGTGCATAATATGTTTCTCCTTTTTTTGTTGTGATTGAAACAACTTTGTTACCCTGAAGATTTATCCTTTCAACTTCACAATAAGTGAAGACCTTCCCCTTTTCTTTTATCTTCTTTGCATACCCATCAACAACAAGGAAGGGATTCGCCTGCCCATCTGATGGACAGTAAGCACCACCAAGAAGCCCTTCAGTATTTATCCCTGGAACAATTTCTTTTATTGTTGGTACATCCACATACTCAACATCAAGGCCCATATTTCGCTGTAATTGGATGAGCTGTTTATAAACTTTTTCTTTCTCTTCGCTGTGTGCCAAAAAGAGATAGCCATCCTGTTCAAACTCCACATCCATACCTAATTCATCTTTCATCATTTTAAACTTTTTCACGGATTCCATCGCCACTTTTATACTCAATGGGGTAGAATATTGTTGTCTTATGCCACCGATACAGCGACCGGTGGAACCAGAAGTAAGATACTCTTTTTCAAACAAGTAAACCTTTAACCCCTTTTTTGTTAGGTAATAACCAGTAGCACAGCCGATTATCCCCCCACCAATTATAATTGCATCAGCAGTCCACTTCATATATTATGAAGAAATATACCGATTTTTTAAATTTTATCACAATCCATACATCGCTATGATCTCTTCCTTCTTCTTCCCTAAAATACCGTATTTTGCACCAACTTTCTTAAATGCCTCTATTGCCTTATCAAGGTGTTCCTTTTCATGGAGTGCAGAAATTTGAACCCGAATTCGTGCCTGTCCCTGGGGCACGACTGGGTATGAGAAACCAATCACATAGATTCCTTCATCATAGAGGTCCCTTGCCATATCCTGGGCAAGTTTTGCATTATAGAGCATAATCGGCACGATCGGATGGACCCCTTCTTTTATCTCAAAGCCCGCCTCTTTTATCTTCTGTCTGAAATACTTTGTATTCTCCTCAAGTTTGTCCCTTAACGCAGTTGATTCCATTAAGAGATCCACAGCTTTTATTGAAGCCGAAATTACCACAGGACTCACCGTATTGGAAAAGAGATAAGGGCGCGAGCGCTGTCTCAATATTTCAATAAGTTCTTTGCGGCCTGAAGCGCATCCACCGCTTGCACCACCCATTGCCTTTCCAAGGGTTGTCGTAATAATATCAATCCTGCCCATCACACCACAATATTCATGGGTTCCCCGTCCAGTTTTTCCCAGAAAACCTGTAGCATGGGAATCATCAACCATAACCATTGCATCATACTTTTCTGCAAGTTGACAAATTTTATCAAGTGGTGCAATGTCTCCATCCATTGAAAAGACACCATCGGTAGCAATCATCCGGAATCTCTTTCCCTTTGTCTGTCTCAAGCGCTCTTCTAAGTCCTTCATATCTGCATGTTTGAAACGGTGTCGTTCTGCTTTGCATAATCTTATTCCATCAATGATTGAGGCGTGATTCAACTCATCGGAAATCACAGCGTCTTCCTCAGTTAATAAAGCCTCAAACACACCCCCATTGGCATCAAAACAGGATGAGTATAAAATCGTATCATCAGTACCCAAAAACTGAGAAATTTTTTTCTCTAATTCCTTATGGATATCCTGGGTCCCGCAGATAAAACGAACTGAAGACATACCATAGCCACGCTCATCCAATCCTTTTTTTGCTGCCTCAATCAATGCGGGATTACTTGAAAGGCCGAGGTAGTTATTGGCACAAAAGTTAATTACCTCTTTCAGTTGTGCACCCTCTGGGTATTCTACTTTAATCTTTACACTCTGAGGACTGTGAATAAATCGTTCTTCTTTATACAATCCACTTGATTTTATATTATTTATTACATTTTGATAATATATTTTAGTCCGCTCACTGAATGCCATAATTCCTCCTATGGATATAAAAGTATCTTACCACAATTCCCGGTTTCCATTAATTCCATTCCTTTTTTAAACTCTTCAAGCCGAAACCGATGGGTTATTATCGGCTCAAGGTCAATCCGGCCCGAGGCAATGAATCTCGTTGTTTTATACCAGGTAGAGAACATCAACCTCCCATTTATACCCTGGATTGTGAAATACTTAAAGACAACATCAGCAAGGTCAATTCTAAATGGTTTCTCAGGGATGCCGAGTATTGAATACCTGCCTCCTGGTCTTAATACTTTTAACCCTTCATTGATTGCCGATTGATTCCCTGACATCTCAAGGACTACATCAACCCCTTTACCATTTGTATATTCTAACACTGAGTCAACAATCTTGTTCTGTTTTGGGTTTAAAACGATATCCGCCCCGAGTTTCTTGGCAAGATGTAAACGGTATTCGTTAACCTCTGTGGCAATAATCTTGGTTGCCCCACAAGCCTTGCAAACAAGTATGGACATAAGCCCAATCGGTCCGCAACCTGTGATGAGAACAGTATTCCCTGCAATCTCACCACCAAGGACGGTATGGATGGCATTACCGAGGGGTTCCATCACTGAAACATAATCATTAGGAATCCTCTCCTCAATAACCCAGGCATTACTCGCCGGAACCACTGCATACTCGGCAAAGACCCCATCAATATCAACACCAAATATTCTAACATTCTCGCATATATGGGCAAGACCAATTCTGCAGAGGTAACAATATCCACAGGCAATGTGTGTCTCTGCTGAGATTATGCTATCCTTCTTTATATGTTTCACATTGGCACCGACATCCACGACCTGTCCACATAACTCATGCCCCATTATCTGGGGAATCTTTTTTATTCTTTTTTGTGCCCATTCATTCCATTGATAAATATGGAGGTCTGTTCCACAGATTGATGTTGCTAAGACTTTCACCAGGACCTCGTTGGGCCCTGGTGTTGGAATTGGAACATCTAATAATTCTGCACCGGGTTCAGATTTTGTCTTGACAACTGCCTTCATTGTAGCCATAGGTTATTATATTTAAAAAAAAACTTAAGTCAAGAATATTTTTAGGCTGACCGCTCCCACACGAGCCCTTCATACCCCTTGGTGCAAATCCGCTTCAGATTGCATTTGGACAAAATTTACCAGAAATAGTGTGAATAATACGGGCTACAAGTATCACATGGAAAGACCCAGGCGATTTTTTATTTGTATCTTTGCACTTCTTTACCTATTCAACTTCAAAAAAACATGTCCAATATAATAAAGCGGGGAAGTAGTCAGTATGTTTAGGATATGGATACAGAGTAAATGGTATTAAGGGAGGCGGATCCTTCCTTCAAAGGTCAAAACTGCCTGACCCCCAAAGGCAATCCTCAGAATTTCTTTCTCATATGTATACACATGGACATATACCAGACCAGGCATCTGTTGTGAGTATCCCTGTTCAACTATTATCCTCGTTGTCTCTTCACCGGGTATGATGCCATTCTTAACAAGATAATAACCAAGGGCTACTGCCGCAATCCCAGAGGTAGGGTCCTCGTTTATTCCGACGACCGGCGCAAAATGGCGCATATGGGCATTCGCCTTAGGGTCGTTTGCCTCAGTGGTAAATACCACAACCCCGGTTATACCCATTCTCTGGCAGTAGTTTTTCATCAAAGAAAAATTTGGAGTGATGTCAAGTAATTGGGGTAATGACTTTACCGGCACAATCGCTTCTGGATGTTCAGTCATAACAGCACTCAAAGGGAATCCGGTTTCTGAGATATCAACTGGAGAAAGACCAAGAAACCTTGCAATCTGTTTGATCTCCAAGTTTACACTCAAGGTGCTGGGTGGAGGTAAAGAAATCGTAACACGCTGAATTTTATTATTACTAACCCGCAATTCAACAGACTGGATACCCGATCTTGTCTTTTGCTTTATCAGTGTTATTGGTTCTTTCAGATTGAGAAATCCTTCGTCTTGGATTGCATAGTATGTAGCAACTGTTCCATGCCCTGAGAATTTTATCTCTTCAGTGCCACTGAAGAATCTGAGGAATAAATCTGCCTCTTCATCAGGGAAGACGAATGTAGTATCTGATACTGGATTGAGTTCCTTTGCAAGTCTCATCATCCACTTCTCATCATAATCCTTTTTTAATCCAATTATCACCCAGGCAGGGTTTCCTGTATACGGTTTATTTGTGAATGAACAGAGCCTCTTTGCCTTTACCCATTCCATTTTTAGTTTCCTTTCTTCAATTTTTCCAGTTGCTTAATTTTATATATCACAACCACCACTCCTGCACCGTCGTTCATAATCAATATCACCAAATTCAAGAACTTGCGTTTTTTTACTGTTATAACGGTATATGGTTATCCCTTTGCACTTCAATCTATGCGCCATCAAAAATATTGCGCGTGTCTGTTCCAGTGTCGCATCCTCAGGCAGATTAATGGTCTTACTCACTGCATTATCCACATACTTCTGGAATGTTGCCTGCATCTTAAGATGTATCTCTGGCATTATCTCATGGGCAATAGGGAAAATTCTCTTTACATCTTCAGGGATATTTTTGATCTTCTTCAATGAACCCTGACGGACAATTTCGGAGATTAGGTCCGGATGATAAAAACCTCTATTTCGGGCAATCTCTTCAAATATCGGATTGACCACCACGAGTGTTGTATCAAGGACATTGCGCAGGTATCCCACTGAGAACAATGGTTCAATCCCTGATGAAGTATCGGCAATCATACTTATTGTTCCGGTTGGGGCAATAGAAGTCACGGTTGCATTCCTCATCGGCTGGGAATTACGAAATACTGATAAATTGATATTTGGGAAAGAACCTCTTTTTTCACCGAGAACGGCTGAGACGCGCCTTGCCTCATTCTGAATAAAGCTCGCCAGTTCGTCGGCAAAACTCAGGGCTGATTCTGAATCATATGGAATTCCCATCTTGATAAGACAATCTGCAAAACCCATTACACCAAGTCCAATCTTTCTATTACCTTTTGTCATTCTTTCAATTTCAGGTAGAGGATATTTGTTTGCATCAATTACATTATCCAGAAAATGAACTGCGATTTCTATGGTCTGCCTCAATTTCTCATAACTGAATTTATTATCAACAAACATGCGAGAGAGATTTATAGAACCAAGGTTACAAGATTCATAGGGTAATAATGGAACCTCACCACAGGGATTTGTGCTCTCTATCCTGCCCAGTTCCGGAGTTGGATTCTTCCTGTTGATTTCATCAATAAATATCATTCCTGGATCACCAGTCTTCCAGGCATTGAAGACTATCATGTCAAAGACATCCCGTGCATTGATATTCTTCACTGGTTTATTATCCCGTGGATTTATCAAATCATAACCTTGGTTGTTTATTGCACGATTTATAAAGTCATCAGTGACTGCTACAGAAATATTGAAATTTGAAAATTCACCTTCTTTTTCCTTTGCACGGATAAAGTCAATTATATCAGGATGGTCTACATTCAATATCCCCATATTTGCACCGCGTCGTTTACCACCCTGTTTGATCACCTCAGTGGCACAATCATAAATCTTCATAAAAGAAAGTGGACCAGATGCAATGCCCATTGTGGACTTCACCTTATCGCCCTTTGGTCTGATCCTTGAGAAAGAAAAACCAGTTCCACCACCAGATTGATGGATGAGGGCAGTATTCTTAAGGGTTTCAAAGATACTCACAAGGGAGTCTTCTATAGGAAGGACAAAGCATGCAGACAACTGTCCGAGTTCGCATCCCGCATTCATAAGTGTAGGTGAATTTGGCAAGAATTCAAGATTTGCCATTACCTGATAAAACTCTTCTTCAGATTTTTTCGGGTCTTCATTGTAAGAGGCATCCACCTGGGCAATCGCCTTTGCTACCCTTTGAAACATCTGTTCAGGTGTCTCAATGGGGACGCCTTTATCATCAACTATAAGATAACGCTCGCTCAAAACCTTTAGACTATTTAAAGATAACTTCAGTCGGTCTTTTATACCGAGCATCGCCTTTTTATTCCTGATGTCGGTCCTTAACTGGCGATAGATAATATATGCCCTTGCGGTATTAAATTTTCCATTTTTGATGAGGGTCTGTTCAACGATGTCCTGAATATCTTCAACATTTGGTTTTAAACTACCAAACCTCTGTTCCAGTTCATTGATGACCTCATCACCAATTTTTTTTGCAATTGAGGTATCCTCATTCGTTGCCCGGAGCGCCTTTTCAATGGCAAGGTATATCTTTTCTGGTTTAAATTCTTCTATTGCACCATCGCGTTTAATTATAGACTTAATCATAATGAATTATAATTCAAATTCCTGGATTGTCAATCCTTTTATACCCACATGTCATTGCAAAGCGAAAATGTCCCCTTTAAGTGCAAAGGAAAAATGTCCCCTGTTATTAAGCAAAGCATTTACAGAATTGAATCTGAAAGGAGACACCTTGATTTTTAGGCAAATTCTTAACACTTTAACTCCAAAGCGAAAATGTCCCCTACCTCTTTTAGTTAAATTTGAATATTATTACCTAAGGGAGGAAAAATGGTTAAACCCACAAAATTACATATCAAAGCAGGAGAACGAATTATGATCCTTAAAGAAGTCAAACACGGTAACATCACACTCAAACAAGCAAGCGAAATCCTGAAAAATCTCCTATCGCCAT
>Ga0207433_10003301_pt1 | contig 31273 bp, 29 predicted proteins | sample YelNatPaOPGAMG01_FD_187559 | JGI IMG/M metagenome (GOLD analysis project Ga0207433, IMG submission 187559) | Hot spring thermophilic microbial communities from Obsidian Pool, Yellowstone National Park, USA - OP-RAMG-01 (SPAdes) (version 3) | ecosystem: Environmental > Aquatic > Thermal springs... | reverse complement strand
AATAAAAACTCAAAAATTAAAAATATGGCAAATGAAATAAAAGAAATAGAAAAGTTTGGTGAGGGTTGGTTTATTTGTCCGTATTGTGGTCAAAAACAAGTGAGCGTCAATAGATGGGAAACAGCTTACTTATTTAGCAAAGCAATTAAACATAGACAAGTCGGCAGTTTATAGAAGGATGCAAAGGTCGGCAAAATTTAAACAAAAATAAAATGAAAACCGAATTTTGGCTAAAACTTATATTTACTGCTTTAGCAATTAAAATCGCTTATGTAATTGTTAGCGTTATAGAAAGCGTAGTGCGATGAATTTACTCTCTTTTGGCGGTAGGAATAGAGGTTAAAATAGCCTAAAAATTGATTGTATTATTATTAAAGGTCGGAAAAAAACTAAAAATTAAAATGAAAAAAATAACATTAAATAACATAAAAGATTTGGCATTATTGCCTGAAAATAAAACATTAAAAGCCACGATAGTTTATACTAATGGTGCAAAAGAAAAGAAAAGAGTGTTAAATGGGGGCTATTTTTTGTTTTTCTTTGAAAAAGGGTTAAGAAAGTGGGGAAAAAAGTTCTTTTCTTGGCAGGAAAACTGGCAAAAAATTGAGGTTCAAGTTCCTGAAGAGGCGGACAAAGCTATAAAGTGGCGTAAAAGTTTAGAAAGGGCGCTAAATATGCTAACAGAAAGCGGTCTATGGACGGATATTAGGCAGGACATTGAAGCGGCGTTAGATATTGGCTACCAAAATATATGCAGGGCGGTTGAAATTGACAGAAGTCCATCTTTACCGAATGAAAAATACGATGACTGGAAAGAAAGAATTAGCAAGGAAATTGAAGCAATAGACAAAAGATTGAATAAAACTATCATTTGGTATTTGAGCAGTCCATTGAAAATAAAAAAAATGTATTTTGGGAGACAAAATGAAGTTATTTTGGCAGAAATAAAGAGTGCGCTAAAACATAAGGAAAAGTATGAAAGTGGCAGTATAAGAGTTATCTATGATGTATCTTTTTATTATGACGCTGAAGCAAATAAGGCTTTTTATAGCGAAGAATATAAAGATTGTGGCAATGGACACTATTACCTTGCTCTCAACGCTACGCACGCCGTATTTTGGGAAGATGATTAAGCTCGGTGGTTGTGGTTGTATTAATAGTATAAATGAAGAGAAACAAGAAAATAAAACAAAAATAAATTAAAAAGGTCGGTTAAATAATAAAAAAAACAATAAAATATGATAGTAAAAACAATAAAAGTAAAATTGTATACTTTTGATGAATTGTCGGATGAAGTAAAAGAAAAGGTTTTAGAAGAGTATCGGGGCATAAACATTGATTTTGATGATTGGTATGAGGGGATTATGTTAATCTGGAAAGAAGAACTTGAAAAACTGGGATATGATGATGTAAAGATTTATTTTAGTGGATTTTATCGTCAAGGCGACGGTGCTTGTTTTGAAGCATCGGTTAATATACCAAAATGGATAAAAGCACATAAAGCAAGTAATAGGTTTAAAAAACTCTTAAATGAATACAATAATGGTGCTGATGTTTTGATTAGGATAACGCACAGGCGTAGTGATTACTACTCCACAAGCACGGATGTAGATTATGAGGGCTATGATTTATCGGATAAAGCATATGAGCAATTAGAAGAAATGGTTAAATGGATAGAAGAAGAAGAAAGAAAAGAATTAGGTAATAAGATATACAATGATTTAGAAAAAGAATATGAATATCTTGTAAGCGATGAGGCGGTAAGGGAAACAATCATCGCAAATGATTTTATGTTTACAGAAGGCGGGGAGAGGAAGATTTATATTGATTAGTAATAGAATTGAATGTTTATTAATGTTTATTGAGGCGGTTAGTTATAGGTGTTGGTGTGGTGAATGGTTGTATGTTGGTTGTTTATTGGGGTGGTTGGTGGTGGGTGGTTGTTGGGGGTGATTGAGGAAAATAAATAAGGTCGCTATATAAAAAAAACAAAAAAACAATATGCCAAAAACAAAAAAAGACATTTTAAATTGGTGGTGCGAAAGAGGCGAAATAATTGACACTCGCAAGGATAGTGATTGGGATAGTTTCTGGCGTGAAATAGACACAAAAGAATTGAAAATAGAAACACAAAAAATAAACAGCAGGGAAAATATAACCGCTGTTAAAATATCAAAAAAGGGATGGTATTATAAATTAGTTATTCTTTTTGAACGTGGTGAAGCATTTAAAATAATAATGTAAGATGGCGTGCTTGATTTATCCTTTCAAAAAGCAAATCAAAAAGCAAAAGTTTTGTAATTTTAGGGGCGGGAAGGTAAACTCTCTCGCTCTCTCTTTCTTTATTTTAAAAAGAAATCAAAAAACAGCATTTAGTGTGGTTGTATTATAGGTATAAAAGGTCGTTAAAAAAAATAAAAAACTATGACAAAAAAACATTTTCAAACAATCGCTTCAATTTTGAACAGAATTTTCAAAGAACTTAATCTAACAGAAACAGAAAAATGGACAATTTATGAATATTTTGAGCGTTATTTTCGGGAACATTACAATAATTTTGACAGTTGCAAATTTTATGATGCAGTTTTTGGGGGGCGAGACTAACTCTCGCTCTCTCTTTTATTTAGTTTTTTTTTTAAAAGTAAAAGTAGTTATTAGTTGGTCTGTATTATAGTTAAAGGTCGGTTTAAAAAATAATCAAAAACCATGAAAAATTATTTTTGCGAAATAAAAACAACTAATAGAGGCAAGGGCGGTTATGGTGGTTTATACGTTAGGTTGTATGTTAACGGTCAGTTGGCGGCAAGTTGCAGTGGTGGTGGGTATGATATGGCGGGGGTTTGTTTTGGCAGGTGGTTGAATAATGATTTTAAACAGGAATTAGAAAAGTTAGCAGAAAAAGAAATAGAAGAATTAAAAAAATCAGACAAAACATATAATGACAAGGGAGGCGGAATTTATGGACTTATTGTTAGCAAAAATCAAGACGGCATAAGTGTTTATGCTAATGGAGCAACTGGTATCGAGCAAATGTTTAAAATTATTGAGGCATTAGGCGGAGAAGTTAAAGCAATAAAAAGTAAAAACGGGTTTTTAAATAAATATGAGGTCATTTTTAATTAAAATGTTTAATTAAAACGAGGGCGGGGCTTTGTCCTCGCTCTCTTTCTTTATTTTTTAAAAGAAACAGTTATTTACAGGCTCTGGTTGTATATAGATTATAAAGGTCGATTTAAAAATAATTAAAAATATGAAATTAACAAAAGAAGAATTAAAAGCAGTGCTTGATGAGGTTGAAAGTGTAAATGGTAAGGGGTGGGAATGGGTGGATATTCCAGCATTTATTAGACGGGACAATGAGGATGAATTAAAGGCAATAATTGCGGGGCTTGAAAAATAGCCCCGTCCTTTTTTATCATATAATGGACAGGGGGGTGTGCGGGGTTGTTTCAATTTTTGGCGTTGTATCCCCCCCGCCATATTACAACCAAAATCAAATAACCATACCACACACCCTTTCATTTTCTTTTTATATCTTGTATAATCAAGATATGTCAAATATTAAAAAACCCGGAGAGATAAGGACTTTCTGGTTCCCTTTTTTTAAAAACCTTACAGAGGACGATTTCCTAAAAATATTCAAAGTCTTATCTTTGATTTCTGTTAATGGATATTTTAAATATAATAAAGCGACTTTGGAGAAATTGAAGAACGACCCTGACGGGAAATGGTTCTTAAAAACTGTTCAATTAGATGAGGATAATCCTATGGGTTTTGCTCCGAGGTGTGCTTCTTTTATCAGGAATTTGGCTAATTTTTTGAAAAATAATCCGTCTTATACTACAGATAAAATGGTGGAGTTTGCTGAGAAAAATCCTCCTCTTAATACTATTGTTAGAAGGTTTGTTGTAAAGAATCTTCCACAGAGCCAGATACCGACTATTCAACCGGATAATCAGGTTTTAGTTGAAGGAAAACATACTCAAAGCGTTCAGGTTTCTTCTGATGAGGAAAAATATATGAATGCTGTTGGTAGGTTGGTTGATTTTTTTGATAAGGCATCTAAAACTATTCTTGTTAAAGATTATAAACAACTTTCAATTGAATCCAAAATTAAAGTTCTCAAAGACATTGCTTCTATTTTGGCTTTAAAGCCGCCAAAGGGATTTAAATGGGGCGGGACGAATGTCTTTAATAAAATCAATGTTTATAATTCCAATCTTAAAGATTTAGAAACCGCTGTTGTTGATTGGCTTAAGCAAAATCAAGAACAATGAGGATAGAGCTTATAAAAAAATACTACGAATCTGAGGAGTATTTTAAAAAACTTCAAGTAAGGGTTAATGTTTTAAAAGAATTAGAATCTAACGAGCTTTATAGGAATAATGTCTTATTAGACCTTTACGCAACAAACCCGCTGGAGTTTATAGAAACTTTCGGCTGGATTATTCAGAAGCCTTTGAATAATAAAGTTGTTCCATTCTTTTTATTTGAGTATCAGAAAAAGGCTTTAATTAAAATGCTTGAAGCAGAAAATGATGATTTTGAACACGAAATTCTTTTTGATAAGCCAAGAGAAATGGGTCTTACTTGGCTTCTTGTTTGGTATATTTTATGGCGCTGGCTTTTTAAGCCTGGCTGGTCTGCTTATGTTATTTCACGCAGAGAGGAAGAAGTAGATGACGGAACAGCAATTCCAGATAATACGATTTTTGGAAAATTTAGGTGGGGAATAAAATCTTTGCCTTCTTGGTTAAAGCCTCCTGGATACATTCCTAAGGGCTCTGGAAAGGGAACGGGAACTGATATGAAACTTAAAATTATTAATCCAAATGTTGGAACTTCCATTGTTGGTTCTTCGTCTTCTTCTTCAGCAGGAAGGTCAAGAAGATACAATTTTGTTTTTATTGATGAGTGTTTCGCTTTAGAGAATTTCTTAGACATTTGGAAATCTTTACAAACTGTTTCTAAGGTTAAGGTTTTTGTTTCGACAACAAAAGCAGATATCAAATTTAATATGTTCAGCAAGATGTGTGAAGAAAAAGGAGACAGGCTTTCTTTCACTTGGAAGGACAATCCTTTTAAAGATGATGTTTGGTTTGAGGAAATGAAAAAGAAAGCAGAACTTGACCCGGAGGTTTTAAAAGAATTTGAACCTTCTTATATGCCTTCACCTAAAAGTCAATACTATCCTGAAATTTCTCAATCAAAATTAATGCCACTTCAATTTAATCCAAAATTACCGCTTTACGCTTCTTTTGACTGGGGACAGCAAGACAAAACTGTAATTGTTTGGGAGCAGTTTGACGGAAAAAATGTTTTGGTTTTAGATGCCTTTATTTACTCTGGTGTTTCTCCTTCTTTTTACTTGCCTTTTTTAAATATTGATTTAGAGTATATAGAGGACTGGTATCAGGTTGATTATGTTAAGAATATGTTGAATAAAATCCGTTCTTGGAGGGTAAGTCCAAAATGGGTTTTTGGAGAGGTAGCACATAAACAAAAAAATGTTTTTATAGAGGGAGATAAAAAACCATACTCAATTGAGTCTTTATTTAGAAAGTATGGAATTCGTTTTCTTGCTAAAGGAGATGGATTGAGTCATCAAGCGAGAAGACATGCAACTTCTTTAATTTTGCCAAGAACGATATTTAATTCAGAATCAGATGGAGCAATGGCAATTTACAATGCTATAGCAAATTCAAGATATGCTACAACTGTAAGGACAGGAACTTCAAAAGATACAATTTTAAAACCAGTTCACACTCCAGAAATTGCTGATATGCGAGCGGCATTTGAAAACTTTGCTTATAACTTTGCAAGGATGTTGAGAGACGATTATAATGAAAGTGGTGGCACAAGAGAATACGATGATGTGATAAAAAATATTTACAGGCGACTTGCTAAAAATATTGCTAAAAATATTGCTAAAAATACTAAAAAATGAAAATAGAGTTAGAGAAATTCTTTAAAAAATTAAAAGACATTTACGGGGAAAAATTAAAAATTTATTTGTATCCTGGTGGTCTTTATCATATTGCTTATAAGGGATATGGAATTGATACATTTACATTGAGCCAATTTTATGAATACCCGTGGGAAGTAAGATTGAAAAATATTAACAAACAAATTTCGGTCGGTTTTAAATTTATCTCTGATAAAGAACAATCAAATAGACTGAAAAAATGGAAAAAGGGTAAGGTTATAGACATTTGAATTTTTTTAAAAAAAGGTTTAAAATTAATTTAAAAAAATGGAAAATAATATAAAATTAGAAGACGTTTATAAACCAGGTCAATTCGAACTTGATACAATTCAAGAAGTTTATAAAAAATATTACACTTGGAGAAATTATCATTTTTTACCAAGAAGGCAATTTAGAGGATTAAACCTTTTAGAATATCTTACTCAGTCAAGAGACATTTTTTATATGAATTCTGGAACTTCAAACGATGATGAAGATAATAATGATAAGCAAAAAACAGATTTTGAAATTTATGTTGGCGAAGCTAGAAGAGCATCTTTGGAAATTCTTTCAACAATTACAGCACTTAAAATAAAACCAAGAAATTTGCCAAACTTTAATAATAATTTAATTTATTGGCAGAAATTCTTAGATGCTATTTACCAAAAATGGCGTGTTAATTCAATTGATAAAATAGAAAAATTCTGGCAGCTTCTTTACGCTATTGTTAACGGAACAGTTGTTGTAAATATAGGTTTTGATTATGGAAAAAGAAAAATAAAAAACATTAAGGGCTTTGACCCAGAAACAGGGGAATTTGACATTGAGGAACTTGACATTAAAAAAATCAACGATGTTGTTACAAGAATTGTTCCCCTTGAAAATGTTTTTATTCCAAAAATATGGGAAAGAAATATACAAAAACAAGAAGAATTGATTATTTCTGATATTCTTACATTAGATGACTTCAAGAGAAAATACACTAATTATCCAAATTCAAAATTTGTCCACACTGGAAACCAACTAATGGCTGATAGTTTGTTTTTGAAACTTTTAGGCGGAGACCAAACGATGCTTGAAAAAGTTGTTGTTCTTTCTTACTACAACGAACCAGAGGATAGATTTGACATTATCGCTAATGGTGTTTATTTAAATCCAATCTCTTACAAGAAAAAACTAACACATTCACCAATTCCATTTAATCACAAAAAACTTCCTTTTGTTTCTAGTATATTTGAACCAATTGACGAGAAATTCTTTTATGGTCTATCTTTGCCATTTAAATTAAAAGATCCCGATGCTTTCTTAAACTCAATGATGGAACTTCTTTTGGAAAGAGAAATGAAAGAAATTTCTCCGCCAATTCTTTCAGAAGACATTGAAAAGAAAGATATTAAATTTGGGGCTAATCAAATTATTCCAGTTACCGACATTAACGCCTATAAAGAATTAACTATTAATCCAGCATCGCCGCAATTTTTCTCAACTTTAAATTATCTTTCTGGAATTGTTCAGGCCCAAACAGGAAGAACGCTTTTACCGGAGTCTTCTTCCATTCAACCAAAAACAGCAACCGAAAGGAGAATACAAGAACAAATAAGATTCCAGGTTTTAAGTTCAATAGTTTTAATGCTCTGGTATCTTATCAGACAAGAATACGAACTTGTTGTAAAAACAGCTCTACAATTTTATTCTTATGACAAATTAAACAAATCAGTTGACGAAAGGATAATCAAAACATTAACCCTTAGTGGAATAAATCTTACAAGAGGTGGAATCGGTAATTTAATTATTAGGATTGTAAAAAGTGTTGCGCCGCCAGGAGTCCTTTTTGGTGAAGAAGAAAGTTTATCAAAGGTCTCTGGACAAACACAAATTATAGAAGTTTCAGCAGATGCCTTAAAAGAATTAGATTTCATTATTGAAGACATTCTCCTTGAACAAGAAGATAGCAACGAATTAAAACAGGCCCTTTTCCAAGAAAAAACAAGTTTTATGCTTCAAGCATTTGGTCAAATTATAGACCCCTTCAAAGCATTTGCTAGATATTTGGAGGTTATAGGAGAATCACCTTCTGATTGGGCAAAAGATGAACTTGTTCCGCAAATCTTTTCAAGGATTAAAGATGTTGAATTGTCACAATTACCGCAACAATTACAACAACAATTACAACAACAATTACCACAACAGCAAAATAATCCTTTGGGTATGGCAATGAATTCAACCGGAATCACAGGACAAAGTGGTAGCATTTTAAATAATTTGCTTTCTCAGTTAAGAGGACAAGCTAATGGCGCACAAGGTGGATTAACTACCGCTCAAACAAATAACATTGGTCAAGAACCACAGTCAATGTAATATGATTAGTTTAATTAAATTTATCTTAAAAAGAATACCAGAACCAAAATTGTTTAAATTGTTTTCTGAGGTTTTGAATAAGGACATTTACATTCCAGCAGAAACTGACATCATTAATGAAATAGAGATTTTTAACAAATCAAAATTTGAGAGATATCTTAAAACTAAAAAATATGTTCTTACCAGTTCTTTATATGGAAAAACAATAGATGAGCAAAATTTTATCAATGGAAGGGTTGCTGAAATATCTGACCTGTTATCAAAATTAAAAGCAGAAAGAGTTAGTGGTCGTAAAAATGATTTAGTGTTTAATGAGAACTTGGGATTAAAGGGCGTCGAAGAGTTAAATAAATTAAAAAATGCCGTATAGTATTATAAAAAGAGGAGACAAATATCTTACAATCAATAAAGACACTGGCAAGGTCAAAGGAACACACGACAGCAGAAAAAAGGCAGTTGCTCAGATGAGGTTGCTTTACAAGATTGAAAACAATAGCAATCCAAAATTACAAAGGTCGACTAAAACAAAAAAAAGAAAAAATGCCAGGAAGTAGAGCGTTAAAAGATAAACTCCTGAAAAAGGATACAAAAAAATCAGTTGGTTCTAAAAAACCAACATTTAAAAGGGTTTCGGTAAAGAAAATTAAATAGTTATGGCTCAAAATTTTATTAAACAAATAAAATTTCAGACATCTAAACCATCGCAAGTTAAATTTGCGAAGGTTTCTATTGGTGGTGTTACAACCAAAGTTCCAAAAGTTAAAATTGGAGCTGTTAAATTTCAAGGGGTAAAAATATCACCAATTAAGTTGTCTGCTACCAAAATGAGTAATGTTAAAATCCCAAAGATTAAAAGAGTAAAAATTGTTTGACTTTTAATGAGGAATGAATAATAATAAAATCAAAGGGCGTAAAAAAATTTTCAATAACGGTCGCCTCGTTATTGTTATACCTTCGGGCGTTTAACAATGACAGTCGCCGTGTCAAAAAAATATGGATGAAAATAAAAATCAAAATGTATTAGATGGTTCGGAAAATGGAACCGAAAATGATGAAAACAAACAACCCACCGAATCGCCGGAAGATGTCTTAAAAAAGGTATCGGCTCTCCGTAAGGAATTAGATAGATTAGAAAAAAAGAAACAAGACGAAGAAAAGGGAGTTTACGAACAAATTAGACAGAAAAATGTTGATAAGGCTTTTGCTAAGGCTTCTGAGCAATTCAAGGATTTGGCTGATAAGCAAAAACTTGATGCCGTTAAAGAATATTTCAACAAAATAGATTCAAAACAATTTGACGTTGAGGATATTATGAACGACATTAAAAAGGCTTATGCTGTTGTAAATGCCGATGAGTTGCTTAAAAAAGCTCAAGAGGCTGATAAAAAAGAATCCGCTACACAGGAAAAGATGGCGGAACTTGGTTCTCACGAACCCTCCTCTGGTAGCACGAGCGAGCAAAAGCAATTTTCTACTGAAGCTCAAGAATTAGCACAAAGATTAGGAATTACTCCTGAGGAGGCTGAAAAATACCTTAATAAGACTAAATTTGGCGAAGGGTGGTCTTACTAGGGTCGGTAGATTGATATTACAAAATTATGTTTCGTCCTTTAAAAAAGATAGATACTAATGCTTTAGAGTTTATCGTTTTGGATAACTCTCAAACTGTATTAGTTGGTTCTTATATTTCACCAAACGGAACAGCCTCTAATTCTAAATATGCTGTTGCTGGCGATGGTTCAACTCCAGCCCTTGGTGTCGTTTCTGCTATTGTCTATCCAGATAGAAATATTGTAAGAGATGCTACTGGTAAACCAGTGGAAACAATTACAACGGCATCAAACAACACCACAACTAATAAAATTGGTGTTCTTTATGTTCCGGCAAAATACGATATGCTTTTTGAAGCAGATGTAGATGCCGCTCTTGGAACAACTACTGGTTCTGATGGTGTTGGTGAATTTAACGGAGCAAATGCTGATACTTTAGCAGAAGACTCTTATATTGTTGTTGGTGGCACTGATTCTCCAAAACTTTTCATTTCTTATGGAAAATCCGGGAATTCTACTACCAAAGTTGTTGGTAGATTCCAAAAAACAGTTTAATTTTGGCTACTTTTTCTTAAACACTGCACAATGTTATTACTGAATCGGTTGAATTGGTCGTATATCTTAATTTAAATGTTATGGATTACGGAACTTCAAAGGCTATATTCCTTAAAGGCGTTTATAAAGACATTGCTGTTTTAGAAGACCAATCCCAAAAACAGCTTTCCACCTTAAAGGGATATAACTTAGTAGATACAAATCCAACAGCTGAAACTCTATTTACCAAATTAACAAAACACAATGAGGAAGAGGCTGAATTTATTTACACCACTGGTGTAAAACCAATAGGTCGAAGGAGACCAGGGGGCAACTACCCATTAACCAACGATTTGGTTGGTTATAGAACAAGAGTTGCCGCTGGTGAACAATTTGCTGGCGTTGCTGAACTCGAGGAAGAGTTCGCTCAAAGAACAAACCCTGCTTATGCTAGCTTCTTAGATAAAGCAGGAAAGGTTCTTAGAGATTTAGAAAACCAAATTTATGCCCAGTATTGGTCTATCTTTAACTTAGCCTTTACTACACCATCTTCTTACAACAGAAATGATATTTTTGCTCGTGGAAATGTTGATGGTTTAAATGAACCATTAATTTCCACCCAGCACGCAAGAGTTGATGGTGGAGCATCTCAGGCTAATACCTTTACTGGAGCAAACGCTCAGGTTCCTTTCTCTGATAACGCTTTATGGTCAGCAAAGACTGTAATGGCTCAACTCGTTGATGATGTTGGAAAACCAATGCCAATGTTGGGTGGTCGTTTTAGTATTATTGTTCCTCCTTATGGAACCTATGTTAGGACTGCTTTGGAATTGGCAATGAGTGAATATAAAATCGATACATCAAACAACAATGTTAACCTCTTTAAGGGATTGATTGCTGATGTATTTACAGCTCCTCATTTGCTTTCTTCCAATGGTGGTTCTAATACGGCTTGGTTCCTCATTGATACGCAAAACAGAAGTTCTCAATTTGGTACTGGTTTAGTAGCTGTTGAATTCTTGCCAATTATTACCCGTGTGAGAACACCCGCAGAAACTGATAACGATGTTTACGAATATCGTGTGAAATTCGAACAAAAAGTTGGTTGGATTGACTGGAGAAATGTTTTTGGCTCAAAGGGTGATAGTAGCACTTACACTGGTTAATCTAATAGCTAATTTTGCCTTTTTCTCTTTCCACTTCTCTTTTTGAGAAAAAGTAGAAGTGGGCAAAAGGTCATTAATGTTTTTCGAATCAAAATGAAAGTAAGGGCAAAATACACGTTTAGGGTTGATTTAGGTTTTGGGAATGTCTATGAATTTTTTGATGGTAAAATTTCCGAAATAAAAGATTCTGATGCTATTTATTTATTTGAAAAATATCCTGGAATGCTAGATGTTGTTGGCAAAGAAACTTCAGAAGAAAAATCAGAAGAAAAAAATGAAGAAATGTCTGATGTAAGCAAATCAGAAAACAGTGACAATGAAACTAAACCCAAAGGTCAAAAAAATAAATCAAAAAATAAATGAGAGGTTTTTTACCGCAGATTGATATAAAATTTGGCGGAACAATATCCCCGATTCCTACCGCTTCAGAATCCAATGTTTTGATAATTGATGATTCTAATTATATCGTTGGCAATACCCAGCTTAGCATTTTTTCTGAATTTTCTCTTGGTTCTTTAAGCTCTATTGAGTTGAGATATTACTTTGCCACAGGAGAAAAAGATGATTCTGGAAATTTAAAATGGTTTCAGGTTCCAGTAAAAGATGCTTCTACTGGTGAATTAATGAATAGACCAAGTATTTTAAATTCATCTTCTCCTTCAGGGGTTGTTGAAGATATAGGAATTTCAAGAGCAATTGCTTTTAAGATAACAGCTAGGGGGGTTGGCACTTCTAATACAGGTTCATCAATTAAGGTTTCTGTTGGAATGGGAATTAACTAATATGGAAAACATCTTAAGAGATGTTGTGTCTCTTTCCAATCAAATAAAAAGTCTGAATTCTGAAATTGACAGGCTTAATTCTTTAATCGAGGACAAGAAAAAAGAACTTAAAATTATTTCTTCGCAAATTTTAGAAGAAATAAAAATTAAGTCTGATAGAGAGAAAGAGGTACTACTTTCAATTGAGAATGATATAAAAGAGAAAGAAAAAGAGATAATTGAATACCAAAAAAAATACTCCGAGTTAAATGATTTAGTTAATTCCCTTTCCCTAATCAAAGAGTCTCTTGAAAAATCAATTAACGAGTTAATTGAAAAAATTAATGAGAAAGAGAAATATATTGAGTTTTTGGATTCTGTGATTTCTGATAAAGAAGTAAAATTATCAACTTCAGAGCTAAAAGAACAACAAATTAAATTTATAGAAAAAACTATTGCTGAAAAACAAGCAGAATACGAAAGAATTAAATCAGAAATCATTGATTTGAAAAATAATAAAAAAGAATTAGAATTAGATATAGAAGAAAAACAAGTAAAAATTGATGAAATGAACGAGCAGTTAACAGGTTTTGTTGAATTCAGAAATGAATTATACTTAAAAGAGAAGGAACTAAAAAATTTAGAAAAAGAATTAAGGGTGATGGAAAAAAGACTTCGCCCTGAATATATAAAGGTCTTTAAGCAAATAACAAATCAATAACAAATCAATGAGTTTTAATACACAATCTGGATTAGGATCAAAAATAATAAAAGGTTCGTTTCAAACATCTAATGGTGTTGGTAGTTATAATGTTGATTTTCCGGTTTCTTTTTCCGGCGGAACAGTTCCCGTTGTTTCTATTAACAACAAGATTAATTCCGTTTATTACTTAACAGCAGTTTCTAATACTGGTTTTTCAATAACTTTTGCTACCGCACCGTCATCAACAATTAACATTGAATATGTGGCAATTGGGTAAAAAAAATAAATCGCAAAAAATGGAGGATTTGCTTTTAAAAAAGAGAATTGATGATTTTTTAAAAGAATACAAAGAACTGGTTTTAAAACACAAAATAGATTTTAATCCTATTTTAGTGTATGATAAAAAAGGAATATTTCCTTCTGTAGAATTGATTGATGTTAGCGGTCAAAATTTAGAAAATACAAAGAAAGATGAAAATAAGTGAAATTTTAGACCAAATTAATGATTATTTACAACATTATACAAATGGCTCGGCTGATAATTCAATGAAAATAAGGGCCATTAACAGAGCCATTGATTATTATCAACTTAGATTAGGATTACCAACAGATAAAAGAACACAAGAAATTTTATTTGATTCCAGCGATTATTTTTATAGAGCAAAAAATGATTTTAGAGAAATTCTTTCTGTAAGATACAAAGATGAAAATTATAATACAGAACAAAATAAATTCTATTACTTTGACTCTTTGTATGATATTATTCCAACGCTTGGTGAACCGCAAACAAAAAGAAGGTATGGTGTAACTATTATTGATGGTGTGAAGTATATTATTATTCACGCACCAAACCTAAGAGCAGGAAAAACAGTTTTTGAAAATTGTGATTCTTTAAGTAATTTTAATTTATTAGATGATGGCATTGATTTAAATCTTGATTTGGTCGAGAAACAAGAAGGTAACGCTTCAATTATTTTTAATATTCAAGCGGGAAATTCTCCCGCATCAAGAGCATCTCTTTTAAAATCAAATGTTAGTTTTAATTGGAAATCTTATATTAAAGACTCTTTAATTAAAGCCGATATTTATTTACCAAACACCAATTTTGATTCTTTGGACTTTAACTTTGGAACAGATTTTTCAAACTACAATAAAATTACGGCTACTACCCAGGAGGACAATTTACCGTTTCAAGTTGGTTGGAATAAAATTGTTTGGGATTTAAATAATATAATAAAAATTGGAATTCCCGATAATTCAAACATTACTTGGTTTAGAATTGATTTTAATGAATCAACTGGCTTTACTAACGCTGTTAATGTAAGAATTGATAATTTAAGATTAGCAACTCCTGATAAATTAATAGTAACCTATCTTTCTAATTACAAAGGCAAGGGTGGTAGTGGAAATGATGTTTACAATTTTGCTTCAGAATCAGACGAATTTCCGGCCGGAGACCTTGTTCCTCAAATTGTTAATTTAATTGCTTTAAGAGCAACATATTTACTTTCACCTCAATTAAAGAAAGATACAGAATTTATGACCGTTTTCAAGGCAGAAGAGATTGATTTTCAAAAGCAATATGGGAAACTTTATCCGCAAGAAAGAACACAACACTTCGGTCGGGTTAAATTTTCTAGGCTGTAATTATGGAAATAAATCGTGGAGAATTAGATTATGTTGTTTACAACAACTTTGCATTTGGCGGACTTAATACCAACGATGACCCAGAGGTTATAAAAGACAACGAGCTTACAGAGGCTTTAAATGTTGTTTACGATAACGCTTTAATTGCCAATAGGTCTGGTTCATCTAAATTTGCTGATTCTCCTAATAATAGTGCATCAATAAAAAGATTATTTACCTTAACCGCATCAGATAAGGCGGAGTTTTTGTTGGTTGTTGCTGGAACAGATATTTATATCTATGACCCTGTAAATAAATTTTTTCTCAAATTAAATCAAACATTTAATTTAACACCTGATTTGGATTTTAACGGCGTTGTTTGGTTTGCTGGCTATTCTAACGATAGGTTTTATGGTGGAAATCTTAAAGACACACCAGTTCGCTGGTATCTTACATTAGATTATGTTGCCTCTGATTTAAGTGGTTCAGAAACATCAATTCCGTTAAAGGATGCTTCGAGGTTTCCTGCTGGCGGTGGAAAGATAGTAATTAAAGATTCTCAAACGGGGAATACATACACAAGAGATTACACTTCAATTAGTGGAAATAATTTGGTTTTAGCAAGTGGACAAACTGCACCAGCAGTTAAAGCAAATTCAGCGGTTTCAATGTGTGCCACTCAGGTTTCTGGAATGCCAAGCGGTGAAATTTGGGTTGTTAACCAAAGGAGGCTTTTTGTTGCCAACAGCCAAAATAATGAAACAAAAATAAATTATTCTCAAATCAATAGTCCTGAAAACTTTGGTGGCGCTGGAATTGTTGGCGGTGGTTTTGAGTATGTTGCTGACGGCGAAGGTGCAATAACCAACATTATTGACTTAGTTGACTATCTTTTAATTACAAAAAGAGACACATTTCAAAGATTTGAATTTATTACTAACGCTTCACTTGATTCAAAACTTGTTTCAATTAGACCGATTATTTCTGGAAAAGGTATTGGTGTAATTAATAACAAATCAACAGTAAAGATTTATAACTCAATTTATGGAATTACACCCGATGGTTTTATTACTAGAATAGATGGAATTACAACTGGTGGCAATACATCTTTGGCTTTTAATATTCTTTCTACCAAAATTAATAATTTCTTAAAGAACTTTGACTTAAACCAATCAAGGGCAATTTATTTTGATAAAAAAATCCTTTTATCACTTAAAACTAAAAACCCAGAAATTCAATCTGGTGTAATTGTTTATGATGTTTTAAAAAATTCATTTTCTTTCTTTACTGGTTGGTCAGTAAATGATTGGACTATTTACAATGATAAACTTCTTTTTGCTTCCGATACTGTTATTAATTTAGCGTTTGATGAAAATGATTATTCAGATAGCGGCATAAGTTATGTTAGCAGAATAAAAACTAAAAGATTTCATTTTGGCGATGTTGCTTTTCCTAAGCAATGTGATAAAATTTTAATAAGCGGATATATTTCAAAAACAACAAAGTTAAAAGTAAAATTATTGTATAATGATTCTGGTAAATTGGGGTTCTTTGAAAGAGAAATAAGAGGAGATGCTGATTATGTAAACTTTGATATTGGTGGTTCTCCTTTGTGGGGTGAAGAAGAATGGGGCGTTTTACCGTTTGGTTGGGGCTCTGGCAGCAATAAAGAAATAGGTTTTTTCAGAGTTTACATAGACCTACCTCTAAGTTTCGGATTTATAAATGTTCAAGTAGAAATTTCATCAAGTGGATTTAATGATAAATGGGCAATACAAAACATTGGTTTCTCACCAAAAGTCGTCAAATCAATTCCTAAACACTTAGTTATATGATACCAAATGCTTATGAAACAACTTTAAAACAATCTCTTTCACAGGGTGGCTCTGAAACAGAAATTTTTGTTGAGTCTTTGGATTTACCAAGCGGTGAAACTATATCAATTAACGATTTTGAAAAAACTGGTGGCGTCGGATTTCTCCTTATTGAGGGAGAAACGCCGAGAGCCGAATATATAAAATTTACTGGAATAGATGTTACCAACAAGAAATTCACCGGAATAACAAGGGGGCTATCTTTTAAAGATAATTCATTTACAAGAAATGATAACCTTGTATTTGCACACCCAGCCGGTTCAAAAGTTCAAATAGTCACAAATACGCACTTTTTAGAAAGTTTTGTTGATAAAAACTCAGATGAAATAATTGGTGGTATCAAAACTTTTTTAAATTTCCCTATTTTACCAAATACCAACCCATTGTCTTTACAACAAGCGGCTAACAAAAAATATGTTGATGAGGTTGTAAGTGGTGCCGTTGGTTCTGCATCAGAATCAATTGCCGGAACTGTTAAATTGGATAAACCCGCTTTATCCGCTTCTCCAAGAGTATACGCAGTAAGAGTCCACCAGCAAGCAACTCCTAATATGACTTTATATGTTCAACCATTCCTACTAGTTTCTCCTGTTTTGGTTTTAGATTTTCCTGGCGGGAATTCTCCAACATTTACAGCCCCAACATCTAATCCAAGAATTGACCTTTTGGTTTATGATTCTGTTAATTCTGTTTTAGCGATAAGACAAGGGGCAGAATCCGCTTCACCACAGATTCCAAATCCAAACCCAAGAGATTTTGTTATTTGTTCTGTTTATCATAGGGTTGGCGAAACTTCTATTAAAGACAAAGATGATGGAACAAATGGTTATATTCGCAAACACGTTGAAAATAATGCTTTCTTTTCAACTATTGCATACAATACACAATCAGGGACCTCTTATACGCTTCAATTATCAGATGTTGGTAAAGTTGTCTTAATGACAAGCAATTCAAGTAGCATCGTTACAGTTCCAAATGATTCTTCTGTTAATTTTCCAATCGGCTCTGTGATTCTTATTAAAAATGGTGGAACAGCAACTACGGCACTTCAAGCCGCAAGCGGTGTAACGCTAGATTTTAGCGATAACACGAGTGGTGTTTTATTGTCAAAAGCAACCGCACTTCTAATAAAAAGGTCAGCGAATTACTGGGACGTAATTTAAAATGGAAAAATTAAGCAAATACCTCAATCCAAGAAATTTAATAATCTTAACCTATTTGAAATTCAAATATGGTTTTAAGAAAGCAAAACTAACTAAAGATATAGTTAAGGGTTGGGGATTTGCTGTTGATAAAGGAGAATATACTCACTTTCATTGTTTAGATGGTCTAGACCCAACAGATATTTACACCACCCCTGGGACTTACAACTGGACCTGTCCAATTGGTGTTACAAAAGTAACCGCTGAATGTTGGGGAGGTGGCGGTGGTGGAGATGGTAGTGGACACAGTGGCGGTGGTGGTGGTTATGCTAGAAAATACGATATCCCTGTTACACCTGGCAACAGTTATACAGTTGTTGTTGGTGCTGGTGGTGTTAATCTTGGTTATGATGGCGGTAAAAGTTATTTTATAAGCGAATCAACGGTTGTTGCTTATGGTGGTTTTGGTTATAGTGGCGCTGGCGGCGGTGGTGTTGGTGATGTTGTATATAGTGGTGGTACTGGAGCTGGTGGTGGTGGCGGCGGAGCTGGGACAATGCAAAATGGTGGCAACTCTCCTGGTATTGATGGTGGATACGGTGGTTTATTAGGCGGTGGAGGCGGTGGTGGTAGTGGTCGGTCGCGTGTTGTTGACCCTCCAGGCGTAGGTGGCGCCGGTGGTGGTTCTTATTCTGGTTATGGGGGACAAAATGGTTATAATGGTGCTGGTGGTGGATTCGGCGGCGGTGGCGGTGCATTTGGTGGTGGTGGCGGAGGTGGTTATGGTTCCTCCAGAGGAGGCGGAGGTGCCCCTGGTGCTGTATATATTTCATACACCAAAAAAAACACCAAACGAGGTCAAATCTTATTCGAAATGCTAAAAAACATCTAAAACTATGGACACACAAATCCTAATGATAATAAAAGATATCTCAATTCCAGCATCAGTGGTTATAATATTTCTCATTTTAGAAAGGGCTGGATTTTTAAAACTTTTAGCTGATTTTCTTAGAAGCAAAATCAACGGCTCAAATGAAATAACAACAAGAGAAGCAATAGATAATTTAGCAAACAACCACCTCCACGAGGTTAAAGATTTGTTGATAGAAATAAGGAATTTGCTGTATAATAAATTTGATGATGTTAACAAAAACTTAAATGAGGTCAATAAAAACATAAACAACCTGGAGACTGAAATAAGTAATAGAATAATAGAAATGAGAAAAGATGTTTTAAATTCAAGAACAAGAAAATAAAAAAATATGCCAACAACACCACAAAACCCACAAGAAGCAAGAGAAATGTTAATTAAAGCTTGGAATCCACAGACGCCAGAACAATTTGCCGCAATAGAAAGATTAGCATCTTTAACACCCGTTAGAGGCGGGCAACAAGCGTCCCAAACACCAACCAGCGTTTCGCAAAATGTTTCGCAAAATAATCCATCACAAACCCCACCTAATTTGATTTCAAGCGGAAGTATGATTGATTATAATCAACTCTTAAATCAAACCCAGCAATTATTTAATAATAGGCAGGACTTATTAAACACAACGCAAAATTTGCTAACTGATTTTACAAACAACCAATTAGCACAACTAGAAGCACAAAGACAAGCGCTTAAACAGCAGATTGAAGCGCAATTTAGCCAACAGGTTGGTAATATCCAACAACAAGAAACGGCAATAACATCAGACACGGAAGCACAACTCGCAAAATTAAGACCATATGCTGGAATTTCAAGTGCGGCTGATAATTATAAAGCATCGGTAAAGGCAGAATTTCAAAAAGCATACCAACAAGCAGAAGCATTAAAACAACAGGCAATTGCTAATGTTGACTTTCAAGCGGCTCAGCAAATATCTAACCTCCAACAAAAGATTTTAGAAAATCATTTAGATACTTTATCTAAAATAGACGAAATACAAACACAAGCATTGCAGGCCTATGCTAATATTCTTTCCGCACAACAAACTTCTAATTTGCAACAAAATCAACTTTCTTTACAAGAAAAACAATTGAAAATAAATTCAATAACACCCCAAATTTCTGCTATTCTTACACAACTAAAGGGCAAGGGATTTGATAATTTAGACCAAACAACAAAAACACAACTACAAGCGCTTACAAAAGAATTAGAAACAGCAATGGAATTACCAGAAGGTTCGCTTTTTGCCGCTTATAAGCAAATCATCAATGACCCGTCAAAAAACATAACAAATTATCTTAATCAGCAAACCGGAGAACTTATAACCTTAGCAATTTCACCTGATGGAAAAATAGAGGTTGCAGACAGAAAGAAAATTTTTGATGTAAGCCAGCCAACGTCAAAAGAAGCGAATATGCTTGCGGTTCAGCAACTTGTTAGAAAGCAAATTGAGGGATTTTATAATATGGCGGCATCTAATGAATTATCAAAATTAGCAGATACTATAAAGAAAACCTACAATATTGACATTACGCCAGAACAGATAAATCAGATTTTTAATCTAAAAAGCGACCCACAGAAAGCAAAAGAAATTATTTCAAACTTAATTCCAAAAAGTAATTCTATGTTTGATTCTTATGCTCCGTCAAAATCAAATCTAAATGTTAAATCAACTGTTCCGTTTGTTTCAGAAACAAAGCAAAATCCACAAGATATAACTGACAACATTTATTCAACAATAATTTCGTCTGCACCAACAATTAAAAAGAACATAGACACGCAAAAAACACTTGAATATGCCGCCAAGAATATATTTGGAAACATTAATAATCTTTTAATAAATAGCGGCATACCAGTCAACGAAGATACATTAAAAGCCGTAGCGTATTCCATTTATGATATATTACCACAAGACTTAGGCTCAATTGACCCATCAAAATTAAGTGGTGATGCTTTATATGCTTATAGTCTTTTAAGAAAGTATCTCTACTTACCATCAAGTTCAAGTAATAGTGTAATTCTCAATATACCTGGATTAGAAAACATACAAAGTCAATAAAATAAAATGGATGAATTATATAAAAACCTACAAACAAATAATCAACAATTACCAGCATCAAATTTTCAACTCACGGGAGGCGCAGGACAAGAACTTTATTCCAATGCTTCGCTTATTACTGATGCATTAAAGAATGCGGGAATTAATTCCCCCAATTTAAGTAAAAGTGAGGAATTATTGCAAAAACCAATCACAAGTCAAATATGGAATTTGCTTTTAAGTGGCGCTACATTTGGTTTAGCGGGAAGTGTTCCAGACCCAGAGACGGCACAAAAAAGTGGAAATTTATTATATCAAGAATTAGATATTCCACTAGTAAATTGGCTTTACAAAAATCTTATTAGTCCATATGGAATTAGTGCCGCTGGTTTAGTAGAAGGTGGAATGTTTGCTACATTAGCTGGTAAAATAGGTAAAATTGGTGGTGCAATAACTAAAACAGCATTAGGTTTGGGCGGAAAAACATTAGAAAGGGTTGGAGCAACAGAAATAGTTGATGCTTTAAATAAAGCATTTTATAACCTTTCTCCCGGAGAAAGAGAAATATCCAGAAAAATGGCGGAGCAGTCATTTGTGTTTTCCCTGCTCGGTGCCGGAAATTTGGCAAAGCAACAATATTGGCAAACGGGTCAAGCACCGAATTTGGGAGAAAGCTTAAAAAATGTTGCCCTAGAATACCTCAATCCATTTACATATGTTGGCGCCGGCATTGCCACCGGATTAGATGTAATGCTCGGCGGAGTTCTTGCGGGAAGAGCGGCAAAACAACTTGAGGGTGTGTTGGGTAGAGAAATTCCGCTTTCCGAAAGAATAAAAAACTTTATGAACACCGGCAATTATGTGGAAAACAGTATTCCTAAAATAAACGAGATTATAAAAACAATACCTGTAAATGATTTCACTTATCGTTCTTTATACGAAACCCTTAAGAAAGAGCCAATAATTTATTCTAATAACATAAAACCAGCGTTAGATGCTTTAAAATTATCATTACCAGAAAAAACCTTATCTCAATTAGATTTTAAAATAGATAATCTTAAATCATTTTTTAATGATGTTTTGCCCGACTTACCGCTCAAGGATTTGGTTGGGTATTCTGTTTTTGAAAGGGGGGGTATTTCAAAAATAACGGATTTTATAAACAAAGTTTCTGACCCAATAGAACAAAAATTCCTTAAATCCAATTTTAATCAGTTGGTTGATTCGGCAAATGGAATTATGGATAACACTGCAAAAATGTTTAATCTTGTATTAGAAAATAGCGACAAGTTTAATTTTGAGGGGATAAATATAGACAGATTAAAGGAAATTTTTAATAAAAATAAATTAGAAACAACACAAAGACAAATAGAAATTAAAAAAACACAACTAGATTCTTTAAATAATCAATTAAAAGAGGCGACCGATGTCAATGAAAAAAAATTAATTTTAAGGGAAATAAATGCGACCAAGGAAGAAATAGCAAAACTTAATAAAGATGGTGTTGTTAATTATGCTGTTGTGGATAATATACCGCTGGTGCAAAAACAAATGATTTTAAATTCAATCTTGTCTAATCCTGTTGTGGTTGGAAAAGCATTAAGGGGAACGCAATTTGAAATGCTTCTTAAAGAAAGACTTGACTTGTTGAATAAATTTGATTCATTGGCCAATAGTTTCTCGGGGGATTTTTTAAGAATATTGCCCAAATATGATAGTAATGCATTTATCAAATTAATTTCTGATTACAAAAACAACCCCAGAAACATTTTTGGAGAAAGGTCGCTTGGTTTTCCAGCGACATCGGATGAATTTCACCCATACCTCAAAAATTTACCACCAGAGGAAAAGGATAAATTTCTTAAATTTATTAATGGCAAATTAGACGAAGCAACCATTCCTGGTGAAATTAAATCAAAACCAACCGAAGTTCCCGAAGCTATTAATCGGGCGGGTGATATGGTTAATGCTTCCGTTGGTGGGGTAAATGAAGTTATTGGAAATGCACCAAAAGAAATTAAAGAATCGTTTAAAAACGCTCTTGTTGTATTAGATAATCTTGATAAAATAGCAACCACACCAGAAAAGAGAGTTATAGCAGATAAAATAAAAGACATTGTTGATAAAAAAATTGAGAATGCCGGTTTTTATTTAAGACCTCAAGTAACCGAGAAAATAAAAAACATTTACGACCCGATTGGCGAAAGGACCATCACAAACAATATTGATGTTCAAAATCTTGATAATTTAATTAATATTGTTGATAAACAAGATAAACTTAAAAGAATTTTTGAATTTTTATCTTATGGTGACGTTGGTAAATATGACATCGACGCAATGACTTCCGCTTTATTAAGGATTTTAACAAATTCAGACGAACACCTTAAATTTGTTTCTAAATTGTTAGATGATTCGGTTGATAAAACTGATATTTATAAATTTGTTCACGGAGAAATAATGAAAGGACTTGGGGACGCAATTAAAAAGGATAGCCCATCAACATATTTGTCTATTAAGGGTAAATATTCAACCGATAAATATGGAGAATTAATAGATTACTTTAAATCAAAAGCCATACCATTTAAGAGTGCAGAAAAAAGCGCCGATGAATTAATTATGGATAAATCTTTTTTAGATGAAGTTGGTAAGAGTTTAAATGAAGAACCAATAACACCAGAGGTTGGTCAGGTTAAGCCAGAAATTGAGCCAGAAGTTAAACCAGAAGTTAAACAGGTTGCCGCCAAACCAAAAGAAATAAAACCAAAGAAAGAACCAAAAGTTAATGAAACATCAATTGTTAAAAAATTGATTTCAGATAATTATTCATCACCAATTAAAAGCGTTCTTGTTAAAGACGGAAAAATGATGGCTACAAATCTTGAAGTTTTTCTTGTAAAGAAAACACCCCTTAAAGACGGATTTTATGAGCCGGTTGGTAATGAGTATGTTCCTGTTAAGAACATAGACCTTACTCCAGAAGATTTTCCTAAACTACCAGAGTTTAAACCAGAAGATAACATTGCTAGCGTTCCAACAAGAGAATTACAAAAAACTATTAAAACGGCATCAGATTTTGTTTCTGATGAAAATTATGCCATGAGGGGTGTTTTTGTAAGAATACGAGACGGAAAAGCAGAAATTGCTTCAACAGATAGTTATAGATTATATCTGAAAACTATTCCAATAAATAACAATAAAAATGATATTGAATTTATAATGTATAGACCAGACATTATTAAAGATGTATTGAAAATTTTAAACGATAAGTCTGATTTGTTTTATAATAAAGAACAAAATTTTGTTGTTTTTAAAGACAAAGAAGGTGATATGATTTATGATATAACCATTAATGACAAATTTCCCAATTTTGAATCCGTGTATCCGGTTTTTTCTAACCAATATATTGTTGATAACAAAACTCTAATTGATGCTCTAAAAAAGATTGAACCGTTTGTTGATAAAACAAGGCATTTTAGTGTTGTTTTTGATAAAAACAAAATTAAACTTGGGGTAGAATCAGAAAAATTTGGCAAAAAAGAAGCCGTTGTTCCCGTTTTAAAGCAGAGCAAAATTAACGCTGGCGGGCAAAAAAATGATGGTATTTTGATAATGCCAATTAAAAACGATGGTGAAGATTTTATTTTTAATATTGATTATTGGGAGTCAGCTGCTAAGAGCCTTGATGGCAAAAATGTATTTATCTCACTAACAGACAACAAAGAAAAGCCGGTTCATTTTTATGACAAAAATTTTATTGATGAATTAAACAAAACAACCCCCAAAACAGATTTAGAAAGCGGGACCGCTAACCAAAAACAAGAAACAAAACAAACAAGCGAACATCCAGCAGAAAAAGAAAAAATTATAAATGATTTTTATCAAAATAAATATAACGAGGTTGTTAGGAATTTAAAATCAAAATTTAGTGGTAATATAGAAGAAGGACAAATTGCTGATACTGATATTGAGGATGCCATAAGCGATGTTATTACAGGGATTATAAATGGTAATTACCCAATAAAAGACAACATTTCCGGTCTGATATATAAATCTGCCAGCAATAGAATACTTAACAAATTAAAAGCAAACAAAGGAAAAATATCTTTAGAAAAACCAATTGGTGAGGATTTGGCGCTGGGGGATATAATAGCATCTCCAGAAAAAAACGAATTTAATTTAAAAGAGTTTGCTGATAATTTTGTAGATGGGTTAAAAAATTTAAAGGGATACACAACAACAGAAAAAAAAGAAATTCTCAACGATTTTGAAAAAATTTTAAAAGAAGCATCTGAAGGCGACTTAGTATTTGATAAAAAAAGAAATATAGAAATACTTGGAGAAAATAGGTATAATAGATTATTAAAGGTTTATGATTTAATATTTAATACAAAGCCCCAAAAATAAAAACATATGGAGATTATATCAAAATTAATAAATGGTTTAACGGATAAAATATCTGGACTGTTTGAAAATAAAATAGGCAGTGAGGCGGTATCTGGTATTCAAAATGCTGTTTCTAAATTAGATGGGGTAAATAAAACAATTTCAGGGGCAACTGACTTTCTTACCGCCAAACTTATTCCCAATAAGACAGCAGAACAATATCCAGATGTTTATCTTGGAATAAAAGGAGGAATTAATGCTTCTAAAATCGCAGTAGAAGAAAGTGAAGCTAAACTTGCCCGTCTTTTAAAAGATGCCACAGATAACGACATAGAGCAATTTTCAAGGATTTTAATTAACAAAGATGCTTTTAGAGACAAACTTCAAGGAATACCCACACCGGTTCAAACATCTTTAGATGATTTATCCACGCTTATTAAAAATGACCTCCAAACCGCTTCTCCTAAGACAATTCAAATGTTAAATGAAATGGACGATGTTATAAAGAGCATGGAGGAAAACAATCCAGTTTTAAGAAAAACGGCCGAGGAATTTAGAAAATCTTTTAATGATACACTTGACGGACAAAAAGCTGGAAAATTAAATGACATTTTTAATGTTTATAAAGAAGCAACGGGGAAAGACCCCGATATTTGGAATTTCTACTACCCACACCTTAAAACAGACGAGTATCTACATCTTGGTGGCGATGAGGAGCTTCTGTCATTGTTCTTCCCAAGAGCGGTTAAAAGTAGAAGGATGTTTTTTGAAAAACCAAGGGTTGGTTCTGAAAAAGAATTCTTGGGGCTCAAAATAAAAGATGGCGACGTGGAAATAGACACAACTAAAGTTCCTTTAATTTTAAGAACGCTACTCTTTGAAGAGTCAAGAATAAGACAATATAGAAATATTTTTAATAATATGTCTTATTCCGCTAATTTGCTCAACAAATTAACACCAAGAGAATTTGAATTACCTTCTGTTAAAAACTTCCTTGATGAATATGGAACAAAAACTGGGTTCTTTATTCCAAGAGAACTTTTGCCAGACGAGATTACAAAGCATTTGCCAGCCGACGAAACAGGCGCTTACTTCTGGGATATGAATTCATTGTTTAACAAAAGTAGAATTTCTTATAAAAAGAAAGACGAGCTTTTGGCTGATGTTTTACAACACACCGCAGGAGATATTGACCCAGCAAGATTAAACCTTATACCGGCATCGCTTTACGATGTTTTTGCTAATTATTACAAATATGTATTAGGTTCAAGTGGTGCCAATGAAACATATAGAGCCATTACCGGCATAACAAATTATTGGAAAAGATTTGCTACCACCTGGGGCAGATTTATTCCCTTCTCTTTGGCTAACACAATGGGCGATTTGTTTAATGTTTTAATGAAACAACCAACGGCACTAAGAAAATTACCGCAGGCATTTAATTTCGTTTGGGATTTAATAGTTAGAGGAAGACTACCAGAAGAACGACTTGTTTCCAAATTAACAAACGAGGAATTGCTTTCGGCGTTAAACAAAAGCGGTGCAATCCAAACATTAATGTCGGAATTTTCTAAATTAACTTATAATCCCATTCTTAATTTAAATCTTGGTGTTAATAAAGGTTTATTTGAGCCAATTTTAGATGATTTGGGAAAATCAAGTGATTTGATACAAAAACTTAAATCAGTTGGTAGTAATATATATGGCAGGGGCGGATTACTTGAAAAGATTAACATTATCAGGGAGACGACGCCAAAACTTGCTTCTATTTTAGATAATTTTGAAAGGGTTGAAAAAGGACTATTTCCTGATTTTACTGGAGCGGAGAAGTATATTCTAGGGCTAAACAAAAAAGGAGATTTAGACAAAGCAATTCTTGAAAGAGGAGCAACAATTACAGTTGATTACTCAGCTGTTCCACCTGCTTATAGAAAATTTATGACACAATTCTTGGCGCCATTTGGATATTGGTACTCAAGAACAGCAGATTCGCTTGGTGGCATGTTACTTGAGGCTCCAACTAAATTGTTTAGAAGAAATATCCTTAAACAAGAAATAGAAATTACACCAGAAGCTATTAACGGTCTTAAAAGGTGGGGTTGGTTTTATTTCTTACCAGTAGTAGCCGGCTATTACTGGAATACGTCTAGCCCAGAAAGAAAAAAAATTTGGGACAATTTACCATCTTACCTTAAATTTACGCCCCTTACTCTTGTTTTGGGGGTTGATGAGGAAAACAAAAAACCGATAGTGTTTTCGTTCTACACACCAGCTCATATGGTTGCCGATTTGTTTGGTTTTGATAGGTTTGCCGCCGATTATGATAAGGTAAAAAATAATCTTATGACACCACAGGATGCAGTTACTGATTTTCTGTTTGGTTCAGTGGTTGATATTCCTCAAAAACTTGTAAATTTCACTAATCCTATTATTCAGGGTTTTATTTCAACTGTTACAAACAAAGATATGTTTCTAAATAGACCGATTATTCCCGACAACTTAGTTGGAACACCAGAAGGAAACAGAAAACTTTTCTACTATTTCTCCACAAGGGTTCTTTCAACGCCAATAGTTCCAATGTTACAAGTTGCCGATTATAAAGACATTTCTGAGCTTGTAAATGATATTTACGGAATTCCAGAAAAAGAAGGGAGTAAAATCTTTAATCAACTAAAACAAATAGCAACAAACTGGTTTGATGTTGGCAAAGGATTGGGATTCGTTGATGTTAAAGATGGTTCTGTTTTTGCTTTAAATGCCACAATTCAAAAAAATAGAGAGTTAACCGGTGCTTATGAAAGTTATATGAGTAAGGCCCTAAACGAGTATCTAAAAGGAAATATAGACGAATTTATTAAAATGAGAAATGATGCTTCTAGTGGAAAGTACATTTTTATCAACGAAAGTCAATTTGATGATTACTTTAATAGACCAACGGTTATAAACAAAATTGCCCAAGACATCCTTAAAAAGAAAGATTTAACTCAGGAGGAAAAAGATAGAGCAGAACAATTAATGGCTTATGCTAAATTATTTGAAACAATAGAAAAAGAAACTAGAATGTTTTTAAGACCAGAATTAAGACAAAACGCCGAGCAAATTCTTAAAATTGTTAATGGCGAAAATATTGAATAAAAAGGTCGGTTTTTTTATAATTTAAATAATGGAAGAATATCAAAAAGAAATTGAACAAAGAATAAAACTGCTTTGTTTGGTAATGAATATTGTCCCGGACGAATTAACTCTCAGCACAGAGTATGCTCCATACCAAGGATTTTTAGTAAAAATAAAATCAGACAAAAAAGATGTTATTTCAAGACTTCTTGGTAAAGGAGGAAAAACAATGGAGGCTATAAGAAGATTAATGTCAATTTATGCTGGGCTGAGAAAAATTCATCTTGATATAGTAGTCGACACCAAAAATCAAGATTAATTTATGGCTTTTACAACGGAAAAAGATTACTCCGGAAGAGGTGAAGGTGGAGAACTAACTCCACAAGAAGAAATTTTTATTCAAAATCTCGCCGCTCAATGTGTTTATGATAACAATAAAGTTGTTCGGCTTAATTCCAATAATGGCGGTTCGGCTATGAGCATTCTTAAAGTTGATAATAGCGGGAATTATTTAGTTTGGGGTTCAGTAAATTGGGGAGAAATTACTGGAACATTATCGGACCAAACCGACCTTCAAAACGCTTTAAATCAAAAAGCAAATGACTCTATTGTCCTTAAAAAAGACGGCTCCGTGGCTTTAACTTCTAATTGGAATGTAGACGGAGCTGGAACTTTGTATATTGATAAGACTAACGGGAGAATTGGTGTTGGAACGACGACGCCACAGACCAATCTTGACGTGAATGGTGGTGAAAACTGGCATCCTGTGAATATAGAAGGCTCTAATGCTTCTGGGGTTGGTATTGCTCTTCTCCCAAACGGTACCTATCCGGGTTATCTAATAAGTGGCAATAGTGGGAATCTTTTCCAAATTTCGCAACTCACTGATTCTAATCACAGCACACCTAACTTGACCGTTAACGTTAGTACCGGCAACGTCGGCATCGGGACGACGAATCCAAGTGCCCAATTGCACATATCTCACGGTAATAACACACCAACGGCTGGAGTTGGGGCAGTATTATTTATTGATGCTGGCACAAATTTTTACAATGCTGAATTTAAAGGTTCGGACGCCTATAATGGCCTCTTTATTAGTAATACTGCTTCAAGTGGTGTCCCCTTTGTGCAATTCAAAAATATTGCTAACAGCAAAACCTGGACAATTCAATTAGAATCAAATAAAACCTTTGCTATTAGAGAGGGAAACGTTGCCGGCAATACTAGATTTATGATTGCCGAAGGTGGCTCCGTCGGCATCGGGACGACGACACCATCACAAACCCTTGATGTTGAAAACAACTCAACATCCAATGGGCAGATTTTCCTCGCCTCTAATAATGGAAATTATGCAGTTGCGGGTATTACATTCAGTACGCCATACTCCGGAAGTCAAATGGGTGGCATATACAATTCTTGGTATGGTAACAATCCAACAATCAATGGCACGGTACATCTTATAGGTGGCATGACTTTCATAAGTCCACGTGATCTCGATAACGGTACTATAGGCAGCGTATCTCCGGCAAATTGGGGTTTTCGTTTCGATAGTCAAAGTGGTGTTACTCGTATGTTTATTGATACAGCCTCCGGCAACGTCGGAATCGGGACGACGGCGCCAGCTTATAAATTAGATGTAGTCGGAGAAGGTAGGTTTACAGGTAGTAATCTCTATGTTGGTGGAACATCTGGAAGAATTTATGCTGATTCTACAAATTTAGTTCTTCAAGGACCATCGAATGCCTATATAGCTCCAGTTGGTGTTGATGGAACGAGAGTGGAAATGAATAGTGGTAATTTAAGAGTAGGTGGCCCATCTCAAACTGGAGCTAATTTGTATGTTTACGGCAACGTCGGCATCGGGACGACGGGACCTGTAGGTATATTGACAATAAATGGTGGTAGTTCCGGAAGAATTACTCTTGCTAGTTATGGCGATACGAATGCAAATACTCCACGACTAGAATTTTTTGGTGATCCCGCTGGACGAAGTGCGGTGGGTCCAGCTATTCAAGGTATTTCCTCCGGTGCATACGGGCGTCATGATCTGGTTTTCTACCAACATAATGTCGATGATTATTCCACATTGTCAGAAGTAATGAGATTAACAGCGAGTGGTAATCTCGGCATCGGGACGACGACACCGGGGGCGAAGCTTCATGTTTCTGGCAATGTTAAGGTGAACGGAATCTTATATATAGCTGACCCAACTTATTCTTCCAAGATATATTATGAGGATTCTGGCGGAAAATTTGTCAGCCATGTCAGTCGTTGGAGTGGGCAATTTGATTGGAGGATGCAGTCAAGCGGAGAAATCTCGCGTACTTTAGCTAGCTTATTTGGTAGCCCTGATGCTGGAAGCGTTTATTTAGATTTATTTAGTCAGACAGCCGGAACTTCAGCTGTACGGCTAAACACCAATGGTAATAGTTATTTTAATGGCGGCAACGTCGGCATCGGGACGACGACACCGGGGGCGAGGTTGGATGTCCAAAACAATGTCACTGGATATACGAATTTAGTAAATGTCCAAAATACAATTGATCCAGGGACAGGGGCAACAGGATTACAAGTTTCCAATCCAGCGTCAACGCTTCTACTCCGTGCATACGGATCAACTGCACCTGGCGTTTTAGCCAGTGCGGCTGGTATTGTAAGTACGGCTGGGAGTGGTTTTGTTATCGGTGGCGGGACATCAATCACCACTTATATTTATTCCTATAATAATTATACAAACCCAGAGTTAACAATAAAAAATGGCTCCATTGGAATCGGGACGACGAGTCCATCCGTAAAGTTGGATGTTAATGGAAATGCTTATGTCAGAGGAAACTTAACAACTATGGGGGGGGCTGGAACGACTCAAGTATCTCTAAACACCAACTCAGCGACCTGGACTTTGATAAATAATATCAACGATGGAAATAAATTCGAAATTTTCTATAATGCAAACTCCAGTTCGCCTGCACTTATCATTCAAGGAAACAATTATATTGGCATTGGAACGACAACACCGCAACAACCACTTACATTGTCTTCAGGTTCTACTTTTGCTACAGACATGGCTATTCCAACGGGGGTTTCATCCTCTACTGCGGCAAGCGGTACATTAAATGGGACATATTACTATA
>Ga0207433_10003299_pt1 | contig 31277 bp, 29 predicted proteins | sample YelNatPaOPGAMG01_FD_187559 | JGI IMG/M metagenome (GOLD analysis project Ga0207433, IMG submission 187559) | Hot spring thermophilic microbial communities from Obsidian Pool, Yellowstone National Park, USA - OP-RAMG-01 (SPAdes) (version 3) | ecosystem: Environmental > Aquatic > Thermal springs... | reverse complement strand
AGATTGTCAGAGAGAAAAAGGCCAAGCCAGTTGGCATTGCAGCTATAGTGAACAGGAGTATAAACTCCCTCAATTTCGCTATCCCGGTCAGGTCTCTTCTGAGATTGAAGATAAAAACCTTTGATGCGCAGCACTGCCCTCTCTGCAGAGAGGGTGTACCGCTGGTCAAACCCGGAAGCAGGAAATTTAAATAACTGCACCGGAATAAGATATGCTACGCTGGGTGGAAGTGAATCTTGGAAATATTGCTTCAAATATAAGATACATCCGCAGTCTTGTGGGCAAAAGGGTCAAGATTATTGCGGTTGTCAAGGCAGATGCATATGGACACGGCTCTGTGCCTGTTTCAAGGGTTCTTATAAAGAATGGTGCAGACATACTTGCTGTGGCAAATATTGACGAGGCACTTGAATTACGGGAAGGCGGGATTCTGTGTCCTATTCTGCTCCTGAATTATACAGAGCACAATCGCCTGAAAGACCTCTTAAAGAATAGAATAACACAGACAATTTTTGATATAGACTCTGCCAGGGCACTCTCAACCGCAGCAGAGAAAATGAATAGAATTGCGACAGTTCATATTAAGGTTGACACAGGGATGGGTAGACTGGGAATACTGCCTGAGGATGTGGTTAAATATGTTAAGAAAATTTTAAATTTTTCCGGCCTGAAGATAGAGGGTATTCTTTCCCATCTTTCAAGTGCAGCAGAGGATTACACCTATACCCTGCAGCAGTTTAAAAAATTTAAAGCAGTGTTAGAAGAATTAAAAAAGGCAGGGATAGAAATTCCTGTTCAGCATATTGCTAATAGCACAGCTATCCTTGCATATCCGCAGATGCACCTGAATGCGGTCCGGCCGGGCATTGTCATATATGGAGTTTCTCCTTGGGGATTGAAAAGAAAATGCAGGTTTCTCAGGCCCGCTATGTCTTTCAAAACAAAAATTGTATCGTTGAAGGAAGTGCCTGAAGGAACAGGTATAAGTTATGGCAGAACCTTTATAACAGGGCGCAGGTCAGTGATTGCTGATATCCCGATTGGCTATGCCCAGGGCTATGACAGAAATCTTTCAAATAAGGCAGAAGTCCTTGTGAAGGGAAGAAGGGTGCCACTTATTGGCAGGGTCTGCATGGATCAATGCCTGGTTGATGTTACTGATGTGCCGGGTGTGAAGGTAGGGGATGAAGTGGTTTTGTTCGGCAGACAGGGAAGGGAAGAAATTTCTGTAGAGGAGCTTGCAGGCTGGACAGGAACCATAGGGTATGAGGTTGTGGCAACAGTGGGCAGGCTTGTGCCCAGGATTTACAGATAAAACCAATTCCACTCAAGGCGGAATTGGAAAAATGGAGGAGGAAATGAAGAAGGCAGTGAACAGGTGGATTTTTCCGGCGAGCATGGCACTAAAGGATTGTTTTGCACTAGCGAAAAAGGCAGGATTTGATGGCGTGGAGATTAACTTTGCAAATGAAGGTGCGGATGTGAATCTAAAGACTGCAAAGGCTGATGCAGAAAAAATAGTTTTGTATGCAAAGGAAGCAGGTATAAAGGTCTGCAGTGTCTGTGCAGGATGGCCTCCGCTTACAAGTAACAGTGTAGAGGAGAGGAAGAAGGCAATTGACTATGTGAAAAAGGCTCTGGAGGTGACCGCATGGCTGGGAGCAGATACAGTGCTGGTTGTTCCCGGTGTGGTCAGTGAAGAAGTTTCATACGAAGTAGCCTATGAAAGGGCAAGGCAGGCAATGCTTGAACTTGCTCCTGTTGCTGAAGCCTGTAAGGTTTATATTGGCATGGAAAATGTCTGGAACAAATTTCTGCTCAGTCCCCTGGAGATGAAGCGGTTTATTGAAGAAATCAACAAGCCATATGTGCAGGCATATTTTGATACGGGCAATGTACTTGTTTCTGGTTTTCCCGAGCAGTGGATAAGGATACTGGGCAAGCATATAAAGAAGATTCATTTAAAGGATTTTCGCACCAGCACAGGAAACATTACAGGTTTTGTGAACCTGCTTGAAGGGGATGTGAACTGGGCCGGGGTATTGCAGGCATTAAAGGAGATTGAATATAATGATTATCTTATAGCTGAGTTCAGTCCGTACAGGTTTTATCCGGAGACAATACTCTTCCACACATCTCTTTCTATAGATAAAATCCTTGGCAGGTGAAAAAGAGTAGAGAATTGGACTGGCAGTGTTAGAGTCTGCAAAAACAGGTAAGCTATAAAGATAAAATAAAATGGAAAAGTCTATTAAAGCTACATTTCAGCCTGAAGGAAGAAGTGTTTATGTGCTTCCGGGCACCACTGTGTTTGAAGCTGCTGCAGAGGCAGGAATAACCATAGACTCTCCCTGTGGAGGAAAAGGGACCTGCGGTAAGTGCAGGGTTATAATCCTTGAAGGAAATAGTAATCCCACAAGAAGTGAAATGGAATTGATTGAGAAAAAAGATATTGAAAAAGGGGTGCGGCTTGCCTGTCAAACGAGGATTAATTCACCCATAGTAGTAGAAGTACCTTATTCTTCCAGATTTTCTGCACAGAGGATTCTTGTTTCAGATAAGTTTTGCAGGGGGGAGAGAGAAATAAAGCCCGGTATCAGGAAGATGTATATGGAGCTGACAGAACCCACATTGAAAAACCAGACTTCTCTTTTAGCTCTCATAAGGGAGAAGGCAGGAGCATTTGAAGTAGATATACCACTGGTGAGGAAATTGCCGGATTTCCTTAAGGAAAGCGGGTTTAAAATTACCTGTGTGTTTTCCAATAATGAACTTATAGCCATAGAAAAGGGCAATACCACCCGGAAGAATTATGGCATAGCCATTGACCTGGGGACCACAACCATTGTGGGAACACTGCTGGACCTTTCTACCGGGATTGACATAGATGTTTGTGCAAGGATGAATCCCCAGGTGCTCTATGGGGATGATGTAATATCGCGCATTAACTATGCGATGAGTAATGAAAGGGGACTGGAGGAACTTCACACAAAAATTATAGAGGCAATCAATGGAATTGTCGGGAAGCTGGCAGAATCCGGGAAAGTGGACAGAGATAATATTTATAATATGAGCGTTGCCGGAAATTCTACAATGCAGCATATATTCTTAAACATATCGCCAGGAAGTCTGGGCGTCATACCTTTTGTGCCGGTGCTAAGAGAGGGAGTGGAAATAAAGGCGCAGGATGCAGGAATTGAGATAAATCCTCAGGGAAGGATTTTTGTTTTTCCCAACATTGCAGGTTTTGTAGGAGGGGATACAGTAGCAGTCATACTGGCTGCAAATCTGTACGAGGCTGAAAAAATCAGCCTGGCTATAGACATCGGAACAAATGGAGAGATAGTGCTGGGCAACAGGAAAAGGATTATCTGTGCATCTGCTGCAGCAGGTCCTGCATTTGAGGGAGCCAGGATTTCACAGGGAATGAGGGCTACTGCAGGAGCAATAGAAAAGGTTGTTTTTAATGATGAGGTGGAATTGAATGTGATAGACAATCTTCCTCCAAAGGGAATATGTGGTTCAGGGTTAATAGATGCTATAGCAGAGATGATAAAGGCTGGTATTATAGATGAAACAGGCAGGATACTTTCTAAGTCTGAAATTCCTGAGAACGTTCCCCGGGGGATTGCAGAGCGGATAATTGAAAGCAATTCCGGCAACAGTTTTCTTCTTGTAAACAATTCCAGGCCTGTTTTTATAACCCAGAAAGATGTAAGAGAACTTCAACTTGCAAAGGCAGCTATTTTTGCAGGGGTGAGAATCTTAGAAAAAGAAATGGGAATAGAAGATAAGGATATTGAGGAAATCCTGCTGGCAGGGGCATTTGGAAATTTCATCAGAAGGGAAAATGCAATGGAGATAGGATTGATTCCACATATACCTCTGGAAAAAATAAAATTCATAGGAAATGCTGCATCTTCAGGAGCCAAGATAGCGCTTTTATCCGGGAATCAGAGGCTGAAGGCAGAGCAGATAGCCAGGTTCTGTGAGTATGTGGAACTTTCTAATAGCCCTGATTTTCAGGAAGAATTTGCGAATGCAATGCTTTTCAAAGGATAATAGGGGGGGATATGTTCAGGACAATGCTGAGGTCAAAGATTCATCGGGCAAGAATTACTGCTACAGAGCTTGAATATGAAGGAAGTATTACAATAGATAGCATTTTGATGGAGGAGGCAGATATCCTTCCGGGTGAGCAGGTCTGGGTTTTGAACATGAGGAACGGAGAAAGGTTTGTTACTTATGCCATAAAGGGAAAACCGGGTTCAGGAGAGATATGCCTGAATGGTCCGGCAGCACACCTTGGAGAGGTTGGAGATGAAATAATGATTCTTACATTTTCTGTTGTTGAGGAGAAGAGGGCAAAAGAGTGGAAACATAGAGTGATATTTGTGGATAGGAAAAACAGGATAAAATAGGAATCTGGAGTGCGCAATGCCGGTGAGGAAGGTGAGGATTTATGGAGATGCAGTTTTAAAGAAGAGATGTAAACCTGTCAGCATAGTGACAGAAGAAGAAAGACAGATTCTTGAAGATATGGTTCAAACCATGCTTGCCTTCAGGGGTGTGGGCCTTGCTGCTCCCCAGATAGGTATCAGTAAACGGCTTATTGTTGTCCATACAGGAGAAAATGGGATAATGAAACTTATTAACCCCCGCATCCTTAAGAAAAGAGGAAGTATGATGGGCAAGGAAGGATGCTTGAGTTTTCCAGGAATTTTTGCAGATATCAGAAGGGCAAAAGAGGTGCTTGTTGAAGCACTGAATGAAAATGGTATGAAACTAAAAATGAATGCTATTGGAATTGTGGCGCGCATAATTCAACATGAGATTGACCATCTGGACGGGATTCTAATTAACCAGAGAATGAGCATCCTGGACAGGATAAAGCTGGGCGGGGCTTTGAGGAAATTAAAAAGACTGCAGGCTTCTTCACTCTCTTAGAGTTCCTGCTCTTTTTTTCAGAGTTTCTTCTCTTGCTCTTTTCCACAGACCTTTCTCTATATCTTCCTTCCATACCTCCTGATAGAGGCTTCTTACTTCTCTTGCATAATTATCCAGGTCCTGACGAATTTTTTGATCTTCTATAAGGCTCATTGCACCTTCATGAGTCGGATATGGCTTTGTTTTTTCATATACCTCCCTCATCACATAGGGATTGTCTATAATGGTGCAGGGAAGATAGAGGTTATCGTCATAGGGCTGGCGGTCTTTAATCGCCCTGAAAAATGGAGATTTCAGTGCCTCACGCAGATGTGAGGTTTTAATGTTATGTGTGGCAAAGTGCATAAATATACAGGGCTCTATATCTCCCCTTGAATTGATGTGTATGAACTGCCTAGCTGCAATGCATCCCCTGACAAAAGGTGCATCATTCCAGAAGTCTATGATAAAAATGGGCTTTGTATCTCTGATATAGTCACGTCTCATCTTCAGATACAGCCTCTGCTGCGGGGTGGGCATAAAATCAGTTGTGGGGTTTTTCCCAACAGGCATACAGAGGAAATACCAGCCTATGAGAGCACCTTTCTTTATCATCAAATCTATGAATTCATCAGAGACTATCTGTTCCACATTGTATCTTGTTACATAACAGGAATATCCGAAGAGCAGTCCTGCTTCTCTTGCCCTGTCCATAGCATCCATAACCTTTCTGTAAACACCGGGTGCACGCCTCTCTTCAGTTTCCTTCTCAAATCCTTCAAGGCTGAACATAAGTGCCACATTTCCTGTTTCCACAAGTTTCTTTATGGTCTCATCTCCAAGAAGGGTGCCATTTGTGTACACCTGAAAATAGCAGTCAGGATTTGCTTTAAAGAATTCAAACAGATGGGGATACAGGAAGGGTTCTCCACCAAGAATTGTATAAAAGGATGTTCCTATTTCCTTTCCTTCCTTCACTATTTTATTCATTGTTTCAAGAGCCAGGTCCTCTTCCTTTTCATAATCTGCAGCATAGCATCCCTGGCACCTGAGATTGCACTTCATGGATGGGCTTATAAGGATTGCAATAGGGGGCTGGAACCCCTCTTCCTTCCTGAATTTCTCCCTTACTTCATCATTTAAGAGTAAGTGATTGAGGATAAAATTTATCGCAAATTTATCCCGACAGTTCGGATGTAACCTTCCCAGGATTTCCTTGGCATAAATTAACGCGGGATGGTCCTTTTCAAAAGCCTCACGCACAAATCTTACCCTGGCCCTGTCTTCTTCAAGAGGAGTTAACCTCTCTGCTATTTTTGCAAGATTTATAAGGTTTTGTTTTGATGCTTTTGGTAAATCTCTCAATATCTTCTTAATCATCCACCCCTTTACAAAGTTTCCCATTGCCTTTCCCAATCCCATTTCACCCTCCTTTTGTTAACTGTTCTTTTATCAGCTGCCTGGCAGTTTCAATTGCAGTATCAATTTTTATTTTTTCAGGACCCTGTGCCTGGGCTTTTGTCTGAGTGCCACCGCCTCCGCCCCTGATTATCCCTGATATCTCTTTCATCACCTGTCCCAGGTTTATCCTCTCTTTCAGATCCTCACTCGCCCTCGCCAGGACAATTGCTTTTTGTTCCGAAATGGTTCCAAGTATTCCAATTACAGGACTCACCTCTTTCTCTAAAGATTCATATAGAAAAACCAGAGAATCGTGGTCAAGAAAATCTATCTGTGCTGCAATAACAGAAACCCCGTTCACCACTTCTTTCTTATCCAGCAAACCAGGAATGCTTGCCCGTATAATCCGGTTGCGCAATTGTCTGATATATACCTCCAGGGTCTTTTTATTTATCAGAAGCTCCTTTATTCCATCTGTCATATTATCCGCAGGGAGATTTAGCAGAGACGAGATTTCATTTATAATCCCGGATTGTTTTCTGACAAATAAATATGCTGCCCATCCACACACCGCCTCAATTCTTCTGATACCTTTGGCAATTCCCTGACAGGCAGTAATTTTGAACAGTCCTATCTCTCCAGTTTTTTTAACATGTGTTCCTCCGCACAATTCTCTACTTATACAGGGTTCTCCTATTGAAATCATACGCACATTTTCTTCATTATATTTCTCCTGAAATATTGCAAGTGCGCCCATCTTCTTTGCCTCTGAAAGTGTATGAAAGGTAGAAGCAACATCCAGATTTTCAGTTATTCTCTTGTTTACTATTTCTTCAACCCTGTCCAGCTCTTCTTTTTTTATAACAGGGCCATGTGTAAAATCAAAACGTAGATAGTCTGGAGAAACAAGGGAACCCCTCTGCTCCACATGGGAACCCAAAACCTGGCGCAGGGCTGCCTGCAAAAGATGGGTGGCAGTGTGATGTCTTGCTATAAAACTACGCCTCAGTTTATCAACCTCTGCACTAACTTTATCGCCTACTTTTATTTCGCCCTTAAGAACCTTTACCCTGTGGAGATTGAAATGCGGCGTATCTGTAACCTCTAATTCGCTATGCTCATTGAAAATGCGACCGGTATCACCAACCTGACCACCTGACTCAGCATAAAAGCAGGTTTCATTGAGAGCAACAGCTCCCTCTTCTCCCTCAACAAGTGAAGAAACTTCTTTATCATTTTTGAATATTGCCTTAACCGTGGTTTCAATATTCAATACGTCATTATACACAGGTGAATCTGTACTGACTTCTGCTCTTTCTCCTGCCATAAATTCTTTTTTTTCGCGGCTAACGCGGCTGCGACTGCGCTGTTTTTCCATTTCTTCTTTATAGCCTTCCTGGTCCACACTCAGACCATTCTCATTTGCTATCTCTTTTATAAAATCCAGCGGAAAACCATAGGTGTCATAAAGTCTGAAAGCATCTCTTCCGGATATCTCAGATTTCTTTTCTTCTTTAATTTTTTTTATAATCTCATCCATAATTCTCATACCCTGGGTTAGTGTAATATCAAAATTTTTTTCCTCATCCAGCACAACCTTTGAAATATATTCTCTTTTTTCAACAAGCTGTGGATATGTATCTCTCATAATGTCAACAACAATAGGGACGATTCTATAAAGAAAGGGAGCGCGGTCCCACTTCTTTCCATGCCTTATAGCCCGCCTTATTATACGGCGCAACACATATCCCCTTCCTTCATTTGAAGGATACACACCCTCACTTATTAAGAATGTGGCTGCCCTGATATGGTCTGCTATTACATAGAGGGGGACAATAGAATCGTCATCAGGGGTAAGATTATACCTGTCTCTGAGGCAGGCAATTACTGGTTTGAACAAGTCTGTATCAAATCCGCTATCAACTCCCTGAATAATAGCAGTTAATCTTTCAAGTCCCATTCCTGTATCTATGTTCTTCTGTTTGAGTGGTATAAGCGTACCATCTCTCTGGCGGTCAAACTGGGTAAAAACAAGATTCCACAATTCAACATACCTATCGCAATCACATGTAACCCCACAGGTTGGCTTACCGCAGCCCTTGTCAGGTCCCCTGTCCACAACCATTTCAGAGCAGGGACCGCAGGGACCTGTATCGCCCATTGTCCAGAAATTCTCCTCTAGAGATATAATACGCTCTTCCGGAACACCCAGTGCCCTCCATGCCTGAAAAGCCTCTTCATCTCCTTTATATATGGTAATCCAGAGCATCTTTGCTGGAATCTTCATAACCTTTGTTAAAAACTCCCAGCCCCAGGCACATGCTTCTTTTTTAAAATAATCTCCAAAAGAAAAATTGCCCAACATCTCAAAGAATGTATAATGCTTCTTTGTATGGCCAACTATTTCAAGATCAATAGTGCGCAGACACTTCTGCACTGTAGCAACCCTGGGAATATTCTCATCCCTTTTAAAGAAATATTGTTTCAGAGGTACCATTCCTGCATTTGTAAACAACAGGGTTGGGTCGTCAGACACAAGCGGAGAACCTGGAAGAATTTTGTGTCCTCTCTCCTCAAAAAATTTCAGAAAGGTTTTACGAATTTCACTACTCTTCATCTGGAATTTCTGTTCGATTTATTACCTCAGAAATGGTGTCATATGAAAAACCAAGGCGCATAAGAAATTGATATGCCTTGTTTTTTAATACTGTACTGTTTATTTTCTCACCATATTTTTTTCTCAGGGCATTCAAAGCCAGGGCTATTTCGTTTTTCCCTTTAAATAGTTCATTTATTACATGCGCTCTCAGTTCCTTATCTATCCCCTTCCTGGAAAGTTCAAAGTCCAGCAACCTTGGACCACGGGGTTTTAAACTGAGCCGAGCCTGTGCGTATCTAAATGCAAGCCTCTCATCATCAATGAGGCCTTTTTCCTTAAAGTATCCAATTGCCTCCTGGATTAAATCTGGTGGGTATCCCTTCTTTCTTAACTTCTCTTTTAATTGTTCCTCGGTATAGTCCCTCCTTGCTAACAAGTTGAATATATATTCTTTAAGATTTGAAATCCTCTGTTCTTTCTTATTCTTCGCCACTTATTTCTCAACCTTTGGTATGCCTGATTTTCCGGCTATTTTTTCCTTCACATCTCTCTCTATCTCTTCGGCGATCCGGGGATTCTCCTTTAAATATGTTCTTGCGCCTTCAGAGCCCTGTCCAATTTTCTGCCCCTTATAAACATACCATGTTCCGCTTTTTTCAACCACACCCTGTTCAAGTGCTGCATCAAGAATACAACCTTCTTTTGAGATTCCCTCGCCGTATATAATGTCAAACTCTGCCTTCCTGAAAGGCGGCGCAACCTTATTTTTCTTTATGGTAACCCTTACACGATTTCCTATTTCCACATCTCCCTGCTTTATTGCCTCAACCCTTCTGATATCCATCCTTACAGAGGCATAAAACTTAAGAGCCCTTCCTCCCGGTGTCACTTCAGGATTCCCGAACATAATACCAACCTTTTCTCGCAGCTGGTTAATAAAAATAGCACAGGTCCTGGATTTACTTATTGCAGCAGTTAATTTCCTCAGGGCCTGTGACATCAATCTCGCCTGAAGAGCCATCTGTTGATCTCCCATTTCTCCTTCAATCTCTGCCTGAGGAACAAGAGCTGCTACAGAATCCACAACTATAGCATCCACTGCTCCACTTCTCACCAGGGTTTCAACTATTTCAAGTGCCTGTTCTCCTGAATCAGGCTGGGAAACAAGGAGATTTTTTATATCCACTCCTATTTTTGATGCATATGCTGGATCCATGGCATGCTCAACATCCACGAATGCTGCAGTTCCTCCTGCTTTCTGTGCCTCCGCGAGAATATGAAAAGCAAGTGTAGTTTTTCCTGATGCATCAGGACCAAAAATCTCCACAATCCGCCCCCTTGGAACTCCACCTATACCAAGTGCCACATCAAGGGAAAGGGCCCCTGTGGAAATTGCTTCTATTGGCGTAACCTTTCCTTCTCCCAATCTCATAACAGCGCCTTTGCCAAATTGCTTTTCTATCTGCGAAATTGCCAGTTCCAGAACCTTTTCCCTGTCTCCCTTCTTTTCCTTCTCTTCAGCCATCCTGCCTCCTTCACAGCTCAACTTTCTTCAGTGTTGTGTAAACAGGACCATCAGGTTTCAAATCACTACGGATTATACTGATATCTTCAACAATCATGCTACCCAACTGTAAATCGTTCTTTGTTTTGATTAACTCCTGAAGTCTATCTATATTTTTTGGACCTTTTACCCTCCCTATCGTAAGGTGTGGGGTGTATTCGCGGTCTTCCTGTGGAAAATTAAATTTTCTTAAAGAATCTTCCACTTTCTCCTGCAATCTGAACAAATCTTCACTGCCTTTTGAAATGCCAGCCCATATGACCCTGGGCTTACCCTTTTCCGGAAACGAACCGAGTTTTGCAATTTCAATTGAGAAAGAACCAAAGTCTGTAAGTCCTCTCTTTAATTCATCCGAAATTTCTGCAATCCATTGAACAGGTATAGAACCAAGAAATTTCAGCGTGAGATGAATATTCTCGGGTTTGACCCATTTCAGATCTGCGTTTGCCCTTTTCAATTCTTCCTGTATGTCCTTCAAATTTTCTTTTATTTCCTGCAATAATTCAACAGCTATGAAGGTCCTCACCTTTTCCATTGGATTTTATTTGATAGCTACATATTGAAAAAACTTAATTTAAAAATAATTCCCGTTTGTCTTTTCAACTGATATATTTACTTCATCCTCTTTTTTATTTCTGCTTCATAACCACTTTCAGAAGGAATGTAGTATTTCTTTTTCTTCCCGAGATATTCCTGTTTTATCTCCCGTGATTTTAATTTTTTTGCAACATCCGGATCAAAAGGATATTGATAACCTCCCCTTCCAAGTTTTTCAGCCCCTTTATAACCTGCCACCTTTAAATGACCTGGAACTTCTATGGTTTCTTCTTTTTCAACATCCTCAAGTGCTTTATTGATAGCAGCATAGCAAGCATTGCTCTTTGGAGCAGTGGCAATGTATACTGCTGCCTGTGCAAGTGGAATCTTTGCCTCAGGCATCCCTATAAACAATACTGCCTGAAGGGCAGCATTTGCTACAACAAGGGCATTGGGGTCAGCATTGCCAACATCTTCACTTGCACATATCACCATCCTCCTGGCGATAAACCGTGGGTCCTCCCCTGCATAAAGCATCTTTGCAAGCCAGTAAAGAGCTGCGTCCGGATCCCCTCCTCTCATACTCTTGATGAACGCAGAGATAGTATCATAATGTGCATCGCCGTTCCTGTCATACACAACCTTCTTCTGTATAGAATCTTTAATCACATCTATACCAATTTTAACTTTTCCATTTTCAGGATTTGTTGTAATTACAGCCAGTTCAAGGGCATTCAATGCCTGCCTTGCATCTCCGTCAGCTGCTGAGATTAGATAATTCAGGGCATCATCTGAAATCTCAACATTGTATTTTCCAAGTCCCCTCTCTTTATCTCTTATTGCCCTCTCCAGTATAAGTTTTACTTCGTGGGGTTTGAGAACCTTAAATTCAAAGACCTGGGAACGGGAAATAAGTGCAGAGCTTACAGTAAAATATGGATTCTCAACCGTAGTTCCTATCAGAATAACTGTGCCATTTTCAACATCTGGAAGCAGGGCATCCTGCTGCAATTTATTAAAACGATGGATTTCATCAATAAAGAGAATTGTACGCTGCCCTTCAAAACGACGCCTCTTTGCCTCTAAGATTGCCTCCCTTATTTCCTGAACACCACTTGTCACAGCATTTATCCGGATAAAGTGCGCTCCTGTTTTGCTGGCAATTACATAGGCAAGGGCTGTCTTACCTGTTCCTGATGGACCAAAAAAAATCAAAGAACTGAGTCTGTCAGATTCAATGGCACGGCGAAGTAGTTTTCCTCTGCTAAGTATGTGCTCCTGCCCTACAAATTCTTCAAGTGTGGCTGGCCTCATCCTTGAGGCAAGGGGTTCTTCAAACTTATTCTCTGGAAACAATTCTTTTTCTTCCATCTTACCTTTACAGGGACAGATTCAGCTCGGGCAAAAGCCAGTCTCTTTCCTCAGCCCCGCCCCTGCCGTGTGTATCAATATTTTTAAACCTTTAAATAAAAGTGGGCACCCTTAATCTCGTCCTGTACGACGGGATGAAAGATAGTTCCCATTTCAAAAGGTGTTGGGTCAAAAACATAGACACATCACGCGCAGGGGCAGGATATTTTTATTTTAATTCTTTCTCAATCTTTTCTATGAGTTCAAACGCCTTTTTTGCAGCAACCGTTTCAGCTCCTGAAATACCTTTTCTTGTGGAACTGGATTTGTACAATTCATCTGCAATATTCAGAGCAGCCAAAATTGCAATTTTAAGCGGAGAAATCAATCCGGTTGATTCCTGAATTTCTCTCATTTTCTTATCAACATAGGAAGCAATCTTCTGCATATATTCTACATCATCTTCGCCCTTTAGAAGATAATTGCCTCCAAATATTTCCACTTTTATCTTATTCTCTTTAACAGGCATCTTACTCACTTCGATAAGAGGAAACCTCAAGTGTCTGCTCCCTCAATCTCCTCAATGCTCCTGAGTATCTCCTCAATTTTAGATTCAATGACTTTCTTGTCATCAACTATTTTCAGGGATTCTTCTTTTTCCTTCTTCAATTGTGCATTTTCCTTCAGAACCTCATTCAGAACCTGCTCTTGTTCATTCAATTTTGTCTGCAGAACTGAATTCCTGGAGGATAAGATTTCATTTTCTTTCTTCAGCTTGCCAACCAGCTCCAGTATCTTCTGAACTTTCTCTTCCAGCATCTCAATATGTTCCATCATTTTCCTACTCCTTTTCTCTCAATCTAATTCCACGAGACGATAGCGTTTTAATAATGCAGGAATGTATCTTATCAACCTCTGCACTGGTAAGAGTTTTTTCAGCCGATTGATATGAAAGTCTATAGCCCAATGCCTTGTGGCCCTGTGGTACCTGTTCACCCTGGTAAAAATCAAACAATTCCAGATTCTCTATAAAGCCCCCGCCTTCTTTGAGAATAAGATTCCTTACATCTCCCTCATTAATTTCCACCGGAACAATGAGGGATATATCCCTGCGCACTCCGGGATACCTGGGAATAGGCCTGTACTTCTTCTCCCTTACTGAGAAACTTAAAAGTTTCTCAAGATTTAATTCAGCAAGATAAACATCCTGGGGAATCTTGAAAAACCGGGCTATTCCCCTCTTAAGTTCTCCAGCAATGCCTACTTTTGTGTCTGCAGAGAAAATCTCTGTACCGGTCCCTTTTTCAAATAAAGAAAGGGGGGAAGGTTTAATCTCAAGATGAGGGATACGCAATCTTTCAAAAAGATATTCAATCACACCCTTTAAATCATAAAAATCAAGCATTCTTGTTCCGCCATCCCAGCGCTGTTCTGCATTTCCGCTCATCGCCATACAGAGCATTATCTGTTCTTCTGGCAGAATTTCTGATTCAGATGACAGATTTCCTTCTTCAACCGGCAGGAATATGCGTCCCACTTCAAATAACTTCAAGTCTGTAATATCCCGATTAAAATTAAAGATAAGATTCTGGATAAGTCCCGGAATCAGACTTGGACGCAGAACATTCTGCTCTTCATCCATGGGATTGCTAACTTTTATTGCGTTTATTTCACCTAATAAATTTTTAAGTATAGATCCCCGGATAATACCAGAATTCAGAACTTCATTAAAGCCAATGTCTGCAAGCCCTTCCTTTACAGTCCTGGTAATAAAATAAGAACTATTTCTGGCAGATAATTTGTCATGAACAAATTTAAGTACAGGAATCCTCTGAGGAATTTTATCATAACCATTCAGTCTGGCTATTTCCTCTATTACATCCTCTTCATTTTTCACATCTGCATATCTGAAAGAAGGTACCACTGCAGTCAGGGATGCCCTGTAGACATTGACCCCGAAACCCAAGTTTTTCAGTATATTTATGATTTTTTCTTTACTCACTTTCATACCCAGCAGTTTATAGACCCTCTCCAGAGAAACCTTTATCTTTTTGGGTCTGGGAAAGGGAAAATGCTCATCTATTACGCCCTTTATTATCCTGCCGCCTGCTAATCTCGAAATCAATTCCGCAGCCCTGTCAAGAGAAACCCTGACTTCCTCAATATCTGCATTCCTCTGAAACCTGTAAGATGCCAGAGTTTCCAGCCCAAGAGCCATGGATGTCCTGCGGATACTCACCGGGTCAAAATATGCACTTTCAATCAAAACATCAGTTGTTTTATCTGTAACCTCTGTGTTAAGTCCTCCCATAATTCCAGCTATAGCAATCGGTCTTTCAGTGTCTGCAATAACAAGCATTTCATCAGTCAATTTTCTTTCTACCCCATCCAGGGTTATGATAGACTCAGCCTTTCCAGCCCTGCGGACAATAATGGTGCCCCCTTTTATAAGACGCCAGTCAAAGGCATGCAGTGGCTGACCCCTCTCGAGAAGGACATAATTGGTTGCATCCACTACATTGTTGACGGACCTGACCCCCATCGCCTCTATTCTTTTTTTAAGCCAGGAAGGAGAAGGACCTATTTTCAGTTCAGTTATCATTCTGGCAGTATATCTGCGGCACAATTTGAAGTCTTCCACTTTAACCTTTGCAAAGTTTTTGATACTATCGCCGGAGCCTTTTATTTCTACTTTTCTGTCTTTTAACGGAAGTGATAGAGCTGCGGAGATTTCCCGCGCAATCCCGAGAATGCAAAGACAGTCTCCCCTGTTAGGTGTAATCTCAAGTTCTATAATTACATCTCCATCTGTACTGTGAAGCTCTTCAACCCCAAACCCCAGAGATGCAAGCCTTTCAACCAGTGTTTCTGGCGATGTCTTGAAATCCACAAATTCTCTCAACCAGTTACAGGATATCTTCATCTTTAAAATTGCCTCAGGAACCTTATATCGTTTTCAAAAAATAACCTTATATCATCAATGTTGTATTTCAGCATTGCAATGCGTTCAACCCCCATTCCAAAAGCAAAACCTGTATACTTTTTTGGGTCATATTTTACTGCCCTGAATACCTCTGGATGTACCATTCCAGCACCAAGAATTTCAAGATAACCATTGCCACAGATACGACACCCCTTTCCCCTGCACATCTTGCACTGTATTGCCACTTCTGTACTGGGTTCAGTAAACTGAAAATAACTGGGATTGAACCGCACCACTGTATCCTTTCCAAATAACTGCATTAAAAAAGAAGAAAGCACTCCCTTGAGATCAGCAAAGCTAATATCTTCATCCACAAGCAATCCTTCAAGTTGATGAAAAACAGGCGAATGTGATGCATCGCTGGCATCCCTGCGATAACACTTGCCAGGAGACACCATTCTTATAGGTGGCCTGGATTTCTCCATTACCCTGATTTGCACAGGAGAAGTATGGGTACGCAGCAATATCTCATCGGTGATATAGAAAGTGTTGTGCATATCCCTTGCCGGATGGTCCTTTGGCGTATTAAGAGCTTCAAAGTTATAATATTCAGTCTCCACCTCTCTTGATTCAATTACTTCAAACCCGAGGTCTGTAAAGATAGAAAGGATTTGATCCAGAATGAGGGTAACAGGATGAAGCGAGCCATATTCTCTCCTTCTGCCAGGAAGGGTCAGGTCTAAACTCCTGCCTTCCGCCTGAGATTCTGCAGTCAATTTTTCTTTTCTTAACTGAAATAATTCCATAATTTCATTTTTGAGCGTGTTAATAAGAAATCCTGCCTCCGGCCTCTCAGAAGCTTCAAGTGTTTCAATCTTTGAAATAATCTGAGAAAACAAGCCCTTTCTGCCAAAATATTTTATCCTGAGTGCTTCAAGTTCTTTTTCATTCTTAACTGTCTCAAATTCTTTCTGTGCTTCAGATCTTAATTTTCCTATCTCTTCTTTTATGTCTTCAAGCATTTTCTTTCACCACTCCCACAAGATAACTGAGAGCACCTTCGTCATTAACCGCCAGGTCAGCAAGCATTTTCCTGTTAAGAAGGATACCCATTTCCTTAATCCTCTTTAAAAAATGAGCATAAGAGATACCTGCCTGTCTTGCCGCTGCATTGATACGGCTAATCCACAGACTTCTGAAGTCCCTTTTCTTTTTTCTTCTGTCCCGGTAGGCAGAGACCAGCGCCCTCCTGACTGAACTTGCAGCAATGCGTAAAAGCTTACTTTTTGCCCCATAATACCCTCTGGCAAATTTGAATATCTTCTTTTTTCTTCTTCTTTTGATAAGTGCCCTTTTTATCCTCATATCCTTCTCTCCTTTTCCTTAACTCAAAGCATGCGTTTGATACTTCGCAGGTCTGAAGTGTGCAAAGGGATGTTTTTCCTCAACTTTCTTTTTCTTTTTGCTCGTTTCTTGCCAAGCAAGTGACTTCCAAATGCCCTGTGCCTCAAAATCTTACCTGTAGCTGTAATCTTGAACCTTTTTGCTGCACTTTTCCTGGTCTTAAGTTTTGGCATAAAATCTCCTGCTGCTCCAATTATTTTTTTACAGGAGCAATTATTTCAACCCTGTTCATACCTTCCTGCCTGGGAGGTTTGTCTACTACAAACAAATCCTTTAATTCTCCATTCATCCTGTCCAGTAATCTGTCAGCTAGTTCCTGATAGGCAATCTCCCTCCCCTTAAATACAATACTCACCTTTACCTTATGACCCTCCTCCAGGAACCTTCTGATGTTTCTCATCTTTACCAGGAAATCGTGTTCGCCAATCTGGGGCCTGATTCTTACCTCCTTGAGAACCGCAACCTTCTGTTTCTTCTTAAGAAGTTTTTCCTTCTTCTCCATTTCATATCTGTATTTTCCATAATCCTCAATCTTGCATACAGGAGGAACTGCAGAATCAGAAATTTGAATTAAATCCAGATTCTTTTCCCGGGCAAGTTTCAGGGCCTCAGAAAAAGGAAGAATTCCAACCTGTCGCCCTGTCTCATCAATAACCCTTACCTCACTCGCCTTTATCCCCTCATTCATCCTGATTCTTTTTGTAAATATGTTATCACCCCCTCAAAACGGTTAAGGATTATAACCTGCTTAAAACTATTTTATGGTGGGCCCACCAGGATTTGAACCTGGGACTTGCTGATTATGAGTCAGCCGCTCTAACCGCTGAGCTATGGGCCCATTCATATTAAAAACTGAAGCAATAGCAACTTCTTTTTTTTGCACATTATTTCACAATTGCATCTGCCTCAAGTACTATCAGTCTCTACGGAGACAGATAGTCTTTTAAAAGCCGGCTTCTGGAAGGATGCTTCAACCTTCTCAGTGCTTTTGATTCAATCTGTCTGATTCTTTCTCTGGTGACATTAAAGATACGCCCGACCTCTTCCAGGGTATGTCTGTATCCATCCTTACCAAGACCAAAACGTAATTTCAATATCTCCCTCTCTTTGGGATTGAGCGTATTCAATATAGAAAGCAATTTTTCACGACACATTGAAGAAATAACTGCATTGGAAGGTGCCTCCACACTTTTATTCTCAATAAAGTCTGCCAGGCGGCTATCCTCTCTCTCCCTTATGGGAGTCTCCAGCGAAATCGGCTCCTGAACTATCCTTAACACCCTTCTGACTTTCCTTAAAGGAAGATGAACCTCTTTTGAAATTTCCTCAGGAGAGGGTCTTCTTTTGAAATTCTGAATAAAGTTTCTTGAGGCATGGATTATCTTGTTAATCTGTTCAATCATATGGACAGGAACCCTGATAGTTCTGGATTGATCTGCAAGTGCCCGCGTAATGGTCTGCCTTATCCACCAGGTGGCATAGGTACTGAATTTACCTTTCCTGTAGCTGTACCTGTCTACTGCTTTTATCAATCCAATATTTCCCTCCTGAATCAGGTCCAGAAAGGAAAGTCCGCGATTCATATAATTCTTTGCTATGCTTACTACCAATCTCAGATTTGCTGTAATCAGCCTCTTTCTCAAATCCCTCAGCGTTGCCTCTTCTTTTGTTATTGCATTTACAATTTTCTTGATCTGTTCAATTTTCATCCCGGATCTCTTTGCAATACCTTCTATTTTTCTATTCAAAAGATTTAATTTTGTTCTTAGTAACCTTTTAGCCTTTTTATTCGCTTTATTTAACCTTCCCCTTTTGTGCTCCAGATAATAGAGTTTTTTCAAAAGGTGCTCCCTCTGTGAAGATAGATTCTTAATTTTATCTCTTAGTTTAAAGAAATTATTTGAAATTTTATTTATTATTTCTCCAGAAATATTCATATCCATAATCCGGGAATAAATATGTGGCAGATTCTTCTTTCTATTCTTCAGTTCAGAGTATAAAAGCAGGATTTCCTCCTTCAATCTTTTTTCCTCTTCCTGTGATAACCTGCCATCATTCTGCAGGATAGAAGGTATATCAATCTCCCCCCTCTTTATTTTTTCAAAAATTTTCCTCAATTCTGATAATCCAATCTCGTTGCAGAGTACAAGTGCCTTAATCCTTTTCTGACTCTTTTCTGTATTCCGTGCAATTTCTTCTTCTTCTACAGAATCCAGAAGTGAAGTTTGCCCCATTCTTACCAGATACCTCTTTATTGCATCCAGGGGCTCAACAAATTCTTCCTTCTGAACAGGTTCTTTTATCACTACCCCTGGCGCCTCCAGGGAAACTTCTTCACCCAATTCTTCAGCTCCAGATGGTGCTTCCTTTATATCATCCACAATCTTTATATTCTTATCTCTAAGTGCAATAAAAATATTATCTATGTCTTCTGCGTCCACAATTTCTGAAGGCAGAATTTCATTTATCTCTTCATACGATAACTGACCCTTTTCCTTTCCCTTTGCCAGCAATTCCTTTAACCCTGTTAAAACAAGACGCTTGTTTTGATTCTTTTTCAATTTTTTACACTCCTTTTTCATTTAAACTCACCCACTTCATTCCGGAGAAATTTCTCCAGTTCCTGATACTGAACCAAAAGCTCTGACAATTTGCTCGCACTTCCTTCTTTTTCAATCTTTTTTATTTCTTTTTCAATCTCCCTTTTTTTCCTCACAAGACTTGCCTCTCTTATTCGCCTGACACAATCCCTGACCATTCTTTCCTTACTTTCGTCAGCAGAAAGCTCATCCAAGCCATAATCTTCCTCAAGGGAAAACCTGGAAGCTATTCCAATCAGAGATTCATCATTTAAATTATCCATAAGGGACCTGAAATCTACCTTTTTGTGCTTTTCATACATCCTGAGTATTGCCTCTGCAATCTTCTGGTACTCAGCAGAACTGAAATCCCCTGGCTGAAGGTTATCCCTCACATATGGTATGTATCTGTTGTCTTCCAGGATTAATCTCAGGAGTATTGCATCTGCCCTTCCTGTCCCTGCAAATTCTGTGCCTTCTTGCATTCCTTTTCTTGAGAAAGGCATTCTGGCATATTTTTCAAGCATGCGTTCGTATTCTCCATACAAACGCCTTTCTACCAGATCCAGTTCTTCTGCCAGCCTTTTGAGATATAAACTTTTTTGAACTTCATTTTTGATTTTTCCTATAATAGGAAGCATCTCAGAACTAATCTTGTGCTTACCCTCCTCAGTATCCGGGTTGTATTTAGAAAAAAGCCTTTTAAAATGATAGTCCATAAGTGGAAGCGCATTCTTAACCATCTTCAAAAATCCATCCCTTCCCTTTTCCCTTACAAAACTGTCAGGGTCCCCTGATGGAAGAACCAGAATCCTGGGTTCAATTTCCCTTTCAATTAAAAGATCCAATCCCCTTAAAGTAGCTGCCTCACCTGCAGCATCAGCGTCATAGCAGATTATCGGTTTTTCTGTGTATCTTCTCAGCAGAGAAATCTGGCTATCTGTCAGTGCTGTCCCGAGTGATGCCACAACATTCTCTATGCCCTGTTCGTAGAGTGCAATGAAATCCATATATCCTTCAACAATGATGGCTTCTCCAGTTTTTCTAATACCCTCTTTCGTAAAATTCAAGCCATATAGAACCCTGCCCTTGCTGAAAACCTGAGTTTCTGCAGTGTTCAAATATTTTGGTTCTTCCTCGTCCAGCACCCTTCCACCAAATCCAATAACATTATTGTGAAGATCAAAAATGGGAAATATTATCCTCTTGCGGAAATAATCGTGGCCCTGCCCCTGAAGTTCTCCCGAAGCTACCAGGCCTGCCTCCCGCAATATGTTGATGGATACCCCCATTCTTTTTATTTCCTGGATGAGAAAATTCCCACCAGGTGCATAACCTATCCTGAACTTGCTGATTGTTTCCTCTTTCAATCCTCTTTTCTCAAGATACTCTTTTGCCTTTTTATATTCTTCTCTATACAGACAGGCATGGTATATCCGGGATGCCTTCTCATTTGCCTCAAGAATTGCCTCTTTCTTTTTTGCATCTCCCTCTTCCTCTTTAGAAAGTACAACAGGTATTCCTATTTTCTGTCCCAGAAATTTAACAGACTCAATAAAACTCATATTTTCCATTTTCATTACAAGATGAAAAACATTTCCACCAACACCGCAACCAAAACAGCGGAAAATCTGCTTATCCGGACTTACTATAAAAGAAGGTGTTTTCTCTGCATGGAAGGGACACAGCGCCTTATAATTCCTGCCTGCCTTTTTCAATGAAATATATCCTGAGGCTATTTCCACAATATCTGTCTCTTCCCTTATCTTTTCAATAACACTTTCGGAAATCCTGCCCATATCTATTTACTCTCTATTTTTTAAAAGAATATCAAGATGTTTTTTTATCTTAAGATATGTTTTATAAGGCGGGCTGACAACTTTAATTACCTTAATCCTGGATGGTTCTTCCCTTGCAAGAGCAAGATACCCTTTCCTTACCTTTGAATGAAATACAAGCCCTTCTTCTTCAAGACGGTCCTTGATCTTTTTCCTTTTTGCCCTTTTGAGTCCCCTGTCAGGAACGATGTCAAGACATATAGTCAAATCAGGTTTTATACCTTTAGTGGCAACACGATTCAACAAAGTAATCAAATTTTTATTGATTCCCCTGCCAAAGCCCTGATACGCGGCTGTGGCATCTAAAAACCTGTCAGATATAACTGCCATGCCCTTCTTGAGTGCAGGAAGGATCACCTCCTCTGTATGCTGTGCCCTATCAGCAAGATAAAGAAACAACTCGCAGAATTTATCAATCTCTTTGTTGGCAGGGTCAAGCAAGACCTTGCGGATATATTTACCTATCCTTGTTCCCCCGGGCTCCAGTGTCAGAAGAACCTCGTAGCCCCTTTTTTTTAGATACTTTTTGAGCAGTTTTGTCTGTGTTGTCTTTCCGGTTCCCTCCCCGCCTTCAATACTTATAAATATTCCTTTTTTTCTCACTTCTTATTCTCACCATATAATATCTTTTCCCACCATTTCCTGTTTTCAATATACCATTTTATGGTTTTAGACAATCCCTCTTCAAAAGAAGTCCGGGGTTGCCAGCCTAATTTTTTTATTTTATCAGAACTGACGGAGTATCTTCTGTCATGACCTGGTCTATCCTTCACAAAACTTATCAGTTCTTCTCCTTTACCAATCTCTCTCAGGATTAACTTGCACGTCTCTATATTTTTTCTCTCATTTCCACCACCTATATTATAAATCTCTCCGGGTTCTCCCTTCTGCATAACTATATCTATTGCCTGGCAATTATCCTCTACATAAATCCAGTCCCGCACATTTCTACCATCCCCATAAACAGGAATTGGTTTGTTTTCTAACGCATTCAATATTACTACAGGAATAAATTTCTCTGGATGCTGATAAGGACCATAATTGTTTGAACTGCGCGTGATAAGAACCGGAAAGTTGTATGTCTTAAAGTATGAACGACACAATAAATCTGCCCCTGCCTTGCTTGCAGCATAGGGACTGTTAGGTAGCAACGGGCTTTCTTCTGTAAAAGAACCGATTTCTATTGACCCATATACTTCATCTGTACTTATCTGGATAAACCTTTTTATTCCCTGCTTCTTTGCTTCCTCCAATAGTGTATATGTCCCCAGAATATCTGTGCGAACAAAAACTCCGGCATCAATAATTGATCTGTCTACATGGGTTTCTGCAGCAAAGTTTAAAACTATGTCGCACCCTCTCATCGCCCTTGAAACAACCTTCCTGTCACAGATATCTCCTTTAATAAATATTATGCCCTTTCTTATATCTGATAAATTATCCAAATTTCCTGCGTAGGTTAATTTATCCAATACTATGATTTTATATGGATATTTATCAATTAAGTAATGCACAAAATTGCTTCCAATAAAACCTGCCCCGCCAGTTACCAGTATGCGCATTTTTTCCTCTTAAATAATATATTATACTGCAATTTTTAAAAAAGTCAAGCCTTTCTTTATTCTTTGTTTATGCCATAGCTTACTCCTGAGAAGAAATATGATAGAATTTACCACAGAGTAATTCTTTTTCCTTTCCTGGAGGACTCATAGATTGCAAGGGCAACTGCGAGGGTATCCCTTGCCTCTTCAAGTGTAACCTCTGATTCCCTGCCTGAAATTATGCAGTCAATGTAATAGTCAACCGCGCATTTAAGGGAATAGGGATGCGGGTGAATATCCTTTGGCTGGCCTGTTTCAATAACCTGCGATCTATTCTCTTTCACCAATATAAGGGGTTCCAAAGGCTCATCCTTTATATGTAAAGAACCCTCTGTTCCGTAAATATGTCTCATCTCCATCCAGGCTTCGGAAAAAATGGTATAGGATATAGCTATTGTTCCAAGAATTTTGTTGTCAAATTCCAAAATGGCAACAGTATTGTCATCCGCCTTGTTTTCCGGTTGCACCAGCAATCTCTTTGCTACTCCTGTAACTGCCTTCGGCTTTCCCAGAAAGTGAAGCATCATATATATTGCGTGATAGCCCGTGTCAATCATCGCTCCACCACCTGCCTTTTCCCAGCTTCCCTTCCAGTGATTTGGGTTATTCATAGTGTCAAACGTATTTCCCATAATATTGAAAACTGCAAGGAATGGCCTGCCGATTGCTCCATTTTCAATCAATTTTTTGGCTTCTATATGGTACGGCATAAACCTCTGATTCATTTCAACAAAAAGCCGCCTTCCCAGTTTTCTTGCAGTATTAATCATATGGTCCGCTTCTTTCAATGTCATTGCGATTGGCTTTTCCACAAGTACATCCTTCCCCGCCTTCAGGGAATCAAAAACTATCTGATGGTGTAGGTAGTGCGGGGTGCAGACATCAGCCATTCTTATGGATTCATCTTTAAGCATTTCCCTGTAATCCACAAAAACCTTTTTTACCTTCGGAAAATTCTTCTGTGCGTTTTGGCGAGCAATATCACTTGTATCGGCAATATAAATTTCGTCCACATCCCTGTTTGCCTGAAGTGTGTTCAGGTGCCCCTGCGCAATACTTCCAGCTCCAATTAACCCTACCTTGATTCCCATCTCTCCTCCTTATTTCTCACCTATTATATCCTTCCAGGAATATTTTGGCCTGTAGCCTAAAATTTTCTTTGCCCTGTCAGTGCAGATTAAAGACGCCCTTCCCTTTAATTTTGACTTATCTACTTTTTTAACAGATGGATAATACTTCTTAATAAGTTCAAGGGAATCCACGCGCGTGCCATTGTCATCAGCAGAAATAAAAAACCGTTCATGCTTCAGACCCGGAACTTCTGCACCGAGCATGAATGCCTGTGCTGCATCCCTTGCGTCCTGATAAACCCATAAAGACTGCCACCAGGCATCCGGATTGTCAACAAGCCCCTTGTATCCCTGCGGTGTTCCAACATCATTTCCATATCTATACTCATTCGGAAACCACACATAGCATATCCTGAGGCACACTGTCTCAAGTCCTGTTCTCCGGGTGTACATCCAGCATAACTGTTCATCCACAACCTTACTCAAGCCATACGGGTCCTCTGCCTTAAGTGGATGGTTTTCATCAATTGGCAGGTATTCTGGCATTAAAGGCGGAGTTACACGGAAAAGAAAACCAAGTGTAGAATCAGAACTTGCAATTACAACCCTCCTTACTTTATTCCTGTATGCTGATTCAAGCACATTGAAAGTTCCCATTACATTCACATTAAATACCACATCATGTGTAGCCCTGTCTGGAGCTGGAATTGCAGCCAGATGCACAATGACCTCAAAATCTTTTGATGCATCCTTCAGAGTCTGCAGATTGAGAATATCTCCTTTTATTAACTTCACGCTCCTGTCAAACGGCTCTTTCATATCAAATACCGTGACATCGTGCTTTCCCTTCATCTCCTCCACAACATATCTTCCCAGATTCCCGCTTCCACCCGTGATAAGAACTTTCATTCAACCTCCGCTCATTCCCAAGTTATCTTTTTAATAAATTGTCAAAGAATTTTAAATTGTCCCTGGCGATGTCCTCGGGCTTACCTTCGTAGCCATGCCCCATTTCAAGGGAAAGCACATAATTGTAACCGATTTCCTTAAGCGCTGAAATTATTGCCTTCCAGTCCAGCACTCCCTTGCCAGGAGCTGCGAATTTAAACTGCTCTCCGTTTCCCATACTGAAGGCGTCGCCTTTTTCAATTTCTGCAGGATTCTCCTTCTGGACCAGGCCGTCCTTTACATGGCAGTGCACAATCCTTTTGCCAAAATCCCTTATGAATGGAATCACGTCCTCCCTCTGATATGGAAAATGACTCGGGTCCAGGTTTATATAAAGATTTTCTTTTCCCAGGTCTTCAAACAATTTTTTGGTGGTTTCGTAATTGCAGACCATATACACGAATACAGGTTCAATAGCCAGTTTTATACCGGTAGATTTTGCATATTCACACAATTCCCTGTATACCTGAACAATATTTGCCCACGCAGGGGTTTTTGCAATCTCTTCAGTCCCCTTCAGCCACTGCCTGTGCACATCTACTGAAGGCAGTGGTCCGCTTACTGTATGCACTATATCCACTCCTGTATACTGCGCTATATCCATCATTTTCTTTGTATGCTCCATGTTCTTTTTCCAGTCCGGCCCAGAATAACCTGTGTGGCACTGAAATGAACTGATTTCAAGACCGATATTCCTTGCCCATGTAAAAATCTTTCTCGCACTTTCAGGCTCATACTGATTTCCCTTCCCATTTGTATCATAAGCAGGAATCTCAACGCAGGTATAACCAATTTTCTTTGCCAGGCCGATTGCATCTTTCAGCGACATTGTCTTCGTGAACTCACCCACTAAAATTCCCAGTTTCATAAAACCTCCTTACTGGAGGGATTAAAACTCACCTTATATTACTCCAGCAGTGAGTTTCTTAATCTGATCTATTGAAAGTTGAGCTGCAGCAACAGGATCATTTTTTAAAACCCTGCTGTAATAAGCAAAAGATTCAAACTCAACAGAGCAAAACCCATTGTATCCAATTCCTTTGAGTGCCTTGAAAAATGCAGACCAATCCACAAGACCTTCTCCCAGAAGTGGGAAGATAAAGTTTCCCGGAACGCCAATACAATCTTTCAGATGGATATGTTTGATTTTCTTTCCCCACTCTTCTACTATCCAGCCAACATCTAAATTCCCAACAAGAATTCCATGGGACGGGTCAAGGTTCACGCCGAGGTATTCAGAATTAAAGCGGTCAATGAGCAGTTTTGTAGTATAGAAATCATGGCACAGCATTCCCCATACTCCCTCAACTGCAAGGTGAACTTTATTTTTCTCTGCAACCGGGATTATCTCAGCATAAGCGTCCAGCACAAGTTTCCATGCATCTCCTTCCTTTATATTCCTTCCTACAACAGGAGCATTGGGGTCCCAGGGAACAGGACCTGTATAGACATTTGCTGTGCTAATGCCAAATTTCGCACAGGACTCTATGCATTCCTTTGTAAAATTAATTGCATCCCTGTTTTTTTCTTTTTCAAGCCACACATAACTCTGCTGGACAACGAGCTCGCTTATTTCAAGCCCGGCATCCCCTGTCTTCCTGACCACATCTGCAAGCTCTTTCTCACTTTTCTCCCTCGGGTTAAAATGGGCAAGTGTCCATTCAACACCGTCATAGCCGAGTTGTTTTAAAGATTTCACAACATCTTCCACCTTCCATCTTGAAAAATCCAGACCTGCAAGAAAACTAAATTTCATAACTCCACCTTAACCACGCCCCTCTTGAAACACCCACGGTTTCGCGGGTCAGGCACCCGCTCTTCATCATCCAGAAAAAATGTGCGATAAATCGCAGCACTACTTTATTCTTTTCTCAAATGCCTTCCTGAGCTCATCATCCTGAATTGAATCCACATCTATGAGTTCTAAAACGCCAGGATATGTCAAAACTGGCTGGAGCAGTGAATTGTCAATAGTAGAAATAATCTCAGCAAAACTTTTATGTGTAATTTTTGAAATATTTTTAAGGGCTTCTCTGCTTTGCTCCTGTGATTCTCTGCGGTGCCGGGGATAACCCTCTCCAAATTTCTTCAGGGAAAAAAGTGTATCAAAAATCAATTTAAGGTTTATCTCTCCTGCCCATCCATATCCGTAATTCAGGGCAAGGGAAATACAATTGCCAGCATTAATCTGTGCAAACAGCCAGGCGTCTAACGGATTCTGGATAAGTCCGCAGCAAATATCGGGATACTGCATAACTGAATTCAAAAAGCCCTGACCTGTTCCGCACCCTCCAATAACAATATCAACCCTTTTAAGATTTATTAGAATTGCAGCAAGAAGTCCTGTGTGGATGTATGTAAGCTCTGGCTTTTCCCCGCTCTTTTTCATTCCCGCGTTTATAATGGTATGCCCCCTGCCTTCAAGTGCGGCAAGGATATCCCTGTTTTTATCAGCAGCGCTTGTCTCATTTATTACTGCAATTTTCATTCTTAACCTCCAATTTATCTGCAATCTTCGGCTTAAAGAACTCACCAGAAACCTCCTGTGATCTCGGAAAATTCAGGTTCTGGCAAGTTTCGTTCCCTGCATTTATCAACAATCTTAAGCGTTCCCCTTCCCCGGACTTCAATAAAACCGGCCTTAAAAAAGACATCTTTTATGGTAAGAATATCCTGAAATCGTGTGCCGTATATGCCCCTTTTCTTTTTTAAAGAACTTCGCCTTTTTTCTCCTGCTCGTATTTTTGCCTTTTCTTTTTCATATAAGCTGGTACGGGAACATCCCACCAGCCAACAGCAGGGCTTCCGGAATATGGAAATTCCCTGTAAACTATCACTTCTATAACTGCAGGCCTGCCGGATGCAAAAGCCCTCTTTATAGCGGGCTGCACCTCTTCAGGTTTTGAGATTTTTTCAGCATAACATCCAAAACCCTTTGCAATGGAGAAGAAATCAGGAGAATAGAGTGTTTTTTCTCCATCTCTGTAAAACCTTGTTGCTATTGCACTTTCCTTTCCATAAACAGCAATCTGCAGGTCGGTTATTGCCTGCCAGGCAAAATTGTTCAGGATAGCATAAACAACCGGTATATTGTACTGCACAGCTGTCGCGAGTTCCTGCATCGTCATAGTGAAATCTCCGTCTCCTACCACCCCGATTACCTTCTTTTGCGGCTTTGCAAGTTTGACCCCCAGTGCAGCAGGAACAACAAAGCCCATCGTAGAAAAACCACCTGTTGTAATCAATGTGCCCGGTTCATAGAATGGAAATTCCTGCATAATCTGCGCCTGTGCATTTCCGGAAGATACTACAACATACGCGTCCCTTGGCAGACAATCCCTCAATTCTTTTAAAAAGCGTGAGATTGTAACAGGAACTTTATCTGATTCCCTCAGGGATTTTATACTCTCAAACCATTCCTCTTTCAGGCGTCTTATTTCTTTTACATATGTCTTCTTTTCCCTTATCTTTTTACCTCTCAATTCTGAAAGCATCTGCCTCAGAACCTCTCCAGCATCTCCAACAATTCCTGCTTCTACAGGATAATTCTTTCCGATTTCAACAGGGTCTATGTCAACCTGTATGAGTTTGGTTGGTGGAATAGAAAAACTTACACCTTTTCTGTATGAAGATGTGGTTTCATCTGCAAATCTACATCCAAGTGCCAGAATCACATCAGCAGAAGAACACAGTTTGTTTCCGCAGGTAGTTCCTTTTGAACCTGCATGCCAGCCATAAAGATAGTGATCCTCTGGAAAACAGGATTTGCCTGCCATAGTTGTGATAACTGCTGCATTAAGTGTTTCTGCCAGGGTTTTTAATTCTGAGAAGGAGCGGCTCGCATTAACCCCACCACCTGCAAGTATTACCGGTCTTCTGGCATTTGCCAGAAGATTTGCCGCTTTTTTAACAAGTGCGGGGTCACCAATAAACCTTCCTGATGGCCTGTGTTTCAGGGGCTCGGGCAGTTTTACATCACAGGAGCCTGCCTGAACATCCATTGGCAAATCCACCAGCACCGGCCCCCTTCTTCCACTCATCATATAGTTAAATGCCCTCTGCATAATGGTGGGTAATTGAGCAGGGCTTACCGGTTGCCACCACCTCTTAACAATTGGCTCAAATACCCTGGCGGAATTTGCGTCATGAGTTCTTTCTATTTCCTGAAGCACTCCCTTCCCGAACATATGCGTATGGGTCTGTCCTGTAAAGACCAAAACGGGGATGGAATCCACAAAACAGGTGGCTATACCGATTGCTGTATTCATCGCCCCGGGACCTATGGATGTAAATACTGCAAGCGGCTTTCCAGATGCACGGTAATAGCCATCAGCCAGATGCACTGCGGACTGCTCATGCCTTACCTGGATTATTTTTATCTTTTTTTCTTTTCCTCTGAACGCGTCCACAAGTGCAAGGCATCCATGTCCCGGAATCCCTGCTACATATGGAACTCCTTCTTTTATCAGATAATTTACAATTATCTCTCCGCCTGTCAATCTCATTTTTCTTCCTTTCTAAACCGAATTTTTAGCTTTCAATATTCTGTTACCCGGACTCGTGGCACCAGGATGGAAAACAAACTCGTAAAAATTAGAACTTCTTTTCCGGAAAAATGAACCCGTCCCATTTTTTAAAACCAGCGCTCAACTACAACCACTGCGTCAGTGAAAAATTCAAAGGCATCCCTGCCTTGAGCGTGTAAATCACCGAAGAAGGAATTCTTTGAGCCGCCGAAATGAAAGAATGCCATAGGTGCGGCAACACCTATGTTTATACCTAAGTTTCCACACCTCGCGCGGTATTTGAATTCCCTTGCAGCAGCACCACTAGTAGTATAAATCGTTGCCGCGTTTCCGTACTGGTTAGAATTTATTATGTCAAGCCCCTCGTTTAAGTCCTTGATTTTCAAAATGCATAGCACAGGCCCGAATATCTCTTCATTTACTACCTCCATATCCCGCCTGCATTCACCCAGTATTGTGGGTCCAACCCAGAATCCCCCGGGATAACCTTCTACTTTAATTCCCCTTCCGTCTAAGAGCAGTTTTGCCCCCTCTTTAACTCCCTTTTCTATCCATTGTTCAATATTTTTCTTTGCCTGGGCAGAGATAACAGGTCCCATATCAGTATCCTTATCAAGCCCGTATCCAACTTTTATTTTCTTTGCTGCTTCAACAATTGCTTCTGTCGTCCTTCTATACATATCTTCACCCACTACAAGGATACAAGCAAGAGCCAGACATCTCTGGCCAGAGCAGTCAAATGCAGAAGCAACTATATTCGGCACTACTCTCTCAAGCACTGCGTCCGGCATCAATATACCAAAATTCTTTGCGCCTGCCTGAACCTGGACACGCTTTCCATACTCACTGGATTTTTTATATACATATTTTCCTACAGGAGTTGAACCCACAAAAGAAATTCCTTTCACATAAGGATTTTCCATCAGTGCATCTCCTACTTCTGCAGAACCATTTACAAGGTTAATTACGCCTTTTGGAAAACCCACTTTATCAATTATACCAAAAACCCTTTCAAGGGTTATTGGAACCTGGGAGGAAGATTTCACAACCACTGTATTCCCTGTTGCTACAGCATAAGGCAGGGACCAGAACGGAATCATTACTGGAAAATTGAACGGATTTAAACTTGCAAAAACTCCAAGGGGCTGACGAACCGCATACTCGTCTATGCCCCTCGCAACATCCTCAAGAAGATGTCCCATCATTAAAGAGCATACGCCAGAAGCCACCTCTATGTTTTCAATAGCCCTTTCAATCTCAAGCCAGGCTTCCCTGAAGGTCTTGCCATGCTCCATTGTAAGAACCTTTGCAACATCATCCTGTTCCTTTTCCAACATATCCCTGAGTTTTAACATTAACCTTGCACGTTCAAGCGGAGGAGTGGTTCTCCACTCCCAGAATGCATTCTGTGCTACCTCTACAATTTTATTTACTTCTTCTCTTGTGCTCATAGGAACCTTTGCAAGCACCTCTCCTGTTGCAGGGTTTATAACATCCCTGGTCTCTTTGCTTTCAGACTCTTTCCATTCTCCATTTATATAATTGCATATTCTTCTTATCTCCACACTCCCTCCTCAGATTCTCTTCTTCCCTTTCTGTGATTTAAAAAGATTCCGCGATTACCTATTCAGGATTTTGAGCGCTGTATCAACTATTGTGCCGGCATTCATACCAAATTTGTTGAATAGCTCCTCATCCTCACCTGATTCCACAAAGGTATCAGGAATACCAAGCCGCTTCAAATATGTCGGACAGGTCTCACCCAGAACCTCTGCAACTGCACTTCCCAGGCCACCTATGATTGAATGGTTTTCTATCGTGATAATGCCTTTTGTTTCTTCTGCACTTTTCCTGAGTATTTCTTTATCTATAGGTTTTATTGTTGCCATATGAATTACCCGTGCGGAAACACCTTTCTGTTTCAAAATTTCTCCTGCCTCTTTTGCACGGGCAGTCATCATACCTGTGCCAATTATGGTAATGTCCCTGCCATCCTGCAAAACCAACCCTT
>Ga0207433_10003291_pt1 | contig 31311 bp, 27 predicted proteins | sample YelNatPaOPGAMG01_FD_187559 | JGI IMG/M metagenome (GOLD analysis project Ga0207433, IMG submission 187559) | Hot spring thermophilic microbial communities from Obsidian Pool, Yellowstone National Park, USA - OP-RAMG-01 (SPAdes) (version 3) | ecosystem: Environmental > Aquatic > Thermal springs... | reverse complement strand
ATAGGAAATACGGGAGGTTTCCTGTATTTTTATGTCAATAAAAACGCTCTTTGAATTAACATAAAAACAGGGGATTCCTATCTGTTTTTTATTTGAAAAATCTCTTACTGGAAGATCACTTAGGGAATGTCAGAGCAACGTTGAGTGATTATAGACAACTGGCTCAGGCTGCGAAAGTGACAAGCGCAACAGATTACTATCCGTTCGGGATGGTGGCACGGAGTTATGTGGGGCCTGAGAGTTACAGGTATGGGTACGGAACACAGGAAAAGGATACAGACATTGGAGAAGGTATTTATACCGCTGAATATTGGGAATATGATAGCAGGTTAGGTAGAAGATGGAATTTAGATCCGAAGCCAAGAGTTAATATAAGTAGCTATTCTGTTTTTGATAATAATCCGATAGAGAATAACGATGTTGATGGCGATAAGCCAACCCCGGAAGAAGCCGCGAGAATGTCTGCACACGTATATGGCAATAAGACGGATGATATATTAATTGGAGACTGGAAAGTATCTAAAAGAGTATTTAAAAACGTTACATTGGCTAATGATAAAAATGGGTTTAAATCTCAGGTATATGAACGCATCATTACAGAAGAGGGACCGAATAAAGGCAAAACAGAGTATGTATATGTGACTGCAGGTACAGATGACTTTAAAGATGTATTACATGATATTATACAACCATTGGGTATTTCCGGTCAATACAAGCTATCTATGGATAATGCCAAAGCAATTAACGAGCAATTAAATCCAGGAGAACAACTTTCGTTTGCAGGGCACTCTCTGGGAGGTGGAGAAGCAGCGGCCAATGCGTTTGCAACGGGACGGGATGCTATTACTTTTAATGCGGCAGGAGTGAGTAGATTAACCCGTAATAAGAAAAAAGAAAGTGAACTTACTAGTAAATCTACTATAGATGCATATATTATGTTGTCAGACCCATTGAATTTAGTGCAAAACCACTCAGAAACTCTCATTGGAATTTTAATGCCGAATGTGGACGGGAAAAGGCATTATTTACAACCAAGTAACTTTATGACTATTTTGAATGGACATGTAATTGATAATACATTACGAGCATATGGAATTGACCCGTCTATTTATGCTATACCTAAACAGCCCAAGCAAAAGAAACCGAAATAATAACAACATAAAAGATAATAAAAATCGGATTGGACGATAAAGAATTTCTTAAAAACTACCGTTTGAATGAAAGCAGTAAAAATGCAAGGCCTGTTATTGTGTATATTATTCTTATGCAACAGCTGTGCACGTAATGTTGACAAAAGCAAATTGACAGCTTATAATTGTGGCTTGTATTATGATACACCAGTCTGGAAGCTGGCCAAAGCTGTCCGCCACCAGAATGTTGCAAGAATTAAAAAGCTTATAACGGTAAAGAAAACAGATCCTAATTATCAGGAACCTATTATGGGTGAAACGGTATTGATGTATGCTATTTTAACTCAGAAGTATAAGTCCTGTGAAGCATTGTTAAAGGCCGGTGCAGATCCTAATATTCATGAAACCTCTGATGGTTCATCTGCAATTATAGAGGCGGCAAGAATCAGCCGGGAAAGAGTAAAGGATGATAATACCCGATTCTTAAAGCTGCTGCTATCTTATGGAGCTAATCCCAGCGACATAGAAACAGGTGTGCGAAGAGAAGGAAATTCGAGAAGAGATACCCCTTTAATTGCAGCGAGTAGTGATTTTAATTATACAGTTTCACCTTTAGCAAAGGTGAAACTACTGGTTGAAGCTGGTGCAGATATTAATTATATAAATGAATTTGGTACTAGTGCATTAACAGCTTCTACTTTTAACTTAGATGTTATGTTATATCTATTGCAACAAGGGGCGGATTACACAATACCCTTTTATACATACAAAGAGCAAAACCATTATATACTTGAAATTTTACGTTTGAAGAAATATTCTCTCGACTCTAAAAATTATCAGTACAAGATGGCTATTGTGGCCTTTTTAAAAGAAAAAGGGCTCGATTATTGGGCCGAACCAATACCTGAATCAGTGATTAAGGATATGAAGCAAATATATCCAGATACTTGGGAAGAATATTTGAAGACGTATTGATGGTTATTTTTGAGGCTAGCGTTTGAAATGAAAGTAGTAAAAACAGCAGGCTTGTTATTGTGTACAGTGTTCTTATATAGCTGTGCACGTAATGTTGACAAAAGCAAACTGATTCCATACAATTGTGGTTATTATTATGATACACCAGTGTGGAAGCTGGCTAAAGCGGTACGTCATCAGAATGCGGCAAGGATAAAAAAGCTCATCACTGTAAAGAAAATAGATCCAAATTATCAGGTGCCAATCACTGGCGAAACAGTATTAGTGTATGCTGTTTTAACTTATAAATACAAATCCTGTGAGGCCTTGTTAAAGGCTGGTGTAGATCCCAATATTCATGACACTTATGATGGTTCATCTGCAATTATAGAAGCTGCAAGAATCAGCAAAGAAAGAGTCAGGGATCACAATACAAAATTCCTAAAGCTATTGCTTGCTTATGGGGCTAATCCTAGTGACATAGAGACAGGTGAAAGACGAAAAGGAAACACAACAAGAGATACTCCTTTAATAGCAGCGAGTGGAGATCTTAATTATACAGTTTCACCTTTAGCAAAGGTGAAACTACTGGTTGAAGCTGGTGCAGATATTAATTATATAAATGAATTTGGTACTAGTGCATTAACAGCTTCTACTTTTAACTTAGATGTTATGTTGTATCTTCTACAGCAAGGTGCAGACTATACAGTACCCTTTTTTACATACAAAGAGAAAAGCTATTATATACTTGATATTTTGCGTACGATGTCATATGCTCTTGATTCCAAAAGTTATCAAGTAAAGATGGCTATCGTAGCATTTTTAAAAGAGAAAGGGTTAGATTATTGGACTTCACCAATACCCGAATCAGTGATTAAGGATATGAAGAAAATATATCCCGATACTTGGGAAGATTATTTGAAAAAGTATTGATGGTTATTTTTAGGCTACCGTTTGAAATGAAAGCAATAAAAACAGCAGGCTTGTTATTGTGTACAGTGTTCTTATATAGTTGTGCACGTAATGTTGATAAAAGCAAACTAACAGCTTATAATTGCCGTTTGTATTATGATACGCCTGTATGGAAACTGGCCAAAGCTGTTCGCCACCAGAATGTTGCAAGAATTAAAAAACTTATAACGGTGAAGAAAATAGATCCTAATTATCAGGAACCTATTATGGGTGAAACGGTATTGATGTATGCTATTTTAACGCAGAAGTATAAATCCTGTGAAGCATTGTTAAAGGCTGGTGCAGATCCTAATATTCATGAAACTTCTGATGGTTCATCTGCAATTATAGAGGCGGCAAGAATCAGCAGGGAAAGAGTAAAGGATGATAATACCCGATTCTTAAAGCTGCTGCTATCTTATGGAGCTAATCCCAGCGATATAGAAACAGGTGTACGAAGAGAAGGAAATTGGACAAGAGATACTCCTTTAATTGCAGCTAGTGGGGATCTTAATTATACAGTTTCACCTTTAGCAAAAGTGAAACTGCTGGTTGAAGCAGGTGCTGACATTAATTATTGTAATGAATTTGGTATTAGTGCATTGAAAAATTCTAGTTTTAATTTAGATGTAATGTTGTATCTACTTCAGCAAGGAGCTGATTATACAATTCCCTTTTATACAATAAAAGAACAAAATTATTACATACTTGATTTCCTGCGTTGGAAAATATTTCCTTTAGAGTCTGAAAGTTATCGACAGAAGATGGCTATTGTAGCATTTTTAAAAGAGAAGGGGCTGGATTATTGGGCTTCGCCAATACCAGAATTGGCGCTTATAGAAATAAAGCGAAAATATTCAGACAACCTGGAAGAGTATCTGAAAAAGTATTGATGGTTAATTTATGTTTTATTATCAATGGTCTATATATAACCATTGATAATAAAACATAAATTAAGCTACTTGATTACTATCAATGGCAGTTTATATATTGCAACTTGACTTATTAAATGCCCTCTATTTTTCGCTAATAGCGAAAAGAATTTATTAAAATCGACTTCAGCTCCTTTAAATGTGCGTGTGGAATAGGCAAATAGCATGACCGCTTTTCCTTTATTTGTAGTAATTGCTTTGTATCTGTATGCATTCCATTCATATATATCATCCTTGCTGATTAAGAAATCAAGCAAATATTCTCCTGTTTGAGCATTGTCCCTCACTTCATAGTTTATTACCGGATCTTGTCCTTTTCTTTTGTCCAGTTCCTGCGTTTTCATATCAACCAGGTCTTTGGGTGATAAATCTGTTAATAGAACATCAATAAATATCATTTTATTGAACTTGTTCAAAGAATCTTTAACCCTAATATATTCCTGCTTATAATATTTTTCATCGGAATGATTCCAAGCTAATATATAAGATTCTTTTTCAAATAAAATAGGGCCAGGGATAGATAGATTATCAATAATAGTGTTGTTTCTATTGGGACTTAATGCTGAAAATGCGAATAATAATAAAATTGCTGAAATGTTAACGAATATTTTTTTCATAAAAATTATTTTCTTAATGCAAAATACATAATCATTAGATAATATGCAATTGCAAAACACACAATGATTACATGGCATAAGCTGGAACTGGTAAGTTTGGGTGATGGAAAAGTTATCCTGTAAAAGATGTTCGGGAATGCAAATCACACAAAGATTACATGATATATACTACGATATATCGTAACGTAAAAAAAAGAGATTCATCAATTAAATAAAAATCCTTTTTTGATTATTTCAAAGAAGGATTTTTTAATGGTATTATAAAATCAAGTATTGATAGTAGTTTTATTTACAGATTCCGCAGGAATGTTTACGGTTTTGTTCGATACGCTCTGTTCTGGATTGCATCATAAATGATTTTGTATTGATAATTACTTGTTGATTCGTATAGATTTCCATTGGCGTGGCGCCATTTAGTGAGCCGTGTGGACGCACCAAACAATAATCATTTACAGCTAATCTTATGCATTCAATAACCTGTATTAGGGTATTGGGTTTGTATGTGCGTAAATATACTTTTATGATCTTATTAATGGCTTCTATTGGTGCATTTGAGAATGAAATATCTTTCTGGGCAATGATTTTTGTTATATCAGGCTGTGGCGTATTTTTCAATAATTCATGAATGGTAGTATTATGGTTTTCTTTTCCGCCGTCTGCCATAAGCATTGTACAGAGGTGTTCGGGATGATACTGATGAATGGTGTTTATCGCAGCATCCAGTGCCGATTTTACATTTTCTGCATTCTTTTTCAGAGAAACACTCCACCCAAGAATTGCTTTAGAGAAATTATCGGAAACAAAAACAATAGCAGCCTGACTATCGTTTTCGATGTTCCAGAAGGTTGTATCTACATGCAGGAATTGATTGGGAGCGGTTGTTGCAAGCCCTGTATGTACTTCTTTGTCTGGCTTAACTTTCTTTTTATATCCTATTTGAGGCAGATACTTATACCAGGTACTTAGTGATATTCCAAGTATGTGGTTGCGTATAGCATACCATGCAATAGAGGAAACGGGCCAGCAGATAAAGCGTTCATCATTTAGTAAAGACTTCATTATACTTACTTCTTTAAAAGAAAGCTGCAGCGGATGTTTGCGCATACAGGCAGCCCAAACGGAATCATGACACAGGTATTTGAGTTTGTTGAGTCGATATTGAAATGCCTGCGCAGAGAGTCCTGCAAGCTTTAATGCAGTACGTTTAGGTAATGCAGTACATAAACGCTGGACTTCGTTTATCACAATTTCTTTATGCTGTTTATGCTTACTAAGAAAGGGATTAACGATGTGTGCTATGTTGATCCAAGTTTTTGTGATAACATTCAGGGTTTTCTTTAGTCCATCCCGTTCATGTATCAGTTCTATGTATTGAAATGCTTCATTGAGTTTAGGTCTTATTTCATGGCCAATGTAGGAGGTGCTGGGATCATTGTTTCGCCAGGTGGCAATAGTGGAGTATGGAATGGATCTACGTAAAGATTCAGAAAGGAGATGTTCTTTGTTGTGATAATAAAGATATACAATGGATGTATCGTATTGGCTCCGTTTGCGGAGAGGGGACATAAAGGAAGAGATTAGTGAAAGAAATAGTAAATAATATACTGATTTTGTCAGTTTTGATAACAACGGAAAAATATAAGCAGACGATTGTGGAGGAACTAAAGTGTAAAAACAATATACACCACCCGCTGGGGTGATAGGATGATGTAATATATGTTATAAGTAATCGCTCAGAAGACCTTTAATCTCTGCATCTGAGATGCTGTCTTGCTCTCCTTTGTTGTATATGGATAAAAGATAAACCGTTTTGTCAATAATCTTGAAATAAGTGATTACCCGTGCTCCGCCTGATTTGCCTTTATTTTTAGAAGCAATGGAAAGACGTATTTTATATATATCATTACCTAACGGCTTTCCCATTGTTGGATTTACAGAAAGTTCTTTACCAAGCTCTGCAATTTCATTACGAAGCGAAGCATATTTTTTAATTAACTGTTTAGCTTCTTTTTTAAAGTTATCGGTAAGCTCAATTTTATAACTCATTCAGGAAATCGTTTAAAGAAGTTGTTTTAGCTTTACCTTTTTTGATCAGCTGCATCTGCTCGAATCCTTTTTTAAGGTTGGAGATGATCTCTTCTTTTGTTGGTTCTTCATCTGTTTCTATTTTTTTTACATAATGAAGATTTTGCGCCAATTCCAGAAAATGGCTGTATTCCTTATCGGTTGTATATATAGTCACATGTCTCATATTCAATCAGATTTATATGCAATAATAACGAATTTTTCGCTGAATTCGTTATTAAAAAATGTGTTTTTTATCGTGCAATATATTGATAACCAATAGGTAATTTTGGAGGTGTTTCCCTAGGGTTTGCGTATGATGCCTCCGGGCAGCGTATTGTGAAAAAGTGATTAAAACGGATGGAACTGTAAGCTCTACGTACTATCTTAGAGATGCTAGCGGGAATGTAATGTCCGTGTATACCTACAATACAGCCAGTGACAACAGTCCCGTGCTGGCCGAGCAGTACTTATATGGCTCATCACGGATAGGCGTATACAATCCTGTGAGCGGTGTTCTTTCAAATGGTGTTGTTACACGGAGCTTTGGACGTAAGTCGTATGAGTTGAGTGATCACTTAGGGAATGTCAGAGCTACGCTGTCTGACTATAGAAGACTGGCTCAGGCTGCGAAAGTGACAAGCGCAACAGATTACTATCCGTTCGGGATGGTGGCGAGAAGTTATGCAAGTTCTCAGGAGTACCGCTTCGGGTATCAAAGAGCAGAAATAGAAGATGAAATATGGGGTGGTGAAACTTCCTGTTTTAAATACAGAATTTCAGACAATAGGTTAGGCAGGTTTTTTAATGTAGACCCATTAGTCAATAAATTTCCTTGGAACTCACCATACGCATTCAGTGAGAATAGAGTTATTGATGGTATTGAACTTGAAGGGCGTGAAGTTGTGTTGATTGGAGTAAATTCTAAATTGTCATTCGCGGTTTCTGGTTTTGTAGAAGGTGGTTTAATCATAGCACCTGATGGGATTTTTGAATATTCATCATATGGATATGGTGGTGAAACTGATTTCTCAGGTGGACAAACACTTAATATTTCTTTTTATCCTACCATGCCATCTGGTTACGATGCAGGAGGAAGCGGTAGTTCTATTGGTATGAGTGCTGGTGGTGCTGGTATTACAGTAGGGATAAGTTCAATAACTTCAGGTCAATATGATGGTATAGCTTTACAAGCAGGGTATTCTGTTGGTTTTATAAAATCATTACCAATATATGTAGCAGGGAATTTTTATTTCTCTGAAACTGATGTAGATAAAGTAACATCGTTTTCGTCTACATCACTTACAAGTACACAACGTCAAAATTTACAGGCAGGAAGGCTTACACTCGCGACAATAAGAAATTCAGAAATTGTAAGTAAAAACTCTTTATCAACAGAAGTAACTAATTTGCAATCAAAGAATGTTATTTTGCAAAGACAAATTAATAGTACGCAAGATGTTAGGTATAAACAGCAATTGCAGAATAGTATGAATGCTAATAATCAAAAGATTCAAGCCAAACAAAAACAAATAGCTCAAAAAAGTTCGAACATTGACACTTATAATAAGGCTATTAATATGATAGATCAGGCACTTGCTAATGCTAAACCCTCTACTAATTAATTGGATATGAGAATTAATCAATTTAATAGTAAATATCTTTACCAAGGCAGTAAGGAGTTATTTGATAAAGATCTTGATAAGCTAAAAAAAAACCTTTCAAAAAAGGATTGGTTGGTAAAGCATAAAAATAACTATTGTTATTTTTATCAATTGACTTCTACTAGAGGGTATTTAAAGGTTGATGTTAAGTTAAGTTTTAACGTTTTGTCAGAAAATGAAATTGACGTTGAATTAACTCCTTATATAGATGGGGGAGTGTTATTTGCAATTGGATTACTTATTCCTGTAAACTCTCTTTTGATATTTATCAATACTCAAAATGAGACCTTTAACAAAATAAAATATTTTTATCCTTTAGGTGCAGCAATACTTGCATTAATTTATTTAATTATTTTATATAATTTTTATAGTACAGTTAAGGAAGTAATCATAGAAAAAATGAGATTAAAGAAAATAGATTAGGTCGCATCTGCAAAACACACAATGATTTGCAAATCACACAAAGATTACATGATATATACTACGATATATCGTAACGTAAAAAAAAGAGATTCATCAATTAAATAAAAATCCATCTTTGAAATAATCAAAGATGGATTTTTTAATGGTATTATAAAATCAAGTATTGATAGTAGTTTTATTTACAGATTCCGCAGGAATGTTTACGGTTTTGTTCGATACGTTCTGTCCTGGATTGCATCATAAATGATTTTGTATTGATAATTACTTGTTGATTCGTATAGATTTTCATTGGCGTGGCGCCATTTAGTGAGCCGTGTGGACGCACCAAACAATAATCATTTCAAAAATGTTGGCTAAAAATTATAATCCAGAAAAATTTAAGGCTAGATTGAGAGAAGATATTTCAGCAGATAAGGATAGACATTCCGTTACGACAGCATTTATTGATATTGTTGAGACAAACTCAGTAACAGGCACTCAAACAACTGTCGGATCATATGAAGCATATTCTGTAATTAAAACAAGTGATTATCACTATATATTTAAAAATGCTAAAGCGAATCAAGCTAAAACAGATGTAGCATCCACAACAACTACCACGCAATAGATAATTTTAATATGATTAAGACATATATACTGATTGTAGTTGTTACAATATCAATAACTACTTCGTGTAGAAATTCGAATTCGGAAGTGATTATTCAGGCAAATGAATATTTGAAATACAATGAATGGGCTTTAAATTCAATGATTGAAGAAATTGAAGACATTCCTAATTTACATGATGTAGGACATGTTTTTATTAAAAATAATAATTATAGAAACCAGAAATGGGATTTAAGGTATAACGTAACAAAAGATAAGTTTGATACTGTTCAAATTGATAAAAAAATAGTGCAGAGATGGGTCAATAGTAATGGTGTGCTAGATTTTGAGTATGATATCGTTAATAGAATCTCTTATTTTATGGTTGATTTGGAGAATAAAAATGGCCGATTTGTACTATTGGTGCATCAAAATGATAAAAAGTATGATTGTATCACAGAAATTTCCGACACTTCTCAATTCAATAATTTAGCTGCTTTTAAATATCAACTTAATGAAAATTGGTTAATATTTTCCCCAAACGATTGGAGTGTTACTCCAAACACTTGGGGTTACGAAGGTTTAATATTTTATCCTAGTTATGAATAGGAACTGTTATGCAAAACATACAATAATTACATGGCACATGCTACGATATATCGTAGTAGCAAAAAAATGGAGTGTGAATTAAAAGTGTAAGCTTTTCACTCCATGTTGGCGTTACGCACTTTCACCTAATCACAACTCAACTCGTTGTTGTGCCATTCGGCCAACAACCAAATGCAGTGTGATGTTAAGTCAGGACGCAAGACTAGAAAGTGTAAACAAAATATTGGGTTTATGGAAATTTAACATCATAGTGCAGCGGGTAGTTGGCCGAAAAGGTACAATCACGGCGAGATATGATGTTACCAACTAAGGCGGAATAGGCTGAATTCGGTTGTGCTTTGATAGTATTTGTATATGGTAGAGAGTGATGTATCTTATTTTCACTCACCCCACCATATCCAGATACAAATCCTCTACCTTTTTTCTGGCCCAGGGAGTCTTGCGTAAAAATGTTAAACTTGACTTGATGCTTGGATCACTTCTGAAACAATTGATGGTGATGATGCGCCCCAGTTCTTCCCAGCCATACTCGTCCACCAGCTCATTCAAGATCATCTCGAGTGTTTTGCCATGTAACGGATTATTGGGTTGCGTAGGTGTCATGTATAAAGGTGTAGCCTAAAATAATTTGAATATATTGATTGTTGTGAGAAACGATCAGACTGAAAGTCTGAGGTATTTTATCTTGCGGCATCACCCCAAGACACGTAAGCTAGCCTATATACAGAGGATATAAGATTTACGTTAAATGATATTTTTATTGACGATTGGCCTGCCGATAAAATCAATCGGTTTGTCAATTTCAAGCCACGATTTACAGCCGCCATATTCCGGTAATAACTCAAGCTGAAATGCTGCGCCGAATTCAAACACCTGTACAACCAGTAAATGTATGCTGTTGCCCCAACGCTCAAAACGTTCTTTTATGATCTCTTCTTTCCAGGCATGATAAGGAGAAAGTTTTTTTACCTGCTCCCAATCTGTTATTACTTTCACGTCGGCAACCTGTACGTAATATTTTATATCAACCTTGCCATCTGTTTTATGAAAGCGTGTATCACTTAAGAATGGTCTCCAGTCGGGCTTGATCATTTCGTCTGCCTGATGGAAAAGAGTAGGGAAGAGAATGAATTGTTTTCCTTTTAATTCAAAATCTCCGGAGCCTTCTTCATGTATGCCTCCTTTGCGCAGAATAATACTTTGCTTTCCTTTCCCCAGTGCATCTACAATGCAGGCCCACTCTTTAAATGCTAACGCCATTATTTTATTTTTAAACTTTTTTCGTACTGCGTTAAAAAGTCGTCTAAGTTGTCGTATCCGATGCGTTTCGCAATGATTACTTTATTCTGATCCAACACATACATTACAGGTGTTGCATATACATCATACGTGATTTTAAAATCAGTATGTATTTTAGAATCGCGCACGTTTAACCAGCCGCGGATATTTTTCGCACGAATAAATTTCAACCATTCTTCATCCTTACGCTCAATATTTGCGGCATATACCTGAATACCTTTTGAACGGTTCTTCAGCCACCAATCGTACAGCTTTGGTGTTTCCTGCTGACAGTGCCCGCACTGAGAGTCCCAGAAGAATAGAATCGTATATTTTGCATGTACATCCCATAAATATCGGTATGCTCCTGTAGTATCTGTCATATATAAATTGGGTGCTTTTTTACCCAGCAACAGCGGATCCAGAATTTCAACACGTTCTTTTATTTTCTTTACTGTTTCGGGTGTTGCCCAGAAACATTTGCCTTTCATATAATATTCTTTACCCAAGTGTACAAAGACGGCATCCATGCCCATCACCTGCGACGTCTCGTATTTATATGTGTAGTCTCTTACAAAATATTCATATAGGTCTTTAGCAGGCTGGCATTTAGTTATGATCATATCAATCTCTTTTATGAGAGAGTCTGGCTTCTGCACTACTAAATTTTTAAAGTAATTATCAACTTTGGTTACCAGTACCGGTGTGCGGATCAATCGGTCATCTGCAAAATTTACATTGTCGAAATAATGTTTCTTATAATAATGGTATTGCCAGGTAGAATCAATCGTTCCGTCGGCACGCTTTGGTGCAGGAGGTACATCAATATCTTTAGTTGTATTCAATATAGATGCAAACAAATTTTTAGGATTTGTTTTTAAGAAATTCTGAATGTATGCAAGCATGGTAGAGTCTATGCCAGATAATTGTTTTGTAAGTGCTGCCTTTTGAGCAGGATCAGCGGTCTTCATGGTTTTGCTCAATGAGTCGGCCAGAGTCTTTTGCTCGGCAAAGAATTTCTGGTAATCATAAAAAGCTGTATTGTCGGGTGAGTTTTTAAACTGCGCCGATTTTACCATATCATCCATGTTAATGCTGAACGATAGCGTAGAGGGGCTTAAAATAAAATCGAATATTTTCTGTCCGGGCAGCAATAAAAAATACATGCCTTCTTTTAACTGTGTAGTATCAGCAAAGGCTACATTGCCTTTGGCATCGGCAATGGCTGTGTCCTGATAAAAACGTTTGTCGGCATAGTACCGTGCCAGATACACAGTGTCTGCCTGTTTGATTCCTTTAATCTGAGCTTTAATATCATACCCCAAAGGCTTACCTGCTCCGTAAGAAGCAGAAAATGAACTAAGCATAAGTAAGAGCGACAGTAAACGTAGTTTAATAGAGATCATTGTTGTAATAGAAATAGTAACTGTTAATTATGAACTGTAACGGATATTTCAATTTTTGTACCAAATTTCAGGGAGCCTTTTAGTATTGAATGCAAAAAGGCAGCTGAGCCACCTTTTTGCATTTAATACCAGCAATTTAATTAGAATTTAGGAAGATTTTTCTTTAATGCATTCGAAGCTGCTTTTTTAGCAGAATCTTCCGCTGCTTTTTTCTTCTGATCTAAAATCTGTTGTTGTTTTTTCAATTCTGCATTTGCTGCATCCTGTTGTTTCTGTAATTCAGCCGCCGCTGCATCTTGTTGTTTTTTCAATTCTGCATCGGCTTGTGCTTTTGCTTTATCAATTTCAGCTTGCGCTTGTTTAGCCTGTTCGCTGTTTTTAAGTTCATTCACGGCAGCATCTTTAACAGATGTTTTATCTACTTCACCGAAGTTTGTGCTGACAATACTAACTTTTGTTTTGTCGTACGGCCCTTTCACATTTAAACCAATGATGATGTTTGGCGGCAGGCTAATGCTGCTGTTTCCGACAAGACCTGCAATAGCTTTGTTGGCTTCATTACCAAGCGCACCTGAAGGAGTAGTTAAGGTCATGTCATAATCAACGCTTCCATCTAAGTTGTTGATACCTTTTGTTACAGCAAGTTTAGAATCACCTGATGCAATGTTAAATGGTGCAACAATCAAAGCGCCGTCAACAATTTTGAAATTGATTTTCAGATCTTTTATTTCAAGCGGGTCCATGTTTTTCATCTTGGTAAGACTTGCAACAGAACCCAATACCGGATTGCTTAATACTTTTAATGCACTGGAACCTAGTGAGCCACTGCCATTCAATGTTTTGTATACCGGCATCATTTCATTGTCCAATAAGCCCGCCATGATAATAGACAGGTTGATATTGCCATCAACATAGTTGGCAATAGGCGCCATTTTCTTAACAGAATTAAATGTTTTATAAGCTTCTTTTGCAGCTACATCTTTCATATTCATATTCATGCTGAAAGAAGGTTTGCTCATGTCTTGCGTGTTGTATGTGCCACCAAACAGGAACGATCCGCCAAGAGAATTGAAGTTCAGGTTATTCATGTTTACAATACCATCTTTCACAACAATTGCTCCATTCATGTTTGTCATGTCCATATTGCTGTACAATACATGATCCATCATAGTTGCATTGAATGTGAAGTCAATATTTTTCGGCACCTCAACAACAGTCATTGGTGTTTCTGTTGCAGGAGCGGCAGTTGTAGCCGTAGGTGCAGGATCATCGGTCATCCACTCATTTACATCGAATTTTTTGGATACCATATTCATCACACCATGTATGGTAGTGTCTCTGCCACCGAACATGTAGCCCATGTAGTTAGATACATAACCGTTGATGCTGTAATCACTCTTGCCAAGCAAGCCATTCATAGAAGCGATGTTGAAACGCTCCGGCGTAAGACTCAATGCACCGGACTTCATTGTGAAACCTTGCGGAAGATCAGTGCTTTTGTATACAAGATCTGTAATGCCTAAAGTGCCGCTTGTTTGGGTGTTCGCATAGTTGCCGGCCTGTACTTCAGATAAGATCCCTTTTGTTGTCATATCTGCATTCATACGGCCTGTAAGTGTTGTGCCATCGAGCGGGTAGATCTTCGTCATTTTTGCCAGATCAATAATTCCTTTGATAGATGCTTCGTAATTCGGATCGTCAAAGTTTTTAACAAAAGCTTTCATTTCAAAGGCTTCACCATCTAACAGGAATTTGAAGTAATCAAGTAAGAAGGTAGATGTTTTCATATTGCCATCGCTGTTTGCTGCCGCAGATACATTGATGTTTTCAAGCGGCTTCGGAAATTCAGATGACTTCACATACCCATTCGTCAGATTCATTTTAGCAGCAACCGTTGGCATCAGTTTAAGTGTATCGCTGTATTTGCCTTTCGCCTTTACATCTATACCAAACAATCCTTTCAATGTTGTGCCTGCTATCGGATAGAATTTTTCAACTTCTTCCAGTTTTATTTTAGCTGCCACATTTGCATCAATGTCATACGGGTTCATGCCTTTCATTAATAAGCGCGCATCAACCGGGTTCTGGCCCATTTCCATGTGGAATTCTTTTAAGTCAACCAGAATGTGATCCATGATACCGTCTTTGTCGTCTACATGCAGATCCATACGAATGTTTTTAACGGCATCCGGCAAGTCAGGATATTGGAAGAAACCATTTTTAATAAACATGTTCAAGCCAAAGCCCGGCATAGTCTTGTCGTTATAGATACCTTTCACATAACCATCAAAACCAATGATCCCATCTGTTTTTACCTTTTCAAAATCTTTGTTGTAAACAGCCGGCACTAACGAAAGCAGATTTTTGAAAGCCGTTTCTTTTGCTTTGTAGGTAATATCCATTTTGATATCGTCTGTTGGCATTTCGATTGCACCATCAAAACCGAATTTAAAATCGTTGATCGCAAATTCGTTGTCCAGAAATTTATATACAGATTTCCCCAAGTCAATATTCATGGCTGCATCAGCAGTTACTGTTTGTCCGCTTAAGTAAGTGGTGCCGCCGTATTCAACCAATACATCAGTAGATTTTGTATATGTTTTTAAATCATAGATATCTGCTGTAATATCTCCGCTGCCTGTATGATCCACATGTTTTAATGCGGCATACATCGGCATGGTTTCATCGTCGTAAATAATTGTACCGTCTTTGATCTCCCATTTCTCAATAGCGATCTTCATGGTACTAGGCTGCTCCGGAGCAGCAGGAGCCTGTGCGGTTGTGTCCGGGAAAGTAATATCCCAGCTCATTTTACCGCTCTTATCGAAAATAGTAACAATCTTCGGCTGGTCCAGAAATACACCTTTTATTTTTATCTGATCACCGAAGACACTCATGATGTCAATAGTAAGGCTGAATTCTTTTGCTGCAAACAAGGTGTCGCCTTTGAACTCCTTTACATTAGACATTAAACCTATATCGCCAATAGAAACGCTTAGATTTGGAAAATGTGAAAAAAGAGAAAGGTTAAAAGATTCGGCATTGTACCATACGTTGCCGTTAATATTCTTTTTAATCTGTTCGTCAATAATACCTTTGATTTTGTCTTTGAATAAAAATGGTAAAATTAACATGGCTAATAATAAGACCCCGATGGATATACCAGAGATCTTTAAGAATTTTTTCATACCCGATAAGTTAGTAGATGTTGAAAAGAAAATAAAATTCGGTTTGTTTCAATAACAAACCGAATTTAGTAAAAAAACATGCTTTTATGCTACAATTGAAAGGTTTTAATTCTTTGTATTTATTTTGAATAAAAATCTCTGATAACCACGTCAAGCTTTTCTATCTCAGTTAAAAAACCATCATGCCCGTAAAGAGAATCTATGCACACATAAGAAGCTCCTGTGATATGTTTGGCAAGAAATTCCTGTTCGCAAACAGGGAACAGGATATCGCTTGAAATGCCTATTACAAGCGACTTTGCAGTAATCTGAGCCAGTGCAGCTTCCACGCTTTTTCTGTTTCTGCCAACGTGGTGACTATCCATTGCTTTAGATAAATACCAATAGGAGTGGCAGTTAAAACGTTTTACAAGTTTATCGCCTTGGTAATGCTGGTAGGTAATCGCTTTGTAATCATCCGTTTTGCTGGTATCCTCTTCACTTTGCGTTTCTACATACGTTTCATAACTTCTGTAAGAAAGCATGGCGATGGCGCGTGCCGTTTTTAAACCTTCACGGCCTGCATCAAGCGAAGCATTTTTCCACGTTGGATCCATGTCAATTGCCATCCGTTGCGATTCGTTGAATGCAATGCCCCAGGGTGAATGGAATGCATTGGTTGACAATAAAATCAGGTGCTTAAAAAGATCCGGCTTTTGTATGGCCCATTCCATGGCTTGTTGTCCGCCAAGGGAGCCGCCTATTAAGGTATTTACTTTATGAATGTTCAGGTGTTCACGCAGAATATCGTGAATGGTTACCATATCGCGAATGGTAACAACAGGAAAGGATAGAAAGTATGGCTTGTTTGTTTCCGGATTTGTTTCCGTTGGTCCGGTTGTGCCGTAACAAGAGGAGAGTATGTTTGCACAAACAACAAAATGCTCTTCCGGATTGTACAGATAATCATTTCCTACAAGGCCGGGCCACCAGGATTCAACATCTGAATTGGCCGTAAGTGCATGGCATATCCATACAACGTTATCGTCATTGGCAGTACGTTCACCTAATGTAGAGTACTGAATACGTACTTCAGGCAATATCACACCAGATTCAAGAGTGACGGGGCTTTTGTGCGTATAAACATGATATTCCATTATTGCAGAATCGTTAAAGGTGCAACAATAGAACAAGCATACTCAGCAGACACGTATGTGCCGGATAGAGAAAGGGTATACGTACAAGATAAATCGATTGCTAGACCTGCACCTAGCGAATTGTGTTTGTTCATTCTGTAATTAATTTATATGCCCTGTTTATTCAGGTCAGGAATTAGCACCTTTCTGGATTTGCTCCCGGAGGTTGCTAGAGGTTCAAAGAGCCCGTTCTCTCCCCTCTTCTTTATAAATCAATTACCAGGTAATTGATTTTTGAGTAGACAAAAATAGGTATGTGAAGCAGAAAAACAAACTTTTATTTTGCAAAATCGATAATATTCTTCCTATGTATTTTATCAAATACCTATTATCCCGCTGTTTATAAATTCAGAATGTGTAATTGACAAAATCCGGCAAGAAAAAAAATAGTATAAAATCGGCGCTTCAAAATGATTTTTGCCTAAAACAACCTTCAATGGACATTCCCGTTATATACAATATTATATATTTAAGCAGGTATTATTGAATTGTTCTTAAAATATTCATTTATTGCAAATTGATGTATACTTTACCGAGAAGTATAACAGGGCAACAATAAATTTTAACCGTACACTTTTAGAATAAATGGGGATATGTTTGAAAGAAAGAATTAAATGAGTCAATATAAAAATCCAAATTATTGGTTCTTGTTATTATCAGCACTATTAATGTTCGCCATTGCGCTTGCGAGTTATTTAATGCCGAATAAAGTGCCTTTTGCGACAGAGGGAGTGCCCATTAAATTGTATCGGCTCAACTATGGGATCATTGCAGTAATGGTTTTGCTGACAAATAATCTACTGGCCATACGCACGTATTTAATCGTTACCGGCTGGCTAATGATTTTCTTTGTAGTATCAACGTGGCTGAACTTGCCACCTGAAGATATTATGCAATTCACCAAGCAGGACAATATCCTGCATTCTAATGTGGGGGTGATTTCTATTTTTATAGGCGTTATTTATGGAGAATCTTCTCACAAGGAGAATTCCCTATAAAATATTCAACGCCTGTTCTTTGATTTTTTCCAACTCTTCTTTCATCTGCACAACAAATCGCTGAATATTTGCATCGTTTGCTTTAGAGCCAATGGTATTTATTTCCCGGCCTATTTCCTGTGCAATAAAACCTAATTTTTTACCGCTCGGTTCAGGTATATCCATTGATTCCAGAAAGTAATTTAAGTGGCTGCGAAGTCTTACTTTTTCTTCACTGATGTCTAATTTTTCAATGTAAAAAATCAACTCCTGTTCAAAACGGCTGTTGTCAAGCTGTTCAGACTTGCTGTATTCATCAAAATGCTGGCGGATACGTGTGCGAATAGCTTCAATACGTTGCGGATCGAATGTTTCAACTTTTGATAGACACTCACCAATGGTTTGAATATACTCCTTGAATTTTAATGCCAGGGTATTGCCTTCGTCTTTTCTGAACTCATTGCATTTGGCAATAGCTTCATTCAATACTTTCTGAATCAGTATCCATTCTTCAGTATTGTCTACATTTTCTGCTTCAGACTCCATTGCCTTTGGCATTTGCAGCGCAAGTTTAAATAGGTCAGAGGCGTCGGCAATGCCGATTGCATCGGCTGTTTCTTTCAGGTCGTTATAGTATAATGCTACAAGCTCGCGATTAATAAAAACTTTTGGTTTTACGCCGCCTTTTGATTGTACATCAATATTTAAACCCACCTTGCCGCGCTCAACGGTATTGTTTAACAAGTTTCGGATTTCTAATTCCCGGTCAGAATACTCTTTAGAAAGACGAAGATTTAAATCTAAAAATTTAGAATTTAATGATTTGATTTCTACTGTTACTGAAATTTTATCGTTCTCGGCAGTATGAGAACCGTAACCTGTCATGGATTTAATCATAGGAGCATGCGCGTATTTTACGCAATATAGTGAAAAGAGAAAAAGAAACTAAAAACTTGTATTGACAAGCAATTGAACGTCATGTAAGGAATATGAAAAAGGTCACGCCCTGGAGCGTGACCTTTTATACTGTTAAACCAATTTGTGAGCAACCAGATATTCAGCAATCTGAACAGCATTGGTGGCAGCACCTTTACGCAGGTTGTCTGCAACGATCCATAAGTTTAATGTTTTTGGCTGAGATTCGTCTCTGCGAATACGGCCTACAAAAACTTCATCTCTATTATGCGCATCCATTGGCGTAGGATATTCTAGTTTAGATGGATCATCTTTTACAATGATACCCGGAGACTTAGCAAGTAATTCTTTTACTTCTTTCACATCGAAATCGTTTTCAAATTCGATGTTTACCGATTCAGAGTGCCCGCCAATTACAGGTACACGTACCGTAGTTGCAGTAACTTTGATTGAATTGTCGCCCATGATCTTGTTTGTTTCCAAAATCATTTTCATTTCTTCTTTTGTATAACCGTTCTCCTGAAACACATCGATGTGCGGCAACAAGTTCAAGTCGATCTGGTATGGATATGCTTTCACGCCATCCATAATTCCTTTACGTTCATCAAACAATTGATCAACGGCTTTTTTACCTGTACCTGTTACAGACTGGTATGTTGAAACAACTACACGTTTGATTTTATATTTTTTATGCAAAGGCTCCAACACCACTACCATCTGAATGGTAGAGCAGTTCGGGTTTGCAATAATTTTATCTTCTTTTGTCAACACGTTTGCATTTACTTCAGGCACAACCAATTTCTTAGTCGGGTCCATTCTCCATGCAGAAGAGTTATCGATAACTGTTGTACCTGCTGCAGCAAATAAAGGAGCAAGCTCAAGTGAAGTGCCGCCGCCTGCTGAAAATACAGCAATTTCCGGTTTCATTTTTATTGCTGTTTCAGCCGTTACTACTTTATACTTCTTGCCATTGTATTCAACTTCTTTACCAACAGATTTTTCAGAAGCTACTGGAATTAGTTCTGTTATAGGGAAATTACGTTCTTTAAGAACGTTAAGCATTTGGGTTCCTACCAAACCGGTAGCGCCAACTACAGCTACTTTCATTTGTTTACTTTAGTTAAATAATTAACACTTTTTAAAACGAGTCGCAATTTACCACTTTTTTTCTCCTAATTTTACTTATTCAACCGATGTTTTTTACCTGGCTATCAGGTTACGTAAATTTTAGTATGGCTATGATTATCAAGTTAACAAGCTTTGTTACAGTTATTTTTGTTTTAATACAGTTTAAAATTCAAGCACAGAACTATGATTTTGATGATGGGAACATACCATCAGACTGGATTGGGCAACCGGGGTATTTTGATATTTCCTCAAGCAAACAATTGCACTTAAATGCACCAACAGGCAGTACTTCCGCAACAGTATCATGGCCCTGCATACAAGCTGAAACCAAGCAGTGGGAATTTTATGTCGGGTATGATTTTGCAGCTTCGTCAACAAACTATGCAAGCTTTTACTTGCTGTCCGCCGATACAGATCTGAGTGCAGCAACAAATACATCCTACTATGTAAAAGTCGGAGGAGCAACGGGAAGCACAGATAAAATCGAATTGATTTATCAGGAAGGCAGCACGAAGTATGTGGTAGCAGAAAGTGCGGAAGGACTCGCTGGCACAAGTACCGTATCATGCAGAATCCGTGTATGTATGAGTGCAAATGGCCTTTGGGAATTATATGCAGATACAAGCGGCCGATATAATTTTGATAAAATTACTGCCGGACAGCATCAGGTCAATAAGACATTTCCTTATTCAGGCATTCGTTGTGTTTACTCTTCTACCCGGCGAGATAAATTTTATTTCGATGATATCCGTATTAAGAAAATGTTTGCGTTACAATCATACAGTTTTTTGACAGATACAAAACTTAAAATTTATTTTTCTGACACGCTTAGGGCAGCCTCAATTGAAGCAACAGATACGGATTTTGGAGTCCCCTTTGCCAGCCGAATCAAAGACGATTATCTATTGATTGAATTTACACAAACATTGAATGCCGGAAATTACAACGCAGTAATAAAGGATGTTATTTCGATACACGGCGACACGCTTTTGAATGTGTCTGTTTTAATAAAAAAGGAAGTGATTTATTATGCCGGACAACTTCGTATAACAGAATGGATGAGTGATCCGAGCCCATCCGCAGGCCTTCCCGAAATAGAATGGGTGGAAGTATTGAACACATCAGCAGACATCATTGACATGTCGGTATGCAGCATTGCAGACCCATCCAGCATCGCACAATTCCCTGCGTATATGTTACAGCCAGACTCAGTTGTAGTTGTATGTTCGTCTGGCGGCTGTAGTCAGATGGGTATTCAGAATTGCCTGGAAGTTCAATCGTTACCAAGTTTAAACAATAGCTCAGATTCTATCTTCTTATGGGCAAAGGATTCGATTTTGCTTGATGTTGTTCATTATGAGCTTGCACTACTTCCAAAAGATTACCGAAGTGCCGGCGGTTATTCAATTATCAGAAAAAATCTCCCTTTGGATTGTGTTTTTGCTCAGGAGTTAGATTTTTCTTCTGCACAAACAGGAGGTACGCCCGGTTTTACAAACGATTTAACAATAGTATCGTCCTTTAAAACCGTAGCCCGCATCATTAGTGCCGATTTGCTGGTCATTGACGCAACTATTATTGGAAATGTGGATTATAGCAATGTATCCTCGCCATTGCCGATATATACTGTTTATACAGCTTATTCTCTGTATGCATCGCATTTCAATATAGTATTTGGAAAATCGTTAGAAGAAGGTAGTGCCACATATATACATCTAGACTCTATACGCACATGTAGAAATAAACCCTTGTTCGTAGATGAAAATATTCAGGTGATATATCCAAAGGCGATTCAAACAGGAGATGTATTCGTAAATGAAGTATTGTATAATCCGTATACCGGAGGAGTTGATTTTATTGAGCTGTATAATGCAAGCCCCGATTATGTGCAATTGAAAAATACACATTATTACAATGAGATTCCGGATAAGCCATTGCAGCATAGCATGATTACAAGCAACGCTATTATCGAGCCCTATGGCTATAGAGTATTAACAGCTGACTCTGTAATCCTGAAAGAGCAATACAAGAATACGATAAGTGAAAATTGTATTCAGTTAGATGATTTTCTGTCATTGCCGGACACAGGCGGTAATTTATTATTTGTAAGCAATGGCGCTGATACCCTCGACAGGGTTTCGTATGGAGATGCGTTTCAAAATCCCCTGAACAGAAGCGATGAAGGCATTTCTCTTGAAAAGATTGTAGCTTCTAAAGTGGATTTTTCAAGCGGAAGCTGGACATCGTCGGCGGTAAAATGCACACCCGGTTATATTAATTCGCAGCACTATTCAGACATAAATCCTTCTGAAAGTCCTTTCTATTGCAACCCGTGTCACGTAACAACAAACCTGAATGGCGCAAACGATTATGTCTTGCTTCACCTGAATCAAAAGGCCGGCGGGTGCTTTGCTACAATTAGTATTTATAGATTGTCAGGCGAAAAGATTCAGGATTTGTGTATGAATCAGTTACTTGGCTCATCAAACACATTTCAGTGGAATGGTCAGCAGTATGGGACAGGGCCGCTGCAGGATGGAATATATGTTGCAGTTGCTGAATGGTGGTCTCCGGGTGGAGAGTCTTTTACTTCCAAAATTGCTATAAGTACTTCACAGTATTGAAAATATATGTAGTTTTGTGGATAAACCGAACGTGTATATAACCTTTTTTATCTTATTTTTGTATAGGTTTTTAGGTAACACGTTCATTAAATAACATTAGGTTTTTATTATGAGTACGAGTAAAAAGAAGTCTGTTACAAAAAAAGCTGCCAAGGTTGCCAAACCTGCCAAAGCTGCAGCTAAAAAATCAGTAGTTAAGAAAGCAGCAGCTAAGGTTGCTAAAAAGACTCCAACTAAAAAAGTTACTGCAAAAACCTCTGTTAAAAAAGCCGCCGTTAAAAAAGCTCCTGCTAAAAAAACTGCAGTAAAGGCTGTTACCCCTAAAGCCAAAAAAATTGTTGCCAAGCCCGTTTCCAAAAAGAAAGAAGTGAAAAAAGACGACAAAGGAAAATCATCTCCAAAAGAGACAGCTCCACAAGTACCGAAAAATATGCCCTTGTTAAGACAAGAGCCCGCTTATCTTCAACGTACGATGAATGCTCCGAAAGACGATCGTACACATTATTCAAGAGAAGAGCTTAAGGAATTCGAAGCAATTATTGTAGAAAAGCTGGATACAGCGCGTAAGCAGTTCCAGTTTGCAAAAGAAGTGCTGAACCGCAAGAACGACGAAGGAACAGACAATACAACGGGAAATATTAAAATGCTGGAAGATGGCGCAGACGTTCTTGAAAAAGAAAGCTTTAGTGCATTTGCAGCCCGTCAGCAAAAATTTATACTTCAGCTGGAAAATGCCTATGCACGTATCCAGAACGGCACATACGGCATTTGTATCGTTACAGGTAAATTGATCCCGAAAGAAAGATTAAAACTTGTTCCGCATACACAACATACCATTGAAGCAAAAGAACAAAGAAAATAATAATACGATAAATGAATTTCTTACAAAATCATATTGAAAGCATCATTTTCTGTGCAACAGATCCGGTGAAACCTGACGAGATCCGTCAGTGTATGTCGGAGATGTTTGAAGCAGAAATCCCATTGGACGATATTCTGAATGCAGTCGATGGCTTGCTTTCCAAGTATGAAGATGAAATATATCCATTTCAGATTTTACAGATTGGCGGCGGATATCAGTTTATGACTAAGCCTGCATACCAATCCAGTCTGGGTATTTTTCTGAAACAAAAATCCAAAAAGAGACTATCTACTTCTGCTCTTGAAACAATGGCAATTGTTGCATACAAGCAGCCGATTACCAAAGCGCAGATTGAACAGATTCGCGGGGTTAACTGCGATTATGCTATGCAAAAGCTTCTTGAAAAGGAATTAGTAGAAATTCAAGGCAAGTCAGATGGTGTTGGAAGACCCATTTTATACGGCACGAGCCAGAAGTTTTTGGAATATTTCGGAATAAACAATATAAAAGACTTACCTTCGCCTAAGGATTTCACTTCCGAAGTAAATGAAATCGGGGAGGTGAATGATCCGGAATATACTGCTTTAGCCAGCCAGGCAATAGCTGAAATCATCGGAGAAGAAATTCCGGAGATACCAGAAGAGTATCAGGAAGAGGAACCTCCGACAGATGACACTCCGGAAGATACCAGCACACAAAATGAGCAAACAGAGAACGAATAATAACAAGAGGCCCGCTAATAGCAGGCCTGCTTCGTCTAAGGGCCGATCCAATTCATCAGAAGGAGGAGGCCGTGGTCCTAAAGCATCAGGTACAAGATCATCTTCGTCTCGTGGCGAAGGCGAGCGTTCATCAGCACGTTCGGGTTTTGATAAAAAAGCATCGTCTAAAAGACCTGCTTCATCAAGAGGTGCTTCTAAAGGACCTAAAGAAGAAAAAGATCTGTACGGTTCAAAAAGAACTACGCAATCCAGATCAAAGAAATTTGAAACATCTAAAAGAGCTGTAGGTAGAGGTCCATCCGGACGTAAGCCTGCAAAGAAAAGCTATACAGATAAAGAGGAAAAATTCATTCCATACAATCTGCGTTCAGACGAAACCAAAAGCCCATATACACCAAGAGGTGAGCGTTCGCAAAGTGAAGAGAAACGTTTTGAACCAAAAGGTGAGAGACGTGGCGATTCCAGATCCGGCAGTGAGAGAGGTGCTCCTGCAAAACGTTCTTATACAAAAAGAGGCGAGGGTTCTGCCGAATACAAAAGCAGAGCCGGCGAAGGCCGTCCGACAGCTGCACGTAAATCAACAGGTCCTAAAAAAGACTATGAAGGAAGAGGCTCTCGTGGCGGAGATGCAGCGAAGTTCCCGAACAAGCGTTCTGCTTCTTCATCCAGAGAAGACTTTGGCGACAAACGTAAATCTACTCCTGCAAGAAGAACATTTGACAGCAAAGCTTCCGATGCGCCAAAACCTCGAGGCAGAAGAGAAATCAGTAATGACGATGATTTCGATAACGACATCGAAGAAGATGATTTTAACGATGCAGGTAAAAAAGAACACAAGCCTAAATTTGACAAAGCAGACGTTAAAAAGGGCAGAAAGGCTTATGAGAACAAGCTGGATAAGCTCAGCAAACCAAAGCCGAATGCTGTCAAAGTAAGCGTGCCTGAATCATTTGATATACGATTGAATAAGTACATATCAAATTCAGGAATTTGTTCGCGTCGCGAAGCCGATCAGCTTATTATTGAAGGAACGGTAAAAGTAAACGGTGTTGTTGTTACCGAACTTGGTTATAAAGTAAAGCCGGGAGATTCTGTTAAGTATAACAATAAAGTATTGAACCCGGAAAAATCAGTGTATGTATTGCTGAATAAACCGAAAGATTTTATCACCACGATGGAAGATGAAAACGATCGCAAAACAGTGATGCAATTGGTGGCGAATGCTACCAAAGAACGCATTTATCCGGTTGGAAGATTGGATCGTAATACAACAGGCCTACTTCTATTTACGAACGATGGCGAGCTTGCACAGAAATTGACACACCCTTCCAATAAGGTTAAAAAAATCTATGAAGTAGAATTGGACAAACCAATTACAGCAGAAGATTTTGATAAAATAGTAGACGGTAAGATTCATTTGTTTGATGGTCCGGTGAAAGTTGACGAAGCCGCAATCATCTCTCCAAGTAAAAAAATCATTGGTATCGAAATTCACGAAGGCAGGAACAGAATTGTACGTCGTATTTTTGAATCATTGGGCTATGAAGTACAAAAGCTGGATCGTGTAATGTATGCAGGCTTAACAAAGAAAAATATTCCAAGAGGTTCTTGGAGATATTTAACGGCTACTGAAGTGAATAAAATTAAATATTTAGATTAAAATAAGCCCCTGTAAAAGGAGCAATGAAATTAATATGAAAGAATTATCAGATGTTATTTTAGATCGCATCGATTTAATATGCGAAGAGGCAGATTTACTTTTTGAAGATGAAAAAAGTGAAGAAGCTATAGCAAAATACAACGAAGCATTAACATTGTTGCCGGAACCGATCGAAGAATACGAACCTTCAGCATGGTTAATTTCTTCTATCGGCGACGTACATTTCTTTGATGAAAAGTATGATCTGGCACTTGCCCAGTTTGAACATGCTATGGGTTGTGTTGACAGCGAAGACAATCCATATTTATTATTGCGCGCAGGCCAGTGTCATTTCGAATTAGGCGAGATGCAGGATGCTGAAGATGCGCTGCATGAAGCATACCTGATCGAAGGCGAAGAAATTTTTGAAGAAGAGGAACCGAAGTATTGGGAGTTCTTAAAAAGCAAAATTACCATTTCAGAATAATAACAATTACGTGATACACGCATTTTAAATCACGCTTATTCAAGCGTGATTTATTTTTTATCAGCAATTGATTTTCGTTGTTAGAAATTAACCGTATATTTTAATACGTAATTATTTAAATATATAAAGTATGGCTATTAAATTTATTTTAAGGATACTTCCCTGGGCACTTGTTTGCCTGTTAGGTGTATATATTTATATCAGCTCACGTTCATTTTTTGGAGGAGGAGACGATACAGAAGGTAACGTTGAAATCACGAACAATATCATTGTTGAAAAAATAGAACTGCTCGGAAAGCTGGAACTATGTAAATTCTACATAAAAGATATTGTTGAACACAAAGAAATAGCACCGTGGTACGATAAAGATTCTAAAGTTGTACTTATCATTTCAGGCGAAGCTATTGGTTGTATTGACCTAAGAAAAATAGATTCTTCATCTGTTCAGATAACGGAAAAGCAAGTGATTGTAACCTTGCCGCCCGCAGAGCTATGCTCTTTCAAGGTCGATCATCAGGCATCAAAAATCTATGATATTGAAACAGGTTTTTTTGAAGACGATAAAAAAATTATTGATAAGGCATACCAATTAGCTGAAACAGAAATACAGAAATCAGCTACAAAGATGGGTATTGAGAAGCAAACACGTTTAAATGCAGAGCTGATATTAAAACCATTTTTATCTGCTATGACCGACAAAGAGATTGTGTTGAAATAGTAATTTTCTTAATTGCGGAGTTTTTAGCAGTACAATACTATAAATGAATTCTTCGGAAGAATTCCCATAATACAATACCGCCGGTAACGGAAACATTAAAGGAATGCTTGGTCCCGAATTGTGGAATTTCAATCGCCTGATCACAGGCTTGGATCACTTCTTCTGAAACGCCATAGACCTCGTTCCCAAACACCAAAACATACTTACCTGTTTTGTCAATAGTAAACTCTTGCAGCGGAACACTCTTATCGGTCTGTTCAATGGACAATATGGAATAGCCTTCCGTTTTTAACTGAGGCAAAAAATCGAGTGCAGATTTGGCATATTCCCATTCAATAGATTCGGTGGCCCCCAATGCCGTTTTATGAATTTCCCGATTGGGGGGAGTTCCTGTAATACCGCACAAATATATTTTTTCAATCTGAAAAGCATCTCCTGTTCTAAAAAAAGACCCTACATTATGCAAACTCCGCACATTGTCTAAAACAACAATAATGGACGTCTTTTTAATATTTTTGAACTCCTCAACCGACAAGCGGTTCAATTCGTCCATAGATAGTTTTTTCATAGTCTTTCTGCCCGATCAATAAAGGGCGAACAGCTTTAACGTTGGTGTGAATAACTCAATTGGCAAATGCAAGCCTCAATTCCTAAATTTATCTTTTACAATAGGATAGAAATAGAGTCAGGCAATTGTCGCAAGATTCAAATCTACACATTTGAAAATAAATTTCAGTATTGTAAGAAAAGAGGTTGCAAAGAATCTATCAGTGATTCACGCAAATCAAAATATCCATCCACTTATCCGCCATTGTTTTGAGTAAGACAAAAGAAGCTGCTGAAACCCCTTTAATGAAACAGTATTATGCCATCAAAGGAAAATACCCCGGCGCACTATTATTGTTCCGCGTAGGCGATTTCTACGAGACTTTTGCTGAAGATGCTATAAAAGCATCGAAAGTATTAGGCATTACTCTTACCAAAAGAGGAAACGGAACGGCTTCAGAAACGGCGTTGGCAGGCTTCCCGCATCATTCCTTGGACACCTATTTGCCCAGACTCGTACGCTCAGGTTTGCGTGTTGCAATATGCGATCAGCTCGAAGATCCAAAATCCGTTAAAGGGATTGTAAAACGTGGTGTAACAGAACTTGTAACGCCAGGCGTTTCTTTCAACGATCACGTTCTGGATGTAAGCAAAAACAATTATTTAGCGTCCGTTCATTTTCAAAAAGACGTTCTAGGTATTTCCTTTCTCGATATTTCAACAGGCGAATTCCTTACGGCTCAAGGCGACAGGCATTACATTGATAAATTATTGCAAAGCTTTTCTCCGTCAGAAGTTTTATTCTGTAAAAACAAAAAGGAAATTTTTGCTGAATATTTTGGCGATAGATACAATACATACGCGCTGGAAGATTGGGTATACAATTTTGATTTCACATACGATTTATTAATCCGTCATTTTAAAACCACTTCGTTAAAAGGCTTTGGTATTGATGAGTTGGCAGAGGGTATAACTTCTGCAGGCGCCGTTCTTCATTACTTAAATGAAACCGAGCACAGAGAAGTTCAGCATATTACACGGGTTAACAGAATCGAAGAAGAACGCTATGTGTGGCTGGATCGCTTTACCATCCGCAATCTGGAATTGGTTAGTGCACAGCAGCTCGAAGGCGTTCCGCTTATCGAGATTTTGGATCACACCAAAACACCCATGGGAGCACGTTTGCTAAAGAAGTGGCTGATTCTTCCATTGAAAGAACTTACACCAATACAAGAACGTCTTGACACCGTTGAACTACTGGTTAAGAACAGCGAATTAGCAACAACCCTGAATGATGAACTAAAGCCGATCGGTGATCTGGAGCGACTGATTTCTAAAGTTGCTGCCCGTCGGGTGAATCCAAGAGAAATGGTTCAGTTGAAACGTTCTCTGGAACGGCTGGTTCCGATCCAGCAAGTATTAAAAGCGCAGGATCAACATGTGCTATCAAAGCTTGCAGAACAGATCAATCCATGCGAATATCTGGCTGGACGGATTTTAAATCTGCTGAAGGAAGATGCACCCATGCTGACCAATCAAGGCAAAATTATTCGTGATGGTTGCAATGCAGAACTGGATGAACTACGAACAATTGCCTATTCCGGGAAAGATTATTTATTGCAGATACAACAAAGAGAGATTGAACGTACAGGCATTAGTTCATTAAAGATTTCGTACAATAAAGTATTTGGATATTATCTGGAAGTAACCAATACGCACAAAGATAAAGTCCCTACCGATTGGATCCGTAAGCAGACATTGACCGGTGCAGAGCGTTACATTACAGAAGAGCTTAAAGTATACGAAGAAAAAATATTAGGCGCAGAAGATAAAATAAATATCATAGAGCAAAAGATGTTTCAAGATCTGGTTCTTGAAGCAGAAAGCTATATCAATCCGATTTTACAGAATGCACGTGTCGTTGCGCACATAGATTGTTTGTGTTCATTTGCACATGCCGCGGTTGCCAATAATTATGCGAAACCGGTTGTAGAAGACAGTGCATTGATAGATATTAAAGCAGGGCGCCATCCGGTAATTGAGAAGCAATTGCCGTTAGGCGAAAGCTATGTGCCGAATGATATTTATTTAGACGATGAAACACAGCAGGTAATGATTATTACCGGACCGAACATGGCCGGTAAATCAGCATTACTGAGACAAACAGCTTTGATTGTTTTGATGGCACAGGCAGGAAGTTTTGTACCTGCATCCAGTGCAACAATAGGCACAGTAGACAAAGTCTTTACACGTGTTGGCGCATCCGATAACCTTTCAAAAGGTGAATCAACCTTTATGGTAGAGATGAACGAAACGGCTAGCATTTTAAATAACTTAAGCGGGCGCAGTTTGGTTTTGATGGATGAAATCGGACGAGGAACAAGTACCTACGACGGGATCTCCATTGCCTGGGCCATTGTCGAACACTTACACAACCATCCTTCGTTCAGACCGAAGACATTATTTGCCACGCACTATCACGAATTAAACCAACTGACAGAAGATTTAAAGCGTGTCAGGAATTTTAATGTATCGGTAAAAGAAGCCGGCAATAAAGTGATTTTCATGCGTACACTTAAGCCTGGAGGAAGTGAGCATAGCTTTGGTATCCATGTTGCACAGATGGCCGGCATGCCGAATAGCTTAGTGATACGTGCAAATGAAATTATGAAGCATCTGGAAAAAGAACATGTGCGCGAAGATCACGAAGACAGATTGAAAGAGGTGCCTAAATCAACTTTGCAAATGAGTTTATTTGAAGCGGCAGATCCCACATGGGATTCAGTTAAAAAAATCCTGACTCAAACAGATGTTAATATTATATCTCCGGTAGAAGCCCTTTTAAAACTGAATGAATTAAAACAATTGATAAAGTAAATACCTGTTGAATATTCGGGCATTTTTAAATTATCTAGCTGTAACAACTTGTAAACGAACTTTATTGCGTTTAAATCACGTAAAAAGTGAAAAAAAGTAGAATGTGGTGTTGCATTTTTAATACAAAGTATTACCTTTGCATCCACAATTAATTAACGTATTGCGAAAGTAGCTCAGTTGGTAGAGCACGACCTTGCCAAGGTCGGGGTCGCGAGTTCGAATCTCGTCTTTCGCTCTTCTTGAAAGAACCTCTTTTAATGAAGAGGTTCTTTTTTTGAAACCTGATTGCTCGGATGGTGGAATCGGTAGACACGCAGGACTTAAAATCCTGTGAACCTTAAAGTTCGTGTGGGTTCAAGTCCCACTCTGAGTACTAAAGGCTCTCTGTTACCAGAGAGCCTTTTTTGTTTGCTAAAAAGCCATCTGTTTTTAATAATATTATTAGTTAATATATAGTATGTCCGCATAGGATATTTTTAACAGAGCCGACATAGTTTTAGAACGTTGTAAATAATTCGAAAAATAAAAGAGAGGAAGATAAAACCACATTTTAATCCGCTTTCACTTTTTATAAACTACGGAAGCGCATTATTTTTATTTTTTCTGTAAAAAATATTCAAATCCTATTTGCCACATTATCAATTGTTAAAAGTGTAAAAAGGCTCTCTAATTGATTTTAAGCAAGTATTTAAAGGAAAAACTTACCAGGCAGTATTTGGAAAATAGTTTATAAATAGTCACCTTTGCAACCCGATAAGACGGAAGGTTTTTGAAGGATGCGTTGAGGATTTGTAAAGGATTAAAAACTTTAAAATAAATTTTTAAAAGGGTTTGTTTTAG
>Ga0207433_10003287_pt1 | contig 31330 bp, 19 predicted proteins | sample YelNatPaOPGAMG01_FD_187559 | JGI IMG/M metagenome (GOLD analysis project Ga0207433, IMG submission 187559) | Hot spring thermophilic microbial communities from Obsidian Pool, Yellowstone National Park, USA - OP-RAMG-01 (SPAdes) (version 3) | ecosystem: Environmental > Aquatic > Thermal springs... | reverse complement strand
GGACGGCTTGCGTTTTGCCCCAGCGGATTCCATAATATATGCCGTGCGCCCGTAGCTCAATTTGGCAGAGCAGGGGACTCTTAATCCCAAGGTTGAAGGTTCGAGTCCTTCCGGGCGCACCAGCATTATGGCCATGAAAATACCCTCAAGATATCAGCTTCTCCTTCTTCGTCTTCGTCCGGGGTAGTAGCGACCGACCTGAGGTCAGGGGCTGTCCGGCCGAGGGATGATGCCGCCGATAACCACCGCCGTCTTCCTGTAGGTGCCAGCCGTGTTCAAGAGAGCCTGTCGCGACCGCTTCTCCTCTTACCCGTTGTCTGCGAAGCGACCCTTCCCGGCCAGGTCCCGGTACATGTCTTGGATGCTCTCCATCCTGACCCCACCCTCTGGGTAACCCCGGTCCGCGGAGACAATAGTATAAGAGCCGAGCTGTGGCCCACTCCCAACTCGACTCTCCGCGCGGGATGGTGCCGGTTCAAGCTGCCGGAGACAGACTCCTCTGGTCATCCTTTAGGGGTCTCCACCATGGACTTCCTCTCCCGCTACATGCAGCGTGGGAGCGGCAGATCCATGGATTCCCCCTCCTTCCCCCGTGGCAAACACGAGTTCGGGAGCCGGGTCACCCGGAATGAGACGGCCTGCGTTACGGGGGCTGAAATCCTCGAGCCTCGGCCTGAGGCGCCTTCTCGGCCGCTTGATCTTCTTGAAAACCATTATTTATTGGTAATAGCCTGAAAAAGGTAGTTCTAAGAAATGGCAGTATCTATCTTCCGGGGGGCGGTGAAAACGCTGCGCAAGGGGGTTCTCATGGAAACGTTGTTACCAAGAATTCTGGCTATCTGCACAGTCCTCTTCCTGCTCGGACTCTCCTTGTTGTTCGGGGGGGACGTTTGCGAGGCCCGCGAGTTCGTCATCGAGACCACGCCGGAGGAGGGCTCGACGGTGACCGAATTCCCCACGGCCATACGATACCACGCCTACACAACGGGGTTCAGAGAGCAGGATATGAACGAATTCTTCAACAAGGGCGTATACAACGACATCTACGGTTCCGGGTATTTCGCCTACACCATCCAAAGCGATAAGGAAATCTCATTCAGACTAACCGCCGTGGTGAAGTGTTTGTACAGCGAGGAGGGCGACGAATGGGCTGCTTATGTCATCCTCTATCCACAGAATCTTCCCGAGCTTGAGTATTTCCCTGATGGTTCCTACACCGTCACCCTGTGCTGGTCAAGCGGAAGCGATTCCTTCTCCTTCAACTTCAAGAACGACAAGTACTCCGGCTCTATCAAAGCCGGCCAGAATGTCCCTCCTCCCAACACCAAGCCGCAGGCCGTCCTGCCCACGGGAACGGAGAACCTGGAAGGTGTCCCGCAAGCCAACGTACCCCCCCAGGAGACACAGGCGGGCAAGAGCGGTGTCGACCGGATCACCACCCTGATAGCCAGCGGACCTCTGGCCTGGCTCTTCTCTCGAGGGACAGGTGTGAAGTTCTACGACAATCGCGGCAACCCGCTGCCGCCCGGCGGTTCGCTGCAGACGGGCTGCACCATAGTTACCGACTCGAACAGCACGGCCCAGCTTTACTTCTGGGACGGTTCCGTGTGCAACATCGGTTACGGGACCAGCCTGACCGTAAGAGCCTTTCCGGGGCAAGATGGCGAGGGCCCCTTCTTCGAACTGAACAGCGGTAGTTTTGAGATCGTATCGGGCGAGGTGCGTGGGGAAGGCACCGCCACCGTTGGCGGTCAGGGGATCACCTGCATCCTGGGGGTCCGGGGAACGGTATACGAGGTCGCCCTGAACCCAGAGGGGAGCATGGAGATACGCCTCTTTGACGGGTCCATCTGGGTCAGGAGCAGAAGCGCGCAGAACGAAAACCTGAGTGAGGAGGTCATGCTGGAGGCGGGTACCTATCTCGTGATATCCCCCGAGGGAATCCCCTCCGAACCCATGGCCCTTTCTGACCTTCACTACGAGCTGGCCTCCGCCGTGTACGGGACGCCCCTCACCCGGCCGAGAGCGGCCGGTACTGCGGCGGCTGCCCCTTCATCTCCCGGCGAGAAGGTCCCCGGCTGGGCGTGGTTCCTGATGGGGCTGGGCGCGGCTTTAACCCTCGCCCTGGCGGCCCTGAGCGTAAAGCTGCTGATGAAGCGCTCCAAGGCCGGGGCTTGAGCCCGGGTGGACTCCCGCCTCCAAGGGACGGGGCAAGGGAAAGCGAACGCGGGATGCCATGAGGTAACCGCGCTACGCTCTCCTGTCCGGGCGCATCTTGACCCCCGGGAGACGGGGGAAAAGCCCAGCCCCTCCAGTTCCTTGGCGATCCCTCGTTCCGCGACGCCATATCCGGCCAGGAGGCAGACGCCCTCCAAGCCAGGGCACTCCCCTGGGGATTGGGCCACGGGCTGCATGGTCGAGGCCTCGGTGGTGTTCCCGGGCAGGCGGGGGCGGGCGGCGGCCTCCACTCCCCCGGGCTGGGGCACGGGCCGGGGTTTCCATGACCGTGAATATGGTATACTATCCCAGATAATGGTAGAACGGACCACAGGGCAAAGGAGGGATTATGGGCGAGTTCATCCGTTTCCGGAGGTTTATCACCCCCGTCATCATCCAGATAATATTCTGGATAGGAGTGGCCCTGGTTTTCATAGGCGGTATAGCCATGATGGTGCTCAGCGAGGGAGAAGCGGGAGGCGTCATCGCGGGATTGCTGACCATCTTGCTGGGACCCATATTCGTGAGGATCTATTGCGAACTGCTGATACTCGGATTCCGCCTTTACGACACCATGGTGGAGATCAAGAACCATCAGGCTTACCAATCTCAGATCCAGGGCTACCTCTACCAGATCGAGCAGTATAAGTATCAGCAGCAGTCGATGAAGTAAGGCTTAAGGGCCCGCAAGGTAAAGTTCGGAAACCAAGAATACGCCGGGGGAAAGGGTTGTCCCGTTTCCCTCGAGGGGCACGGTTGAGGGCCCGCTCTCTGAAGTGCGATACCGGGCAATAAGGGTATTAAAGAGGGCTAAAGGTGCCCGGGCGGCATTGAGCAACCGGGCCCACGTGGGCGTTAAAAAGCTTTCTCGCGGGAAAACGCTCCACGTCGCGATGCAAGGCGGCGACGTTATCGGAGTAGCGGCCTCTCCTCCTCGGCTGTATTCTTCACTTTTCCCCTTTTCGACGCAGGATAGCCAGGCCCATGTCCACCACTCTCTCGTAGGGCTCCTCCCTGTCCTCCCTCAAGACCACGGTGATGGCCCCCACGGGACAGGTCCCCGCGCACAAGCCGCAGCCCAGGCACCTGTCCCGGTCAACCACTGCCGTTTCCCCCACCCGCACCGCTCCCACCGGGCAGCGCTCCACGCAGGCCTGGCAAGCGGTGCACTCCTCGGCGTCCACCACCGCCTCGAAGAGGGCGTTGAGGAAATAATGCTTTTCCATGGCCTTCTTGGTGATCCCCTTCATGGATGCGCAGCAGCAGGGACAGCAGTTGCAGATGTTGGAGAGATGCTTGGTGTTCACACCGGCATGGATGAGCCCGGCCTCGTCCGCCTTCCGCAATATGTCAATGGCCTCATCCGCGTCGATCTCCCGGCCTATGCCGTTCTCGATGTAGTACTCGGCGGCGACGCCGAAACTCAGGCAGGTCTCCCTGGGATAGCCGCACGCCGAACCGGTCAGGGCGGCCTCCTTGCGGCAGATGCAGTCGGCCACGGAGATAACCCGGGCCTTCTTTACTTCTTCCACCAGGTCCAGGTAGGGATAGGCTGTGAGGGGAGCCTGGATGCGCTCCCCGATAGGAAGGACCTTGAAGCCGGGTATCCCACTGGCCGCCATCTCCTTCATGTAAGCGGTCTCGTAATATTCCCGGTACAGGGAAGCCAGTTCCTCGTCCATCCTCTCCACCGAGTACTCGTATAGCCCGATCATGAAGGGAGCCGTGTTGTAGAAGGTGCGCCCTTCCCTCCGGGTACGGAAGACCAAACCCTTGCGGGACATCTCCTCCAACTTCTTTGCCAATGCAAATGGGTCCATCCCCGCCCGCGCGGCGATGCTCTCCGCATCCTCCGGGAAGGGAGAGAGAAAAGTGGCCAGTTCCGCCTCCTCCTCGGTGAAGAGCCTCTTCAGGATGCGCAATTCAACCCCGCTCGGCGTGGAAGGAAACCCCAAGGGCATGCGGTCCAGGAATGCCCGCAGTCGGCGATATACCTCGTCTTCTCCCATCTCAGGCTCCTTTTCCGGTTTTACGGTGTCCACCTTCTCGGGGGCAAAACAAGGTCCTTCATCCCGGCAAGAACCTGCCGCTGAGAATTTCACCAGCTCCGCGGCTGCCGCCATATCCGTGTAAGCGATAATCCATTTATACACCTTCTCTCTTCCGCCAGCTTAAAAAGCCGTCGCCGCATGAGAGGGATTCAGCCCCTTTTCGCATTCATCATAGAAATTCACCGGTTCTCCGCGATCCATGATTCCGCATCGTCCCTTGACTCCTCACGGCTGTGCCGTAGACAACCCCTGGCTGTCGACTGTCCTCGGGCATCTTACCTAAGGATCCCCCTCCCGCCGCATTCTCGCTCTTCCAGGTCTTCCCCATCCTCCAGGAAACAACTCCATGGTTGACCGTTGCCCACTCAAATATGTTGGCCGATACCGCCATCACCTCCCCTGGATTACCAGGGCATAGGGTTGCGGGGCCATGGGAACATTCCAGGCCTTCACCTCCACGGTATACTTCCCCGGTTTCCCGGACACGTCGACGACCACGCGCTCCGTGTTGTTCAACGGATCCCTCGCATGTCTACCGTTAGGGTAGTAGAAATCACCCCCCGGCCCTATCACCCGGAGATCCAGGTCGTTTACCAGATGCACGCGGCTCTGCGGGAGAGAAGGATAGTCCGTCCAGGCCAGGGTGATCCTCAACTCGCTCATGGCTTGGACGTCCACCCGGAATACGCGCACGTCGCCCTCCCTCAATCCTTCCCTGTCGTCCACCAGCTTGAGCCACGACGTCCGGTCTTTGGTCCAGGATTCGTCCGGCCGGCCCCACCCCTCAACCGGGTTGGGAGCACGCGGTACTTCCGGGTTATCCTCGCCGTACTGCCCCGGGTAGAGGTCCTCGGCCCCATTCACTAGGAGAGCCTTCAACATAGCCGCGGATGGCGATGCTCCCAACCAGGCGCCGACCAGGCCGCGAAGGAGGCCGGCTTCCCCGGCCAGGAGGGCAGCGGCCAGGCTGGTCCCATAGGCAAATTGCGAGGTCCCCTCTCCCCACAGCACGGGGCCGGACCATCCTTTACCGCCCATCGTGGATGGCAGGGGGAGGCGGGTGGCCTGGGTTACCAGGTCCGGTTTGATCCTACCGTCGTCGGTGGGGCCCCGGGAGCTGAAAGCCGCCATCCCGCGCATGTCGCCCGCCGCCGAATCTCCTCCCAGCGGCGAGGCGGAGAAGCTGCCCGGAAAGCTTTCGTCCAGATCTCGGTAGGTTGGGCCATCGCCGCCCCCTCTCTCGCTCTCGCAGCCGCCGACGCTCACCACGTTCTTGGCGCAGCTCCCCCCGAGCAGGCTACCCATATCCACGCGCCCGTCGCCGTCCGCGTCCGTACCCTCATTCCCCGCCGGGTCCACGATAAGTAAATCCGGGTGGCTCCATGCGAAAGCGTCCCGCTGGAAGGTAAAAGTCCCGTATCGGACCACCGACTCCCTTCCCTCCGGCACGCTCCCGTTGAGGAAGACCCGGACACCCCGGGAATAGGCATCCCCCAGCATGGAATACATGGACACCGGCTGGGGAGGAATACCCAGGCCATATCCCGTGGCGTAAAAGACGACCTGGAAAGGCTTGGCTTCCGGCTGCCGGTCATCGAGGGTCTCGCCGGCCAGGAGTATTCCCATGGTCAACTTTCCATGGTCCGAAAACACCCGTTCCCCGCCGCCATAGAGGGAGACATATCCCATCACCCTTGCCGACATCCAGGCGGGCAGGAAGCCGCCGGATGGCGATCCCGGTCCGGCGTCGGATACGGCCACCGTCTCCACGGGGCCGGCCGCCTTCGTGGGCGACTCCCTTCCCCGCACCGCCGCCTCCATCCCTCCCACGGCCTTGGCGCCGTCAACCGTCAGTTCCCCTGGGGAGGGCAGGGTTCCCATTCCGCACAGGTCCAGCCATTCCACCGCCGGCATAGCGGCCACGTTTTTCAACCCCTCAACCGGGAGGCGCAGGACGACGACGCCGCACCACTCGTCGCCTCCCCAGGCAAGGATTTCCAGGGACATGGACCGCAGGGCCTCCAGAACGGGTTCCAGGAAACGGGAGTCGTAGAGCTGGGCCAGCACCGTGACCTCCCCTCCCTGCACCAACCGCAGCTGAAGGACAGGAGAGATCTTGAAATAAGGCTGGTAGATCCCGGACCAGTGGACGAAGCCCAGCCCACTTGCCCGGGAGTAAGAACCGGCGTCCATGGCCGCTACCAGGGTGTTGGAGGCCAGGTAACCCCTTGGTCTCGCCCCACGGTTTTTCAGCTCCTCCAGCCAGTCTTCCCTGAGCGGACCGGCGCATTGTACCAGGTACAGGGCCTCCGTCCCCGGTTGCGGAGAATCGGCCCGGAAGGCGACCGGAAGATCTGAGGCCTTGAACAACTGCGGGTATATGGCTCCGTTGACCAAGAGGATGGGAAGGTCCTGGGAATTAACCGCCTGCGCCAGCGGAGAGGGAAGGGCAAGGGTGACAAACAGGAAGAGAACCACTGCCAGAGCCGTATTCCTCGTCCCGTTCCCCGGGCGACGAGCCCCCGGGTAGAAGTCGCCGTTTCCGGAAACGCGAGGAAGGTACTTTCGGTGGGAATGAAAGTAACCGTTCTTCCGGCTAAGGATGCTCATGGCCTCAGAAACCTGCCAGCGGTTTCCAGTTACGGGCTTCCCCGATCAGGACGTCGATATTGGAAGGCGGTGCGTCCGCCGGAAGAAGGCAGCCGGTGGAAAGGATGAAGTTGGGCTCACCCCGCATGGAACGAAGCGCGCGGCGCGCCTCCCAGCGTACCTCGTCCTCGCTACCCCGGGCTACCGTTCGCTCCCCGTCCAGGTTTCCCATGATCATCATGTTACGCGGCAGATTGGACGCGGCCTGGGTAAGATCAGTCTCCGGATCGAGCAGGATGCCCTCCGCTCCCGTGGTTCCGATGCTTCCCAAGAGACGCGAGACATCCCCGCATACGTGGTAGAAGCAGGATGACCCCGCCGATCTCACGATGCCGAAAAGGGCTTTGAGGTAGGGCTGGTAGTAGCGCGCGAAGGTGCGCTCCGGCAACTCCCCCGCAGCCGGATCCGCGACCACCACCAGGTCGGCACGCGCGCCCAGGGCAGCGGCGTATGAACCCACCACCGTGGTGGCGAAAGCCAAGGCCTCCGATAGGTCCGCCTCGCTTTCCAATTGGGCGGACCAGCCATCCTCCCCCGCCAGGTGGGAGATGAGGGTGAGCGGGCCGACGGCGAAAGCCCCCCAAAGCACGTCCTCCTCCGCCGAGAGATCATCCAGAAGATGCAGGTAGACGGGCATCCTTCCCGAGGTCTCCGGATCCGGCGGCTCGAGCTCCAGGAATCGCTTCAATCTTGGCAGGTCCTGCCTGGGAAGGCTTGGGGGACGGTCATCGTGAAAACTCACCTCCATGCCCAAGGCCTCGGCCTCCACGGTCATGTCCGCGAGAGCGAAGATGATGTCGGCATGGAACCGCTCCCTGAAGCGCCGCAGTGCTCTTGCCTGGATACGAGCATCCCGTGCTGCATCCTGCACGGGGACTCCCGCCAGGCGAGCAGCCACCGCCCCTCCCGGCAGGCCCACCATGCGTCGACCTCGGCTGAGCGCGAGGTCGAAGACGTTCATATCCCTGCCTCCCCTTCCTCGTTTTCTCGTGAATTCGCCTTTCTTCAGCTCTTCCCGTCGGAAGGCTACGCGTCGAGGCCTTCCTTCCTTCGAGGTTCCCGAGGAAAATGATACCCCAAGTGCACCCCGAGGTCATTCTAAAACTTCCCCCGGGCTGGACGACGATAAAAAGAAATCCCCCATTCCAATTCAGAGGCCCGCACTTTTGCCGTTTTCGCTTCAGGGTAAAAACCAAGGTTGGCTTAAATCCGGGAAACAACATTCGATCCTCGAGGAAATCGGCGTCAAGAGCCCGGACCAACCCTAACCCACGCGACCTTAAGGCGACGGTCGAAGTCCGCCCAAGAGACTTTACTCTCCGAGCCACTGTCAAATATCGTATTTCACCCACGGAAGAAGTGGCCACCGGAATCGCCTGCGGGATCAACCATGGTACAGTCCTTTTACATCCAGGCGGCACAAGCCGCCTTGGAGAACGAACCGGTATCGCCTCCGGGATCAGGTGCAGTACAGTGTCGGCGGGATAAAGGGCTTTTTTCTCACCTCTCGACTAGAGTGGGGATCGAAACGCAAACCCCTGCTGGTGCCGCAGCGGGAGCATAAGAAGCTCCCAGGGGAGGACAACCTTCCGCACAACGGACAATATCGACCGCTTTTGGAGATCACATATCCCGCTTTCTTGGCCCTTTTGTCCGGCCCTTTCAATCCTCGACCCCTTTCCCGCTCCCTTCGCCCCTACAGCTCCTGCGGCGCTTACCGTAAAACCCCCGGCACGCAACTCTCCATCACATTAATAAACCCCCATAAAGCCGTCTTTGATTGCACACTTGTCAGGCCGCCCTCGGACATTCGGTGGATTCTTTTCTTTACCCGCTACTGTCTTAATAGGCACTCCTAGGTGAAAAAGCGTTGAGTGACAGCACTTTCATCCTGACTAAACAGCAAAACAAGGAAGAAAGGATCGATCTTTCTTGTTGGATGCTGTATTGTTTCACTAGGAGCTTTTGGGGTTGAAAGGTATTGTTTCAACAGCACACCTAGCCAAAAAGAAGTAAGCGACAAAGCTTTCGTACAGACGAAACAGCAAAGCGAAGAAGTAAGGCGGTCTTTCTTGCTGTGTCTCGCGTACAATGTCTGATATTGGTGGTAGAATATCCATAAATTCCTGAAAACATGAATGCGGGGTAATGCTCTCGGGATTTACGGGGGTGCAGAGAATTGTATTTGGTATCCAGCCGTGGATTGAAACCACGCTTCCGTGCTTATGCGGGCCGAACAGTGGTGGCCGTCGGATGCCTGCTGTGCATAGTTTCCGCGCTCCTGCTCCCTTGGTCAAAGGCCAAGGCCAGTTGGAAGGAGATGCCGCTTTTCGGAGAGGTTGAGCTGGGCACCGTCACCGGGAAGTTGACCGATAACACAGCCTTGGCGGTCATCGCCGTAGCCCTCTCCGCCGCGGGTATCGCCGGCCTGGCCTGGAAATCCAAGGGTTGGTTGGTGGCCCTGCTGGTTTCCGGCCTTCTCGTGCTGGTATTTGTCGCCTACCTGGTGGGGATAACCACGGAAGCCTACGAGACCCTCGGCTTTTACCGGCGCCTTATAGATGCCCTGCGCGACGTTCCCGTCCTCGGTGTCGTCGCGGGATGGATCGAGGAAACGGTGAAGCAGAACGTGATTTTCTCCGTTAAGCCCCTGGCGGGTTTCTATCTTTTTCCGGTGTCGGCTCTACTGGTGGCGGTGGGCGGCATAACCATGCGCTTTTTCACCGGGGAGGCGGTGAACGCCATTCCCTCCCCCGGGGCTTGAGGCATGTGAACAGGGATCTCCGAGGGTGGACGGCTGTCGGCGTAAGGACAGGCGAAGGAAAGACATGCGGCCGTTTCACCTTGAAGTTCCCGGAATTGGTGAAGGCAGAAGGATTTGGCTGTCCGGAATCACGTGCTGGTAATTTCCCGGCTGGAGGGGATGGCTTCTTCCTGGACCCCTCCAAAGGTCGACGAAAGGGGTAGGAGCGGGACAGGGCTCTGAGTCTCGTCCACTTGTAAACGAAGAGGTGTCAAGGGCCATCTATCATCGAAGGGCAAAAGCAGGTCAGGGCCTTAATGTCTTGTCCGGACCTTGAAGTTTTTAGGAATCGGCGTGCTTGAGGGTTAAATGCCCCTCGAGGACCTGGGATATGGGATATGGAGCCGGAAAGGGAGGGAGGCTGAGATGGGCCTGGAGGAAATACGCTTGAGGAACATGCGGCAGTTGACCATCGGCGAGATGGTCTCCCGCAACGCAGGAAAGATGCCGGGCAGGGAAGCGGTGGTCTTCGAGGGAAAACGCTTCACTTACCGTGAATTCGACTCCCGAACCAACCGCCTGGCCAACGCCCTCATCGACCGCGGCTACCGCAAGGGGGATAAGCTGGCCCAGCTTCTCTTCAACTGCAACGAGCTGGTGGAGAGCTACGTGGGGATAGCCAAGATGGGAGGGGTCAGCGTGCCCCTCAACTTCCGCTTAAAAAGCGGGGAAATACTTTACCAGTTGGAGAACAGCGAATCGCGGGGCTTGCTCTTCGGGGAGGAGTTCATTCCCGTGGTGGAGGAAATACACGCCGCCGCGCCGCACCTCGACTATTTCTGCGTGGGGAGCAACGTGCCGCCCTTCGCCGGGCCCTATGAAGAGCTACTGGAAGGCGGGGACGAAGGCTACCCGGCGGTGGAGGTCGAGGACGACGATCCCGCTTTCATCATGTACACCTCGGGGACCACCGGAAAGCCCAAGGGGGCGGTTCTCACCCACAAGAACCAACTCATGAACGTCATAAACTGCCTTTTCGAACTCTCCAAGGAGCTACCTTGGCAGGACCACGAAAGGGTGCAGTTCGTGGCCCCCCTCTTCCACGAAGCGGCCTTGGCCCTCGCCTTGGTCACCCTGTACGTCAACGGAACCCTGCTTATCCTCCGTTTCTTCGAACCCGATAAGCTCATGCGTCAGATAGAGGAGGAGGCGGTCACCGTGACCTTCATGCCCCCGGTGATGTCCACTTTCGTCCTCAATACCGTCGACGTTCAGGCCTACGACACCTCCAGCCTGCGCATCCTCATCTCCGGGGCGGCCATACTGCCCACGGAGACCCGCAGGCAACTCAACCGGGCTTTCCCTAACGTTTCCCTCTTCGACGCCTTCGGGCAGACGGAGATGAGCCCGGTGACCACCATTCTCAAGCCCTCCCAGGCGGAAAGCCACCCGGCCTCCGTAGGCCAGGCGGTCATCAACGTGGAGATCCGTGTCGTCGACGACGAGGACCGCGATGTCCCTCCGGGCGAGGTGGGGGAGATTGTCTACCGAGGTCCCACGGTGATGAAGGAGTATTACCGGGACCCGGTGGCCACCGCGGAAGCCCTGCGGGGAGGATGGTTCCACTCCGGGGACATGGTGCGCATGGATGAGGAAGGTTTCGTCTACGTGGTGGACCGTAAAAAGGACGTCATCATCTCCGGCGGAGAGAACATTTATCCAGCGGAGATAGAGGACGTGCTCTACAGGCACCCCAAGATCCTGGAGGCAGCGGTCATCGGCGTGTACGACCCGGTATGGGGAGAGGCGGTCATGGCCGTGGTGGTTCCCAAACCCGGGGAATCGTTGTCCAAGGAAGAGGTGGTGGAATGGTGCGCCGAGCACCTCGCCGGTTACAAGAAACCCAAGTACGTGGAGTTCATGGAAGCACTGCCGCGCAACGCGGCTATGAAGGTGGTCAAAGGGGAGCTGCGTTCCATCTACGGGAAGGCCATTCGCTATGACTGAAACCTTGAGGCCGAGGGGCGACCTCAGGCGAACCCACGGCCCAGGAAATCCTCGCCTTCCAAGACATAAATCACCTCCAGGCAGTTTCTTACCAGATCCTGGTATCGATGCCTGTCGCCCCCCAGATAACCTACCGGGCATCGTACCGCCCTTACGTTTCCCACCAGGATATCCTTCCGATCGTGGATGTGCCCGGATATGGAGATGCTCACCTTGGGGTGGGAGGAGAGGATTCCCCCGGTCTCCCGCGAACCGGTAAAAGGCATGCCTTCTACGGAAAGCTCCGCAAAGGGAGGGTAATGGGTTACCACCACTATCTCCCGCACCGAAGCATCTCGGCTAAGGGCCTCCACGTCTTGATCCAGGCGCAGGTTGAACTCCCTGGCCACTTCGGCGTCCGCCCTTTTTGCCGGCCCCCCGCCGGCCTCAGTGAAGGCGGCGATGTCCGCCCAACAGGCCCACCTGGAGTCGTTCCATACGCTGTCCAGCAGGTAATGATGTTCGCGCGGAAAGGCGAGGTCCTGATTCCCGGTGCCCAGGGGCGAATCGTACCAGCCGATGCTGCCCGCAAATCCCACCCCCCTGCAGACCACGGGTTCCATCCACAGGGGGATGAAATCGTTGCGCCGGCAGGCCTCAGGCAGATAGAAATAATATTTTTCGTAGGAATCGTGGCCCAGGCATTGCATCTCCTCGGAGAGCACCCAGATATCCTGGTTCCCGGGCACGAAAAGCTTCAATCCGCGCAGGCCCGAAAAACAGTCCAGGGCGTACTCCAGGTCGCCGATTTCCGGGCTCACGTCCCCGGCCAGCACGAAGACGTCCGGGTCCACCATCTTTAAAACTTCGGCCAGGTAGGGCACCAGTTCCCAGTTGCGCTGGGAGATGTCCACGTGGAGGTCACTGGTATAGGCGATTCTCAAAACGGCCTCCCCCGCCGCGCCGGCCTGTTCCTTCCTCAAGCCGTTCTCCGCGCGGCTATCCCATCGAGCAAGGACCCTTGAAGGTTCGCCCCCTCGATTTGGGGCTTGGGGTCGGAGATCCAGATCCTACGTTCACGCCCGAAGGGCACCCGCGGAATATCCCAATCCGGACATGCCTTCCTCCGATTGGGGTATCCGGACGACGAAGGTAGAACCCTTGCCGTGCTCGCTATGAACCTCGATCCTGCCTCCCAGGGCCTCTACCAGCCTCCTGACCAGGTAAAGCCCAAGCCCCATCCCCTTGATGGTCCCTCTTTCCATGCCTTCTCCCTTCCGGAAAGGCTCGAAGATGAGGTTGAGGTTCTCCTCGCTGATACCCGGCCCTTGATCCCTGACCCCGAGCAGGAACTCCCTGCCCTCCTTCCGTGCGAATATCTCCACGCGAGTCCCGGAAGGAGAGTATTTAACGGCGTTGTCCATGAGGTTGAAGAGCACGATTTCCAGCTTGTCCCGGTCGGCCAGCATCCTCCGCGCGCCTTCGGCGATATCCAGCTCCAGCACGTGGTCCGTGCCTCGGGCACGCAGCTCCTCCACCAAGCCTTCGAGGAGCTGGCCCACGTCGACCTCCTCCAGGTCCACGGGCAACTTGCCCGACTCCAGCCTGGAGATCTCCATCATGTTCACCACGCTGCGCCGCAGGCGATCCGCCGCTTTCCCCAGCTTCTCGATGATTTCCCGGCTTTCCTCCGCGTCCAGCCTGTCCCGGTACTCCCGCAGCACCTCGGAAAAACCCATGATGAGGGTGAGGGGATGCCTTATCTCGTGAGAGGCAAGGTTGATGAGGTCGGTCTTGATCCTCAGTTTTTCCTCCTGTCGCCGGTACATATCCTCCAGGAGCCTTATCCGCGACTGGAGGCCCTCCACGCGCAGAGGGTTGGATAGCGTCTCTCCCAGCACCCGGGAGCCGTTCTCCAAAAGGCTCACCTCCCGGTCGCCGAAGGCGCCGTTCCTTTCGCTGCCCACCAGGATGAAGCCCTTGAATCCCTCCCCGGCCAGGGGGAAGGCAGCGTAGGACCTGATCCCCTTCCTGGCCAGACGGTCTTCCCCAGGCTCCTGGAAGAAGGCGTTGAGGTTATTGCGGACCAGGCGGCCTAGGCTGGATACGTTGAGGGAGATCCAACCCTCGCCATCGGCTATATCATCCAAGAGCTCCTCTTCCAGCGGCCCCCCCTTCCACCAGCCCATTTTCCTGGTCCCCGTCTTCCCCTGGAAGGAAAAAACGGCCAGATCTAACCCTATGTGGTCACCCAGCTCCTGATAGAGCGCTGCGCATGCCTCCTCCACGGTGGGACAAACTGCCAGCCGCCGGGTGATGTCCAGTAAGGCCCGGGACTCCACGGCCAAACCCTCTCCGCGCTCCCTTTCCCGGAAAGCATCCATGACCGTGGCCGCTTGGCCGGCCAGGAAGTAGGCCAGCCGTTTCTGGTATTCCATGAACTCCCCGCCCCCGGGAAGGCGCTCCAAAAGCAACGCTCCAAGGATGCCCTTTCTTCCGGACAAGGGAATGGCCAGGCGTTGGAAATCCGCCTCCGGGCCAGCGCCCCTCCCCTCCCCGGACTGGACAAGGCAACCTCTCTCCAGGGCTTCCACCAGCTCCTTTCGCGCCAGCAGGGAAACGTCAGCCTCTTCCACTCCGTTTCCGGTGTCCAGTATCCCCCGGAAGGCGCCCCCTTCCCTGTCCATAACCACCACCAACGCGCGGTCGCACTCCAGGAGCCCCCTCGATCCGCGGGCCAGCACCCGGAGAGCGCAATCCAGCTCCTCGCAGGCCGAGAGCTCCCCCTCCAGTTCCGCCAACCTCTCCAGGGCCCGCCGGTATCCGTCGGCGAGCATCCTCTCCATGATCCCCTCGGACAGGCTGAGGATCAGGCGCACGAGGAGGGGCAGCGACTCGATTTCCGCCCTGGTAAGACGGGCGTCGCTTCCCAGGTAGAACCCGCAGAGAAGGAAACGGTCCTCCTGCCTCGCGGGCACGAGGAGAAGGGTCAGCCCCTCGGCCAGGGCCTGCTCGGCGGCGGGCATTTCCCGCATGGCGGGATTGTCCGGCCTGACCACTGCCATGCGGCGGAGGCTTGCCGCGGTACGTTCCAGTCCGGGAGTGGTACGGAACAGCTTTTCTCCCCCGTAGACGGCGTCCGAGAACCACAGGAAGTCTCTTTTCCCTTCTTCCTCCCTCCCCGCGTAGGCGAAGGACATCCTGGATGATATTTCCAATGAAAGCAAACGCAGGCAGGAGGAGACGAAATCCCTTACCTCCGGGGACATGCGCGCCAGGCGCATGAAATCCTCCGCCAGGGAGGAAATCCCCGCTCCTCCGGCCGGACGGGAAGCCGCGGGGCCCAACTCCTCTCCCGCGAAAAGGTCGCCCAAACGGTGGGTCACTCGCGCCAGGAGCTCCATGTCCTCCCGGTTCATGGCCGTATAATTGCGACCGAAGAGGGTAAGCAGGCCGACCAGCCCTTCGTCCCGGAAAATGGGGGTGAGGAGAAAGGATTTCACCTGGTGAGCGTGAAAGTAAGGCTTGACCGCCGGAAAAGCCTCGCTTATGCGTCCGGCGTCGAGGCTCAGTTCTCCTTCTCCGGAGCTGCGTATCTCCTGCAAGTAATCCAGCAGCCCCTCCTCGAAGAGGTGCTCGATGATGTCCGGCATACCTCCCCATCCGCGCGAGGCCACCAGGGCGGTGGACCTTTCTCCCCCCGCGTAGCGTACCCGGTGGATGGTCCCCCCTTCCATGTTCAGCATCTTTATCAGCAGGTCCAGGCTCAGGGAAGCCGCCTGGACCACGTCGGCCCTGGCGATCAGGTAGTCGGATAGTATGCCCAGCTCCACTTCAGGTCCACCGGCTTTCTCCCTCACCTCTTCCATCCTTTCCTCGGCGGAGAACATCTCCACCAGCTTTTCAAGAACGACGCTTATCGCCGCCGCCTGGAAGGATTGGGGGTCGGGAAGGGGTCTCTGGCGTGGCACGCTGACCACCAGGGCCGCCCGCAGGTAGGCATGGCTGCGGATGGGGAAGAGGATGAGTTTTTCCTCGGCCCCCCGGGTCAACCCCTCCAGCCCCAGCTCCGAGAGGGCCCGGCTGTCCAGGGACAGGAAACGACGCGCCGGTTGCCGGGAGATCCATTCCACGGGCAGGAACCTTCCCCGCAAGGCCTCACGTTCCCTCTGCAAGAGGTTCCACGTCAACCTCGGTTCAAGAAGCGAGGAAGAGGGACGTCTGGAAAAGAGCACCGCCCTTTCCCCGCCCACCGCGTCCACCACGCTTCCCAGGACTTCCTCGAGGGAAAAGCCCTCCGAATACCTCCTCAGCACCTCCCGGTAGAAATCTACCGCGTCCTTGAAATCCATCTGCGATACGCCCCTCCACATTAAACGCCCGAACCATTACCTCCGAATCAACCGCCGTTTCAATACCCTCCTGGTTCCACGGTAGTTGATTCCCACTCTTCTATAAATATTTCACTTTCGACCGCACAGTCCTTTCTCGCCCTCCTCGGCATATAAAAATCCCGGATTAGCCGTGTTATCACTGGTTAATGGTAAATTATGGAAAACAATGCTTGATTGGATGATCCCTCGAGTCGGCATTCACTGGCCTTCCGGATCCCTTCTCTCGTCCCCCAACCTTAGACGCTCGCTTCCTATCCCGGTTCCCACTCATTGCGGGAAGCCGCGATTCGTCTCTAACGATTATACTCCACGTAAAGTCGCCATGCGCCCATCACCGGGCCACCCGGCATCCATCCTCCACGGGGAGAGGATGCCTTCCTGGCACTCGATCCGTCGCCCGCGCTGACCAAATCCTTATCGTGACCGGACCAAGCACGAAAGGGGTCAGCCGGCCACCGGGTATCTCCTGAGGATGAAGGATAGGCCCAGGATGGCCAGGATGAAAACGAGGGATAGGATCCCGGCGACCAGCATGCTGAACTTCGAACCCTTGCGGTAGTTGTAAGTGGGCGGCGTCTGGTAGACGAAGGTGAGCTTGTTCATCTCCGCTTCCTCCACCCTTCCCAGGATATGGTCGTATTCCTCGCCCCGTTCCTTTATGGCCTCCAGTTCTCCCTGCGTGAGGTGGAGATCGGCCAGGTTCTCTGCCAGTTCCGCGTACATCACCGCCGTGCCCTCCAAGGTGGCCCGCTCGAGGCCCGCCTTGACCTGCTCCACGCCGCTGTTCACCTGGTCGGCCCCGTAGAGCAGGGTGTCCGGGGTGGAGGTGGTTCCCAGGCCGGCAACCGCCTCGCCCAAACCTGCGGAGATCATGAGGAGGCCCTCCCTGATCCCCGGGGATCGCATGTCACCAGAGGAAAGACCGCTCTTCACCTGGTAGAGACCGTTCTGGACCTGGGCCATGGCGTAGAGGAGGGTGTCCGGCACGCCGGCGTTCCCGATGCCCGCCTTCATCAGCTCCAACCCGTTCTGGACCTGGGCCACGGCGTAGAGGAGGGTGTCCGCCGTGGTTTCGCTCCCGATGCCCGCCTTGATCTGGTTCAGGCCCATGTTCATGGCCGACATGGCGTAAAGCAGGGTATCCGGGGTGTTCTCGCTACCTATCCCCGCTCTCATCAGCTTCAACCCCATATCCACCTGGGCTACCGCGTAGAGAAGGGTGTCCTCGGAAACCGGCGAGCCTATCCCCTGAAGCATCAGGTTCAGGCCTCCTTGGACCTGGTCCACGGCGTAGAGCAGGGTGTCCGGCACGCCGGCGTCCCCGATGCCCGCCTTGAGCATCTCCAGCCCTCCCTGGACCTGGGCTATCCCGTACAGGAGGGTGTCCGGGGTGGTGGGGGAGCCGATGCCCGCCTTCATCTCCTCCAGGCCACCTTTGATCTGGGCGGCGCCGTATAACAGGGTATCCGGGGTGGTGGGGGAGCCGATGCCGGCGATTATCTGGTCCGCTCCCTCCATCATCAATTGGCACCCGTAGTGGATGGATGGGTTGTCCGGGTCGGTGCTCAAAACGATCCCCTGCTCGAGCTGGTCCACGATGGGACCCGTCCATGGCGCCAACAGGCGGATGAGGTTGAGCCCCTGGTAGATGGGTCCGTCGGTGGAGGTGTTCACCCATATCTCGTGCAATCCACCCCTTATCTCCTGGACCCCTTCCAGCACCCCCGGATTAGCGGGGTCACCGCTGGAAAGCCCACTGCTGATCTCACTGATTCCATAGAGTAAAGTGTCCGGGGCACTCTCGCTCCCCAAGCCCGCCAGCATCTGGTTCAAGCCATCCGCCACCGCGGCCAGCCCGTAAAGCATACTATCAGGAGTGGCCGATGATCCGATGCCCGCCCTGGCCTCCTCCAGTCCCCCCTGCATGGCGTACATGGCGTAAAGGAGGGTGTCCGGGGTGGTGGGGGAGCCGATGCCCGCCTTCATCTCCTCCAACCCCGCGGCCATCTGGTCCATGGCGAAGAGGAGGGTGTCCGGGATCGTGGCGTCTCCTATCCCCTGGAGCATCCCTTCAAGCCCCAGGGAAGCCTGGTCAACGGCGTAGAGCAGGGTGTCCGGCCGATCCTCCGAGCCCACCCCGGCGAGCATCTGGCCCAAGCCCTCGCGCATGGCGGACATGGCGTAGAGGAGGGTATCGGCGACCCCTGGCCCCCCTATGCCTCCCAGCATCTGGAGGAGACCCTCGGTGGCCTTGCCCACCCCGTAAAGGAGGGTATCCGGGGTAGTGGGACTACCCACCCCCCGGACCACTTGGTCAACTCCTGGCAATAACTGGGAATCAAGGCTCGCCTTGGCGTAGGGGAGTCCGCTCCGCGCGTCGGACATCTGCCGTAGCCCATCCAGGACGGCGGCCGTGCCATAGAGGAGTGTATCATCTTGGTCCGGGCTGCCCAGCCCCTCCACTCCTTCCATCAGGCCCTCATGGAGCTGCTTCACGCCGTCGAAGAGCTGCTCCAGCCCGGCCACGAACTCGGTGAGGGTGTCCCTCTGGTTGGTCTGGGGAAAGGTGAAATTCACCGAGAGCACCAGGGGCGGGAGCCGGAAATCCCTCACGTCCGCCTCCACCCAGATGGTATGGCTCTCCTCGGTGGCCGGAGGGAAGAGTGGTATGGACCACCCCACCTGCCAGTGGTCGGGGAAGGGGATGACCACCCCAGTGGGGTCAGCCGTCAGGTTGAAGAACACGTCGTTGTCGAAGTACCAGTCGTAGGGCAGGATGACCAGGGGGAGATAGACCTCCACCTCCTCTTCCTTCGTCTCCCCCGTCTCCGGGTCCTTGTACTGGACGCGCCTCCTTTCCTTGCTCGTGTTGGCCATGGTGAGCTCGAGGCGGAAACGGCCATCTTTCCCGGTTATGGACTCGGGGTTCTCCACTTCCTGGCCGTCAAGGAAGTAACGGTATTCCAGCCGCAAGGGGATTTTCATCCTCACTTTCTCGGCCGTGGCTCCCTTGAACTCCATGGAGCTCATTACGTTTCGTAAACCCTCGACCCTCAGGTCATGCCATACCAGCTGATCCCCTTCCATTCGCGGGACGGTGAAAGCGTGCACTCCCTGCCACCTGCCGCCTCCCTCCAGGTCCACGTCCTTCGCTATGTCCACTGTACCCTCGCCGGTTAGGCCGAAAAAGGTCACGATTCTTCCTTTTTCCACTGTGCCCTGGTGGTCGGTCTCCAGGATCACCGCCTCGGAGCTCATGATCTCTATCTTCCCTTCACCTGATTCGGCTCCGGAAGCGGGAAAAGCGAAAAGCAAAATCCACACCAAGGCCATGGTGGCCACCCCGGCCACGATCAACCCGCCCTTCCTGCGCTTGTTTCTCATCGACGCCACCTCCCTGCCGCCTCCACTCATCGCATGGTAAAGCGGTTCCTAACGCCGACCATCACTATTGAGCGTTAACGCAAGTGCGGTCCGCCCGCTGCGGTACCCCTGTATTTTTATGGCATATGCATATATTCATGTTTCCACGACTTGCAATGCTCCCTGCTGGCGAAGACCCCCGCCTGTTCAACATAGAAGAAAGGTCCCCGTGTGGCGTAGTTTGAGAGAAAACGAAAGCGCGCGATGTAAGAACTTGTGCCCGTGAAACCCCCTCGCCCATCCGACATTCCCCGTCAAATACCGGCTGTTCCGCTTCAGGTATTTTTCAGATGTTGGTAAAATGAGGATTTTTATAATGGCACGAGACAAATCGTTTTTAAGAGTAAGGAACAGCTTCCTTCACCCTCGAGGAACTTGTGCCCGCGGAACCTCCCCGTACGCAGCGCTTTACCCTTTATAAATGCGGGATCCCAGAAAAAAGTATCCCTCATCTCGGCCCCCGAACCGAGATACGATAAAGCATGGTTTCTCGGTAGAATCCCCCCGCCGACCAGGATAAGCTTATCCGTAAACTCGCCATATAACAAGTCCCATTTTCAAACACGGTCAGGAAACCCTGCCGCAGAACCCACCTCCGAAGTCTGCCTGGGGCCTCCGCGGCGACCCTGCAGAAAAACAAAAGTCACCAGGGGATATTTGAAAACGGTATGCCTTATATAAGGCCATGCCTAGTTGAGAATGGGACCCCGACGTGTATCTATCCATAGTAAGAATCGTTCCGTGATACGAAAAGGCCATGCCTGTTTGAGAATGGGACCACGACGAGAGCGTGCCATGTTTACGGTATATGGTCGACGTCCTGAAACTTTCATGGAACGGTCGTAGATCTACACCCCGGGGCGACGAGACGAACGAGGGTCTTCTCGACCTTCAATGCCTCTTGTAGATCAGCTCGCGCACTTCTTTTCTCCCTCGCGGCTCCGGGGCCTCGGCGGGATACCCGACGGCGATCACCGCCATGAGCTCGAAATCGGGAGGGGCCTCCAATAACTCGCTCACCCTCTCCTTCTGGCGCAGAATCTCGCCCAACCACACGGCGCCCAGACCCCTGTCGTGCGCCATCAGGAGCATGTTCTGTATGAAAGCCCCCACGGACATGAGGTCCTTGTCCCGGTCATAGGAGGAGGATCGGTCCAGAAAAACGGCGATGAGTAGCGGAGCCTTCGCCACTATGGATGAATACTTCGTGCAGCGGGAGAGCTCGGCTGCCTTGGAGCGGTCCTCTACCAGGATGACCCTCCAGGGCTGATTGTTAAGGCCGGACGGTGCCCATCGCCCCGCTTCCAGCAGTGCCTGCACGCATTCATCCTCCACGGGACGTTCCTGGAACTTGCGTACGCTCCTCCTACCCTGGATAACCTCCAATAATCCCAAGGCCGTTACCCCCACCTCGAATCTACGAGTCGAAAAACGCGGAACAGGACCTGACCAACTATGATGAAACCCACAATACCCTTCACTTGGAGGTCATGACCCGTTGTTCCCTTGCGTTCACGATGAGCCTTTTCACGGATTCCCGAGCAGCTCCTTCAATTCTCGGGAACCGCGGATATCCTCCAGCAGGCAACGGGCCATATCCCTGACCTCGGGATCCGCGTCCTCCGTCCTCTGTTGCAACGCCCCCTCCGCCGCTTCACCCATATCGGCCAGCTTGTTCCACTGCCTCACGGCCAGGAAATAAAAAGCCTTTTCGCGGTCGTCGCCGGGAACCCAGCCCAGCCGTTCGAGGGAGGCGGCCGCCTTGGCCCGCACCTCCGCGTCCTCGTCGGCGAGGGCCTTCACCAGGTGTTCACAAGCCCGGGGGTCTCCCAGCTTACCCAGGGCCCATGCGGCCTTGCCCCTCACTTCCCTGTCCGTATCGTGCAGGGAAGCAAGCAGGGGTTCAAAGGCAGCTGCATCCTGCAAGGTGCCCAGCACGGAAGCGGCCATGCGCCTCTTTTCCGCCTGCGCATCGCGTAGGGCTCTGGTCAGGGGTAGCACGGCCGGCTTCCCCATGCGGGCCACTTCCTCCCACTTCCCTTCCCGGATGAGTTCCTGGGCTAGCTCCTCCTCGTCTCCCGTCTTCCAACCCAACCCGGCGAGGATATCCCGGGCTATGAGGCGTACCTCCTCCCGGCGATCATGGAGCAGGTTGCGCAGGGAAGGCACGGCCGCCAACCCTATTTCCCGCAGGACAAAGGCCGCTTTCTTACGGTCACCCTTATCCCCGCTCCTCAGGACCTCCACCAGGGGAAGCACCGCTTCCTCGCCCAGCGCCAGTAAATCCTTCCAACGGCGTTGGGCGATCAAGGCCTCCGCGCGGGCGTATCCCGTTCCTGCTGGCGGCTTTTCCTCCGTGCCCCTCTCCGGAACCAAGGCAGGAATCACTTCTTTTTCCGCCCTCTCGGCCGAAGGCAAGACCACTTCCTCCGCCGCTCCCTCCATGGCAGGCGCCCCTTCTCCGGCTTTCTCCTCCGCGAACTCATCGGGAACGGCAACGGTTACCGGCTCTGCCAGTGGGGCCTCCGTTTCCGACTTCGGGATCTCCATCGCCCCCGCCGCCTCCACGAGTCCCTCCTCTTCTACCGGAAGCCTCTCTCCGATTTCCGCCTCGGCCGCCACCGTCTCCTCCTCGGCCGCTATGGCAACTTCTTCCATCTCACCGATCCGGGCTCCCTCTTCCGCCGCGGAAACGACCTTCTCGGCCTCGGCGATCACCTCCTCCTCCTCGGGCTCCCATCCAAGCTCCCTCAAGGAACGGGAAACGGCCTCTCTCACCGATTCATCCTCGTCGTCCAGATGCCGGAGGAGATCCTCAACGGCCTTGCTCTCGCCCAGTTTTCCAAGGGCAATGGCCGCCTTCTCCCGCACCCGCGGCTCGGAATCAGCAAGTGCCGCGGCAAGCGGTTCAAGGGCCCTCGGGTCGCCTATCTCCCCCAGGGCCCAGGCCGCCTTCATGCGCGTCTCGCTATCACCGGCGGACAGCGCCTCGATAAGAGACTCCACGGCCACGTCCCCCATCCCGGCAAGCCGATCCCATTCCCGTTCGGCGATGAGCCGCCGCACCTCCTCTTCCTCGGTGGGCTTCCAGCCCAGCTTCTCCAGAACCAGGAGCGATACCCGGCGCACGTCCTGGTCTTCGTCCTCGAGGACCCGGACCAGGGCATCCACGGCCCCTTCATCGCCGATCTCCCCCAGGGCCCAGGCCGCCTTACGCCGCACCTCGGCGTTTCCGTCTTCCAGGGACCGAACGAGAGAGGGGACGGCCCTCGGATCTCCTATGACTCCAAGGGCCCAAGCGGCCCCGCTGCGCACCGAACCGTCCTCGTCCCCGAGGAGGGAGACAAGGGCGTCGACCACGCGTGGATTCCTGATGACCCCAAGGGCCCAGGCCGCTCCTCGGCGTACCTCGGGATCACGGTCCTCGACTGCCTCCAGCAGAGCTTCAACGGCATTCTCTCCCAGGGTGGCCACTTCCTCCCATTTCCCCTCCAGGATCAGCTCTCTGGCCCTGGCCCCCTCAAGCCTCTCCACAGACAGGCCTTCCTCCGCACTGACCAGCTCGGAGGGTTTCAGGCCCATCTTGGTCAAGATGGAAGCCGCCAGGGCGCGGATGTTGGGGTCATCGGAGGAAAGGGCCGCCTGCAGGGCCTCGACGGCGGGCTCGCCTATCTTCTCCAGGGCGTTCGCCGCTCTTCCCCTTACCTTCTCATCGGGATCCCCCAGAGCCTTTACCAAAAACGGTACGGCCCGCAGGTCCTTGATGTCGCCGAGAACCCTCGCCGCTTCCTTGCGCAACTCATCCCCTCCCTCCTGGAGGGCCTGGAGGAGGGCATCGGTGCAATGGGTGCCGATTTTCTTGAGCGATCCCGCGGCCTTCACCCTCACGTCCCTTACCGGGTCCTCGAGGGCGGAAACAAGGGAGTCTACGGCACGCGGGCTACCGATAACCCCCAAGGCCCATGCCGCCCTGGATCGCACCTCCTCGTCCTCGTCCTCGAGTGCGTTCACCAGGGAATCCACCGCCAGCTCGCCCATCTCCGTTACCTTGTCCCATTGTCGCCTGGCGATGAAGTAATCGGCCTTTTCCTCCTCCTCTGGCTTCCAGCCCATCTTCCCCAGGACCTCGGACACCACCTGGGCCGCTGCCTCCTCTACAACTTTTTCCTCCAGTGCCGGCGTAGCCGATTCCAGGCCGATCTCCTCCAGCTCCATGGGACTCAGGAAAACCTCCTCCGCATGAGCCGCTTCAACCTCCACTCCCTCCACCTCGCCTTCCTCCCCGGACTGGATGCGGGAGATGATCTCGCGGGCTATCGTGGCCACTTCCTCCACGTCCAGAGCCTTATCCAGGGAAGGCAAGGCTTGCTCCCCCAGCTCACCGAGGGCCCAGGCCGCGCCGCGGCGCACGTCCTCGTCCTCGTCCTTAAGCGCCTCGATCAAGGCCTCCACTGCCCGGGCATCCCTTATGACCCCGAGGGCCCAGGCCGCGCCGCGGCGTTCCTCTACCCCTCCACCAAGCAGCAGCTCCATCAACGGCTCCGTGGCCAGGTCGCCCATCTTGCCCAAAGCCCATGCGGCGGCGCGGCGCACGTCCTCGTCCTCGTCCTTAAGCGCCTCGATCAAGGCCTCCAGAGCGCGGGGGTCGCCGACCTCTCCCAGGGCCAGGGTCGCGCTCCGGCGCACGAACCAATCTCGATTCCGCATGGCCTGCAGGAGAGCGTCGAGGGTTTGCGCATCGCCCATTTCCTTCAGGAGGAGGGCTGCCTCGCGCCTTAACTCCTCGTCCTCGCTATCCAGGGCCTGCATGAGCGGAGACAGCAGTAAATCGGATTTCTCCCGGACCAAGGCAGCCACCTTGCTCCTGGTCTCCCAACCCTCTTTCTTGAGGGCGCGCAAGAGATGGGGGAAGGATTGGGCGCCCATTCCTGCGAGCTGATCCCAATCCCGGTTAACAAGGTGCAGAAATACGAGATCTTCCTCCCGCTTTGGCTGCCAGCCCAGCTTGGCCAGAACCGCCACCGCCAAGCGGCGGAGATCCTCGTCCTTGCCTCCCAGGTAGGCTTCCAGGCCGGCGATGGCCTTTCGGCTGTTTATGGACACCAGGGCTGCCGCCGCCTCTCTGCGCACTTGCTTGTCCTCATCGCGCATGGCGGCGATCAGGGGATCGATGGCTGATTCGTCCCGAATCACTCCCAGGGCGATGGCCGCTTCCTTGCGGGCCTCAGCGTCTTCCAAGGCCAGGTTGTTGATAAGGTACTTGACCGCCGTAGGACCCAGCTTCTCCAGGGCCCAGGCGGCGGCCCAGCGCACGTTGTCATCTTCGTCCTTCAGCGCCTTGACCAGCGGGCGGACGGCGCGCACATCCCCAATGGAACCCAGCACCAGGGACACCTTGGCCTTGGCCTCGCCACTCTCGGTGCGCATGGCCTCGATAAGCGAGTCCACGACTACTTTGCCAATCTTTTCCAATGCCCAAGCGGCTTTCCACCTCACGTCGCCGTCCTCGTCCCGCAAGGCCTGTATGAGAGGCCTGGCCGCGGGCTTGCCTATCTCCCCCAGGGCCCAGGCGGCAGCCCAGCGCACGTCCTCATCGGCATCGCGCAGGGTCTCGATAAGCGGCGCCACCGCCCTGGCCCTCTTGATCTTTCCCAGGGCCAGAGCTGCATTTATGCGAATGTTCACGTCATCGTGGCGCAAAGCCTGTATCAGGCCGGAAACATCCCTCTTGGCCTCCATCTTCTCGATGTTAGGCTTGATAAGCTTTCCCTTTGATGATTTAAAAATTCCCAATTCAGATCTCCCCTTCGCCTCTCGCGATCGGACACGGAGAATTGCCTGTCGGACCAGGAGCCCAGCCAGGTGTTGGACCTGTTTGAAATCCCGATCCACCCCAAGATATTATGTCAACTCAGCGGTAAATAAACAACATTCAGATAAAAATCTATTCCCGTGCGAGGCGGTGATCAACCCCTTCCCGGGAACGGGTCCTGGAGATGGGACATGCCCGGGCTGGATAAGTCCACGGGTATCTTCACGGCCTTCCCCAAGCCCGGAATGAAATAAACGTATTGAGGCTACTCCACCCTTCCCATCCCCCTCGCCATCCCCTCTCCTCCATTGCATTGCAACCGGGTATCTGATCCCTTTGTCAAGCGACCAAGAGGTTACAGATGAACGGGATGAAACCCGACCCCGGAAGGAAAGGCGGGGAGAAAAGGGTGATCCAGCTCTCCCAACGAAATAATTTTCAGTAAGGCAGGCGAGGCAAGGTGTGACGGGGGATATGGTTTGGTAAGGCGGGTGAGACGAAGCGTGACGGGGGATATGATTGAAAATGTTGCGCGAAGGTCCCGGCTGGTTTATAAATATAGGGGCTTGCACGTTAGACAATCATTGCCTCGACGGTGCATTCCTCGTGGGGAAGTGGTCATTGGAGGGCGAAAACTTTATACTTAAGGATTAAGGTGAGGGGTTTTCCTCAGGAGAGTACGGAACATCAAAGGAGGAGATGGTGATGGCGATCAGCCCCATGGACATCCACCTTAAGGAATTCACCGTGGTCACCGCCGGGGGCTACGACAAGGAAGAGGTGGATTCCTTCCTCGACGACGTGGCCGAGGAGCTGGAAAGGCTCACGGGCCGTACCCGGGAGTTGGAGGAAATGGTCGCCGCCATGCGTCAAAAGGTGGCGCAGTTCGACGAGATGCAGAAAACCCTGCAGACCGCCCTGACAAACGCCCAGAAGAGCGCGGGCAACATACTGCAGGAAGCGCGCAACCAGGCGGCCGCCATCATCAGGAAGGCACAGGAGAGAAGCGGCAGGATCCTCGAGGAGATGGAACGGGAAAGGGAGCGCATCCTGTCCTCGATAGATTCCATGCGGGAGCAGATCATGGAGCAGATACCCCGCATGAAGGAACTCCTCGAGAAGAGCAGTGCTCTCCTGAACGAGTACGAGGAATATGCCCGCAAGGCGGAAATTCCCGTTGCCAAGGAGGAAGCGACGGCGGAAGAAGCCCCTTCAGCCGCCGCGGCGGAGGTCGTGACCGTGGAGGAGGCCGAGGAGTCGATCACGGTTACCGAGGAGCCCGCCGCGGAAAAGACCGAAGAGGAGACGGCGGAAAGCGAGCCCCAAGAGGCCGCCCAGGAGGAGGAGAAAGAGAAATACGTTTGGGACTGATCGCCCTCTGCAGAGCAAAAGGCGCCTCCCGGACAAGAAAAGGCGAGGCGCCTTTTATCTTTCTTCCCCATACGGGCGTCTCCGCCCCGTTTTCCACCTAACCGTGCCAGGCGACTCACCTTCCAAGCCTACCGCCGGAAGAACGGGACCGCCTGGCGTGCCGCCTCCCGGATACGGCTTCAAGGCCCCAGGGGACGGGAGCAATCCCCATTCGTCCTGGTGCATGCGCCACCGTAGAGTACCGGATCGGCGCCGCTCACCACGCCCCAGCTGATCTCCCCCTTCACCGGTTTCCAGGTTCGAAGCCGGTGAGATCCACGACGGCCGCTTTGCCGCTTTTCTCCGCCCTTTCCAGCGCCACCATCAACTCGGCGGGAGTCGAGGCCTCTTCGCCGTGTAGACCGAAACCCTCTGCCACCTCCAGCCACCGGTACCTCTCGCCGACCACGCATACCAACACCCGGATATCCTCCCTCCTGGCGGTATCCAGTTCCTGGATATGATGCATGAGGGCTTCCGTGTCGCAGAGGGCTACCACCCTTTCGCCGGGCCGTGCCAGCTTGACCCCCAAGGCGAGGGGAAGCCCGTATCCCTGGCCCCCGAGGCCCCAGGAACGTATCCGGGTTGCCGCCTTCCTCGCCGGACAGAGCAGCGCTCCCCAATAAGTGGAATCGGGTCCGTCAAGTATCAGGTAATCCCCGGCATCCAGCACGTCGCCCAGCGAGGAAACCGCCCGCCCGCAGGCGTTCCCCGCGGCCTCCTCCTTGAGGGCCTGGACGTCGCGTAGATAAAGCTGGCGAGCCTTCTCCCGCCAATCCCTCCTTTCCCCGGGAAAATCCCCTGCCTCGGCGACCAGGCTTTCGGCGATGGAGACCACGTCTCCGGCCATGGCGGCGTCACACCTTCCGAGCGCGCCCAGGAGTTCCGGCTGGGGGGAGGTCTGGATAACCCTGGCCCGTGACAGGTCGACCATCTCCATAACCGTTTCCTGCTCGGAGAGTGTAGCTCCCAGGAAAAGAACCGTGTCCGCACCGCCCGCCACTTCCCTCAGGCCGGCAAGCGAAGGGTGACCAAGTATCCCGGCGTAGGAAGGGTCCTCGCCGTTTATGGCGGACAGGGCCGCCGGGGTGAGGGCCACGGGTAGGGAGTGCCTTTCCGCAAGCGCGGACACCGCTTCCCACGCCGATTCCCTGAGAACCCCCAGGCCGGCGACCAGTAATGGACTGGAAGATGCTTCCAAAATATCCACGGCCTCCCTGAGGTCCCGTGAAGCGGGACGGAAATGCCCCATGAAGCGGCTGCTACCCGGGGGAGGGATCAGGCGTCGCAGCCTCCGCTCGGTCACCAGGTGGGTTTCGTAGAAAACGTCCACCGGAACGTCCATGTGCACGGGTCCCTTCTCTCCCGACATGGCCTCCCTCAGGGCCCGCTGTACCAGGCGCGGGATGCGCTTCCAGCTGTAGGCTATACAGTGCCAACGCGTGACTCCGGCCATCATCTCCGCCTGGTAACAACCCTGCAGGGACTCCTGGGCCGGGTACATCTTCCAGGTCTGCACCTGGGGGGAGATGGAGAAGATGGGGACATGGTCCGCCCAGGCACCCGCGGTTCCCGCCGCGGAGTAGATAATACCCGCTCCCACCGTGGAGATGATCACCGCCGGCCGCCCCGAGGCCCGTGCGTACCCGTCGGCCATCATGGCCCCTGCTGCCTCGTTACGGGGCACCACCAACCGCAGGCCGGGCTGGCGGCCCACGGCGTCGAAGAGCGGGAGGACCTGGCCACCCACTATGCCGATGAAGTGGTCCACACCTTCCTGGGCCAGTGTCCGAGCCACCAGGTCCCCGCCGTTTAGCAGGTACATCCCTCTCACCCCCTAACTCAAGTCCAGGTCCAGGAGGATGTTGGCCGCGTACTTGGCCCGGTTCACCAGGCGGCGGTCTATCTTCATCTTGGGGATTCCCACGGCCCGCAGGGGGTTGATGCGCACGCCCTCGAACTCGCCCAGGGCGAAACTGGCCAGGGTCTCCGGGAAACAGTCCGGATCCACCAGGACGTCCACCACGGCCGGCCCCCCCGCTTCCAAGGCCTCTTTCAGGGCGGGGGCTATTTCCGAGGCGCTGGACACCCTTCTCCCGTAGCACCCGAGGCCGCGCGCCACGGCGGCGTAATCTATGTTCCCCAAGAGGGATCCCACCCGGCGGCTGCCAAAGAAAAGATCCTGGGCGCCCTTGATCATGTTCCAGCATCCGTCGTTGAAGATTACCACCAGGAAATCCATCCCCAGGCGCCGGGCGTTTTCCAGCTCCTGCACGTTGTAAAGGAAGGAGCCATCCCCCTGGATGACCGCGAGCGGCCGATCAGGGTCGGCGGCCCTGATCCCCATGGCCACGGGAATACCGCAGCCCAGGGTTCCCATTCCCGCCGGGAAGAGGGCGCTCTTGGGCTTATGTTCCATGCAGAACATCCCCGCCCACAGGGTGGTGTTTCCTCCGTCGATGACCAGGAAGGTCCCGGGCGGCAGGACCTCCCTGATCGTCCTGGCCAGGTACCCCTGGTGGATGAGCGGCCATCCGTCATGGGCTTCCCCCTCGATGCGTGCACGCCACCTCCTCCGCACTTCCTGGAGGTGCTGCAGCCACCTGGCATGGGCGGGGTTGGGCTTCACTACCCCTTCCTCCACCAGGCGAATCATCTGCCCGAGCACCGCCCCCGCGTCGCCCAGGATGGATATCTCCACCGGGATGTTCAGGCACATGTTCACCGGGTCCACGTCCACCTGGATGAAGCGGATGTCCGGGTTCCAGAAGGGCGGCTGCCCGAAACCCTCCAGCCCCCCCAGGGCGGCCCCCACCACCAGCGCGCAATCCGCGCGCTTGATGGCCCGGTGGAAGGACTCGCCCCCCACGTAGCTCGGACCCCCGATGTAACAGGGGTTGTCGCCCAGGATGCCGCCCTCCCCGGCCACGGTGGTGGTGGCCGGGACGCCCAGCATGCGCACCAGCCGGTCCATGGCTTCCCAGGCCTGGGCATGGATGACCCCACCCCCGGAGACGATGAGCGGCCGTTCGGCTTCCATAAGGGCCCTGAGCCCTCTTTCCACGAGCTCCAGGTCGCCCTCTATCGCTTTGACCTCCAGCGGCCCCAGTCCCTTTTCCACCAGCTCTTCCAGTTCCCCCTCCCCCATCTCCCTGGCTTCGATCAGGGCCTTTTCATCGATGTCCAGGTGCACGGGACCATGGCAGCCGTTGAGGGCTTCCCGTAGTCCCTGGCCCAGGGCAACCGGTATATCCTCCCATTCCAAGACCCGGGTTCCCCACTTGGTGAAGGCGGAATAGGATTTGCCCTGGGTACTCCCGGGCAACCTCATCTCCAGGCGCCTTGATGAACGCACGGTGATCACAAGGAGGGGTATCTTGTCCGCCCACGCCGTTCCCAAGCCGGTAAAGGCGTTGGCGGCATCGGCCGGAGTTGAGCACAGGACGGCCGCTGGAAAATGCCGGTAATAGGTGTTCCCGTAGGCCATGAAAGGTCCGGCGATATCCCCCATGGGCGTTATGGTCTTCACCCCTTCCCGTTCCCGCAGGAGACGCAAGATTGGGCCGAGCACTCCGCTTTCCCTGCCCACGGCGAACCGGACTCCCGCTTTTGCCAAGGCACGAGCCAGGAGGTCACGACCTTCAACCGGCATAACCACCACCCCCGGATTCCTGATTGAAACAGAACACGCCCGTGTACTTCCAGCTCCTTTCCCGCCCGATCAACCAACTTGCGGGCCGAGCATCTTCTCGCGCCCTATTTTCAAGCACAACCCCCATCGCCGAGCTTTCCGTACCACGCCCGAGTTAGGTAAGCGAGCGCCTTGGCGTAAAGGCCACGGTTCAGGCGATGGAATATGTCTCCCAGGCGTACCTCCCAGCATATGGGCACTACCCCTCGATTCTTTTCCACCGCTTCCACCACCTTCTCTGCCACCCTCTCCGCGTCGTAACGACGCCGGGCGAGGAGGCTCTCGGTGCGGGCCACGGAAGCCTCGTGCGTATCCCCGGGAACCAGGGTGCGCTGCCGTGATGAACGGAAGATATTGGTAAGAATGAAACCCGGGCAGACCACGGTCACTCCCACCCCGTGCAGGGCCGCTTCTGCGCGCAGGGTCTCGGAGAAACCCACCACGCCGTATTTGGTCGTGCAATAGGGTACGGAACCGGGAAGCGGAGCCAAGGCCAAGCCTGAAGCCACGTTCACTATATGACCCCCACCCTGCCCCACCATCCGAGGGTAGAAAGAACGACAACCATTGATGACCCCCCGGAGGTTGACCCCCATTATCCATTCCCAGTCCTGCAGGGTTATATCCTGGAACCTGCCGCCCACGGAAACCCCGGCGTTGTTGACCAAGACGTCCACTCGCCCCCATTCCCGGTAAACGTTCTCGCAAAAATCCTCCACCTGTGAGGCATCGGAGACATCCACCGCCTGGGCGTACACCTTGATGCCATGATTTACTAATTCTTTCAGCACCCTTTCCAGGCCCTCGGCGTCAATGTCCGCCAGGGCAAGGTCCGCTCCACGTCGGGCAAAGGCCACAGCGATGGCCTTTCCTATGCCGCTGGCCGCCCCGGTAACGACCACCTTTCTCTCTCGAAAACCCATTTTTTTCGCCTACCCACAATAACCCATACTA
>Ga0207433_10003282_pt1 | contig 31350 bp, 29 predicted proteins | sample YelNatPaOPGAMG01_FD_187559 | JGI IMG/M metagenome (GOLD analysis project Ga0207433, IMG submission 187559) | Hot spring thermophilic microbial communities from Obsidian Pool, Yellowstone National Park, USA - OP-RAMG-01 (SPAdes) (version 3) | ecosystem: Environmental > Aquatic > Thermal springs... | reverse complement strand
TTTACACTTAAAAGTATATAAACACAATACATTTAATGCAATTGACCCCGCCAGAGGCGAGGCTCGCCTTTGGCGGCGCTCTGCCACCTGCGCAATATTTTATTTTAAATTTTCAAAGGTGTTCTTTAATAAAAATTTTAACCTTTCTCTCCCCTTTCCTGATTTTAAAAACAACTCCTCGTTTTTTGCATCAAGCTCATTTATAAAACACCCAACATATAAAAGTTTTAAAGGTCTTCTGTCTTTAGTGGCCTCTACCAAACCTTTCTTATGTTCATCAATTCTTCTTTTAAGATTACCAGAATAACCAATATAGGTTTTCTTATCTTTTACACTTAAAAGTATATAAACACAATACATTTAATGCAATTGACCCCGCCAGAGGCGAGGCTCGCCTTTGGCGGCGCTCTGCCACCTGCGCAATATTTTATTTTAAATTTTCAAAGGTGTTCTTTCTGCGCAATAAACTCTTTATTTATTTTAACTTACAACCGCCCTCTCTTTACCTTTTACCTCTTTTATCTTCCCCTTCTTTTTGACCTCCACAAAGATATCGTCGTCTTTCATCTTTACAAAAACCACATCCCCGGCACTAACTTTGCCGCCAACTATCAACTCTGCCGCCCTATTTAATATTTTATTTTGGATAAGCCGGCGCAAGGGTCTTGCCCCGTAATGCGGATTATACCCCTCTTTTGCCAAAAATGAAAGGGCCTCTTCTGTCACCTCAAAACCGATATTTTTTTCAGTCAATAATTTTTGGGCAACCTTGTCAACCTGGATTTTTACAATCTCTTTTATATCTTTGGGGCTTAGAGTATTAAAGATAATTATTTCGTCTAAACGATTTAAAAACTCCGGTCTAAATCTATTTTCCAATTCCTCCATTATCTTATTACGCAAATCTTCCTCTGTTTTTTTCTCTAATTTTTTATCATCGCTAGAACCGTTAAATCCTAATGTCTCCATCCTGCGTACATATTCAGAACCGACATTGGATGTCATAATCAAAATGGTATTTTTAAAATTAACCAGTCTGCCTTTGGCGTCTGTTAACCTGCCGTTATCTAAAATCTGAAGCATTATATTAAAGATTTCCGGATGCGCCTTTTCTATCTCGTCAAAAAGAATCAAAGAATACGGCCTGTGCCTTACAATCTCTGTCAATTGTCCGCCCTCCTCATAACCAACATAGCCCGGCGGAGAACCGATCATTTTGGAGACGGCATGCTTTTCCATATACTCAGACATATCCAGTCTCACCAAGGCCTTTTCGTCGTTAAACATAAACTCTGCCAAGGCCTTTGCCAACTCTGTTTTCCCGACTCCTGTGGGGCCCAAAAACATAAATGAGCCAATGGGCCTGTCTTCGTAAGAAATACCTGCCCGAGAACGTCTGATGGCATTGCTTATCTTCTCTATTGCCTCATCTTGACCTTTTACCCTCGCCTTTAAGTGTTCTTCCATCTTTAAAAGTTTTTCTGCCTCTGTCTCAAGCATCTTGGTAACGGGGATACCGGTCCATTGAGAGACAACGGCCGCAATATCCTCTTCGGTAATCTCCTCTTTTAAGATGCGTCTTGAGGCCTGCATTCTCTTAAGCCTTTTTTCCTCAGCGGCAATCTTTTTCTCCAACTCCGGGATTTTACCATATCTCAATTCCGCCACCCGGGCGAAATTGGCCATCTTTTCCGCATTATCTGCCTCCAGTTGCATATTCTCCAATTCCTTTTTCATCTTGCTTAAATTATCAATTATCTCTTTTTCGCTTTTCCACTTAATCTCTAGATGAGAAATTTTTTCCTTTAACTCTGATATTTCTTTTTCTATCTCCTTTATTCTCTTTTTTGCCTTTTGACTCTCATCTTTTTTGAGCGCCTCTTTTTCTATTTCCAATTTGGCAATCTGACGATGAACAACATCCAGTTCCTTGGGCATACTATCCAATTCCAATCTCAAGGCAGAACAGGCCTCGTCTATTAAATCAACCGCCTTGTCAGGCAAAAATCTATCTGTTATATAGCGGCTGGAAAATTGCACCGCCGCCTTTATGGCCTCATCTGTAATTCTAATACCGTGATGAAGTTCGTATTTCCTCTTTAGCCCCCTTAAGATGGCAATGGTATCCTCAATAGACGGTTCCTCAATATAAACGGGTTGGAAACGGCGCGTTAAAGCAGGATCTTTCTCTATATATTTTTGATATTCTTTTAAGGTGGTGGCGCCAATTGCTCTTAACTCTCCTCTTGCCAAAGCCGGTTTTAAAAGATTGGAGGCATCAATGGCGCCCTCAGCCGCTCCTGCGCCGACAAGGGTGTGGATCTCGTCTATAAAGATGATAAATCTTCCCTGCGCTCTTTCAATCTCCCTTACAACTGCCTTTAATCTCTCCTCAAACTCTCCACGGTATTTTGTGCCGGCAACCAGAGAACCCAAATCTAGAGAAATAATTTCCTTACCCTTTAATCCATCAGGGACATCGCCTCTCGCGATTCTCCAGCTCAAACCCTCAACCACAGCAGTTTTACCCACTCCGGCCTCGCCAATTAAAATTGGATTGTTTTTTGTGCGTCTGCTTAAAATTTGCATCACCCTTCTTATCTCCTCCTCTCTACCGATGACCGGATCTAATTTATCTTCTCTGGCAAGTTGAGTGAGATTTCTGCTATATTTTTCTAAAATTTTTGGAAGACCTTTTGATTCTACGTCGCTGATATTCCCCTTTTTGAGTTCGTTTAAAACTCTCAAAACAGAATTTTTTTCTATCTTAAATCTATTTAATATCTCCCTTGCCTGAGAGGGCACCTCTAAAATGGCCAAAAACAAATGCTCGGTTGAGACAAAATCATCTTTCATCTGGGAGGCAATTTTTTGGGAGACATCTAACACCCGCGCCAGTTCCGGAGTGATATAAATTTGATATGAGGGAACAACAACCTGAGAGCGGTCATTTTCTGCCAGATTATTTAATATTGTGTCTGTCAAAAAGACAATATCAATTTCCAGTCTCTCTAAAATGGCTGTTACCAAACTATCATCTTGTGTGGTCAAGGCGGCCAAAAGATGCATATTATTTACGCGATCTTGACCTCTCTCTATGACCATCTCGTGAGCCCTGCGCAAGGCCTCCTGCGCCTTAATTGTAAAATTTGAAAATGGTGGCATAAATTTATTTTAAAATTAAATATTTTGCGGTCTCTCCTCCAATATGATTTCAAAATTCATTTCGTAATTGCCGTTTCTTAAAACCTTAACCTGAATTTTATCTCCAACTCTTAGCATGCTTAAGATATTGGCCAAACCGCTTTTGTCTTTTATGTCTTTGCCGTTAATCTGTACAATGACATCGCCTGTTTTTAAGCCCGCCTTAAATGCCGGGCTGTTTGATATTACCTCTGTTATCTCCACGCCCTTTTCTGCTGTTTTGTATTTTATCCCGATATAGGGATATTTGATGGTCCCAAATTCTTTGGCATCGCTAATATCTCTTTTGGCAATATTAATTGGCAAGGCAAAACCGATATTCTGGGCAGATTCGGCAATGGCAACATTTATACCAATGACACGGCCAGAGAGGTCAAGAAGAGGACCACCGGAATTGCCATGATTAATGGCCGCATCGGTCTGAATGAGATTGGTTAATTCTTCTACTCCAGAGGGGCTGGCTGCGCTCACAGTACGATTAAGTCCGGAAATTATCCCCTTGGAGACTGTGTTATTAAATTCACCCAAGGCGTTACCAATGGCTATGACTGTCTGACCAACATTAAGTTTATCAGAATCGCCAAGCGGTATGGGATTAAAATTGTCTCCCTCCACCTTTAAGACAGCTAGGTCCTGAAGGGGATCTCTGGCCAATACCTTGGCATTTAATTTCCTGCCATCATTTGTGACAATAGAATAACTGGCAGAGGTATCCTCTACCACATGCTTATTAGTCAAAAGCAGACCGTCTTTGGATATAAAAAATCCGGTGCCGCTGGAAACTTTTTTCTCCTCTGTCCCCTTTTGACGGTATTGAGGAATTTGGATATCCGGCAAAAATCCCTCTGGCAGCATATTCCAAAATGGATCATCTTTAAAGGGATTAATATAATACTGTTCTATTATGGGCATATCCTTTGTCGCCACAACACTGACAACACTACTGGAGACGCTTTTAACTAATTTTACAATGCTCTCGTCGCCAGAATCGTAACTGGGGTTTACTGCCGAAAGTGGGTTTGCCTGTTGGTTATTATTTGCCTGGTTGTTTTGAGAAAGAGGATTAATTTGCTCTATAACCCTTTGAATGGTTTGGGTAAAAGGAGCAGGAGATTCGCCAACCAGACTGACAGTGACAATACCTGTCACAACTGAGGTGACAAAACTAACAAGCAAAACAAGCATTATTAATTGATTTTTATTGAGATCATCCATATTTTAAATATTTTAGCAAAAATTTTATGATGGTGTCAAATTTTTGGCTTGGCGATAATTTTCTACTGCCTTTTTAAAAGCCAGATCCGCCATAACCGAACAATGGAATTTTCTGTCCGGCAGGCCGCCCAAGTATTTGGCGATATCTTGCGGTTTTATTTTTAGGGCATTCTCTATCTTCATCCCCCCATTTTTTAAAACCATTTCAGAAAAGGCTGAGGTGCTGGCAATGGCAGTGGCGCAACCCCATGTCTGCCATTTTAAATCCTTAACTCTATCTGTTTTTGGGTCAATTTTAATCCACATTCTCATTATATCCCCGCAGGCAAAATTTCCCACCTCGCCCATTGCATCAAACTCGTTCTCCTTTGGCTCTTTGATGGCAAAATTTTTGGGTTTAAAGAAATGTTCTTTTACCTTATTTGAATAATACCAATTATCTCCGTCCATAATCTATATTATTATTATTTAAAACTTTTAGGTGTATACAATTATAACAAATATAACAAATATAAAAAACGCAACAACCAAGAGATCATTTTACCGCAGATATGGCTCTCAATTTTTTGACAATATCTGGTAAAATCTTCATCACATAATCAATATCACTTTTTTTATTACATTTTCCCAGAGTAAATCTCAAAGAACCATGACCATATTCATAAGGCCCACCAAGAGCCATAATCACATGAGAGGGTTCCAAACTTTCTGATGTGCAGGCAGAGCCGGTTGAGCAACTAACTCCCTTTTCATCAAGATATAAAACCACTGATTCTCCCTCCACTCCCAAAATTGAAACATTGATATTATTTGGAAGCCGATCTTTACTGTCTCCGTTAAGATAGACACGGGGAATTTCTTTTGTCAGTCTTTTGATAAAATAATCTCTTAATGAGGTGAGTCTTTTTGATTCTTTGTCCCTCTCTTTTTGCGCCAACTCAAACGCCTTTGCCAGGCCAACAATCGCCGGAACATTTTCTGTGCCCGGCCGCAAACCCCTCTCCTGCTCTCCGCCATATAAAAGAGGGCTAATTTTTACTCCGCTTTTAATATACAAAAAACCAATTCCCTTGGGACCATAAATCTTTGAGCCATTAACCGTCATCAAATCAACACCCAATTTCTCCACATTTAAATCAAGATAACCGGCAGCCTGACAGGCATCAACATGAAAAAGCGGGTATGTTTTAAAATCCGATGTCTTTGAATTCCTAAAGTCTTTAATTATTTTGCCAATTTCAGCGATCGGTTGAATTGTTCCTATCTCGTTATTGGCGTACATTATGGAGACTAAAACGGTCTCTTTTTTTAGCGCCCTTTTAAAATCTTTTAAGCTGACAATGCCCTTTTCTCCAACATCAAGATAACTAACCTCAAAACCTAATTCCTCTAATTTTTTACAGGCATTTAAAACAGCGTGATGTTCAAACTTGGTGGTGATGATGTGACCCTTTTTAAAATTATTAGCCACTCCAAAAATCGCCAGATTATCACTCTCTGTGCCCCCGGCGGTAAAAATAATTTCCTGCGGCTTGGCGTTTATGAACCTGGCAATTTTTAAACGCGATTCCTCTATCGCCTTTTTTGCCAGACGGCCCTCTTTATAAAGAGAACTGGGGTTACCAAAATTCTTAATCCAAAAATCATCCATTACCTTTTTGACACGCAAATCAAGATAGGTCGTGGCGGCATGATCTAGATAGATACGTTTTTTCATAAGCCACCTCTCGGATTCGAACCGAGAACCTACGGTTTACAAAACCGTTGCTCTGCCGTTGAGCTAAGGTGGCTTTATTTTTAAATATCAGTCTTGTCCCCATTTGCACCACCATCATCTTTTCTCTCTCCGTTTTTAAATTCCCCGACATCCTTCCAGTAATCAGACTGGTGATTATTTTTTATCTGTCTTTTACCCCTGATATTGTTTGCCAGTTTAAAAAGCCAGGTCTCTATCTTTAAAATATTGATTCTAAAACGGGAGACAGCCTTTTCAAAATCTTTATAAATCTTTGGTAAAAATTTTGTATGCCAGAAAACAGAAATCGGATTGACAATATAATCATAGATATCTTGGGAAAGGGGTTTTGTTGTCTTAATCTTTAACAATAATTCTTCTCTTGAGAGATAATCTACCTCTTTCATCTTGCGATACAAAAGAAAAACCATTCCCAAAAAAGAGAAAAAGATTATAAAGGCCAGAAAGATAAAGATACCGTCAATCATAAAAAATCTATGTCTCAAGCCTTACAAATTTGCCGATTTCAATATTCTCTCCGAATTTTTGAATCTTTTCTTTAACATAATCAGCAATGGTCATATTGGGATTTTTAATAAAGGGTTGAGATAAAAGTTCATCAATGTTTTCGGGACCTAGGGCAGCGATGTGCATGGCGATATCATGAGCAAAATTTTTAAACTCTTCATTTCTTGAGACAAAATCTGTCTCGCACCTAAGCTCCACTAATGAACCGATTCTCCTGGTGCTATGGATATATGATTCTATCAAACCGGCCTTGAGTTCTCTCTCTGCCTTTTTCTGGGCTATTAAAGCGCCCTCTTCTTTTAAAATCTCTATAGCCTTATCAATGTCTCCGTCAGACTTCTCCAAAGCTCTTTTACAACCCATCACAGAAAGGCCTGTCTTTTCTCTTAATTCTTTGATTTGTTCTGTGGTTATCATAATCTGATTAATTTAATTAATAATTGTTTTTTTAAAAAAATTGAGCCATTAGTTTTGACTGTCTTTTAAGCCCTCTTTATAGGCTTTAACCATCTCTTCTAAAAAGAATCTCACGCTGGAGACAGAACTATCGTTTCCAGGCACAGGGTAATCAACCAAATCCGGATTGCAATCACTATTTAATAAAGCCACCACCGGGATACCCTCTTGCCTTGCCTCTTTTACCGCGACCTCCTCGTGTTTGGAATCTATTATCAACAAGGCTGATGGCTTTGCTGGATAATTTTTAAGGCCGGCGAGAAGTTTCTCCATTTTGGCAATCTTTCTATCAATTAATAATCTCTCTTTTTTGGTGTATTTTTCGTTCTCCTTATTTTCTCGTTTTATAAGAAGTTCATTTAGATAATCAACCTGTTTTTTTATCTGGTTAAAGTTTGTAAGCGTCCCGCCAATCCAACGAGTCGTGACATAGGGCATATTTATCTCTTGAGCAAATTCCTCCACAATATTTCCTGTTCCTCTTTTTGTGCTGACAAAGATAATCGTTTTTTTCTCTTTACCGAGCTCTCTTAAAAATTTTTTGGCGGCATCCAATTTTGCCTTAATCTTTTCCAAATCAAAAATCTCCACGCCAATTTTTGACGCAAAAATAAAGGGCTTCATTTTAGGATGTCTGCTTACTTTTGAATATCCAAATTGAAAGCCCGACTTTAACATCTTTTCGGTTAATGAATCTGATATATCTAACACAATCTTAATTTAACAAAAAATAAAAATTAAATCAACTCCGCCAATAAGATAACGTCTCTTTGTCAAAGCCAATGGTAAATCCCTAAAAAATTTATATTGTTCTAAAATTCCTCCCAGCCGGGATTTACAACCGTCACGTTTAGACGGAGCGATGGAGTGACAGTACGGGTCAACCCACCGCCTACACCCTTGATGACTATAGTATATGTTCCAGTGGGAGTGGTGGCAGGAATGGTGATCTTAAACCTTGAACCGCTGGAATACTTTGAGGCGCTTAAAGTATTATCAGAAAATATTGGTACGGCTCCTTGGATTTGCGGGTCTATTGTATCAACAGAAAGATTTACATCGCTGTTAAAGCCATTAAGTGGTGAGACAGTGATGGTTGTCTCATTAGATGTGGCTGAAGATTGTCCTCCCAGTAAAGTTACGATGAGATTATTTGAGGACGAGATGCTAAAATCAGGCGGTGGCGTTGAATAATTTGCCGTACAGGCGGTATTGGAAGAGGGCATGGTTATGTTAATGGTCTGGCTTGTGCTTACAGCGCAACCTGTCCAACCAGAGAAAATCATACTACCAGCCGTTAAAGGAGCAGTAAGATTGACACTTGTTCCGGCCGTAATTGTCTTAGTGTAATTGGTGGTACCGCCATGGCCAGTGGTGCTGGTGATGGCAATTGCTGAGGCGCCGGCTGAATTAACAGAAAGGGTATAATTTGAAAGTGGATAGAGCTGCGTCTGGGGAATAATTTGTTCGGCCGTTGAAGGACTAGACCAGAAAAGCTGAATTGTCGCCCCGCCGGCATTTTCGTAATATTCAAGGGTGATATCATATTTTTGACCGGCTGTCAAAGAGATTGTGCCGGTATTATAAGTCGGGGCATGATCTGACCAATTATCAATTAGTTTGACGCCATTAACCCATAATCTCACTCCATCATCTGAATTAGTTTTAAATGTATATGTCTCTGTACATCGTGGTTGCACCTGACCCTGCCAGCGCACAGAGAAAGTATTTCCATCGGGGCTGTTGGCGTAATTTACACCAAGAGAATCTGCGGGGCTAAAATTAATTGTTGCATCGGTTCTGGTGGTCACTAATGTATTAAAGTTTGTTCCATCATAATAACTACCTGTTAAACCAGTTCCAGAACCAGGGGATATACAACTTGAACCGCTTTGATTTACTGTAAATGTCTGGCCGGCAACTGTGATGGTGCCAGTGCGGCTGCTACTTCCGCTATTTGAAGCAACCGAATAGGATATAGTACCGTTACCGCTTCCTGAAGAGCCATTTGTAATTGTAATCCAAGAGTCATTTGACGAAGCTGTCCAAGAACAACTAGAGGTGGTTGTGACACTAAAAGAGCCTGAACCTCCAGAAGAACCATAAGAGGCACTGGTTGGAGAGATGGAATAAGAACAAGGTGCTGTGTACCTAAACTCAACAGCCGCTGCTCCGCCATTTTCATAATAATCAATTCTGACTATATGATTGCCAGCAGTCAATGATTTTGTAAAAGTGTCTTTTGTATATCCTCGGTCAACCCATTTATCTAAAACTAGCTCTCCATCAATCCAGACTCTCACTCCATCATCGCTGCCGACTGTAAATGTGTAAGTTCCGCTGACAGGGAAATTAATTGTTCTTCCTGAGCGGAAACCAATATCATCAGCCCTGATTCCTGCCACCACATCTGTTCCCCAATTATTGAAAAATTGTTCAACGCTCTCGTCAGGGCTATCGGCTAATTTGGTTGTAAAATCTTTATTACACCAAACTCTGTCCCAAGAATCAGTGGGGTAAGAAGTGGGTTCAGATGGGCAAGCGGAAGCTGGTGAAGGCCTTATTCCAAACCAAACGTTGGAGTTTTCATCATTGGTGTCTGTTTTATCAATATTAATAGGGTTAGGTGTTGTGATCTCCCAGCCACTAGGCTTTTCAATTGTCACGTTATATTTACCCGGGAAGATATTATAGGCATAGAAACCGCCACTCCCATCACACCTATCTATTGGGAGTTTGTAGCTCGGCTGGCTTCCTAATGAGGAGGCAATAATATGTACATCTTGACTTTTATCATATCCGCCAGAAACACTTGGACAGCTGTTCGTATCAACTAGACTGCTTTGAGATATTATCCAGGGCTCATTATCATCCTTTATGCCATCGCCATCATCATCTCTCCAAACTCTACCCAAAAGACCGGCTGGGTTTTGAAGGCCGAACGAAACCTCTTTTGTCTCTTGCGAGCCAATGGTTATTCTGTATGACTGGCTAAGATTTTTTAACTCATTATTTTCTACTATCCCGCCGTAGGTTATAACCGGCGCAGTTACCATCCAGCCATCAGCATCAGGCGGATTTTTGGGAATGGTAATTGAGACATCATATGTGCCCGGCTTGATATAGGTATCATATTTACTTCCTGTGGTAGAATTGCAATTCCAGCTCACAGCAGTTGTCTCTCCAGAATCAATATTCTTTAAGTATATAAACAAGGGGGTGCCAACATTTCTACAAACTCCTCCTTCGTTTCCATTGGTAATATATTTCTCACCATTATCATAAACCCCATTGTGGTTTGAATCTTGCCAAACCCTTCCCCATATCCTTCCATTTTGGATATTTACAGTGCGAGTGACAGTGGTTGATTTTGGAGATGGATTGCAATTATTAGGATCAGCGTCGCTATCATAGGCAACAAATCGCAGGGTATGCTGACCATTGGAGACAGCAGCAGTATTCCAAATCACCTCAAAACCAACATATGGGCAATTTAAGGCATTGGGATAGACATTGCAGACATCCTGTCTTTGTTTATTTAATGGTCCGGAATAAATTGGAACACTGCTGTTATCTACAAATATTTCTATCTTAGAGATGGGAGTTTCTGGCCTTGACAAATTATCAATTGCCCAGCCTGCCAGTGTGGTAGTCCCCGCTAGATTTTGATTGTCAGTTGGCAGATCAACATTAAGATAAGGAGGATTTGAGCTTGTAAGTACACAGCAATAAGAGACACTGCCATCAGGGCCAACGCTTGGATCTGTTTCTCTACGAGTGAGAACCTTATAGTCTCCAAATGGCGCAGAGGTCGGCTCCCCAAACGGAACAGGATTGTTATTTACCACACTCCAAGAAGGACTAATTGAATTTAAGTCTGTACTTAAAATAATATTGTCTTTATATGTCGGATTCCCATATTCATCAAGCCAGTTATCAGTGGATCCCCTTACATAAGCATAAGAGCCGCTAAGGCCTGGCGGGTCTGAAGCATAAAGAGAGAAATTAAAACCTTGACCAAATTCATTGGTTGTATAAGCCTGCATCGCATCTTTTACCCAGCCAAGCCAAGAACAATAATTGGAACCGCCTACGGTACATTTTTGATAATTAAAGTCATTGGAATTTGCGTCTGTATAGGCAAAAATGAAATAAGCCCTCCTTGAAGGACCTAGAGAGACAACGGGATTAAAGCCACTAGTTGATATCTGACTCTGCCCTGGAACAGAATGCCATTTGCTGTCACAGACCATTCTTGAGGCTGAAGACGTGACATAAAGCGTTAAATTTTGGCAATGATCCTTATTTTTAGCGCAGACAGTAATTGGATACTCGCCTGGAGGTGTATCCACTGTAGTATTTATAGTCAATATAGAATGATCGCTATCTTGATCATTGCCATTATATGTTAAAGTAGCTTTACTAAAAGTATAACTTGCGTGGGGAATATTGAAATAGAGAATAAATAGATCTGTGTAAAATGGATATTCTACATTATTATATCTCGACGAGTGTCCCCAAGTATCAAAGGTGGTAGACTGACCTTGCTCTATTTCCATTGAAAGAGGACTGGCGTAAAAATCAAAAGCAAAAGACGGAACAATAGATCCGCCCTGGGAGGTGCTTTCCGGACAGGCACCAGAAATTCTACCTAATTGCGGTACATTAATATTGCCGGAAACCTCACCTCCCCCCCCCATCGTGGCGACACTACAGGTAACATTATAAACATAATCCATTGTGTGCCAATCACTTCCGGAAAAACTAAATTGGGTACATTTTGTACCAACAAGTTCTGGGGTATAACAGGCTGAGGAAGAATTGGGGTTTGTTACTAAATTTGCGTTGTCTATACTAAAACCTATTGGTAGTTGTAAATCAAAACCAGGGTAGCTAATAGTCTTAATAACCAAATTAACGGCATTTGCGTTAAAATTAGGATTCTCTTGTAAACCGCATCCATAACCGTAGGAACCACCGCATACTGTCTGGTAATCTCCAAAAGAAGATGCTTCTCTTAAAAATGGAACCTGATAATCACCGATTAAAAAAGACTGGGAAATACATCCTCCTCCCCCATATGGGCATTGGAGTATCGGACCGAGGGTGACATCAGCCTTGGCAATATCTGATTTTATAAAATATATTTTTAAGAAACTTAGATAGACAGCCAAACCCAAAAAGACTATTAATAAAAATTTTTTCTTGTGGTTTTTAAAATCCATCATAATAATAATTTATTACTTTAAGACCAAAGTTAAATCCAAAAAATTTTTCTTGGTTGAAGAATTAATGCCGCAGAGAACGTATAATTTTTTATTATCTTTTGAGGCGTTGGCGCTTACTAAATTATTTGTATTTGTCTGGGCCGAATCAAGCACCCAGCCATTCTTTTTAAAATATTCTCTATAAAGGCCGCACAATTCTTTAGGCGACATTTGAGTCTCAAATTTAAGAGTATATTGTTTTGTCTCTCCACTATCTTTATCTTTAAGGGCAACATTTGAGGTGGTGGTGGCCTTTTTATCTAAAATTATATCCTGCGGAAAGGCCTCTGGGAGAGCGCTCAACGAGTTATACTCTGGCTTGAGCACAATAGGCTTGGGGGGCGGAGGAAGAGTGATGATTTTGTTAGTTGGAGCTGGAGCCGTCTCCTGATTTTGTCTTGGCTTATATATAAAAAATAAGGCGCTCAATATGATTAAAGAAAGAATCAGTACTAAAGTTTTAGGAGGAATTTTGGAAAAATTATATTTTTTATTATCAATATCTTTTATATTGTCTTCCATATTTGTTTAAGACATTTTTTATTTTTTTATTAAAATTTATTACTAAAATTTTATCATCCCCTCTTTTTATTTAATTATATTTTATTTTTAAAAAACAACCAAAAAAGTTATCCACAGATTATAAAAAGCAGATATTTACACAAAAATATAAATAAATAATTTATGATTTGTTGATAAAAACTTATAATTATGCTATAGTTTTTTTATGAAAAAAGATATTCATCCACAATACTTTCCTCAGGCAGTTATTAAATGCGCCTGTGGAAATAAAATAATTGCTGGCTCCACAAAGGAGAAGATGGAGGTGGAAATTTGCTCTAACTGCCACCCATTTTTTACCGGCAAGAAAAAACTAATTGACACTGCCGGGAGAGTGGAAAAGTTTAAGGCAAGAAGAGCCAAGGCAAAAAAATCCTAAGCTAGAATTTAGAATTTGGATTTAAGACCAATATGGATTTCCAAGGTTCAAAAAATCAGCCACAGGGGGTCATATTAGAGATTAGGGCCGGGACGGGCGGACAGGAGGCGCTTCTTTTTGCCAAAGATTTGGCGCATATGTATACAAGATACGCGGCGCGCCAAAATTGGAAAGTTTTTAAAATAGATGACTTGGTGTTTGAGATTAAAGGTCTGGATGTCTATAAAAAATTAAAAAACGAGAGCGGAGTCCATAGGGTGCAGAGAGTCCCGGTAACAGAAAAAAATAATCGCATTCATACTTCCACTGCCTCGGTGGCAGTTTTACCCATTGTGGAGCCAAAGGATGTCAATTTAAAAGAGAGCGATTTGGAAATTACCTTTTCTCGAGCGGGCGGTCCAGGCGGGCAAAATGTCAACAAGGTAGAAACCGCAGTGAGAATTTTGCATAAGCCAACAGGTATTGTTGTCTCCTCCCGCGAGGAACGCTCGCAACATGCCAACCGGGAACGGGCACTGGAGATATTACGCGCCAAACTCTATGAAATGGAACAACAAAAACTTACTGGCTCTCTGGTGGAACTAAGAAGAGGCCAAATTGGCAATGCCGAAAGAGCGGAAAAAATAAGAACTTATAATTTTCCCGAAGACAGGATAACAGACCACCGCATCAATAAAAAATTTCATAATATAGAAAAAATTCTAGAGGGAGATCTAGAGCCAATAATTAATGCCTTCTCAAATTTATAATTTCTAAAATTGTTTACCTGCTGATGATATTAATCATATCCTGATACTTAGAGGCAAATTCCATCACATCATCACCATAAAAGGCATAGGCGGAATTTCTCCAGTTAGAACCGGCAAGATATTTTAAGGCGGCATTTCTCTCAGAACTATAATCTCCATATATTGCTCCGTTATCTTTTAAAAGCAGGGCCGCGGCCACAAAGGCATCTTTAGGATTCCATGGGTTTGGCGGGTTATTGCCGGTAACTAAAGAAATTCTATCTTTATACAAAAGCCAGGTTGTTGGTATAAACTGAGCTGGACCCATTGCCCCCCCGCAATAACCATACCACGCCTTTTTGGAAACAGGCATTAAATCCGGATCAAGCCCGAGTTCTGAGGTAATCTTTACAAACGCCTCGCGCTGGTTGGCGCAACGGCCATTCGCCAAGTCAACTTTCCAATTGCCTGTCCCCACATTGGCTCCCAAATTTGACTCCTCTCTTATCACCCCAAGTAAAAATGCCGGTCTTATCCCTATTGCCTTATAGGCCAAATTTGCGTACTCAACCGCCCTCTCAAAGGGAATGGCCGGAGAGCCGCTAAGCATAAACAATTGGCTCCTTATGGTAGCCGCGTTTTTCTGAGTCTCTGATAGATATTTTTGGTATTTTGCCTCCTCTCCCTTTGTGGCAGCTAAAATTTTCTTTTTTTCTCTCTCATCGTCCAAGGCTCTCTTTCTCTCCAATTCCTGAATGGTTTTCAGTTGTAATTGCTCTGCCCGCCGCGCCTCCAAATCTTCTTTTTCTCTCTCTGTCTGTTCCTTATTTCCTCTTATTACAGAAAGAGAGTCCTGAATATCTTTTTGCAGGGTATCAATGGAATCTGATATAAAAAAATATTCTGAAAGTTTATTATTTGCCAAAACAATTTCCAATAAAGAATTAGAATCCATCTCGTTTAATCTTCTTACAAATTCCGCCAGAGAATTCTGCTCTTTCTCTATTTTATTTTCAAGGTCAGTAATGGTCTCTTTTTTTAAATCTATAGTATCCGAGAGCTGACTGATTTTTATATCCAACATCTTTATTGTTGTCTGCGCCTTTAAGATACGCGCATCCAAAATGGCGATATCTCTTTCTAAAGATGTTTTCTGTTTTTGTTTGTCTTGAATTATATTTCTGTAATTATCTATCTGCGCCTCAAGGCTTTTTAGTTGCGCCTCCAGCTCTGCTCTGCGGCTTATCACGGCATTGGGGTCAATTGTCTCAGCCAAAGAAAAATTTGAGGCAAAAACCAAAAAAAAGATAATGGATATTAAGATTAATTTTTTATTATGCATTTAAAAAAGTTAGGCATTGGAGATATCTCCCTCATCTGTCTTAACACCCTCTTCTCTCTTGCCCCTTTTTTCTACCTCAATTTCTTCCATTGAGATGGGTTTTTCTTCTACAATCTCCTCTTTTGGCTCTTCGGCAATTGCAACCACCTCATCCTCCTTTGCCAAAATTTTTACTCCCTCTGGTAGGGGAATATCTTTTATAAGAATTTGGTCTCCGATATTTGCCAATTTTGAAATATCAATCCTCAACTCGTGCGGTAGATTTTTGGGCAGGGCTTCTACCTTAACTTGGTGGATGACTTTTATTAAAATTGCTCCTTTTTCTTTTACAGCCGGCGAAATACCCTCAAAGACCAACCCAATCTCGGCTGTAAGCGCCTTATCCATTTCTATTGCGTAAAAATCGGCATGAAGAGGCTGACTGTTTATAGGATCAAAAGCCACATCCTGGATTAGAACATCCAAAATTTTATTTTTTAAAAAGGGAAGTTTAATTTTTATGAGGCTGGATTCTCCGGCATCTTTAAAAATCTTTTTAAAATCGTTAAGGCTAACAAAAATTGGGGTTGTCTTTACTCCCTTCCCATACAAAACAGCCGGCATCTTTCCCCTTTTTCTTGCCTCTTTTAATTTCTTGCCAAATATATTTCGCCTCTCTGCGATTAATTGCATAAAATCAATATAGCAAATTTAGTTTATTTTTACAATATTTGGCGGAGTACGGCCCTCCAAAAACTCTATGATATTACGACAGGCCAACTCCGACATTGCCCCCCTTGTCTCCTCTGTGGCAGAGGCTATGTGAGGCGTTAAAACAGTATTTGGAAGATCTTTTAAGCCCTCAGCCATCTTTGGCTCGTTTTCAAAAACATCTAATGCCGCTCCCTTTATCTCGCCATTTTTTAAAGCCTCTACCAGAGCGCTCTCATCAACCACCGGTCCGCGAGAGGTATTTACCAAATATGCTGTCTTTTTCATCATCTTTAATTGTTCCATACCAATGAGATGTTTTGTTTGAGGCGTTAAAGGTACATGTATGGAGACAAAATCTGACTCTTTTAAAAGATCTTCTAATTTTTTATATTCAAGATGATATTGCCTTTCCAATTCCTCATTGCGATTTACATCGTGATAAACAATTTTCATCTCAAAACCATCATACATTCTCTTTGCCACTGCCGTTCCAATTCTCCCCAATCCCACTAACCCTAAGGTCTTTCCTGCTAAATCATTTCCCAAAAATAACATCGGTGCCCAACCAGTGTATTTACCATCGCGCATAAACTGGTCTGCCTCCACCACCCTACGGCTGATGGCAAAAAGCAAGGCGATAGTGTGCTCAGCCACACTCTCTGTTAAAACACCCGGTGTATTTGTTATTGTCACTCCCCTTTCCAAAGCCGCCTTTAAATCTATGTTATCGTAACCAACAGCATAATTGGCAAAAATCTTTGCCGTTGGCACGGCATCAAAGACCTCTCCGTCAATTTTGTCTGTTAAAAGGCATAAGACAGCATCATATGGCTTTGATTTAAGAGCAGAAAGCAATTCCTCTCTGGTTAAAACCCCGTCTTTTTCGCTGATATCCACCTCCCAATTTTTCTCTTTTAATAATTTTATTCCCTTATCAGGAATGCGTCTGGTTATAAATATTTTTTTCATATTTTTTATCAAAAATTATACTTTTAATTTTTTCTGATATTTTTAATGGATTTTTATTTTGCCAAACATTTCTTCCGACGGCAACGCCAATGGCTCCGGCCTCCATCACATTTTTTACCACATTTAAAAATTCCTCGTCAGAAACTTTTGGACCGCCGGAAAGAACAACCTTTGTCTTGCCTGCGCACTGAACGGCCCATCTAAAATTTTCAAGCGATCCGGAATATTTTATCTTGGCAATATCCGCGCCCAATTCCAGAGCCACTCTTGCGGCATAGGCCACTATCTCTTTGGTGGTATCATTTACAATACCCCTCCCCCGAGGATAGATCCAGGCGATGGCCGGAATCTTTTTTTCATGAGCCTCTTTTACCACCTGGCCAAATTCTTTTATCATATTTGCCTCAAATTCAGAACCGGGATAAATTGTATAGCCCACTGCCGAAGCGCCCAGTTTTATGGCCTCGTCCACTCCGCATTCCTGAGGAGAAAAGGCCTCGCCCTCATACAACTTTGTCTTTCCGTTTAATTTTAAAATCAAGGGAATTTTTTTGCGAAATTTAGAATTGGTATAATATTTTTCCGCCAAACCTTTTTGCAGAATGATACCGGTAAATCCTCCGCTTACGGCAATCTCTAAAATTTTTTTCGGATCATAATTTTCTAAGTTAAAATCCTCGGGTCCATGCTCCATCCCCTGGTCATAGGCTAAATACATTGCCCTGCCTTTTTTCGTTATTTTGCTTAAATCTATCATAAGTTTTGAATTTAGGGTTTAATTAGAAATTTCTATAATCCCCTTATCAAAATTTTTAATAATCATCTCCTCCATCTTATCCTCTCCGCCAACATATTCTGAAAAAATTTTATTCCACAAGGCCTCCTGATGATGATATAAATATTTTATCATCTCCTTTTCTTTAAAAAGAGACATCACGGTATCTAAAAAATTAAAACTGACGAGAACATCAATGCCGGCTTCGTCTTTAAAGAAATCGCCAACCGGACCCATACCCCTCCAAAAGGTAAAGTCCAGCCCTGTTTTCTCAGAAAATTTAAAGACATCGTCTTCCGCCTTAAACCAATGCAGGGCCTCGGGACTAACATGAGGATAAAACAATCTCCAATCGTATTCATCGTCTTTGGCAAGATATCTTTGGACAATAAGCCAATCTTCTCCCGTCTTCTCTTCCTCCGGCCTTTTATCCAAAACATCTCCTCTTAAAGAGGAAACAAATTTTTGGGCAAAATTTTGGGGAGTTTCCTCTTCCATATATTTTTCAAAAAGCAGAGAATAAAACTTGACCTCGTGGAAATAATGCATGGCCAAAGAGAAATCTCTTAGGGTGGCGCCGGGGATCTCTATGTCAACGGGAATGACAAAAACAAATCCCAATTCTTTAAGATGGCTGAGATTATGATATTTTTTCTTTAAAAAATTTTCTGCCGCCTTAACCCATTTTTCATTAAGAACACGGGCACGGATCTCCCTTCTTTCAAAATCATCTGGAGTTAAATTCTCATATGGTTTAAAAAAGATATCATTAAGCCATTGGGTATCTTCTATAAATCTTAGGGCGGCAAAAATTTCGTAAATATCTTCTTTTTCTAAAAGTTCGTCTACGTTAGCATAACCCAAAAAACTCATAATCTTTTGGGGCGGATTGAGCCGTATTAATTCTTTTGCCCTTTCTAACTTCAAAAACATTCCGTCACCCACATTGGCAGTCTCCTTCGCCGTCTCCACGGCTCTTTTAAAATGATTATCATATTCATCTTTTCTCTCCTTTAAAAATTTGGAAAGGGCTATATCGTCTTCTCTAATTCTATCAACCAAACCGGCATATATCTCTCTGGCAGTAATTTTCTCTCCGGAAACTCCCAAAATATCTAAAGCATAATCAATTTTTTTCTGATTGCTTTCTAAAATAATATCCAAAACACCATCTTTGTTAAAAATTTTTGAGAGTTTCTCCTCAATAACTCTTAAGACATCTTTATCTGTTCTTAAAATTTTTGCTATCTTTTCAAATGATTTCATAAATCTTTTTTATTGTTCAAAGCTGCCTGTTACCCAATCATATTCGTCTTGCCAATTTCTTTTCGGAGGGCAACTAAAACCCGGGCTTGTGGGGTAAGGCCTACCGCTGGTCTCCATATCTCTGACACCCAAAACATAAAAGGCTCCCCGTGAGGCATTGCATCCCCAATCTCCAGCAGTATAGCGATGATAGGCATAATTCCCATAAATATCATTAATTGATGGGTCAAGGATATCTCTTGGCAAAAATCCACCTGCTGAAAGAGCTGAGATAAAATCTCCGTCTCCACCTGTATCCCAGCCACCATCTCCGTCGTGATCTCCGTCCGGATACCTGCCGTAGGAACTATAATATAATTCAAGAGCAGTCTGTAATTGCTTCATATCAGAAAGTCTTCTTGCGTCTCTTGCCTTTTTTCTTGCCATATTGACACTGGAAAGAATTATACTACTTAAAAGTCCGATTATGGCAAGAGCGACTAATAATTCCAAAAGGGTATATCCTTTATTCAGTCTATTGATTTTATTTTTTTTAAGAAACATTTTGTCGAATTAAAAAAGCAGGTTTTATCTGAATATCTTTGGGATAGGTATGACTGCCAAAATTCCCGGCTAAAAAATAAATAGAAATTAAGATGAGAACAATAACAAATATTAAAATCACCAAAGCCGCCTGTCTGCTATTTTTAATCAGCCCCCCAGAATTTTTAATTAAAAAAACAATCAACCTGTCCCCCCAAGATATTTTTTCTGTTGTGTCTTCTTTTAAGGGGCGCCATTCTTTAAATTCAACATTACCATTCATATCTGATTTTATTATAAAATAATCAATTTCAAACCACAAATTATATTATCCACAAAAAACTACGAAGTCCGACTTCGTAGTTTTTATTCTAAAATTGCCTTGATACGCCTGATGCCAGAGGATGATGATTCTTCTTTAATAATCTTAAAATGACCAAGGCACCCTGTATTTTCCACGTGCGGTCCGCCGCAAATTTCCCGACTAAAGGATTCTCCATTCCCCTTTGGTCCAATTGTATAAACCCGCACAATCTCTCCATACTTACTTTCAAAAACTCCGGTGGCCCCAATTCTTTTTGCCTCCTCTAATTTCATATCCTCAAATTTTACCTCAAGATCTTCTTTAATTTTTTCATTAACCATATCCTCAACTTTTTTAATTTCCTCAGGGGTCATCTTTTGAGGATGAGAGAAATCAAAGCGAAGACGCTCCGGCGTGATATTAGATCCTCTCTGCTCAACATGTTTTCCCAAAACCCGGCGCAGAGATTCTAAAAGCAAATGGCTGGCGGTATGATACTTAATAGATTTTTCCGAATGATCTATCAAACCACCCTTAAACATACCGGCTGAGGCAGTGCGAGAGATATCCTGATGTTCTTGATATTTCTTTTTAAAGCCACTGACATCAACATCCATCCCCTCTTCTTTTGCCATCTCAGAGGTGAGCTCTAAGGGAAACCCGTATGTCTGGTATAGATCAAAGACAATATCTCCGGAGATGATATTTAAATTTTTTGATTTTAGATCAATAATCTGGGATTTAAGATTTTTTATTCCCCTCTCCAATGTCTTGGAAAATTTTTCTTTTTCTTTTTTAATTTCCTCTATGATAATCTCTTTGTTTTTTTCTATATTGGGATAGACATCTTTGTATATATCAATAAACTTTTCTGCCACACCCTCAATCTCTCCATAGCGCATTGCCCTCCTTATAAGGCGACGCAAAACATAACCGCGCTCAACATTGGAGGGTAAAACTCCATCGGAAATCAAAAACACCGCCGCCTTGATATGATCGGCAATGATGCGTTTTTCTTTGCTGTCAACCAAAATACCCTTAAATAGATCTGTCTCAAAGACATTTTTTTTATTCTGGGAAACCATTGCCAATCGTTCCAGCCCCATACCCGTATCCACACCAGAGCTTTCTAGCTTCTTTAGGGCACCATCGGAATTTCTATAATATTCATTAAAAACCAGATTCCATATCTCTATGCCGTTTATATAAATTTCTGTTGTCGGACCACAGGGACCCTCACTACCAGTCGGCCCCCAGAAATTATCCTCTTTGCCTGACTTTACTATCTTTAAATTGGGATCAATCTCTTGCCAAAAATTTTCTGAATCTTTATCCGGCGGCAACTCTTCAAAGATATCGCCCTTAAAGACCGTCACATAATCAATCTTTAATTTTAAGACCCTGGTGATAAATTCGTAGGCATATCCTATCGCCTCTTTTTTAAAATATCCCTCTTTGGGCCAGCCAAAACTAAAATTGCCCAACATCTCAAAAAAGGTTAGATGAGATTCATCGCCAACCTCTTCTATATCAGAGGTGCGAAAACATTTTTGACAAGAACAAACATTGGGACCGTAGGGCGATTTTTCTCCCACATAATACCTCTTAAACTGCTGCATACCGGCGGTGGTAAAGAGCACACTCGGATCATTTTCCGGTATGAGAGAGGCACTGGGCACAATCTTATGATTTTTGGACTGAAAAAATTCCAAAAAATTTTTTCTCAATTCATCGGCTGTCATAAAAATATTATAACAAAAGATTAAATTATTTGATAATCCCGCCGCCGAGCATCTCGTCTTTGTCGTATAAAACCAAGCTTTGGCCTGAGGTGACAGCCCTCTGCGGCTTTTTAAAAATCACCTTATAATTTTTGGAATTTTCAATTTGCAATTTGCAGCTTTCTAAAATCTGCCTATATCTTATTCTGGCATTATAAGTTTTATTAGCCTTCGGCGGTTTGCCTAAAATCCAGTTTATATCCTCTATCTCCACCTCTTTTTTATAAAATTTTTTCTCATCTATCTTGTCAGCCACTATCAATAAATTTTTTTTGATATCTTTAAAGACAATATAATAAGGTATTCCGCCGCCCAAACTAAACCCGTGTCTCTGGCCAATGGTATAAAAATATACTCCGTTGTGCTCTCCTATCACCTCGCCCTTAAGGTTTAAAACCTTCCCCTTTTTAGGCTTAATATATTTTTTCAAAAAATCCTCCATATCAAGTTCTCCCAAAAAGCAAACACCCATGCTCTCTCCCTTTTCCGCCACGGGCAAATTATTTTTTCGCGCAATCTCTCTCACCTCAGATTTAATTAAATCACCTAAGGGGAAAAGACAATATCTTAATTGCTCTTGTCTAAGCGCCCACAAAAAATATGACTGGTCTTTATTTTCATCCCTTGCCTTAAATAATTTAAAAATATTTTCCTTGCTTTTTTTAATTTTTACATAATGTCCCGTGGCAATATAATCAGCTCCCATCTCTAATGCCTTTTTTAAAAAGACGCCAAACTTAATATGGCGATTACACATCACATCCGGGTTGGGAGTTCTGCCTCTTTTATATTCTTTAATCATATAATCAACAACCTCCTTTTTATATTCTCTCTCGGCATCTATGGTAAGAAAGGGAATATCCAATTTGGCGCAAACTCTCATTGCGTCTCTACGATCCTCCTTCCAGGTACAAGAAATACCCTGAGGATACCAACCTTTAATAAAACAGCCTATAACGTCATATCCCTGCCTTTTTAAAAGCAGAGCGGCAACAGAAGAGTCAACTCCGCCTGACATTCCCACAAAAACTTTTTGTTTTTTCTCTCTCTTCATTTTTTCATTATTATTATATAAGTATTTTAAAAAAGAAAAAGCTCCCGAATTCCGAGAGCCTGTTTGGCCATTTAGGAGTAAACCTACCTCCTTTCTGTTCCCAAGACGTTTGCCAATCGCCTCGGCTCGCCCAGAGCGAGCAGGAGGGCCTTTTTCGGCTACTTCCGGCCAAAGAGTATCAGCCGGATGCCGGCAAAGACGATGAGAATCGCCAGTGCCGGACCGAGAAGAGGCATAAGCGCCTCTACCAGCCGCGTGACCGCAGTCCGGAGAATCTCCGGATCAGCAATCACAACGACCAGGCCGATTGTTGCCATTGTGGCAACGAACCGCCTCGGCGTTCCGAAAAAGAACCGGAACCATATCATTTTCGCCTCCTTTCTTTTTATATTATAAAAATAATATTTTATTTGTCAACCCCAAGATATCTTTTCATTTTAGATACCTTTTCTTATTGGCATTATGTTCTTCTAATGTTTTGGCGTAATGGATATTCCCATCATTATCTGAAAGATAATACCAATACGGAGAATCCTTGGGATTTTTTGCCGCATTTATTGCCCTTAACCCCGGATTACATATGGGGGTTGGCGGCAAACCCTTATAAATATAAGTATTATAAGGAGAGTCAAAAGACAAATCCTCTTTAGTCATTTGCTCGCTGGTTTTACCATTATAATAAGACAAAGTAGAATCAACCTGAAGCGGTATATCATTAGAAAGTCTTTTCCATAAGATGCCGGAAATAATTTCCATATCCTCTTTTTTCTTGGCCTCTTTTTCCAAAATGGATGCCATTATCAAAATCTTCTCATCTGTCTTGCCAACTTTTTTATAAAAATTATTAAGCATCATTCTCAAGACATCATTTTCATTTTCCATCCCACCCAAAAAATAAGTGTCAGGGAAAAGCCGCCCCTCGTACTTTGAGGCCACAGCCAAAAAATTTTCCTGATCAAAATTTTTAAAGGGCCTTAATTTGCGAGCAATATCTTTTACAGTATAACCCTCGGGAATGGTGACTTTTACAGGAGCGCTAGAAAAGATGCTCATCTTTTTGACCTCATATAAATAATACCAAGAGACCAAAATGCTAAAAATTATAGTTGATATAACTATAATGGACCATGTTTTAATTTTTACTCTGTTGAGCATATTAAAAAATATATTTTATATAGGCAAATTTGGGGGCGGTTCGCTTCTTTTGGCCTCTATTCTTGAAAGTGTCGGCGTCTCAGCCACCCTGCCGGGGAAATGATAGATGGTTGCCAATTCCTCTGTATTTAAGACAAAAGGTTTTCTTTCATACGGGACATAAAAATAAGAACGCCAACGATAGGCATCTAACATCTTAACTTTCTTTAAACCCTCTTCCCTCTTCTTTGCCCTGTTAAAATATTTTCCAATAACAGATTTTGCGCCCGTGGTATTTTGCGGCTTAAAGCCATTGAGATTTAAGGCATTAAATTGCTTCATCACGCCCACAAGCGAGGAGACATTAACAAAATCAAAAGTATCTTTTGGAGAAAAATAAAGCGCCCTGATACCCACATCAAAACCCAATTTGGAGACATCTCTCTCTATCGCCTCTATGACTGCTCTTTCTCCAGGGGTTAATTTCATTGCGCCGACATTTACCTCTCCCGGCTTTGCCGCCTTCTCCTTCATAATTTTTTCCACAAGCTTTTTACCTTCGTCTTTCCATTTTTTTGTCGTCGCCCTTATAAGAATTTGAAACCAAACCTGTTCTCCCTCCTTTATAGAACCCATATATTCTAAAATGGCGGTCAGAGGATCGTTTTTTTGTTCTTCTTTAGTGGCAAGATCATGAAGGCCGTAATCAACATAAGTCTTTATGGGATAGGCATCTGCCTCAGTTAATGTAAATTCCGTTCCCCAGCAATTCCAGGTCTCACCCAAACCTGTCATAAAAACATTTTTTGTATAATCATTGACCTCCTCTATGACAACGTCTGGATATTGGGCGTAAATTTGCGCCTCCACAAGATTGCGAAAAAATTTTTGAGTATAGATATAAAAATGGATGTCTCCGCCGAAACTGGCTATCTCCAAACTAAACCACGGCCTCAAAAATCCAGTTTTATATTTTTCTATTAAATTATCCGCGTCTCTTGACTGATGAAGCATGTTTAAAACCATCTCCATTGCCTGAGGTCCTTTATGAATTTCTCTAGGGAGTTTTATCTCCAGAAGAGTCCAGTTTAGACCAACGATATATTTATAATGGATGTAATACATCCATAACTTATATAACAGCCAGGCTAAAATTATGGGTAACCAAAGATATTTGCTATTCCATACGGTGATTATCAAATCACCCAAAAGAAGAGTTAATTGATTAGATAATGGCATATCTGCCGTCTTTATCTCTTCTAAAATATTTACGATTATGTAAATTTATTAAGATGGTATTTTCCTTAATGTGTCTTTCTTTTAAAACAGCCTCTACAATCTCCTCCTTTGTCAGAGGACCCCTCTCTCTTATTATGTTTTCTATAATCTCCTTTGTGATTCCGGGTCTATAACCCCAATCCTTTAATGCGTAAAGTCCTCTACCCACCAGGACAAACCGCGGATCTTTTATGAGTTCATTATGAACCGTTGCCAGATGTACCTTTTTTGAAAAATATTCTTTAATCTTTTCTGCCGCCTCGGTAAAGTGCATGGGTTCTTTTTGCTTTCTCATAACCAAATAGATTAAATCTCTTACGCCGCGCGGATTAATATGAGGAGAGCTAACAAGACCCCACTCGCCCATTGGGTTATTGGCAATGAGGCGAGAGAGCCTAAGCCATAATTTTAAAATTTCCTCATTGACCCTTTCTCTGACAATATTTTCTATTTTTTTATTTAAGATATTCAATATCTCCTGCTCGGGGATGACATCTTCTTCTCTGATTTCTTTATGAAGATCTCTTAAGACATTATGCACCTTATGGGCAAACTCCTCATCAATTGTCCATCTGTGGTTAAATTCCTCGTCCTCTTTAAATTTTTTAAATTCGTCTCCCAAAACAAGTAAAAAATAAATGTATCTTTGAGATATAGGTTCCGGAGAAAAATGCTCTAAAACATCTCTTTCTGAAAGAATCTTACCCCTTTTTTCCAAATTATCTTTAAGCTCCTCAAAAGCCTCTTTTCTTCTTTCCATTATCGGGTTTTCTTTAATAGTATTTAAAGAAAAATTGATTATCTGCCTGACCCTCTCTCTGGTTATGCCGTATTTTTTTCCAATCTCCTCTAATGTCTTCCCCTCCTCTTTTCTCCCAATGCCAAAACGCTGAGAGATAATATCTTTGTTTCTCTCTTTTAACACAGACAAAAGATCGTCTACAACAATATTTGGTTTAAAGCTTAAAACTGACATATTTAGTTTTTTTATTTTTATATTACTATATTAATTAATTTATTGGAAATATAAATTATTTTCTTTATCTCTTTATCTTTTATATATTTTCTAACATTTTCTCTTTTTATTGTCAATTCTTCTACCTCTTTTTGGGAGAGATTAAGGGGAACTAAAAATTTATCTCTCGCCTTCCCGTTTATCTGGACCACCAATTCAAAATTTTCCTCTTTAATTTTCTTTGGATCGTATTTGGGCCACAAAGAAAGATGTATTGATTTTGGTCTACCTTTTTCCAGTAGAGAGAAATTCATCTTATGCCATATTTCCTCTGTCATATGAGGAGCAAAGGGAGCCAGTAATTTGATAAGAGATACGTAATAGTTAATTGGTAATTTTTCTTGTCTTTCTAATTCGTTAACCAATATCATCAAGGCGCTGATGGCAGTGTTGTATCTTAAATTCTCAATATCCTCAGTAACCTTTTTAATGGTCTTGTGGACCAAAGTCTCTAATTTTAAATCTTTAATTTTTGATTTTAAATCAACTTTAGATTTTAAATTCCAGACTCTGTTTAAAAATCTTGTAATTCCTAAAATGCCGGCGTCTCTAAAGTCTCCTCCCTGATCAAATGGCCCCATAAACATCAAATACATTCTCAAGACATCGGCGCCATAATTTTTTATATAATCATCGGGGTTGATGATATTACCTTTTGATTTTGACATCTTAGCGCCCTCTTTGATTATGAGACCGTGGGCGCGAAATTTTTTCATCGGCTCGTCAAAATGAACCACTCCCATATCCTTTAAGGCCATGGCCAAAAACCTCACGTACAAAAGATGCAATACCGCATGTTCTGCTCCGCCGATATACATATCAACCGGCAGCCATCTTTTTATCAAGGAGACAAACTTTTTATCTTTAATCTTTAATTTCCAGTTTTGAGATGCCAAAAGATAACCGATATAATACCAGGCAGAATCTAAAAAGGTGTCTGAGACATCTGTCTCCCTTACGGCCTCACCTTTGCATTTGGGGCACTTTGTCTTATAAAATTTTTCAATTGTGGCAAGGGGGGATTTATCCGTTCCAGTTGGTCTAAAATTTTTAACCTTCGGCAATAAAACGGGCAAATCTTTTTCTTCTACCGGCACCCAGCCGCATTTTTGGCAATGGATCATTGGTATGGGCGGCCCCCAATATCTCTGCCGCGAAATCAGCCAGTCTCTTAGATGATAGTTTACCTTTTTTGAGGCGCCTAATTTTTTTATTATCTCCTCTTTATCAGAAAGGGGCGCGTCGCTAAATGGCAAATTAAATTTTTTGGCAAATTCGGCGTCACGCTCGTCATGAGCCGGCACAGCCATAATGGCGCCGGTGCCATAACCGGATAAGACATAATTGGAAACCCAAATCGGAATCTCCTTTTTGGTAGCGGGGTTGATGGCCATAACACCCTTAAGCTCAATGCCGGTTTTCTCTTTCGAATCGTTTTGGATGTTTTTTAAATAATCTTCCACCTCTTTGAAATTTGATATTTTTGATTTTAATTTAGAGATAATTTCGTGCTTTGGAGATAAAACCAAAAAGGTGGCGCCCAAGATAGTATCCGGCCTTGTGGTAAAAACTGTGATTGAAGACTCTAAATTGGCCAAGGGGAATTCTATCTCCGCGCCAAAAGATTTACCTATCCACTCTCTCTGGGCAATTTTTATCTTCTCGCTCCAATCAATTTTATCCAAACCCTTTAATAATCTCTCTGCATATTTTGTTATCTTAAAAAACCATTGCTCCAATTCCTTTTTTAAAACCTCTGATCCGCATCTCTCGCACTGACCATTTATAACCTGCTCATCAGCCAAGACAGTTTTACACGAAGGGCACCAATTAACCTCGGCTTTTTTTCTATAAGCTAAACCGTTTTCAAACATCTTAATAAAGAGCCACTGGGTCCATTTATAATATTTGGGATCATAAGTCTCCAGCTTCTCCTTAAATGAGAAACTGTTTCCTATCATCTGAAGCTGTCTATAAAAATTTTTCTCCGAAATCTTAGCCTGGACAGCCGGGTGTCTCCCTATTTTGATGGCATAATTTTCCGAATGAATTCCAAAACCATCAAGGCCGATCGGCTCAAAGACATCGTGTCCCTGCATTCTCTTAAAACGTCCGTAGACGTCAGAGCCTGTAAAGGCGTAAACATTTCCCACGTGCATACCCTCGGCCGAGGGATAAGGAAACATCATGAGGTTATAAAACTTACCCCTTCCTCTTGGCTTTTTAAAATTTGGTTCATAAATTTTTTCCCTAAGCCAAAATTTCTGCCATTTCTTCTCAATCTTTTGGTGATTATAACCATCCATAACAAATTAAATACTTAAGACTAAAAAATTATTTTTCTAGCGATACTTCGTTTTTATCTTCTCTAAACTTCTTTAATCCCATAACAATTAAAAGAACCAAGGCGACCCCAAGAATGAAAAATCTAAAATAATCATTCATAGAAGACCAATATCTCATCGTACCGCCTAAAAGAGAAAACAAACCTCCAAAAGAAAGGCCTAAAGATACAGCTCCGGAGGACTCAAACAAGAAACCTATGATGATGGATATTGTACCTAAAATTGTTAAGATTATAAAAACATTACGGTTATAGATATCTTCTGCCTTTTGATAATCCTTTCGACAGCTAAAATCTGGCTCACAATATCCTGTAACTTGAGACTGAGAAGAATCCTTTGAAGAAACGGGGTTGGAATACTCCTCCCATAAACCGCCAACGCTTTCGCAATCTTCTTTAGAATAATATGATTTATGAACAATTTCCGGTTTACAGAAATCTTCATATTTTGGAGAAGGATAAAATGTCATTATCCCGTAAGTAAAAAATAAATTAAGGATAATAATTATACTTAAAACTAATATGATTTTTTTAAAATTTGTTATATATCTCATATAATAAAAATAAATAATCACTAAAATTTACTAATAATGTTTTGATTATATCTCAAATTCAATTGCATATCCAATCTTTATGAAATTATATCTTAAATTCAATCACATCTCCATCTTTAACAATATAATCTTTGCCGACCATACGTTTTGCCCCGCCGTCTAAAAGGTCCTGCCAATTTATAACCTCGGCCCGAATAAATTTTTCGCAAAAGTCAGTATGAATGGCCGCCCCTGCCTCCGGCGCAGTGGAGCCGTTTTTTATTGTCCAGGCTCTGGTCTCATCCTCCCCCGTGGTAAAAAAGGTGATAAGCCCCAATATCTGGTATGCCTTAATTATCAAATTATCAAGAGAACTCTTTAAAGACAATTCTTCTTTTTCCTCATCCTTTATCTCCATTAACTCCTCCTCCATCTTGATATCCAAGATAACATGTTCCCTTTTCCTTAAATCATCCGGTATCTCAAGGCCGCCGGAGACGTTATAAACATAAATTATCGGTTTAACCGTTAAAAGATTTAATTCTTTTATCATCTTTTTTTCCTCAGTATCAAAAGGATATTGAGAGGCCAAAATTCCTCTTTCTAACATCTCCTTAATCTTTTTAAAAAGTTCTTCCTTTTTAATAGCCTCTTTGTTTAAACTCTTTACCTCCTTTTCTAATTTTTCCGTGCGGCGGTTGATGGTCTCTATGTCTGATAAAATTAATTCTGTTTCCAAAATCTCAATATCTCTTTTGGGATCAACGCTATTATAAAAATGGACAACCTCTTTTAAGCCGCTTGAAGGAAAAACCCTCACCACCTCTAAAATGGCATCCACCTCCCGGATATGAGATAAAAATTGATTGCCCAAACCCTCGCCCAAAGAGGCGCCCCTTACCAAGCCGGCGATGTCTACAAATTCTACAACTGCGGGAATGATCTTTTGAGAATGAGAAAATTCTGCCAGTTTTTCTAATCTAAAATCCGGGACATTGACAACGCCGACATTGGGGTCAATGGTGCAAAAGGGATAATTGGCAATATCAACCGGTTTTTTTGTCAGCGCCTTAAATAAGGTAGACTTGCCAACATTTGGCAAACCAACAATTCCGATGGAAAGAGTCATATAGCTAAATTAACAATTTTTTAAAAATTTAGCAAAGATAAAATGCATATGTAGTCTAAAATTGGGTGGCATCATACATACTATTGACTTTTTCTGACAATTTGATATAAGTATGACGTAATTATGTTGTTCTTTTAAAATGCTGAGTTTCCGTTTATCAACGGAGATTCAGTAAGGGGAAACAATTAAAACCAAGGCCAGTGGTTATGGTTGCTAACCCGTGCCGCTGAGCCTAATGGCAAAGAAGGGAGGAAAAGAAAGATGAGAAGAGACGAGTTGCTCGCTATGCTCGAGAGATCTGTCCAGGAGTTTAACTCTTGGAGGAAGAAGAACCCCGATGAGGAAATCAACCTCTACGGTGCGGATCTTTTCGAGGCAAACCTCAAAGGTGCGAATCTCAGCCGGGCATTTCTCTACCAGGCACGCCTCGCAACGGCAAACCTCCAGGGGGCGAACCTCAAGGGGGCATACCTCAGAGAGGCAGACCTCCGTATGGCAGACCTCAGAGGAGCAGACCTCAGCGGAGCAGACCTCAGCGGAGCGAATCTCTGCGGAGCGAAAATGGACCCTGCTACCTGGAATAAGATGGTAAGGAATCTGCGATCCACGGTGGAAATCGTGGACAAATAGTCCCACCTCGCTCTGACTCGGTAAAAGCAAAAAGATAAACCTTTTTTAAGAGGAAGGCAGAAGTTCTATCCCTAACCCTTCATCACCCTTTTTGGGACGATTACAAAACTAATCGTTTCAAAAAGGGTTTTTTATTTTTCAAAAAAATTAGAAGCGTTCTGATCAATTTATTAAAACACCCGTGGAATCTAAAATTGGGTGGCGTTATCCAATTATTTGACGCCAAGAATCATAAATTGCTAAAATTAACAATAGAAGATTCTTTTAAAAAAAAGAGAATTCAAAAAGGTCAAAAACCATCAATTGTTTTAGGCCGGACAATTGATGAAAGATTAACAACTAATTTTAACCTTTTCGTCATCAAATTGGTTAGGATAGTATAAATTAGTTTATGAAAAAAAATTCACTTAGTATTATAGTAGTATTAATTTTGACGGTTTTTATTTTATTTCGAGCAAACATATCTATAAGTTTGGCTTCTGGTCAAGTATGGAGCGGTCCAACAACT
>Ga0207433_10003281_pt1 | contig 31365 bp, 55 predicted proteins | sample YelNatPaOPGAMG01_FD_187559 | JGI IMG/M metagenome (GOLD analysis project Ga0207433, IMG submission 187559) | Hot spring thermophilic microbial communities from Obsidian Pool, Yellowstone National Park, USA - OP-RAMG-01 (SPAdes) (version 3) | ecosystem: Environmental > Aquatic > Thermal springs... | reverse complement strand
ACGGGGAATTTCGTTCCTTCCGGAGGTCCCTGATGCCCCAAGTCCAGATCAAGAACGGGCCTCTGATTAATTTTCCGGATTCCATGACTCAAGATCAGATCAGAGAGGTTTTGAGGAAGAAATTCCCTCCCACGCAACCTGTCCAGACTCCCTCCCTGAAGGATAGGATCCTGGAGGCGATTAAAGCCCATCCGGAGATGACCGAGTTCGTTTCACAGATGGCGACGACTCTTCCCTTGGCGGCGACTACAGAAGGGGCGTCCCTCTTGCCGGAGATTGCGAGAGGAATTCTGGGGTTGGCGACGGGAACGGAACTGGGAAGAACCATCAACCGGGTCGTTTCTGGACAGCCCATGCCGCCCGGTAAAGTTCCCGGAGAAATCGCCTCCTCTCTTTTAACAGGAGCCGAAGGAGAAGTGGGTGGACGATCCATTGGGGAATTGGCCCGAATGATCAAGGGGTCCGTTCTGACACCCGAGCAGGAAGCTCTTATCCGGAATGTGACGGAAACACAGGGCTTGCCGATTACAACGGGGCAGATTCCCGGAAGATCCGTCCAGAATATGCTCCAGAAAACCGGAGCGATCACGTTCATGGGGGGACGACAGGCGATCCAGCATTCGGAAAAGGGAACGGAAGCCTTCCTGAAAAGGATCGAGCAATTAAGGGAGACCGAAACGGCGGGGAATCCGAAAGAAGCGGCGATCCATCTGCAAGACATGCTGGAACATGCCAAAGAAGTCCAATCCAATCAATTGGATGAAATCCGGAGGACTCTCGGTCTGGATGAGGTGAAAGGCATTCCGTATGATCTGATGGAAACGGTGCGGACTCTCAATCCAAATTCGATCACGACAGAATACTCCCCCGGTCTTACGAAGATCCTTGGAACGATCCATCGGGAAATTCCCAAGGGAGGAACAAAACCTGTTTCTTACACGACCTTGCAATCCCTGAGAACCGCTATTGCCGATCAGCTCCGGGAAGCAACGGGATCAGAAAAGAGCTACCTGGGGAAACTCTATGCGGCCACCTCACAAAGCATGAAGAGAATGGCCTACGATTCCGGCAAGGGTCCCCAATCGGATGCTTACAATCAGGCTTACCATCTCCATTCCCAGATATGGAACAATTCTCCGATGATCCAGAGGGTCATGCCCGTGACCAATAGATCCATTTCCAAGCTAAAGGAAGAGATTCATACAATTCCGGCAACCGTTCTGAAGAATACGGAGGGGGCGGACGTTCTCGCCCATGCGTTGGCTTTCGATCCCAAATCTTATGTCAAGGATATCTTGCCGAAGATGGGAGTTTCGGTCCATCCAGCATTGAGTCTCGGGGATGGGGAAATCATGGGAATAGAGCGGACTCCACTGGAGGCGGAAGGAAACCTGAGAAAGATGCTCCTGAACGCATCCGAAAACTCAAAATCCCATCGGGCAAATCTTCTCCGGGTTCTCCCGGATCTGAACAAGGTCAAAATGTCGGCTGCCTTGTATCATCCGAGCGGGAGCGATGAGCCGAGGGATCTATTAAATTATCTGACAAGCAAATCCTTGCCGGCTGAATCACTGACGCCAAAGGTCAAACAATTGAGACAAGCCCTGGAATATCTGAAAAGGATCAATGCAACGCTATACGGAGAAAATGCTCCTGGAACGGCAGGATTCTTGCACCGCTTGTCCACGATAGAACCCATCTTTGAAGCTGTTAGTTCCGCAACCATTCCCCATGCCCTTCCCGCCGTGATTACCGGTGAGACACTCAGCGGAATCGGCTTGAAGAGGGCGGTTGATCAGCAAAGGGTGAAGGATCTGATCAATCTGTTGACCGAAGCGGGCTCCAAGAAATATGTGGAGGATGTATCCCTCCCGGCAAAGATTGGCTTGACCGGGACGCTTGACGCCATCAATGGAGGGAAGTGAAATGGCTATCCGCATCAATCCAGCGCACAAAGGACTTCTGAGAGAAGAGACGCACACACCGGAAGGGGAGAGAATCCCTGAAAGGAAGATCCGCAAGGCTTTAAGAAGTAAGTCCCGGGCAGTACGGAGGCGAGCACAGTTTGCGGAGAACGCCCGTAAATGGCATCATCGTAAAGGAAGACGCTCTCAAAAGAGAGGCCGTTAATTCGAGAAGGGGGGTGATCTGCATGAAGCGTCAGACTGTCAAAGACCGGTTGCACGAATCCCGGGGAGAAAAGCGGGCGGTTCGCAAGCACAAACGTGCTGCAAAACGCTCTCACCGGAAGCACTCCCGCAAGTAAACCTGTAGACCGGGGACGGAATATAATCCCTTCCCGGTCTGCTTTTTGATGAGGGATCCCCATGAGTTACGGAACTGGACTACTCCCCACATATGCCGGCGCAAGGGGAATGAATGCCCTGCTTGTGAATCAGGACCAGTCTTCCTTTTACTACAATTCCGTTGTCGTATCCGCCGCTGCCTCTTCCTCCAACCAATCCTACAATCTTGCAACATTCGTTTCCCCTGCCGGCCTTTTTCTGGCTTCCATCGAATTCATTCTTCCTTCCGGAGTCTCTTTCGGAGCAGGCGGATTCACGGCGGACGGGAATATTTTTTCGGATGGCAACGGGAACGCTTTGGGATCGAAAACCCTCATCTTCCTTCCCGGACAATACAATGATTTCATTCCTGTGCTGGCTTCGCTATCCGTCTTCCTGACCAATACCAATACGACCGCAACCAATGTCACATTCACTCTTAAAGGATGGTCGGGAAACGTTGAATCAGGCCCTCTCCTGAGAGCGTAAGTCCATGGCCGTCATCCCGATTCCCCAACATATAATCAATAATGGCACGATTGATACTTCCGATATCCTGAATCTCTATTATCTCCTGACTGGCGTCAATACCTATAGCGTGGTCATAGGAAATCTTTCCGTAACGGGAGCCATGAACCTATCGGGAAGCCTCACCGTTCCCTCCGGTCAGACGGCAACGGTGGCGGGAACGCTGGACGTGACGGGTTCGGAGACGGTAGCGTCTTCCACTATCACGACGCTGGACGTGACGGGATCGGAAACGGTGGCGTCTTCTACCATCACGACGCTGGACGTGACGGGATCGGCCACGGTTCCGGCGGCCACCGCATCGAATCAGGCGGTACAGCAAGCGCAGGTGGCGAATAGTGCTGCTGCGTTATATTCAGGGGCTTCAGGGGCATATCCCGTAGCGACTATCTCTCTCACTTCACCAAATTTAACGGCCCCTTCCAATGGTTTTTTCTTTGTTCTTGGGACGGCGAGTATTGTAGCATCAGGTACTTTTGTGGATTCAACGTCGCAGAGTCTGACTTCAAGTTTAGCCGGATTCGTCTCAGGTCAAAATCACGCAGGGAATGGATTTCAGAATCTTTCTGGATATCTAGTGGTGACGGCAGGGCAAATTGCGAACTTCACTGAAACGATCAACTACAGCCCCGGTGGGTCTATCGCTATTCAGATGACTATTCTATTCTTCCCAACCCCCTAGGAGTTTAAATTGACACCTTCTTATGCACTTGTCATCGATAATAAGGGTAATGGAATCGGGATGCACAGATGGGAAGATTCCGGCACGATGGTCCTTGGCCCGAACGAGATCGAATGCACGGAAGCCCAAGCCCAGAATCCGATGGCCTACCAGGTGGTGAACGGGGTTCTTGTTGAATCCCTTACCTTCGCCAAATCCGCCCAGATCGCCCTGCTTCAATCTGCATACCAGACGGCCATGAATGCCCCTGTGAGTTTCAAAAATTCCGCCGGTGTCACTTCCACCTATCCGTCTGGAAACACCATCCTGACTAACGGAATGAAAGCACGGGATATGCTGACAGAGGTTATTGCGGCGGGATCATCCGCTTGGACGCTCGGAAAATGGCTGGATACCAACAATGTTGCCCAGACCTTCACCTTCGCCGATCTGCAAGGACTGGCGACGGCGATGGAGGCGGCCATCACACTGGATTGGACGGATCTGGTCACGAAGATTGCGGAAGTGAATGCGGCAACGACAGTAGCCGATGTGCAGGCGATCACCTTCTGAGGGGAGGATTCGTGATTACCATCCGTTGTATTGCTGAATCCAACATCGAGAGTGACCTGATCCAGTACTGGACATGGGACAAGTTTTCCCACTGCGAATTCGTTCTGCCCGAAGGCTATCTTGGCTCGCGTCTCTCGGGGGGAATTCAGATTCGGCCATTCGATTATATAAAGGTCAGCCGGGAAGCGATTCTGACGCTGCTCCTCCCAAAGGACCGGGAAGAGGCCGTGATGGCATGGGCACGTGCACAGATTGGAGAAAGCTACGGCTGGAAGGATGTGTTTGATGAAGCCTTCCATAATGAGATATTGACGCCCTCCGGCATGGACTGCTCCCATTTTGTGACGCTGGCCTTGTCGAAGGGGAATTTCTCGGTAACTCGAAAACGATTCTTTCAAAACACTCCGGCGGATGTTTATAATTGCACCGGGCTGATATTGCAATCGGAGAAATAGGTGTGTCCACCTCCTCAATCCTCTTTGGTGAAAAGAAAAATGTCCATGCATGACCCTGAATCTCTGCCCGATTATACCTTATGGGGAAACGCCGCCGGATGGCTCCTCGCCATTTTTCTCGGAAAGAAGGCGTTGGCGGATCGGGATGAACGGATCAACAAGATCGAGGAATGGAAAGAGGATCACGAGAAGAATCATCCCAACACCGTAGAGATTCTTCGGATGCATAAAGAATTACGGGAGGATAGCAAAAGGATACTCGGACTCATCGAGAGAAACCATCATGACCATGAGGAGGACTTTCGCCATCTTCAAGAGCGTCTTGACAAGGTAATCAGATTCCATCCGAGAGGAAATAAATAGATGACCTACGGGGAAGGATTGGCCGTCGCCACACTCTGGCAAGAAGCCCGTGGATCAAGCCTTGAAGGGAAGATGTGCGTGGCCCATGTCATCCGGAATCGAATGGCAAAGCGGTACACATCAGATGGTACAATAGCGGGTACGGTATTGCATCCTTGGCAGTTTTCCGGATGGACGGACAATGCCGTCTGCCTGGAATCCCTTCGTTATGTAGCAACGGATGCATTGGGACTCTTACCCATCTGGCAGGAATCTGCCACCAGTCCTGATCCGACAGACGGAGCCGTCTTGTACTATTCACCGGGGGCCATGACTCCTCCGGGATCTGTGCCATTCTGGGTGGCATCATCCAAGCTGACACTGACACTGCCCGACTTTCTGTTTTATGCGGCCAACTGAAGAGGCCGTCAATTATTCATCATCAAAAAGGAGCCGCCCATGTCCGTCATCAACGATCTTAAGACACTCTCCTCGAACGAAGTCTCTTCTGCTCAGGCAAGAGCGTCTTCCCACGAGTCCATCATATCCTCTTTGGAATCCGAGGTGGATAAAATCCTGGCTTCGATCAATGCCGTGTCTGGGCGAACCTTCGTTGAATCAGAAAGTCTATTCTCCAAGGTCAAGGCCGAACTGGTGGCCGGGGGGAAATTCGCCGAATCCGAGGTCGAGGCAATCTGGGCAAAGATCCGGGGCATCCTTTGACGAAGAAATGTGAAGTTTGCGGGACCCCGATACCCATTAATAAAACCGCCTGTAGCAAGAAATGCGTGAGGAAGATGCTTCTTTCCCCTCTCTTCGCCCAGAAAACCGAGGAATCGAAGAGGGCTCGACGGGTTCAGATATTGACGGACCGGGCGTACGGTCCGGGACATTACAAATGAATACCCTAAAAAAACTCCTGACTGAAAGCGACAACGAAACTTGGTGCCCTATCCGTGTGGGAGGATCCTTCGTTCTGGTGGTGCTAATCTGGTATGCGGCCTCCGGGATCATTCACAAGACAGGGGATAATTTTATGGATGTCTGCAAGGGGTTTGCGTGGTATATTGGCGCATGGGCGGCGGCAATTGGTGGCAAATCGAAACTCGGGGGGGATGCAAATGCCGGTTCTGGCTCTCCAACTCCTTAAGAAATTCGGTCCTTATCTTGGGATTGCTGTTCTCTGTGCGTTGCTCTATATCGAACATCTGAAACTGCAAACAGCCGATGCGGAGATTGCGACACTGACCTCGGCCAATCATCAATACGAACTCGATACAAAAGCCCAAGATGCGAGCATCACAAAAGCCCATGCGGACCTTGAAATTCTTCAAAAACAGGCGGAGGATCTTCAGGCCAAGATCAATTCCGAATCCCGCCATGTTTCCGTTCAGACCAAACATATTCTGGCACATCCTCCCAATGGGAATTGCGATCACCTGATGGGATGGATGGCGCAGAAATTGGGGGGTCTCAAATGAGACGATGGGTTGTGATCGGGTTGATCGGGATGGTGGGATGTTCTCCGGTGTACATCCCTCAGAAAGTGATGGTCGAAGTTCCGGTTTATTGCAAGGCCCCGGTCGTTCCGCCCTTTATCAATCACATTTCTTCGACGATCCCGAAGACGGAGAAGGAGCAGGAGGTATTGGCCTCCCAGATTGTTGCAACACTATGGGAAGCGACGGAACAAAACAAGGAACTCCGACAGGCTCTCACCGCCTGCCAGAATCCCAAAGAGAGAAAGTGAAAAGGGGAGGCCGAAGCCTCCCTGTGAAATACGCTGTGATTTACTGGGTTTCTTAAACGAATTGACTCGCTCCGAATTTCTGGGTTTCTCTGGCGGTGTGACTCGCTCGAACCGTTTGGGTTTCTTCCCCTCCATGACTCACTCGGGACACTTGGGTTTCTCCGGACTTCTGACCCGCTTGCACGCGCTGGGTTTCTAGGCACTTGTGGCTCGCTCTGCCGCATTGGGTTTCTGGCGATTGATGGCTCGCTTGTTGTACTTGGGTTTCTTAGTTTCCATGACTCGCTAGGGACATCTGGGTTTCTGATTTGCCTGTGACTCGCTCCGTATACCTTGGGTTTCTCTGGGCTTTTGACCCCTCCCTCATCCCTCCGTTCCCGTTCCGTGATTGTAACCCAGTTTCCCCTCGGAATAGGGAACGCTCTGGGGGAATCCTTCCAGTTTCCGCCATTCCCGGTGAAGATCCACAAGGAATTGTTTGATCATATACCGGATGGAACGGTTGTGGATATGAAGCTTCGACAGCCCAGCGCAATCCGGACGGTGCGTGAGCCGATTCTTGTAGTCGTTATAGATCTTGGCGTAGACTCCCTTCCCACCGACCCGCAGGAACGATGATCCCGCCACACCAATCAGCTTCGTTTTCAGGAATGGGTTGAACGTGATGGAATCCCGCTCGGCTTCTTCACCATCCTTGTTGACATAGGACTTCCTGACGAGGCTTTCTTTCTTGCGAGACCGTCCGACATTCTTTCCGTCCTCAGTGTTTACGGTGTCCAGCCCGGCATACTTCCAGAGGGAAGACGGATATTTTGCCTTTGAGATATCGATCTCGGAAATGATGATACCCGCCAGCGCCGGACCGATTCCCTTGACCCCCTTGAGGTACTTCGTCCATACCGTGAACTCCATGAGGGACTTTTCGAGGAGAGCGAACTGTTGCTCTTCCATCTCCTCCATCTGAACATATTGATCGAAGAGGGCCAAGAACGAATACTCTGATATCAGTCCGACTGCAACGAATTTCTTTGGTGTCGGGATGATCTGCAAGCCGTCCATGATCTTCCGGTAGTCCTTCCGGAGCCTGTCCAGGTATTTCTTGTCCTCCTTGTCCAATGCTTCGGATTCCGGAACGGATGGTTCGTTCCCCATGTCGCGGGCCTTTATGTTGGCAACGATCCGGTTTCCCATCTGGATTCGGAGTTTTTGCAGATCGTATACGCCACGAACCTGTGTTCTGAGAGTTTCTTTCCGGAAGTCCATAAATCCCCCTTCTAAGGTTCAATCCTGACTCGATATGTCGATGGCATAACCACTTCATCACGATATGTCGATTTTTCCGGTTCAAATGGATACGTCCTTCGATAATCTCCGTAGTCTTTACCAGTACTTCTGAACTTCCTCCTCCGTTGGCCTATGGTCAAAATCAGAAGTGTAAAATGGATCATCTCCTTCCGGATCTCCATCAGGGCGACGAATCCGATAAGCCGGACTACAATCCTGAATAATCCCACCGCATGGGGCAAGTTCGTCCAACCCACAACCGCACTCGGTGTCAGGCTCGCAAAGTCCATCGAACCCGTTGTCTCTTAGATAAGATTCAACGATGTCTCGGACAGTCTTCGGCTTAGTTTTCATCCTTCCCCGCCTCCTCTCTGGCTTTGCACGTCGAGCACTTGCCGAACATGAAGATAAACTGCCGCTCCTCCTGCGATCTCTCCCTCCCACACGACTGGCAGATCGGAAAGTGATAGGGGAGCCTTAAGATCCCTGTCTCGCGGAAATAATCCTTGTCGATAGCGTCGATAATACGCATTGTCACTCTCCTTCCGTTCCAATTCCTTTTGCCCAGTCACATAGAATTAAATCTTCAGATTCGTCTTCTACCGTTCCCATGACAATTCCATTAAGCTCCTTATTGAGCAACCGAAGGATCTCTATTTCATCACATCCTCTTAGAATGGCCTTGCGAATATATTGTTGTCTCCTGGTGTCAAGCATCGTTGGATTCTCCTATTTTTTCTTTAAAACCATTGGCCCATTCCATCGCCTCTTCGTATTTTTCCAATGGGATATCTCTGAGAGAGAGGACATTGAAGAAACTCAATCCCTCTTTCATCAGATCCTTTTTCTCCGACTGGGAGTACCCGGATGTAGCGTCCTTGAGGGCTCCGATGATCTGTTCATATTGTTCTTGGGATATGATCCCGCTCTTATCCTGTTCATGCGCCGGGGGAACAATTATCGATTCATTGTTAGGAGACAAAAGATTCTTGACTCGTTCGACCTTTGATTTTGGCTCAACTCGGATCGGTTCTGCTTCTACGACCGGTTTATCATCAAAATTAACGGCTTCTTCCGGTGTATATGTTCCGACGGCGACCCCCGGAAACACGGTCCTGATGCCCTCCGAAACGACCCTTGCCCTGAGCATCTGCCGGGGATATTGTTTCCATACATCTTTTCCAGTCAGGCTGGCCTTCTTTGCCATGTCAATCGTCCAGCTTATGCGGGCCGAACCTCCCTTGGGATGGGAGAACACGGCTGTCACCTCATTGTCGTTGATTGTTTCCCATGAAACGGAGCCACCCGCTGTCTGAAACCTGGCAAGCATGGCATCGGATTTTAAGGTAGGACGATTCTGAATGATGTGGTAATCCCTTGCCGCAATGGCGGGATGCAAACCTTCGGCTTGGGCGATCAGCATGAGGGCGATGGCCTGCTCCTTTGTCTTGATACCGAAGAGCCCAGACTTAGTGACGGCATCCGCCATCCGTTCGATGTCGGAGTAGGAAATGATTGCGATTTCGTTAGACATTTTATTCCCCCTTCTTGATGCGGAAGACTCGGGTCTCCGCTTCTTTTTTGTACTGGTTATAAAGCTCCGATTGCTCTACCTGAAACCTCTTGCTGTCGAACCGGGATGATTTCTGAGTTTTCCACGAGCAAAGCTCCCGTCCGTCTTGGCTTTCCAGAACTGATGCATCCTCCATAAAGCTCTTGATTTCAGCCTCAAGTTTTTCAATCTGCTCGCTAAAAGACTTCTCTTCCTTCTTCAGCCGGATTAGTTTTATTACGATTCCTTCGATGTCCGAATCCGCAATCACGGCTTTCCCGGAATCTCTCGGATACGCAAGGGACAGGTCAGCGAGTGTTTTTGGTTCCGGCATTGTCTTTGTCTGGACAAGATCCCAGAATTTCACCTCCCTTTCAATGATACTGTTGATGAGATCTGCGTCCTTCTGGACCTTGTAGATCCGGAAATCCGACCTGCCAATCAGAACCGGTATCCAGGCAATCTCCAGCCCCGTAACGGCCATTTGGACCTGCGTCTGGATGATGTACTCCACCGGCACCTCGTCGGTGCCTTCTTCGCCCCATCCTTCATATGAGCCGGTCGTCTTGGCCTCCACCACAGCGTTTTGTGTTGCCCCGTCAAGCGTGGCCCGGATGAACGTATGGTCCGGATGCAGGACTTGTTTCTGTCGATCCAGAACCTTCTCTCCCGTTTGTTCCTCGAAGAGGCCAATCACCACAGGTTCGAGAGCCGTTCCCACCTTCATGGCCAGCGTTTCCTCCTGACCTTCCGATTGTCCAACCTTCTCCATCCAGACATCAAGGGGAGTTCGGTATCGGGAAAGGCCAACAATCGCGGCGGATTCTGATGCGCCAAGATATTGTTTACGATTGTCCATCAGATGCCTCTCTTTCTTTTTTTTCCGGATAGCACTCATTCTCGATCAGCTGGAGCATAATCGGGACATACATAAGCGGTATAGTGATCGGTGATTTATATTCCTGTCTGATCGAAAGGATTCCCTCATTGAGTGTGATTTCGATTTTATCGATTTCCAAAAGTGTAGCCATCAGATTCCCCCTTTCATTTCCTCTTTCCGAAGTCTCGATAATTCAGAGAGTACGGTATCGTGAGCTTCTTTGACAATCTGTCGAACCGTGGGATCGACTTGGAGCGGGTGAGCATCGACTACCTGTAACACATGAAAAAGATGGTCTTCTATCTCCTTAATAATCTCCAGATCGGACATGTCACTCCCTCCCAGCGTCTCTTGGATAAAGTTTAACTACAGAAATATTCGTATCTTTTATCGTTTCTAACTTCTTGACTATTTTTCCATCCTTGCCTAGTTTTTTTACCAACTGCCTGAAATTCGCTGAATCCATAGTCTCAAATCCAATTTTCTTGTAATGGACCAGCGGCTTTCCCGGATCTTTCCGAACATGCTCCAAAAGTCTTTCCCCATGTGTCACAATTCACCTCCTTGGATCTCTATTAGTATTCTCCTGTGGCCGTGACCATGACCATGACGATACACAGGACTGTGACCATGACGATACCCAGGACTGTGACCATGACCATAACCGGGACCGTGAAAATGACCGTGTCCCTGACCGGGAAAATGACCGTTCAAACCCCATTCTCAACATTGCTGCCGTCATTTAAGTCCTCCCGGGAGCCATGACTGGGACCGTGGTCGTTCCCATGACCGTGACCACCACAATGACCCTGACCGGGACCCTGACCGGGACCGGGACTGTGACCATGACCGTGACCCTGTATATGACTGCGTATATGACCTTAAAAATGACCGGGATCGTGATCGTGGTCGTGACCGGGATTTATCAAATCCTCTTCTCAACATTCCCGCCGTCATTTAAGTCCTCACGGGAGCCGTGACCGTGAAAATGATCCCATCCGATTACCTTCCTGTAAAAATGTCCCTGACCATGAGTATGGACCTGGATTTGAACGTGAAAATGACCATGACCCTGACCTTGGCCGTGAAAAAGATCGTGACAATAACCTTGGTCGTGGCCATATACATGAAAATGATTCTGCTCGTTCAAACCCCATCCTAAACGTTGCTGCCGTCATTTAACTCCCCATCACGCCACGCCCCATATAAGACGTGGCGGTCTCATTTTTTGATTACTTCTTAGTTCGCTGAGTTGCAGAGATCTCAACCGCATCGATCACGGCTCCCCGTCCGACAATCACTCGACCGTCCGGAAAGGGTTCGATCTCCGTAAAATCAAGGCTCTTGAGAGTCTCGGAGAAGCGTCCAGTGTCGGCAATCCACGCGGCATCCTCCAGAACAAGCTCATGCTCTGTCACGGCTACCAGCCTCCCCGTGTCGATCATCGTGACAGTCCGGATGAGGTAGATCGCCCCGATTTTCCAAGGAGAAGTAGAAGGCGAAGAGTTTCCAAGAAGTTCCTTCAAATCATTTAATGTAAGTTCCATTTTTGTTACCCTCCTGATTGTCGTAGTTTTTCCGTGCCGATGCCATGGTGTTCATGCGTCTCCTTTTCTCCCACTCGTCGCTACCACACGAGTTATTTAGCCGTAGCCTGAGCCGTAGCCGTCGCCGTCGCCGGAGCCGGAGCCGTAGCCTGAGCCGTAGCCGTCGCCGGAGCCGGAGCCGTAGCCTGAGCCTGAGCCGTAGCCGCCTCCATCGCCGTCGCCGGAGCCGGAGCCGTCGCCGGAGCCGTAGCCGTCGCCGGAGCCGTAGCCGTAGACTACGCTTCCCATACCGGCACCCCTTCGATGCTTTTCCGGGCCTTTTCGGAGACCGGAAGCAGCTCTATCGCCTGTAGCAGAGTTACTTCCGGTACGGCCACCGGGAACTTGCATGACTTTGGCTTTTTCGTTCCAGACACCGACAGCTCGGACAGAGAGGCCGCACCGTCCCAATACCAAAGTCTCCGTGCGTCGGTTAATACCACTTCCTGCCCGTCCCGTGATTTGAGAGTCCCTGCAAAAACTCCCGCCGAATAAGTCCGGCAGATGATGTACGATCCGATCATCCGTTCCTCCTTGTTTGAGTAGGTAACAAAATCCATTACAAGCCATTCCCTTATCAGCTCCGTCTCCCCGCCGGGTCCCTCCATCCCGACTTTATGGACACCTCCCGAGAGGGGGGTGATTGGCTGAACGGGATCAATATACAACATTATGTGTCATTGGTCAAGTAGTGATGCAACCCATAGGAAGAGATTGAATTCCTGCACAAGTTGTTGTATTGTTTTTTGCCGGAGGGTGGCATTATGAAAAAAAAGACAATCGACCAGGTCATCGCATTCTTTGGAACCCAATCTGAGCTTGGAAAAAAGCTTGGAGTGACCCAGCAGTCAATCCGGCATTGGATCACGCGCGGGCATATTCCGATTCGCCGGGCTCTCCAGATCGAGGAGATCAGCGGGGGAAAGATCAGGCTTAAGGATATTTTGCACCTGACCAACAGGATTTGGAGAAAAGAATAATGGAAAAACGGATATGTCTTGTGTCCTGTTCAGGAGGAAAGGATTCCACCGCTACCCTTCTTCTTGCCCTTGAAAAAATGGAGAATGTTGAGGCAGTTTTTGCGGATACAGGAAATGAGCATCGATTAACCTATGAATATCTCGATTATTTGGAACAAAAACTCAAGATTCGTATTCGGAGAATAAAGGCCGATTTTTCAAAGAAGATCGAGCGTCATCATCAATACATAAGATTTTGCACAGAAGAGTTGAAGATTAAACCATTAACAGAATATGCCTTGTCTCTCGTGGAAAAAGGATGGTTTGTGGAATCATGGCAAGGTGTCAGGGCTGAGGAATCTCCCAGTCGGGCGAATCTTCCTGAAAGGGAGATGCTAGCGGATGGGATTGAAGCTGTCCGTCCCATCCATAAATGGTCAGTCAAGCAAGTTTTCGATTACCACAGGGAAAAAGGGATCGAGCCGAATCCTCTCTATAAAATGGGAATGAAACGTGTCGGATGTATGCCTTGCATTCACTCCAGAAAACAGGAACTTGCTGAGATTGCATTACGATTCCCGGAAGTGATTGATCGGATCGAATCATGGGAGAAACATGTCGGTCAGGTTTCAAAACGGGATTTTTCTACATTTTTTCCGGCTGAGGGACACACGAATAAAGAAGCCTATGAATCAGGAAACATTAGAAAAGTTGTTCAATGGGCAAAAGGGGCTGAGCCTGTATTTTTCAAGGATTTTTGGAAAAGCGAAGAGGACTTGAGTAAAAATTCCTGCTCTTCTGAATACGGGCTTTGTGAGTGACGGCTCCCCGGCGTGAACGCCGGAGCGTTTATCGACTTACGAAGAGATTGCCGCCCCAATCTCGAATCTATTTTTCTGTTTCACGCTGGATCGTTGAAGATTTTACGAAGAAAACTTCTTTCTTCAACCCGCTATCCTCAATTGTCAACGAGCGGTACGCTCCTGAGTCTTTTCACCTGCTGGAGCAAGAAAGACTGTAACACATGGAGGAAAGGATGCCAAACAGGAACACGCCTTGCATCTCCGGGGTGAATCCCGGAGTTTTACGGCGCCTTTCGATAATTTTTCGGAGGTTTAAATGATCCGTTTCTTCATTCCCGGCGATCCGGTCCCGAAGGCCCGACCCCGGATGACCCGGAGCGGCCATACATACACCCCGGAAAAGACCCGGACATACGAAAGCAAAATCGGGTTGTTCGGATCCCAGGCCATGTCCGGAAAACCTCTTCTGGAAGGCCCCATTCGGGTAAACATGATGGTGGTTCTTCCGATACCTGAGAGCTGGAACAAGAAGAAGAAAGCAGAAGCGATTTCATGTCGGTTATTGCCAACCGGAAGAAAGGATCTGGACAATTTCATCAAATGCCTGGACGGCCTGAATGGGGTCGTCTGGCACGACGACGGGCAGATTTGCTCGATCTTGGCAAAAAAGGCTTACGGAGATACGCCGGGGATGTATCTTGAAATCGCGGAGATCGAGGGGGTAAAGTAATCAAAGCTCATCCGCCACGCGCGGAAGGAGTTACGAGGCCGCCCTTTGGGGTGGCATCAGCTTAAAATCAATTAAACCTTGGTTTCCGGGTCGGGGGTAACGGCAGGCCAGCCTTGGGATCGTGACCATCCACATGATCCCGCCCCCGACATAGAAACCTCTGGATGGAGGTGTCTATTATGCAATCACTGCGCTCACGAAAAATTCCAATTTCAGAACTTCGCTCCATCATCAATGACCTGGCTCTCCTGGAACCGGATCTGACCCTTTCCTCGACAATCGATTTCGATTTCCTGAAATTCTTCCACGATCTTGCCATAAAGAGACATTTTACTATGCTAGGGGAATCCAAATGACCGGGCGGGAGATATCGGAACTTCTCTCCGGAAGAGCTGATGAGATATGCCAATACCTCATTCCGGGAGGAAAGAGAATTGGTCATGAATACTGCATAGGATCAACCAGCGGAGAACAGGGTCAGAGTCTCAAGGTCCATCTTTCGGGGGGAAAGGCTGGGGTATGGTCAGACTTCTCGACCGGAGAAAAAGGGGACCTGATTACTCTGTGGATGGCCGTCCGGAACTTGGGGTTCGTGGACGCAATGAGGGAGATCCGGGGATATCTGGGAATTGCCGAACCTGAATATGCCCGGAAGCCAAAAAAGACGTATGTGAAGCCCAAACCGACAGGATCGGAGATTTCTCCAAAAAGTCCCGTTCTTTCGTGGCTGTCTTCCCGTGGGCTCAATTCCAATACGATCTCGTCCTTTCAGGTGAAAGAAAAAGACGGAGCGGTGATCTTCCCTTATCTCCGTGACGGTATTCTCTTTCATGAGAAATACCGGCTCACAACAAATAAAAAATTCTGGTCATCCACAGAAACAGAGCCAATCCTGTTTGGCTGGCAAGCTCTTCCTGACGATGCCAGATCCTTGGTGATCTGTGAAGGGGAGATTGACGCAATGTCACTGCATCAGTATGGTTTCCCCGCTCTATCAATCCCCTATGGAGCGGGGGATGGTGGCAAGCTCGACTGGATCGACAGCGAATTTGAACGCCTTAGTCTGTTCGAGGAAATCATCCTCTGCATGGATATGGACGAAGCCGGACAGTCTTCCATTCCAGAACTGGTGAGGCGTCTTGGAAGGGAGCGCTGTAAGGTCGTCAGGCTCCCAAGGAAGGACGCCAATGAGTGTCTTATGGCCGGCATCCCGTCGCTCGATTCATACTTTTCCTCGGCCATATCCTGTGATCCGGAGGGTTTGCATCCTTCCTCCGAGTTTATCCCGGATGCTCTCGAAATCCTTCTCCGTAAGAGGGACAGGGAAAACGGATTCCCTCTTCCGTGGTGCAAAGACTTCGTGATCCGCCCTTCAGAGCTGACAATCTGGAACGGCATCAACGGCCACGGAAAAAGCTCCTTTCTCAACCACCTGACCGTTGAATTTCTCTTCAGGAGGGAAAAGGTTCTTTATTGCTCGTTTGAAATGAATCCGGACCGGCTCCTTGTACAGATTCTCCGTCAAATTTGCGGCGACCAGTCATTCTCGGAAGAGCGGATCCAAAGCCTGTCTTTCGGCATTCTGTCCGGCCTGTACATCTACATCGGGAAGAAGGACCGGTTCGAGGCCATCCGGTACGCGATCCGGAGATACGGGGTCACACAAGTCGTGATCGACAACCTGACCCGAATGTCGAAAATGGACGACTACTCCGGCCAACAGGAGATTGTGGAAAAACTTGCGAATATCAAGGACGAATTGAAGGTCCATATTCACCTCATCACCCATGCCCGGAAAGGCGAATCCGAGTCTCTCAGGCCAGACAAGTTCGACGTTCGGGGGGCAGGGCCCATTACCGACATCGCCGACAACGTCGTGACCATCCACCGAAACAAGGAAAAGAAAGATCTCCTTGAGTTGTCCGACGTGGAACTGCTCCGGAAGAAGACAACCCGGAAGGATGTTGTCGAGCAGGCCGACGCGAAGCTCTATGTCCAGAAGCAGCGCGTCAACGGATGGGAGGGATCGGCCAAATTATGGTTCGATCCCGTATCCTGCCAGTTCTCGGATCGATCCGGATTCGAGCCTATTATTTACGACCATCCGGATATGTCAGGATGGTGAAAAATGCCGGGTGAAGATCGACGGATCTTCCAATTCATCCCGATTGTGTGTTAGGCTGAGAAAAGATGGGTTCCGTTGCGCGACGGCGATCCAAAAGTTTTCGGAGCCGTTCCTCCGAAAAGCCCATCTTTTTTTTACCCTGAACGGAGGTCAAAAATGAAACATCCATCTTTCCAATTTTATCCATCCGACTGGCTTTCCGATACCAAACTAAGATCATGTTCCATGGAAGCGCGTGGCCTTGCTATCGATCTTTTTTGCATCATGCACGACCACGATCCCTATGGACACTGCCCGAACTCTATCCCGACATTAGCCCGACTTCTCAGGGAAGATCCCCGGAAGTTGCGCCGACTTCTCGATGAACTCCTGGTCCATAAAGTGATAAAACAATCCGAAGATCGACCTGAATTCTTCTATAGTTCCCGAATGATTCGTGACGAAGCCATCAGGGCAAAAAGACGTTCAAATGGAAAGTTGGGGGGGAATCCAAAATTAAAAGTTGACCCAACTTCTCCCGAACATCTCCCGAACATCTCGCCAACATCTCGCCAACATCTCGCCAACATCTCGCCAACATCTCCCGAAGATCTGGAGAACATCTTTAAGACTTCTCCCGAACATCTCGCCGACATCTCCATAACATCTCAACGAACTCGAAGTGAAGAAATAAGGCATGACAATGAGTTAAGCGAAAATGAGGTTAACCACTTGGATAACGCATTGTCGAAAGATAGGTTAACCCTTGAGGAAGAATCTTGTACCCCCCCTTCTTCTTCTTCTTCATCTTCATCTTCAAAAAAAAGAAATAAAACCATTGTCGAAATGCCGGAAGAATCGGCTTTCGACTTGCCGGCACTCTGGAAAGAATTATGTCCGGATCTACCGCAAGTTCGAGAGATCACTCCAAAACGACGCCAAAAGATCCGGTCCAGGATCAAGGAACATCACTCAATCGATTGGTGGAAGGATCTATTTGCGATGATCAGCGGTATTCCCTTCCTGAACGGTGAAAACAAAACAGGATGGAGAGCCAGTTTCGATTGGGTGATTGAAAATCCTGACAACGCAATCAAGGTGCTGGAAGGGAAATACGCATCAAAGGAAGATCACACCGTGAGTTCCAATTCTGGATGGTAGAGTACAACCAGGATATGCCTCTGGATGAATCAGAAATGGCCCAAGAAACGATTCTAATTGGTAAGGTGGACCCATGGGTCATATAGGAAAAGAAATGCCCTTTAAAACGCAAAATCGGGGCATTTCCGATGGGATTGAGAAAATACCGAGGGATCCGATGCCGATGCCGAAACAGATCTTTCCTCCGCCCGACATTCTCCCCAAGGGAGGATTGATCCGTCAGATTGCGGATTATATCCTGGAAACCTCGGTCTATCCTCAGCCCGTTCTGGCCGTTGCGGCATCGGCAACGTTTGTCGGATGTCTCCTCGGGGGGAAAGTCGCCTCGGAAAGCGATCTCAGGACCAATCTTTATACCGTCGCCCTGGCTCCGTCCGGATCCGGCAAAGAGCACGCCCATAAAATACTCCGGAAACTTGTTGCGGAATGCGGGCTGGACAGACACCTGGGAGGCGACAATATCGCGTCGGGAAGCGCGGTTTTTGCCGCCCTGTCCCACGAAAAAAGGCTCTTGTATCTGCTGGATGAGTTTGGCCTGTTCCTGAAGGCGATCCTGGATGGGAAGAATCAGCACAAGGCGGAAATCATGAAGAATTTCATGACCGCTTACTCCCGGTCGAACTCTTCATGGCTGGGGACCGATTATGCCAACCCAAAGGAAAATCCGAGAACGCCAATAATCAATCCCCATTTATGTTTATATGGCATATCCACGCATCAGAATTTTTTCGAGGCTCTTTCTTCCTCGAACGGAGGCGACGGATCAATTGCCAGAATGATATTTTTCGATATCGGGGAAAAATCGACCCGACCCCAAAAACAGTCCGGACTTATGTTCCCGGTTCCCTTTTCGCTCGTAGAAAAGATAAAAAATTTTTCAACCATAGGCGGAAATTCAGGTTCCAACTCAGGTTCCAACAGGGAGAATGATCCGCTCGTGATGCCCTTCGATCTTGACGTCTATGAACAGATTGATAAACTCGATCTTTTTCTGCAATCCCAATGCGCACCGACGGATGTGATGCGCGCGGTGTACAACCGGGAGACCGAGAACACGATCAAGCTTGCTCTCATTCATGCGGCCTCGATGGGAAATAGGACCGTCGGCATGGAATCCTTCGGCTGGGCATCCTCGATCATGCGATGGTCCACGCAGACGATTATCACTCAAATGGAACGGCATGTTTCCGACAATGTGCAGGAGAGGCATGTCAAGATGATTATTCGTCTTATCGGAGACGGCATCACGCGCAACGAATTGACCCGAAAGACTCAAACGCTGACCCGAAGGGAACGCGATTCGATCCTTGCCGATCTGATTGAATCCGGACAGATCGTGGCGGAAATGAAAGAATCCGATGGGAAAAAAAGGGCACCACTGGTTTACCTGAAAGCCTGAAAAATTTCTTTTCAATCCGACGCCAAGGGAATATAAAAAATTTCTCACCCATAGGTGGAAATTCCGCTCCTCCGCTACAAGTATGCTATGGAAAGAATCTTCGGATTCGTTCTCTCCTTCTTCTGGGCCCATGTCCGAATCCTCACCAAACATCCCGGCATGAGACCCTGGGTCTCCTCCTGGATCAGCCGAATCAGAAAGGTCTATGGTCTCGGGAAAGAGCCTGAAAACCGGATCAATAACCTCGATGCTCTTGGGTCGAATCTTGCCTTCATGAAGCAGGAGGCCGAAAAAGACCTTCACCAGAGCCTTCCTTCCCCGGCCATAAAAGCGGTGAAGAGTCTCACCCGGCACCGGGAGGGGCTCACTCTCTTCCTCGATCTCCCGGAGGTCCCTCTCAACAACAATGCGACCGGACGGGATCTCCGGCGCGAGGTCGTGGGGCGAAAGACCTTCCATGGAGCCGGCTCCCTCTGGTCCGCCAATATCGCCTCCTGGATCACTACGATCTTTGGGCACATGGTCGAAAAACGGGATCAACATTCACACCTCCCTCACCGATTATCTCACTGTATGCGCCGCGTTGGGCACGGTCCCCGACAATCTCTCTCCGTGGCTCCCCTGGTCCATGGACTGGGACCGGAAGGCTTTTCTCTCCCGGCCAACGTCCGACGACACCTCCTGATCCCCTCCCGTTCCCCTGATCGTCCGGTCTCGTTACATTGCCCTCCGAGGAAGGCTTCCCTTGCGTCCTTCGTCTCCCCCCCCCATATCCCTCCCAGAAGATCGAAAACTTACGAGCCTTCCGTAATTTTTGAAAGCATGAATGACCCTCTGGAAAGGCTTCAAGAAAAAAAAGGGGAGCTCGAATGCTCCCGGTCATATCAATCGTGATTACTCAATGTATGGCATAATGACAAAAACTCCTTTCTCTTTCTCAATCTCGATAAATGCCGGATCTGTAGCCGAAAATATCGAAAACCTGAAATTGCCGGATTCCTTCCCGATAACTTTCATGACCTTTCCCATGTTTTCAGTATTGAAAAAAAGGCCGCTGGTCAATTGACCATCAGTCATCAGTTTTTCCTTTAGCATCAATACTTTCTCATATGGTGGATATAGAATTTTCTGATGTATAAACTGAAAATATTCGTCTACGTATCTGAACATGCCGGATGAAGGATTGAAAGATACTATAAATTCATCGGTTTTTTTGATGAGCTTAATTATTTTGGACAGCGATGAGGAACTATAGATCCTTCTTTCAGTAAGCCTCCCGTCAATCGGCTTCAGGGATCCGCGATATAGAATGAATCCGTCCGTGCCGACAATCGCTATAGATCCGTCCTCTTGAGGGTCGAAAAGAACGATACCAAAATGATTCGGTCTCTCATCCGTACACGCAATAGCACGCATTACTTCTCTTTTAAAGTCTTGACCGAGGAAGAATAATTCCGTCGTGGTTGTCATCGTCTCTGTCCCGGTCTCAATCAATGTGTTTTCCATGTCAATCTCCTTTTTTTGTCAATATTATTTTTTGTCTCGTCCAGGATTCATAAGCCTTTCCGTCTTTCGGTGTCTGCAAGTAGTTCTTTTCGTGTCGCAGGCACCGTCGAAAACTTAAAACCCTTTGTCGACAGTCTTTTCTTAAAAATGTCTCCAGATCGCAATGTTATCGTTGCCGTCCCCCCCCTGATTGAGATTGTTCGTGCGATCTCCGTGTGTGGGCTGTATTTTGAGTGATTCCGGCTTCCGCTCCATTCTAGCCAGCTAACCTCGACGTTCTCATATACCGTCGTTTCTTCGTCTTTTTTGTCCCTCTTGTAATTTTTCAATGCCTGGACCGCGTCCGGGTTGACCATTACATCACAACCTATAGATGCACATCCGGGCCCGTGTCCTTCCAGGCCGAAGATCACGAAGACCTCATGGCGACGGTAAAAGTCGATTCTATTTTTATAGCTCGATGCGTGATGCCACTCATTCGGGGAACAGAATTCACGAATAAGCTCTGCCGGAATTCTCCCGACCCGCGAAGCCGGCATGAGCCCGGCCTGGTAAGCATTCGCAGCGTTATTCGACATCCCTTTTTCATAACTCCATCCCGACATTTTGACCCCCCCGGTTAACTTTTCCACGTGGCCATGGGTAACTACTTATTTTTGGCTCTTCCATACCGAATAATCCGCAATCGATTCAAAAGCCAGATATCCTCCTTCGACCTTAACGATCCTTGCCGCCCAGGGGGCGCGGTTAATTGCTGTTTTACGTGTTTTGCAATCGAAAAATTGTGTTCTCATGAGATTCTCCTTGTGTATGTTTTTCCGTCAAGAATGACCAACTATGACGTATTTTGTGATCCCACATTCTTCCGCAATCGCATCCATCGCCTCTCTGATCGCACCTTCTCCCACCCCATGGATATTCCGAGAGAGAGTGATTCCAGCAGAATCGCACGCATCAGAAAAAGATGCGGAAAGCTTGTCATAGCCGAATCCTCCGGCCTTCCCGGTCCCCGAACAGTAGTGATCCCCATGAATCCATAGTGAACATGTAATCGTCGATGCATATTTGTTCCGTCCCGAATACCACCGAACAGTGATTAATTCATCCAGCGAATCAGACACAAGAGAGCAGCATTTGATTAACTCTTTCTTAGTCCCGAGATTGATTGCATTGTAAGCATGTTTTTCGTCGAATTTTGCCGTCATTTTTTCCATTTTAAACCTCCGTGATTGAATGATCTTTCAAGTATTCGAGAGCATAGCGATTGTCATGTCCGACAATCCCCCACAATGAATCTTTAAATTCCCATTTGTCGCAACACTGACATTTTTCTTCATAGATATAGCCCACGGCTCCTTCATCTAAAAAAATTTTCATGTCTTCATATGCAAACTGCCAATATTCTTTTGCATCTTTCCGCGATTCAAATGAAAAATAATACTGACCGTCTCGGTCCGATGGGCCCTTTATCCAGTATTTTTCTCCGTCAAAAATAATTCCGTTGGTGTTCAGAATTTCTTCTGTGTAATCCTCATCCGCATTATTAAGTTTGGAGATAAACCGTCGCTCATCCCGCCAAGTTTCATAATGTAATTTTGCCATTCCTCCGCCCAAAGAAGTTTCTGGATCATAATCATAATCTGGAACAACCCGAACCCGTCTTGTCGCTGTTTCTTTGTCCTGATCTTCATTTTCATACACTGTTTCAAGAGTTTCATTTTTCATCTTACTTCTCCTTTTTGAGCTTTTTGTCATTCCTTATTCTTCATCATCAAGATCAAGCCATTTTTCGTAAGCGCGTTGATGCGCATTTTTCCCTTTTGACACGGACACTCTCCCGGCGAAAACCCAGGCATTATTTTTCAGTTTTCTGAACTCAAAAATTTCCGATGGAATCCCGTTCACATTGCAAACTTCTGTTTGCGTAACTTTCACATCCCCGAAGAGTTTAGCCATCTTGCGCCTCCTTTTTGTCGTTCGATCCAATCTTTCGTTACTGATCATCAGCTCGGGGGTTCGGTCCGGGTCTCATCTATCCCGGGCTTTTGAGACGCTCGCTTGAGCCGTCCCCGTTGCTGATGTATACACTATACACTATGTGATAGGTGATGTCAAGGGATCGATATAGCATGACGTTTATTGACGTTTTAAAGTGTCACAATTCAATAATCACGATGCTTTATCGCTTAAAACGTCAACGTCACTGTTACCCCATATATACAGGGGGGGGGAAAAGGGAGAAGGGGAGGGATATGATGTATGAGAGAGATAAGATAGTAAGTTATTATGATATATGTATATATTATTTATCTATATAATACGGAAAAGACTCTTTTTCCATTACATGACAATGACTTAGCAAAACGTCATTCAAACGTCATGGGAAGATTGCGATTGTGATCGTAAATGCTCTCCATTCCTCGATTCGGACAACGTAAAACATCAATAGAGGGGATGAGGTTTTAAAGATGAATCCTGGAGCTGTCTATGTATTATATTAATGCCCTCTTCTTGGAGCCTGTACATCCCTGTACATCAATGAATGTTCACGCTATCACGCTATAAGGGATGGGTAACGCTCTTCGCACGCGCTCATTCGGTAGTAGCCCAGGGAAAGGCAAAAAACCGATCCCGAAGCGGTTCGCGGATCCTCCTGGAGGAGATCGCGAATTCTCCAAGATCGATCATTCCTGAACGCAAATAACGCACATTATGTAAACGGCTCCCATGAACCAGGCCATCATGAGGGAAATTTTTGGGGAGGAGGGGGGGGAGGGACGGGACCCCGTCACTCCGAGCGGCTCTTGAGATTGCCCCCTGCGGGTGGGGGCCAAGTAATCTTTGAGTGAATGGGAATTCTGGAAAAAAAATACGGAAAAATTGACAACCCAAAAAAATGGGGCTATAAGGGGGGGAGAGAAAAAAATAAACAAGAAGTGAGGTAAAAATGATCCACGATCCCCATTGCCCCGCTCCGGAGATGTGTTCGGAATGCGGGGAGTTTCCGGTAGCAGACGATCACGACTGCATGGACTACCCGGTATGTCTGGACCCTTTCATCTTGGGGAGCAGCGCCATCCTGTGGGGCCTGATTATTGTCATTGGGTGGTCCCTGTGGACGGCGCTGAAATACGGAGGGTGGGTGCGATGACGCAACAGGAATACCAGATGATTCAAGACTTTCTGACAACGCAAGCCGCGATGCTCGCCAAACTGGACCTTGACGGGTTCATTGATGCAAACAGCCGGGCCGATTCCCTCGGGACTATCAAGGACCCGACGCTCTACCGGAAAGCGTATAAGGAGCTTGACGCGATCCGCGATCTTGCTATAAGAGCGAAGCTGTATGCCAATGCTTATCTCCAGCTGAACCGCATAGCAGAGAAGGGGGAACGGGAGGAATCGAAGTCAACTCCCCCGTCCTGAATGACGGATCGATGGGGTTAAACAAGAATGGGAGGATGATGAAGACGATTTTGAGTTTGATCGCAGGGATTATGATTGGATGGATGGTCTGCAATCCAAGCGCGGTGGCGGACGATTGGGGAGGGAGTTCGCCGGGGGTTTATCCGGAGCAACGGACGATTATCAATCACGGAAACGGGAGTCAGAGTTATTTTTTTACTGACAAAGACGGGGGGAACTTCGGTGACAAGTAGGGGAGAAGAAGAGAATGGACAGAGAGACAAGAATGCAGGAAGCGGAAATAAAAGAGGTCTACGACCGGGAAGCGGAGCTGAAGCTCCATGCGAACATCCGGAAGGCGTTGGGAGTAGAGCTGGCGGAAATGGGATCTCTGGTGACATCGAGCCGAACGAGGCTCAAGGTCAAGGTCCGGGAGCGAGCGAAGGGGGATTTGAAGGTCGAACTGAGGTTCTTTTACGGAGAGAAGGATTTGCCGGGGAAGGGAATCCTTCTGGAGCCGGCGATGCTGGAATGGGTGATCCTGATGTTGGGGGAAGCCCGGAAGTATGCGCAGAAAGTGGAAGAGAGCCGCGAACCGATCAGCAAGATCAGCAAAACGGACAAGGAGCTGCGGAGGCTGAGAGGGGAGGGAGAGTTCCCGGCGGAGATCGATCTGAAGGGATTCATGGAGGGGGGATCATAAACGAAGAGGCCCTGGAAGCGATTGAGAAGGCGATGAGGGGGGCGGAGGAAGCGGTCGATAGGGTGATCAAGACGATTCGTGTGATCAAGCCCGTTTTCGAGCGCATGTTGGCGTTTGAGGCATGGGGAAGCGGGGAGACAGGCAAGCGTCCGGGAATGGATGGAAATGAAAGGAAGACTTCTCCGGAGAGCGTGGCCTGGAGTCCTGGACCGGGGTTGACACCGATTCGGGGAGTTCCGGGGGCCAAGCTCCCGGGATTATATCCGGGGGGAGTGAAGGGGAGTTCATTTGTTAAATGGGATTCGAGGGGAGAGCCCCTGGTGGCGGAGCTGACATATGAAGGCGGAAGAAAGGTGTGGTTCGAAATTGAGAGAGCGGGGGATATTATCGGTACTCTGTGGACTTCCGACCCCGGAACGATGCCGGCAGGACCCGGAACTCCGGCTGGCGTGGAAAGTGATCCAGCGAAGCCTCCAGGATCTCTATGATCCGGACCTTCCGGTGATTCTCCGGTTCGATGCCTGGGCCTTTCTGGCCTCGGATGAATTCTGGAGTGAATTGCTGGGAATCAAGATCCGGGGAATTTTCAAAAAATATCCGTTTCCGCCTTTTGTGATCAGCATGGAGGAAGTCAGGAAATGGGAAAAAGAGTTCTGTGCAACAATCCAAAATGTGAACGATATGGAACGGACAGGGAAATGAATATTTACGAGCAGGACAAAACATGGTCTTTTTATTGCCATGCCTGCAAGACCCTCATCGTTCGTACGAAAGAAGGATGGACAAAAGATCCGAAGGTAAAAGGAACGGCGGCAGATACGGACGACCCGGAAAAATGCCGGAAATTGCGGCTCAGGTGATCACAAAGGGGGAACGATGGCTTACAATACAGTCGCAAAGAACAAGTTGCAGGATCTCAAGGAGCAGGAAACGCGGGTTTTCCATATGGCGGAGATTGTTTCACTTTTTGGAAAGTTTCACCCGGAAAAGGAAGAGTTGAGCGATCTCAAACAGTTCTGGTCTACGGTGAATCGCTATGTGGAAGATCTGGGGTCGCATATTTCAAAACGTGAACAGGCCAATGCTCACACGAAATGTTCGGTCTGCGGAGAGCCCATCAGTCGGAGACCGGCGGGAATTCTTCCCGGATTCGATCCTGTGACAGGAATTCCGGTTCAGCTTTATGTCTGTACGCAGACGTGCTTTCAGAAAGCGCAAGTCCAGATGGAAAAAGAATCCCGGGCGAGACTGGAAGCGAGGCGATGATGGAAGAGGGAAAAGAGCTTCAGAAAACATTTCCTATTGATCAGATGGACAGGGCCCTGATTGGCCTGTCCGGGGTCAAGGAGGATAAGATTCTTGGGGAATGGGGGAAGACCTCTCTGCTTCAGGCGATTGAAGATATCCAGTCGCTTGAATCCTGTGTGCCTCTTCTTGAAAAAGAAAAGGGCCTTCAGGTCCGGAGATCGATTGATTATTTAAAAGAATTCCTGACGATTTATGCGGGGACCCCCAGCGCCTTTCTTCCAAGATCATTCAAAAAGCAGAAAGAGGCTCCGATTGGAAAGAATGAGTTTGAAAAGTGGTTCTTTGACCATCTAAGGGCGAACTATGTGGGACATCCTGTAAAAATGGGAGACATCGAGGGAATCATTTCAAGGTTCGGGTGGGATGTCGTCGAGATCCGATCAGTTCTGGAATCGAACGGGATCATGATGATGGGGGAGTGGAGGCTGGCAGGGGAGTGGGGGCCACCCTTTTCATGCTTCATTGAGCTTTTGGACGGGGAGATGAATGCCGTTATGTATTTCCCGGGAGAGATGGCCCCGGATGTCATCAAGGTTCTTGGAGAAGATGATGAATGCGGCGATTTTACGAAGGGGTTATGAGAAGTCGGAGTGGAGGTCTAGGTCCGGGAAATTTGTAGGAACATGGATCTGCGCCTTGAGTTGGACGGCATCAAGGGCATGGATATGGTCCCATTCAGGATCACAATCCGAATCAAGAACAGCGTCGGAGGTTGAGTAGGTGACGACAGCGGTGTTGCGAAAGGGTTATGAACGTTCCCGGTCATGGTCAGGTTCAGGGACACGATTATGGGTAAGATCTTGGAAAGGTAAATGGTCATATTCAAAGTCAGGGCCTATTTCTCAATCTTATATCTCTTCATTTTCCGGTGCCGGATTCGGATCCTTCTCAGGATCAGGTCCATGGGTACCGCCAATTCCGGAGGATGTGGAGGAGACCGATGGGGACGACTGATATTCCTTTTTCACGACAGGGAATTTATGTTCTGTGGGAGACTTGTCCCAAATGCGGGGTCTCTCTCCCTACACGGAAAATAGTGGATATTTTTTCGGAGGAAGGATTGTCTGTCATCGGCGGTCTTGGCCTCCGGCGCATTTTGGCCCTATGTCAGAAATGTGCATCCCATTCGGAAAGCCGGAAGGAAGGAGCCAGTCATGGAAAATAAGATTTTGCCATTGAAATCCCCGGAATGGTACTACTCTCCCCTGAAATCCCCGGAATGGTACTACTATCCCCGAACTCTTCGGGATGGAACAGATTTCTCCAAATGGGAATGCAAATATCACATGTTCACTATGACCGTCACTAAGACGGCATCCAACAAGGAGAGCCAGCCACCTTATTTTGCAGAGATTCGTATTCCAGGTGGCACCGTTATTTTGAAAACTCTCCCTTATGGAATGCGTATGGAAGCGGATCATAAGACTCTTCTGATTTCTGGAGGTCCTTCCGGATTTTCGACCAAGAATGAAGCCAAAAAGTACTGTATCGATCTTGTCAATGCCTATCTGAGTATCATGAGAAGTATTCCACCGATTGAGGATGAATCTCTTCGGTATGAGCATTTTCTTGTTCCCATGGCGGAAGATTCCAAAGGAGAAGAGTGATGACGAAGATTGAAGTCTGTGGGTCATGCAAGTTCTACATCGATCTTCCCCCCGAATCAGGGGTAACGACGAATGTAGGGATTTGTTCCCGGTTCCCGCCCCAATTGCTGTTAATGCCACAGAAACTACCGGATGGACAAATGGCCCTCTTGCCCATGGGGCTTAGACCTCAAGTACAACCTGGGGATACTTGTGGGGAATATCAGCTTCCGGTTATTGCGAAGCCTCCGAAGATCAATCTTTTGCCGAACAGAGGACATGCATGAAGACTATTCTCGCTCTATTGGTCCTTGTTATCATTGGAGCGGGCTACTTTATCTGGTGGGATTATGCCCGATGGATACGCTATGTTTCGGAATATAGTTGCGTTCAGACCGGAAGGACACGGGAAACAAGCATTCCCATATGGGTAAGCACAGGTAACGGTACGGGATTTTTGAATTATGTTCCCGAACCCGAATATGAATACAAATGTCTCCACGGAAGAATCTGGCAATGAAGGAGCCTAGCCATCAAGATATCTGAACTTCATCCCTACTTGTACGGGCTTAAATCGGAGGGGGAGACCTTCCCCGGATTGCCCATCGTGAATCGTGAAGGACGGAAGATCTTTTTCCGTCCCACGCCTCCCCAGGAGTATGCTCTGGAAAAAATGAAAGAGCAGGACGGGAAACCTCTGAGGGTCGTCGTTTTGAAAAACCGTCAGGTGGGGTTTTCGACCTTGTTCCTTGTGTTGATGGTCGCCTATGCCCACCGATATGCCCATCGGGAATGCTATGCGGTGGCCCAGCTTCAGAAAACGGCGAATATTCTCCGGGAACGGGCGGCCCGGATGTGGGAGACGCTGTATCACAAGACGATCAAGAAGGGAACGACAAAACAAATCCAGTTTCCGCATGATGGGGATGCCTACAGCTTTTTGATTACGGATACCGCCGGTTCGCTGAAAGGAGGAAGAGGTCCGACGGCGCATTCCCTGATGATGACCGAAGCGTCCCGCTATCCCCCCGATTCGATCTCCACCTTCACCTCAGCGGTCGGATATCATCCGGAATCCATGATATTGATTGAGACCACGGCGAACGGGAAGTCCGGCGACGGATATGACTATTACCATTTGTGGCAAGCTGCGGAAGAAGGGAAGAATGAATATCTTCCCATTTTCATTCCGTGGACCATGGATAACGAATGTCGAAGGGTCATTCCGGATAATTTTGAACTGATCTCGGAATATGAGGAAGAGCTTCACCACGAACATCATCTTGAGTTCGATCAGATTTATTTCCGAAGAATGAAGATCGACGGCGACTTTGCCGGAAATGAATCAAAATTCTGCCAGGAATTTCCGCTCACTCCTTCCGAAGCTTTTGTGTCCTCGGGAGTGAGAATCTTTTATCTCGATGAAATAAAGGCCGTCGAGAAAACACTTGAAGATCCGATCACGGAAGGTGTTTTTGAAATAGATACCCTGAAATTCCGGAAGAAAAAGGGAGGGTATTTACGGATCTGGGAGGCCCCGATAGAAGGCCATAAATATTATATCGGAGCGGACGCCGCCAAATGCGACGATGAGGATTCCGACTTCGCCGCCGCGGTCATGTGGAACGGAACGATGAAGACGCAAGCCTGCACCATCGAGGAACGTCTTGATCCTAAAGAATTTGCCTTTGTCCTGAATCTTCTTGGCCGATGGTACAACAATGCGATGCTCTCGGTTGAAATCACCGGCGGTTGGGGGAATCATGTTCAGATGGAATTGAAAGATTCCCTGAATTATCCGAATCTCTATATGTGGAAGGGAAAAAACGATCAGGTCGGGACTAAGAAATCCCACAATTATGGATGGATGACGACCTTTTCATCCAGGAATGATCTGATGAGCGTCTTCAAGGAATCCCTGCGGAATGGACTTGTCGTGAAAGACGAGTCGCTGTTTTTGCAGATGGACAGCGCCGAACAGGAAATGGGGCTCCGATGGTCCGTTTCTAAAGGACATGATGATATACTGATGGCAGCCATGATTGGATGGATGGCCTGTTATCACTATCCACCTCCCCGATACGTCGGATCGGAACGGTCAAAGATCCTGGACGATGAGCCGGCGGACAGAGGATATATTCCCCCGGATGAGGCTTACTTGGTCAAGCATATATCCAAACTGAACAAATTGGTGCAGCGGGACGTGAAACGCAGGACTGTCATGGGTGGATCCGTATTGGCAAAAACCAAATACATCTAGGAGGTGCCCCCCATGGGGAAAGTCAAGATCCTGAACAAGAAAGACATGGACAAAGGAAGAAGAGAAGTCCAGAAAAGGGAAAGGACTGTTGCCCTTAAAATGAATATTTCGGAAGGAGAAAAAATTGCCGCCGAAGCTGCGAAAAATGCCCGAATTGTCCCCGGAGTCTTTAGTCCCGGAGGGTTCTCCAATATTGAAAAAAATGTTTCTGGAACTGGCTGATGCGCTGGAATCAAGAGATCCGAAAACCTATCTGAATTTACAGGTCAATCTGGTGAGAGCCTTGGCTCCACTGATTCAAGAGAATCAAATTGATGTGGCGTCCGTTCCCAAGCTTTTGCTTGACCTTGAGAAATTAAAGTTGCAGGATACGGGATCAGGACAGGGAGATATTATCAGAAGAGCGGTGCTGAACAATACCGCCAATTGAATGGGGGACTATTTTGGCTTACGGGAATACGACCTTCACGAATTATGCCAGAGAGCCCCAGGTCATGGGACCCGTCCCAAAAGGCGTCCAGGACATGGTGCGGGAGATTCAGAACTTAAAATCGAACGCTCAAGCCTTTAAGGAAAAAAAGCTCGGCGAAGGGTTTCTCCAATGGGTCGAGCAATTTTACTCCATGGAACGAGTTCCTTTTACTGATTCCGGAACGGATACCGTCATCCCTCTCCTCCAGTATCTTTTTCTGATCGAAGCCTCAGATCTTACCGATACCATTCCTATATTCTACATCCACAAAGAGGGAAGACAATCTTTTGAACGCCTGAAACAAGTGGAAAAGGTGATTCGGAATATCTGGCGAGAGGAAGACTGGAATCTGGAATTTCTCTCGGCCAGTTTATGGTCTCTCCTTGTGGGCGTGGGGTTTGTCGAGTTCGGACTGGATTCGCAGGCGGATTCGGGAGAGGGGAAAGTCTGGGGACGATCCGTAAATCCCACCAAGATATTCGTTGATCCCCAATGTTCCACTTTGGACAATGCCTGGTACATGATGAAGGAAGACACCAAATACATTGATGAAATACGGATTCTTTATCCGAACCATGCGGATGAAATATTGAAGAGAGCCAAAAAGGGAATCCCGGAGGTGACTCAGTTTGTGGGACTGGAGATGCCCATGGGCCCCATGCGTTCGGTCTTCGGGGCGGATGTGACGCGTATGAAAGCGACGGATGGGGTTTTCTCTCTCCGAACCGTATGGGTCAAGGATTCGGCAACGATTGAATATGAATCAGAAGAAAAGGCCAGGAAGGCGGATGTTTCCATCCGGAAGATCCTTCCGAATCCCAAAAAAATATTGAAATACCCGAATGGACGAATGATTGTGGAATGCGAGGGGACTATCCTTTACGATTCTCCAAACCCGTACCGAACCTTTCCGTTCGCGGACATTCATGCGACTCCTCCCATTCAGGGATTCTGGAATCCTCCCCCCTTGAAGTTTTCCGCCTCCATTCAAAGCACGGCACAGGAATTGGTCAATCAGCTCATGGACAACTGTTCCCGCTTGAACAAGGGAATCACCTACATCAAGGAAAATA
>Ga0207433_10003272_pt1 | contig 31410 bp, 24 predicted proteins | sample YelNatPaOPGAMG01_FD_187559 | JGI IMG/M metagenome (GOLD analysis project Ga0207433, IMG submission 187559) | Hot spring thermophilic microbial communities from Obsidian Pool, Yellowstone National Park, USA - OP-RAMG-01 (SPAdes) (version 3) | ecosystem: Environmental > Aquatic > Thermal springs... | reverse complement strand
GCCTCGCTCTTGTGGATAATTTTTTCAGAATTGACCTTTACAACGACAGGAAATTTGCCCAGGAAATCTTCCTCGCTCTCCAGCAGAAACCTCCTTGGCAGGATGAAACCTTCAAGCTCCAGGCTTTCCTTGAATTCAAGTTCAGTTACCATTCCCGTACCTCCTGAGAAACCTTCCCCTCTCCGCAAGAGCTGAAAGTGAGGAAACTGCCCTCTGAATGCTGGGATACGCAGGCACCCCTGCCAGGAGGAGCTTCCTTGTCATATCCCTGGAATATCTCCCCCCTATTGTCCCTACAACTATTGGTATCTTCCCCTCCCTCACGTATCTTGCGAGGAAATCTATGACCCCCTCGGTCACACCGAATGTCTGGAACAGAACGAATGCGAGGATTGCATCATACTCCCCTGAATCGCTGATGTCGTTGATAACAGTCTCGTATTGCTGGTCCGTTGCCTCCGCTGTCATGTCAACGGGATTCAAAGGGGATCCGATCGGGGAGATGTCCCTTTTAATCCTGCTGCGCAGGGATTCTGATGGAGGATTCACCTGGAATGCACTTTTCTCAAGGAGGTCTGTTGCAATAACACCAACCCCTCCGGCAGAGGTGACCACCGCGACCCTCCGCCCGGAGACGGGTTTTGAAAGTGCCAGGGCCGATGCAAAGTCTATTAGTTCCACCTCATTGTTCGCCTCTATTATACCGTACTGCCTGAATATGCTCGTAAGGGAGAAACTTGTTTTCATTATGGAACCGGTGTGAAGGGATGTCGCCCTGCTCCCAGATTCCGTTCTCCCCCCCTTCATGGCCACTACGCCCTTTATTCTTGATATCTCTCTGCTCTTATTCAGAAATGCGTGCACCCTTGATATCCTCTCGAGGTAGAGGGCAATTGATTTAGTTCTATCATCATTAAGAAATGCATCCATAACGTCGCTCTCGTCCACATCCGCCTCATTTCCCAGAGAGAAGAATGCTGAGAAACCCACACCCATATCGGTGAATTCATCCATGGTCAGCAGTCCAAGTGCACCGCTCTGGGATATGAAACCCACCTTCCCGTCAACAGGGAACTCACTTTTCTCTTCAGTTGTAAGTGCGGTGTTCAGACCTAACCTCGGAATGATGACGCCCACAGTATTTGGCCCTATTATCCTCATTCCTGACTCCTCCGCAATCCTCCTCATCTCCCTCTCTATGCTCTTCCCCTCCTCACCCTGTTCGCCGAACCCTCCTGCTATGGGAATGCAGAACCTGCACCCCCTTGATGCAAGGGACCTTACTGCATCCATGGTCTTTCCAGCGGGGAGCGAGATCACTGCCAGATCTATCTTCTCCGGGATCTCCTCAACGCTCCTGAAGCATTTCACACCCTCTATATCGTCAGCGCTCGGGTGCACTGCGAATATGTCGCCCCTGAAATTCCTCTTCACGTTCCTCAATACCACATTGCCTACCTTTCCCCTCTCCCTTGAGGCTCCTACAATCACTACACTCTTCACATTAAATATGTCAGATACGCTCATATCTTTGACACCATCTTCTTTCTCTCCTTCGCAGAATACCCAGTGACTTCTTCCACGAATCTGTTGTAAAGCTTCACTATGACATCCTGGTCATCCGAAGGTGAGCTCTCCGTTTCAACTGAAAGCTCCTTCTTCCCTGTCACCGATGCCCTGATCTTCAGCGAGGAGTAAGAGGAAACGAACATCTTCCCCTCGCGGGTGGCGTTTCCGAAGATCTCATTCATCTTCCTTTCCACAAGGTCATCACTTATCTCCTTCTTGCAGGGATATGTTCGCATCATCACGGCAATTCTTCGCGATATTAAACACTACTGCTTTTAAAAGGAAAATGGCCTGGATTTTAGCTGCCAAACGACCTACGGACTTTAATATTTATATAGAAGGACGAATTACCGTTTTAGGGTGAATTTGAATGCTTTCGGGACAGATACCGATCCTAGTTTTGAAGGAAGGTTCAACAAGGGAATCAGGGAAGGATGCTCAGAGAAACAACATAGAGGCTGCAAAGGCTATAGCTGATACCGTTAAATCAGCCCTCGGACCCAAGGGTATGGACAAGATGCTCGTTGATTCCCTTGGTGACATAACAATTTCAAATGATGGTGCCACAATAATGAAACAGATGGATGTTGACCATCCCACTGCGAAGATGATAGTGGAGATTGCGAAGGGCCAGGACCAGGAGGTGGGCGATGGTACCACAACAGCCGTGGTCATGGCAGGTGAGCTGCTGAAGCAGGCTGAAGTGCTTCTTGACCAGAACGTCCATCCCACCGTCATCGCCAACGGATACAAGATGGCATCAAACAAGAGCCTTGAAATACTCTCAAGCATAAGTGAGAAGAAGATAAATGATGAGATGCTCAAGAATATTGCGAAGACCGCTATGACAGGGAAGAATGTCGGCGGTGTTACAGATTTCCTTGCGGATATAGCTGTAAGGGCGGTCAAGAATATAGTGGAGGAAAGGGATGGGAAGAGGGTCGTGGATGTGGATAACATCCTCGTGCAGAAGAAGATTGGCGAGGGTATCACGAACACGGAACTCATTGATGGTATCGTTATAGACAAGGAGAAGGTCCATCCCAGGATGCCCACAGAGGTGAAAAACTGCAAGATAGCACTCCTTGATTCCGGTTTAGAGATAAAGAAGACGGAGATAGACGCGAAGGTTCAGATAACAGATCCTGCGAAGATACAGGCATTCCTGGACCAGGAGGAGGATACGCTGAGATCCATGGTTGAAAAGGTCAAGAAGGCCGGCGCGAACGTTCTCATAAGCCAGAAGGGTATCGATGACCTTGCACAGCACTTCCTTGCCAAGGAGGGTATTTATGCGGTAAGGAGGGTGAAGAAGAGCGATATGGAGAAGATTGCCAGGGCAACAGGTGCAAGGATTGTCACGAACCTTGATGACCTCTCTTCGAAAGACCTCGGTTCCGCGGAAAAGACTGAGGAGAGGAAGATCGGGGATGATAGACTGACATTCATAACAGGCTGCAAATATCCCAAGTCAGTTTCAATCCTGATAAGAGGGGGGACACAGCACACTATTGATGAGGTAGAGAGAGCCCTTCACGACGCACTCAAGGTTGTGGGTGTGGCCATAGAGGATCAGTCATTCGTTGTGGGTGGAGGCGCGGTTGAGGCAGAACTTGCCTATCAGCTCAGGAAATATGCACCGAGCGTAGGAGGCAGGGAGCAGCTGGCAATAGAGATGTTCGCCAACGCCCTCGAGATAGTCCCCAGAACGCTTGCTGAGAATGCGGGAATGGACCCGATTGACACCCTTCTAAAACTTAGATCCGAGCACCAGAAGGGTAACAAGAACATAGGAGTGGACGCCCTATCAGGCACGGTCGGTGACCTGCTCAAGAAGAACGTGATAGAGCCAACAAGGGTGAAGTCACATGCAATAGAGAGTGCCACAGAGGTTGCTACGATGATCCTGAGGATAGATGATGTAATTTCCGCAAAGAAATCAAAGAGCGAGGGAGCGCAGGGAGGCAGGCCCGGAGCCCCGGGAATGGGAGGCGGACCTGAGGGCATGGGCGGTATGGGCGAAATGCCACCCATGTAAGGGGCGATCCAGTGCAGCTCTTGATAGGCGAAGAGAAGCAAGAGATCGAGAGAAGGGACTTTGATCTCCTGATCATAGGGGCGGGGGCTGCAGGTCTCTCTGCAGCCATCTACGCCTCCAGGGCAGGGCTGTCCAATATTGTGATAGACGGATCTGTTGCAGGCGGTCTCACCCTCGAAGCACCTCTCGTGGAAAACTACCTTGGATTCACCGCAATTCCCGGAACGGAACTTGCCAAATCATTCGTTGAGCACACGAGGAACTACACAACCATTCTTGAAAACACAAGAGTCATAACCATAAAGAAGGGTGAGAAGTTCGAGGCAGAGACGGATAAGGGGAAGTTCACATCCAGGGCAATTCTATTTGCCACTGGAACAAAACACAAGCACCTCGGTATCCCGGGGGAGAAAGAATATTTCGGCAAGGGAGTGTCATACTGCAGCACATGCGACGGCTGGCTTTTCAAGAACAGAAGGGTTCTGGTCATAGGTGGGGGGAATTCCGGAGCTATCGCCGCAATATCTCTAAAAAATATAGTTTCTGAGGTAAAAATATTCGAATTCATGCCCAAGTACATGTGCGAGGATGCTTACGTTAAACAGATAAAATCCATGGGGATAGAATACAGGCAGAACACACAGGTCACGGAGATCGTGGGAGACGGGAAATCTGTGAAAATGGTGAAGTACAAAGATAGATCAACGGGAAAGGAATATCAGGAGAATTTTGACGGGATATTCATTTACGTGGGTCTCTCTCCGCAGTCAGAACTCGCTAAATCCATAGGGGTGGAACTGGATCAGAGGGGTTATATAAAGGTTGACAGGAGCATGAGGACAAATGTGGAGAGGGTGTATGCTGCTGGCGATGTTGCGGGATCGTTCGCGCAGATTATAGTTGCTGCATCCGACGGGGCAATAGCAGCTGACTCCTGCTACAGGGACCTTTACCTCAAGTGATGCTAATAAAAAATGTTAATATTGCCACTCCTCCCAATCTGGAGAAAGTTGCGGGTAGCAGCCTTGATTCCCTTGAAATACATTTTAACAGGGATATAGAGATAGCTGATGGAGTCATAAGGAGCATCAGACCCAGCTCTGAGGAAGCAAAATCCTGGGTTATCCCGGCATTCGTGGATCCCCACACCCACCTCGTTTTCTGCGGCACCAGGGAAAATGAGATAGATCTGAGGAAAAGGGTGGGCTACGAGGGTGTGCTGAAGTCTGGAGGGGGTATCTACAGCACCATTTCCGCCACGAAAAAATGTGACTTTGAGGACCTTCTTGACCAGACAAGGGAGAGGGTTCTCAGTGTCATGAGAAACGGTACCGCTGTACTGGAATGCAAAACGGGATACGGACTGGACAGCGAAACTGAGGAGAAAAGCATCCGTGTTATGGAAACGCTTGAAAAAGAGCTGGGCATAACGATAAAGAAAACGCTGCTGGCTCATGTCCCACCCCTCGCTGTGTCCGAAGGAGAATATTTAAAAGAGTTCAGGGAGATGATAGAGGAGTTCGGGAAGAGGATAGACTATGTGGATGTGTTCGTTGACGAAGGTGCCTTTACACCGGAATTTGCATATCAGGCCATAGCATTTGCGAACTCCCTCGGAATCCCCGGCAGGGTCCACCTCAATGAACTGAGAAATCTTGACGGGATTTCCCGTCTCGGGAAATTGAACATTGCGTCTCTTGACCACATGGTGGAAACAAGGGAAGGGGAGATTGGAGATATAAAAACATCCGTGACATTTCTTCCATATACGGCGATGCTCCTCGGAAAGAGGATGGATATTTTCAGCATGTTCAAGGATAGAGGGATACCGATTGCCCTTGGTTCAGATTCGTCTCCCAACACTTATCTCACCTCCCTTCTCTTTGTGATATCGCTTGCAAGGCAGTTCACGTCCTTCACTCTGGAGAATCTCCTGAACATGGCAACCATAAATTCAAGCTACACCCTCTCCCTTTCTTCCCGGGTGGGAAGCATTCATGAAGGTAAAAGTGCAAATATCATACTGCTGAAGGGGAGTTACAGGGACATAGGGTACAAATTCGGAGATGAGCTGATAAGGGAAGTTCTGATAAACGGGAATAAGGTCAAACTGTTAGAAACTGATTTAAGCAACTAAAAAATAAGGATTCGTGAACCAGTTACCGTTCTTCACCATTGACGAATTCAATCTTGCAAGCAAGACTGTTCTTTTGAGACTTGACATAAATTCACCAATAGATCCTAGGACGGGGAATATCCTCGATGATTCCAGGTTCAGGGCACACCTCCCAACCATCGAGGCCCTTTCCCAGTGCAAGGTGATCATCCTTGCCCACCAGAGCAGGCCCGGAAAGGATGATTTCGTCAGCCTGAAGGTCCATTCCGCCCATCTTTCAAACCTGACCAGAAGAAGGGTAAGATTTGTTCCAGGACTATTCGAGGAGAATGTCCTGGAGGAAATAGATGCAGCTAAGCCCGGGGATATCCTCATGCTTGAGAACACGAGGTTCTATTCCGAGGAGGTTGTATTGGCGGAAGAGAAGCTTGATGTTATCGAGAAAACACACATAGTGAGGAATCTGGCCTCCCATGCGGATTTCTTCGTAAACGATGCATTTGCTGCGGCCCACAGGAGTAACGTCACCTTGGTCGGATTCAGCAGACTTATCCCCAATATTGCAGGGAAACTAATGGAATCGGAAGTCGCCGGAATAGAGAGATTCTACAGTATAAAGGAGGGAAACAGGATCGGTGTTTTCGGTGGTTCCAAGGCGGATGATTCCATAAAAATAATAGGGAGAATGCTCGGGGAGAACAGGCTCGACAGGGTGATAACAGGTGGTCTCGTGGGCCACATATTTCTCATGGCAAAGGGTTATGACCTAGGAAAGAAGAACGAGGAGGTTCTTTCAAAGGAGGTCGGTGACTACAGTAAGACCCTTGAGAAGGCACGGGAGATCATAGAGAGTTACGGAGATAAGATCATTACCCCCGTGGACTTCGTTGGCAATGAAAATGGAAAACCCAAGCATTACACCCTTTCAAACTTCAGGAGGGATATACCTGCCATGGACATAGGCGTCGATACAATAGCGGAATACGTTTCCGTCATCAAGAATTCAGAAGGGATCATACTTAACGGCCCAATGGGCGTGTTTGAACTTGATGATTTCGCCGCCGGAACAGAGGAAATTTTTGCCGCGGTGGCAAATTCCAGAGGGTACAAGGTCGCGGGGGGTGGGCACACCCTTGCAGCGCTTGAAAGGATGGGTATCACTGAGAGGGAGATACAGCACATATCCACGGGTGGTGGTGCACTCATAAGCTTCCTCGCGGGAGAAAAGATGCCGGGAATTGAGTCACTTGTAATTTCAAAGAAGAAATTTGGGGGGAACTGATTTGTCTCAGGAATCGAAGATTAATGAAATAGCCTACACCATGGAGGTGATAAAGGAACAGATAGAGGATATAGAACAGAGAAACCAGTCTCTGGCCCAGCTCCTCCAAGATCTCACGGTTACACTGGATTTCCTCAGGAATATAGGGAAAGTGGAGGGTAACTCTTTGATACCCATAGGCAGGGGGCTTTACGTTGAGGCGGAGATAAAGAACAGGGAAAGGGTTCTTGTAAATTTGGGATCAGGCGCGTACAAGAAGGCATCCATATCAGATGCGATAAAAATCATAGAGGAGAGGAAGAACGATGTGACAAAAGCCATAGAAAAGAACAGCAACCTGGAGGCAGATCTGGGAAGACGCTACGAGGAACTGGAGGAATACCTGGGTACCCTGTATAAGAAGTGAGTGAATGTTTGAGAAGCTAAAAGAGCTGCTAGGCATAGGAAAAAAGAGCCGACCAGAGCCTGAAAGCGATGATCTGTTTGCCTCAGTCGCGACCACGAAGAATCCGGAGGAAATATCCACAAACCTGAAGATCTCACTCCTCCAAGCTGATGTTGCCCTCCCCGTTGCCGACAGGATATCAAATGTCCTTCTTACCAAGATCAGGGATGGCAAGGTAAGACTGAGGGGGGACAGGGATGCCATTCTCAGAGAGTCAATAAGGGAGACAATAATGGAAATTGCGAATGTTCCATCGATAAATATCTTTGAGATGGCAGAGAAAAAATCTCCCTTTGTGATCCTCTTCGTTGGAATGAATGGTACGGGAAAAACAACATCCATAGCAAAACTTGCAGAGATGTTCAAAAATCGCGGAAATTACGTGGTTATAGCGGCTGCGGATACATTCAGGGCCGGTGCAATAGAGCAGATCGCAATTCACGGCGATAGGATAGGCGTGAAGGTTATAAAGCATCAGGCAGGTGGGGATCCGGCGGCCGTTGCCTTCGATGCCGTAAAGCATGCATCGAGATTCCGGAGGGCTGTTGTGCTCATAGATACTGCGGGCAGGATGCAGACAAACAAGAACCTGCTTGAGGAGATGAAGAAGATAAAGAGGATATCATCCCCCGATTTCACCTTACTGACAACCGACGCTCTTGCAGGTACAGATACACTGAACCAGGCCAGGTTGTTTGATGAAGCGGTGGGTGTGGACGGTTATATCGTAACGAAGATAGATGCAGACGCAAGGGGAGGAAGCATCATATCCCTCCTAGCAGAGACAAGAAAACCAATACTTTTCGTGGGTACTGGTCAAAACTATTCGGATCTGGTACCATTCACCCTTGACTGGTACCTTGATAGACTTCTCACCTAAATTTCCCTCAGTTTCTCCTTTATTTCCTGTGGCGAAAGATCGGTGGTTATCAATGGGATGCCCTCTATTTCGGCAAGCTTAACTGCAAGGGGATCAACCCTTTTTGGCTGTATGTAAACCACGACTGCGGGTTTGATGGGGTGAACCCTGACAGCTATCATGGGGGATCTTCCGAACTCCACATTGGTGAAGAAAAGAGCCCGTTCTGTTGTCCACCCGTACACCTTGAAGTAATCGAATGAAGTGAGCTTCAGTATTGCGTTAAGAGAATCAAGTATGGTGTAGCCCCTTATGCTCCTTTTCACTTCAATCTTGTTGACCTGTACTCCCTTAATGAGTCTGGTGAATTTCTGTATGTCCACATCGTAAAAAAATTCCTTTATGTCCACTATAACATCCTTTTCCGTGCCGAGGGAATATTTGAGTTTGACAGGGCTTCCCCTCTCCTCATCTATTTCAAGTAGCGCTTTAACTAAGCCCTTTATGAAATTGGAGCCTGGGGATTTTCTCCTGCCGGTCTCGTAATCGCTTATCACTGAGGTATTGACATTCATCTTTTCCGAAAGTTCCTTCTGTGTTACATTGAACTCCTCCCTCCACTTTCTTATTGTTTTTCCGGGATCACTGGACATCACTATCTCCCCTGAAATGTTAAACATGATTGAATCTGAGTTCGAAATCTCTTTTTCCACGAGAAGTCTATTGAGCAAACGTTTTTAAATGCTTTGAAATGCTGATGGTCGGGGCTTGTGGGGTAGACTGGTCCATCCTTTCGGCTTCGGGAGTCGAAGACTCCGGTTCAAATCCGGACAAGCCCATCATAACGCTGGGGGTATAGATAAGACGTTAAAACGTGCCGCTTTATTTATTTAATCTCTAGAATATTAATTATTGTGCAGTTGACTTGGATTTATAGTATTCAAAAAGTATCCTTGCAATCTTTGACTTGTTTTTTAATCCCTTGCCACTCTTAATTTTTTGTTTAAAATTTCTAAGACGCCTTTTAGATATCCCCTTTTCCCTGACATACTTAGGCTTCAATGATAGAATCCATTGTCTGAAATCTTCAGGATTTTCATATTCAAGGTATGAATCATCATCTATTCCAAAAATAGAGGCCTCTTCAAGGTTATTGGATTCCTTTCCTATGTATCTTATTTGATCAGCTTTGATATGTTTCCTGTGTGCTATTCCGTAGTGTCACGAATTTTGTGTAAGTGAATCTTGGAACAAGAAAGGTAAATCTCTTTACAATTCTGCTCAGAGGTGATGCATACGTGTGAGAAGAGAATGTTCTGACAAGTCTGAATGCCCATGGTATGCAGATAATAGCCAGTTACGCCACGCGTATTGGTTCTCCAGAGCGTACCTTATTTCAAGACGTTACCTGGTTTTTCCTGATGTATAAATTTTAGCATAAAATTCAGGGTTTTTGGAATGGGAGAGGTCTTATGTTCATACATTCTAAGATCATCTCCAGAGCTGTCTGATGATTGTGCCCAGAAAACGGGGATCCTTAAAGGGTTTATTAATTATTTCCTGTCTTTAATAATTATATTGTTGTTCTCCAGAAGGATCGAGAACACACTACCTTAAATCTGAAAAAAGTGCCTTTTCGTAAGAGTTTGAGGAGATATTGGGGTTAGGACGATTGTGCTCACTTGTTGAAGCCCTCCTTTAAAATTTACCCTTTTATTTTGACCTTTACCACTTTGCTTTGAACTTAATTTTTAGATTGCACATGCCTAAAATAAAACAGGGAAGCTGAATGTGTATCTTCGGAAATGTTGAAGGGGAAGAGAGGGTATTTGCATGCAATCGAGGTTTACTCTGAAGACAATAAATTGGCAAAACTAATCAATTCGTTTTTTCTAATGAAATGTGAGAAATCTGCTCAAAGTTGTAACATTACTTATTTTACTGACATTCTTGACATCCATGCCAGGTATGCAGGCAGCAGGAACGGCACAACACATTTCTCAGAACCCTCAAGAGAATTCATTTCTTCCCGCTGGTTTTATTTATAAAACACTCATTCTCAAGAATGATACATTGGTAACTGGAAATGTCATTCACTCAGCCTCCAATTTGAACCCTTTTTCTATAATTTATGATCCTTACGTTGACCGTGTATACCTCTCATATGAATACTCTCATAATGTCTCCATTTTTAACGGAACCACCTTTTCTTTCATAGGAAACGTTACTCTCCCGTTTAGGGCATCACAGTTCCTGCTTCTGAATCAAAATGGAAGTCTATTGATCTATTCAAGTACCAGTCAGAATACTTTCGTACTTAATAAAAATGGCATACTCAAACCCAGTTTCCAGTTAGAGGATTATCCTTCCATAATTCTTTTCGATCCCTATTATGATCTATTTTATGCCCTACTGGAATCCGGCTCCGTTGAAATAATTAATGCGGAAACACATCAAATGGTCAGTGAGCTCCCGCTTTTTGCAACAGATATCATCTATGATTCTTCTACTCACAATTTGTATGCACTCAATTTCACTGGCACAAGAAGCGAAATTGTAGTCATACAAAATGAAGCTATAACTGGTTCAAAGGAAGTGAATGGTTCAGGAATTTTTCTCACACTGAATACCGGGAATCAGGAAATAGATGTCCAGTTGGGGGGAGGTGTAGAAGAATTTAATGCTTCCACACTCTCTTACAAGAATTACTTTCAGGTTTACAACTATGGACCTATATATGGAATATTCTACAGCTCCGTGAACAATTACCTATATGCAATCTCCAATCCCTTGTCTCAGCTGAGCGTTTACAACGCTAGCGGTTCATTCCTGACCTCAATGAACACGGGTATTGAACCTTCAATTTCCCCATATGGAGTTTGCTACGACAACGCTACGAAATCGATCCTCCTTCTAAATACAGGAGAGGGCACAGTCTCCATTATTCCTCTTAATGTAACAATGATAAGCTTTCAGGAAAGTGGTCTCGAATCAGGTTCCCTGTGGTCAGTAGCTCTTGGTGGCAAGTATGAGCAATCTAGGGGAAATACAATTAATTTTTTTGTGGCAAACGGGAGTTACACGTATCGTATTAATTTCCCCTCACAGTACACACTTCCACTTTCAACAGGATCGGTAAACGTCACGGGAGATGAAATAATCATTGATTTAAATTTTGAAAGCAGTATTCCTCTTTATCCGGTTAGGATTTACTCGGTTGGTTTACCTCCCGGAATTCCCTGGAATGTGACGATTGGAAATATAACAGAGGGTACCTATAATATGGCTGTAAATAGAGATTTAGTCTATGATTACATTACATTTTTCCTTCCTGAAGGGGTATATCGCTATTCCATATTCTCCCCCGGGTATCATGTAGTGAGGCCCTATTCAATCAGCTGGGAATGGTCGATATACAGCTACAACCCGTTTCAGCCTAATTTCAATTCACTTGGAAATCTGTCAACCCAGGGGAACATAACGGCTGGAAAATACTATGCAGCTTACTTCTCCACTACAAAATATAAGGTGGAGTTTATCGAGTCCGGACTTCCCGCCGGGACGTTCTGGTTTGTATCATATAACGATTCGTATTACACTAGTACAAGCAGTACATTGGAGCTGAATCTTCCCAATGGGTCGTATCAATTTGATGTTGCCACTACCGGAACTGATACCGCGCCAGTTCTCCCTTCAAGCGGTACTGAGGGATTTTACTGTAATGATGAAAATCTCACACTCACGGTGAATTCCACCCCTGTAGTACAAAAAATTATGTTTTACAGGAATCCCTCATATTTCTATGCAAATTTCTCGTTTGCTGATTATCCTACCGGTTATCCTTTGGCCATAATGGTTGGAAATCTAACAGAACACTCCATAATGAAGAGTGAGGTTTCCTTCTTATTGCAAAGGGGGAACTACTCAGCCCACATTCTTTTGATAAACAGAAGTGAGCCCATGAATCCCTTGATTGAGTTGTCCAGCTGGAATTTTGATTCCAAGAATTTCTCTCTCCTTGGAAATGAAATGATAAATCTGACATTCTATCCTCCTGCAGGTTATTATCCTGTGATTGTCAAATCGCCAGTTGCGAAAAACTCTTCGGTTCTTTTTTCACTGAATGGTAAATACTCCATTCCTGATTTTGTTGTTTCCACGAATGGAACAGCTCTTTTTTACCTTCAGAACGGAACTTATGAGATTTATGCATACTACATCCATACCAATTTCACATTTTCCTATAATCTCACCCCTGAATGGATTGGAAATAATTACGTAGCATTCAATCCCTCTTCCAGCCTTTCTTGTCTTCCAATTAAAGACTATGTACCGGCAGCAGTATCACTGAATATCAGCGGTTCTGGAAAAAGGCTTGAGCTCGAACCAAACATGGAGTACATAGTAACCTTCAATATTTCTGGACTGGAAGACGGTGAACAGGCCGAAATATCAATAGGGGGAATGATGAAAAACACGTCCTCTGATGCAAGTTTCAGGCTTGTAAATGGTTCGTATAACTATACCGTGACTGTGCTCAACACAAAAGGAATTTTTAAGGTAATAAATGAAAGTGGTACAACCGTGGTTAATGGAAGCAATGAAACTGTGTACGTGACTGTCATAAACTTCGGATATCTCAATGGATCTGTATACCCGTCCAATGCCACATTGCTCATCAACGGAACGGAGTACAAAGCACAAAATGGAAGTTTCAACATTTCCCTAGCACCTGGGACGTACGAGGTAATGCTGTCTTCCCCCGGGTTTGAAACAGTAAAGAAGACCGTGGCTATAGAGGCATTAAGAACAAGTTCTCTGGGAAAGATAATTTTGCCAAGGCCCCTATTTCTTTCACCATTGGTAATTGCTGTGGTGGTTGCAGCTATTATAATTTCAATTCTTATCATTGCCTCACTCTACAGATTCAGGCATAGAGGAGCGTAGCCCGTGCATAATATCAAGCGAATAGAATGAAACGATTGTATGAATACCAACGTCTCACAGGTGAGTAGGGAACGATTAAGCTAATCATAACAGGGCGTTCCGTGTTCCACCAAACAGCACTGCACCCGTTATCTTTTTCTTGGGTCCATAATAAGTCTTCCTCCTTGAAAACAAATTGGTCCTTTGATATCAATATAAATTGCTAATGATATGATCGTTTGAAATGATCTTCCTTGCATTTAAAGAAAAAGCCTTTCAAACTCGCTGCTTTAAATAATTGTAAAGGAAAAAGGAATGAAATGAATAAAAGTGGATTGAAATCAGTTATTTCTCGGCAGTTCCCTGGGTTGAACCCTTCACATCAGAGAGGTATTCTGCATCTCTTGAAGATTCCTCCAGCGTTTTTCCTTTCGGTTCAGGCAGAAGAATAATTGTGATCACCAGGCCGATGACGGAAAGAATTGAAAGCACTATGAATAGACCACTCAGATGAAATTGAGATGTTATGAAGACGTTAAGGAATGTCCCTACAAATGCACCGATCTTCCCCCCAGAAGCAGCAATCCCAGAGCCTGTTCCTCTGGCTGATATCGGAAAGACCTCAGGCGGGACTACGAAGGTAGTTACATTTGGACCGAATTCAATGAAGAAGTAGCTTATTCCATAAAGAATCATGAACTGTAGGATATAAGCTGAGGTGGTCAGGAAGGTGAATACCCCTAATATTCCGAAGGAAAGAGCCATCATAGCAAATCCAGCAACCTGGATTGGTTTTCTGCCAATTCTATCCATTGTAAATGTTGCAAGCCAGTAACCTGGGAAGGCTGCTACCCCGAATATCAATGCGGTCAATTCGGTAGTTCTTATGACGTGCGCTATGCCTTTTACGCTGGCAGGTACAAGGAAGCTTAGCATTTCACTGGACATAATGCTGTTGCCGTACAGTGCCCAGTCCATGAGGAACCAGCTTCCTGCTGTGACAATTACAAGAGCGATGAGTTTTCTATCCGTAAGCATCCTTCTCAGCGTCATATGACTCCTTGCTCTCGCCTCTGAGCCCGTTGGTGAGATGTTTATATTTGCATATGAATTGAGGTCACGAACTGCTTTCACTATTTTCCCTTTTACAATTGCAGAGTATTTGGGGGGCTCAGGCATTTTCCTTCTGAAATAGATGACCACTGCCGCCGGAATTGCACCTATTGCAAGAAGAAGTTTCCAGGTTATCGCTGGATTTACCCCTGTCGTAAGAAAAGCTAATGCTACCAATGGTCCTGCAACAAGACCGAAACTCTGCATTGAGAATACCATTCCTATGAATCTTCCCCTGTTCTTTGTATTGGAATATTCGCTCATTATAACGGAGCTTGTGGAATAGTCCCCACCAATTCCTATACCAAGTATGAATCTCCATGCTATCAGGTAGTAAACACCATTTACGGGAACAAGGAATGCGCTTCCAAGTGCGCCGATAACAAGTATTACGAGCTCCAGACCGTAAACCGCTTTTCTGCCCAATACGTCGAGAAGTCGACCAAAAATCGTGGCTCCTATAACTGCTGCCAAAAGGGCTGTTGATGACACAAGGGATATCTGAACTGTAGTGAATTTGTCCCATCCCGCAAGTGGAAGTATTGATAGCACCACCCCGATTATGAAGAGGTCGTAAGCGTCAGTGAAAAAACCCATACCAGCGGTAAGCCAGGTTCTGTAGTGAAAACCAGATGGTTTCGCTTCGTTCAATGAATCCACTATCTTTTTTGCATCCTCATTTATGTTATCCATTTGCTATCATTTTGAGACGGGATTATGAGTGAAAGAGGTTATGAAAATATTATAGTCCAGCTACGTATCACTCAATAGAATACATAGTTCTTTCTTAATTAGAGCAACACCGAAAACCCCGTAAAAGAATCACTCAAACCTCGCTGAAAAATTCCGTAATGTTTTATGTTAACAGCTCTATTTCCTAACCCAGAAAACGCAATCTCAAAATTTTATTTTCACAATTTTCTTCCCTTATTTCCAGCCTTTTTAAAAGGCCATTCCGTATAAGGAATTCCATCTTAGGCGAGTTTTCTTGTGCAGAGAATAAATTCAACGTAAATTAGGGACAAGCTTTTTAGTACTTATTTCCTTAATTTAAATGCAAGAGGTGGCTAATTTGAATATTGAAGAGATTTTCAAAATAAAAGGGGTTCTTGCTGTCGGGGAATTTGATCTTTCCGGAAAACTGATTTCCTTCAAAAGCAACCAGTTGAATTCGGTGCAGGCTGATTCTACCGCAAGACTCAGCGGCTCTCTATTCTCGCTTCTATCCAACATATTTTCCATGTATTCGATGTACTGCGGGATACCCTTCGAGCACGTGAACGAGATGATTTTCCGCAGCCAGGACTTATCGATGGTTCTAATCTCCGGGAAAAAGCGCAACGTGGGTGCGTTCTTCAAAGCAATAGAAGTGAATACTGAAGAGTTAGTGGAAAAACTGACTAAATTATCCTCTGAATAGGGAAAGCTGTTCCAACGTCTTACTTGCGTCTAAATAAAGGAATATTCGATACATCTGATTCATGAATACTATATTAAGGAAGTGATGAGCCCACAGTATTCTTCCGGTAACTTCCGAGAAAACCATCCTCTGTTGAACATAAGTAGCATTATTTACAGGTTGAATCCGGACGGATATTCATTCCAGAATTTTTAACCTTAAGCATGGTTAAATTAAAAACATTGATTAATCATTAATTTATCCCTGAATTATGTGGGATAAGATTTTATCAAAAAAATATGATAAAATCGATATTCATATAATAAACTCATTAAACGATGACGGTAGAATAAGTGATCAAAAGTTGGCTGACCAGCTGGGAATTTCGAAGACTACAGTGAGGGTCAGAAGGTTAAAACTACAAAAATCTGGGGCCATAAAGATCGTGGGGCTTCTCGTACTGCAAAATATGAGTCTCAGCTATGCTGATGTTTTTCTGAAATTTTCTCCTAATTCAAGACGGGCTGATATAGAAAATTTTATAGAAGCATGTAAGAAGGACGAATATGTGTACGAAGTTACACGATATATTGGTAATTATGATCTGCTGATAAGACTATTCGACGAAGATCTAGACAGCCTAAAGAACCATTATTATAACATTCTTAAAGATCAGACGGTCGTTAACGAAAGCGTTGTTATCCCTGTGATTAAGAGTGACAAGGCATGGGGTCAAGTACTTGACCACAAAAAGGGTCGTGCTTGAATTTACATAGAGAGAAAAATAGGATAATGAATTACATCGCCTAACGAATTAAACTTTGTTACTCTGAGAATTAATAGATTTCACAACACAAGAAGTTCCCTGTTCGCTTCTGTAAGCCTTCTTCCTTTATTGCTGACGTGTATATCGTCTTCTATTCTAACTCCCAGTTTTCCCGGAAGATAGATTCCAGGTTCTATTGTGAAGACCATACCGTCCTTCAAATTGGTTACATTCGTTTTAGTGATGTAAGGAGGCTCGTGTACGTCCAGTCCCAGACCGTGACCTGTTCTATGGGTAAAATATTCCCCGTAATTTTTCGCTTCGATGTACCTTCTTGCCGCCAGATCAATCTCGTTAACCCCTACACCTTCGACTACTTTCTGGAATGCATTCTCTTGTGCATTCAATACTATATCATATATTTCCCTGCCCTTACTGCTTACATTTCCTATGGCAACAGTCCTTGTGATATCTGAACAGTACATCCTAAATCTGGCTCCGAAATCGAGCACGACCATATCTCCCTTTAGTATCTTCTTGGCGGATGGTTTGTGATGTGGATTGGATCCGTTTGATCCGGATGCAACGATAGGATCGAACGACGGACCGTCCCCACCCTTTTCCTTAATCAAATTTATTATCATTTCAGCGACTTCAATTTCGCTCATATTCATGAGGCTATCCTTTGTAAGCTCTTCAAATACCTGATCCACTATCCTTGACGCTCTTCTGATAAGATCAACCTCTTCCTCCCCCTTTATCAGCCTCAGTTCGTATAATATGGGATTAATTGATTTGAATTCTGCATCTGGGAATTTTTTCTTCAATTGAAAGAAAGCCCCTACGGGTAGGCTGTCCTCGACGGCGATAGTAAGTCTCCTTCCATTCTTAATCTCTTCTCCAAGAAGAGTATACGGGTCATCTTCATCCTTCCAGATCCTTATACTGAAGGATTCTTTTAGTTCGTTCCAATATAATTGAGGTACAATAAAGAATGGAGATGAAGCATCTGGAACAACTAGGAAAAAGGGACGCTCCATCGTTCCTAACGGGTCAAGGCCCGTAAGATAATAGAGATTTGATCCTGGAAAAATAATTGTGTAATCCGCGTATCCCTGCATCCTGGCCTTAAGTTCCTCTAATCTTCTGTTTTTATTCATTTCTTCCATCACCGAAGCTTCTCAATTTCTTTCTTAATTCTTGGGTTTTCTCAAGATCCACTTCCATCTTATCTGGGTCAACGATTACACCATAAACTTCCCTTGCGATATCAACACTTATCAGTTCATCCCTGACGTCCCTCAATACCATTTTAGGATCCCTATCAAGAGGGTTCCCGAACCCTCCTCCGCTCGACGTCCGAATACTTACAAGATCACCCTTGCTGAGGGGCTCAGCAGATAACCTCCTTATTTCTGCTGGTTTCCCGTTCTTATAGATGACCACCTTGTTCCCAGAACCATCCTGGCCTCCATTTATGCCCCATGGAGGAAAGTCGTGTCTTCCGACCTGAATTGTGACGAAGGTTTTGCTATTCATCATCCTATAGTTCCTGACCACACCAAATCCGCCCCTGAACTTTCCTGCCCCGTGCTTTCCTTCAGTATTCAGGGAGTATCTTTCTACGATGATAGGGAAATTCTTTTCATAGACCTCCGATGATGCTATGTAAGTTTCGCCATCTCCACAAGCAACCAACCCGTCAGTGCCATCAGAAGTGGATGTAGCTCCCCAACCTCCAGGCTGCGGCTCAACTATAGCAAATGGTTCTCGAGTTATGTCATTTGTCCCTCCAATTATCGTGCCAACTATTGATAGGAAATGACCGGCAGGAAGCCTATCGGGAAGGCTAGGCGCGAGCGCTTTCCATACTAATTCAGTTGCAAATGCAATTGCCTCCCAGTCCGTAGAAGTGGGCGCTGGTCTAACCGGATAGAATACGGAACCTTGCTCGGCCTTTACCTTCAACGGCCTAAAGAATCCGCCACTTGGATATGTATGAGGGTCTGTGACTGCAAGGAATACTTCCCTCACACCGGAAACTGTCGCTGGGAACGGAGAATTTATCGGACTCATAACTTGTGGGTCACTACCAGTAAAATCAACGTTAAACTCCTCGTCAGAAATTACTATTTTGGCCTGTACGTGTACAGGGCTTTCTGTATTTGCAATTGCGCTATCGATGTAATCATCGGCTTCGAACTCTCCTTTGGGGAGATCCTTCAGCCTGAGCCTTGCTTCCTTCTCCCCGTCTTCAAGTAGTTTTCTCATAGCGAGCAGAACGCCATCTAGGCCGTACTTGTCAATCAGCTTGTCTACCCTTTTAGCTGCAACTTTCATAGAGGCCGCCTGCGCTTCCATATCCCCGTACGTATAATCAGGCAATCTGGAGTTAGCGAGGATCAAGTCTACCATATCCTTATTTAACTTCCCCTCGGAATATAGTTTAACACACGGGAGCTGAAGCCCCTCCTGATATATCTCTGTGGCATTCGGGTTCCAGCTTCCAAAAGCCATCCCACCAATTTCGCTCCAATGACCCTTGTTTATGATAAGACCAATGAAATCATCACCCCTGAACATCGGCAGTATCAACGTCACGTCGTTAAGATGAGTACCTGAATTGTATGGCACATTGCTAACTATGATGTCACCTGGTTTCAAATCATCCCTCCATTTTTCCAGTACCTCGCGTGCCGCAAAATCAAGTACCCCTGAAAAGGCTGGGACTCCTGGCGCCTGTGCAACAAGCTCACCGTTTCTGTCAGTCATCCCGACTGCGAAGTCAAAAACCTCGTAGATCACAGGGCTCTTTGCCGTTCGAGCGAAAGAAAGAAACATCTCTTCGTTAGCCACCACCAGTCCATTCTTAATTATCTCAAGCGTGAACGTATCAGTCATTTCTGTCACCCCTGCTCCTTATGATTATGTTTCCAAATTTATCATTACTAAAAACCTGACTTCCCAGAACCAGGACTGTTGACGTCGGATCCTCAATTATTGCAGGACCCTTGAACCTTTCATTCGGTTTTATGTTACTTCTTTCATACACAGGGAGCTCAACACTTTCCCCGTTCAGGAAAACTTTTCTAAATTCCTTTATTGCTTTGTCTGTTGCAGCACCTTTGTCCAGCTCCCTCACTACTGGCTTTTCCACCTTACTCACACCCACAACGTGGAAGTTAGTTATCTCGATCTTACTGTTTTGCAATCTGAAGCTGTATTCCCTCTCGTGGAAAGAATGGAACCTTTCAATTATGGTGCCGAGATTTTTCAGATCGACTAACTTTTCCTCGATTGGAATTTTCACAGCATGTTCCTGACCCTTATAACGCATGTCCGCATAATGGGAAATCGCTACATTTTCTCTGGAAACTTTTTCGTCTGTCTCGAATATTTTCACAATCTTTTCATCGAGATCGCTGAATGTTTCATTGATACTCTTCACTGCCTGCTCGCTCACAGTCATGACATTAGTTGCTATCAAATCATGCCTTAGGTCTGTGAGGAGCATTCCCCACGCTGAGAAAACCCCAGGAGGAATTGATGGTATCAAAATTTTGTTTATCTCAAGATCCTGTGCTATGAACGGAGCGAACATAGGACCCGAACCTCCGTGACTAACTAAGGTGAAATCCCGAGGATCATATCCTCTTTGTACAGAGATTATCCTGATTGCGTTCGCGGCATTTTCGTTGGCTATCTTTATGATTCCTTCTGCAGCCTCCTCCACAGTTATGTTGTAATAATCCGCAATTTTCTCTTTGATGGCTTTGATGGCAAGGTCCCTGTATATTTTCATTTCTCCACCAAGCAGGTAATTTGGATTCATCAAGCCATTCACAAGGTAAGCATCCGTCACTGTAGGTTCTTTTCCACCCCTGCCATAGCAAGCCGGGCCTGGATGAGAACCTGCAGCAACAGGACCCACCTTGAGATTACCAATATCATCAATCCACGCAATACTCGTCCCTCCGTTTCCAACTTCCTCGATATCTGTAACAGGAACCCTGAGAGGATAGCCGGGGTAAAATCTTCCCCTGCCAATATAATACTCGCTGTTCACCTTTTGTACAAGATTTTCAACAAGACTTGCTTTTGTTGTTGTACTTCCACCATCCAAGACTATTATATTTTTCTCCCCGAGCATTTCTGCCACTGAAATCCCACCTATTACACCTGCTATGGGTCCAGATTCCACTGAATATATCGGGTACTCCTTGGCAAAATCGAAAGAGGCTATTCCACCATTGGACAGAATCGCAAAAAACTGCCCCTTGAACCCCATCCCCCTGATCTCGTTCTCAAGTTTCGTTAGATATCCCCTGATCTTAGGCTTCACAAAAGCATTTAGAACTGCTGTATTTGTTCTTTCGTATTCCCCCCATTCTCTGGTTATTTCATGTGAGAGTGTTATTGGAATATCTTCATCCCATTCCTCTTTCTGGATTTTTCTGATAATGTCCCTTGCTTCAATTTCGTGCTTCGGATTCACGTAAGAATTCATAAAGCTGACGCAAATTGACTCAACTTTCTCGTTCTTCATCTTTCTTACAGCCCCCTTTACCCCTTCCCTGTCAAGTTCCTCTATTACTGACCCGTCGCTTCTTATTCTTTCTTTGACTTCCACAGTGAGATACCGCGGAACGAAAGGTTCGGGTTTTTTATATGCGAAGTTGTATACGTCCCTCCTATTAGCTCTTTGAAGAATTAGCACATCCCTGTAACCTTCAGTCGTAATCAAGCCAACCTTTGCACCACTTCTTGTTATTATTGAATTTATAACTGCAGTTTGGCCGTGCCCAACAATAGTCACGACTTTCGACATATCTATCTTGCTTTTTTTGATCGCATCAATAACTCCTCTCGACGGATCGTCTGGGGTTGTTTCCGTCTTTATCCATATGATTTTCCTGCCCGCCTCATCATATCCCACCAGATCTGTGAACGCACCTCCTATATCTATTCCTATTCTCATTCTTTTCTACCTCCCGCAGTGGTTCTCATATTGATCTAAACCCGTACTGCTCTTCTAAATTCCAGCCTCTAATCTCATCTCTGGGAGGCGGCGCGTATTTACCAATTCGTGAATGCCTCAAACCAGAAACATTCTTGATGTCTACCAAAAATTCAGCGTACTTCAACGGGGCAATCGTTGCATCTATTACAGGTACTTGCAACTCTTCTTGCATCCTTTTATGGAAACCGAACTCAGCTGTGCATCCCAGTATTATGCTTTCCGCTGAATCTCTCTCTATAGCTTCTCTTGCAGCCTTCATTAGCCTTTTCTCAGTTTCATCCTTTTTCTCCTGAAATTCCAAAACACCCATATCTATAGATTTAAAGGAGGCAAGCCTGTCCCTCAGCCCGTATCTGGCCACATTTTCCTCCATTTGCGGTATCCATTTTTTCCTTCCAACTATGATTGAAAACTTACTTCCCAGTGATATTGCAATAGCCATTGAAGATTCTCCTGGGGCTGCCACCACCATGTCGGTGATTTCTCTGGCCTCAGAAAGGAACGGATCATAGAAACAACCTATTATGGCTGCATCATAGCCCTTTCTTTCGCCCTGCTTGACAGCCTTCAGTATATCCAGCCCAACAAGCGCCTCATAGAACTGGTATTCAAGATGATGTGGTCCCCGGCCAAATGAGATCACATCAAGTGTGGTACCGGGTCCCTTTACGCTGCCCAGGAAATCTTTTATCGGTTCATCGAACACATCAGTGCCAACCGGATTAATCCATAAAATCTTCTTTGATCCCCGAACCTTACCAAAATCTGAGGATTCCACATTTCTCGCCGGCAACTCAAAAACCCCCATTAACTCAACTTAAAAATGATATATATAATTTGCTATTAGAACAATAAATATAACAGTTAGCAATTTTTCTACTAGTAAATCAATCGATTATATTGTTCTTTGTTTTCAATGGACATTGCGTATAATTTCCATTAAGCTTTACAACACCATCACTCGCTCACTTGCGATTTCTGCGCAGCACTCGAATCTGATCCGGAAGAATACAAGTGACAGCTGCAGAGATGACCTTTGCTAAGATCGAGCAACGGAGGGTCTACATCCTCGCAGAGCTCCCAAGCAAAAGGACACCTAGGGTGAAAACTGCATCCCTTTGGGATATGCAGGGCACCGGAAATCTCTCCTATGTTTGGTATCTTCTGCGGCTTTAGCCTCTCCTCATCGTCGGTAATAACGGGAATCGATGAGAGAAGTAATTTGGTATATGGGTGGAGGGGTTGTCTGAAGAACTCTTCGGTTCTTGCCACTTCCTTAATTTTTCCGAGATACATTATTGCGACAGTATCTGCAACATTTGACATCAGGCTGAGATTGTGGGTTATGAAAAGATAAGAGAGACCAAACTCTTTCCTAAGCTTCATGAGAATATTTATTATTTTACCCTGAATTGAAACGTCAAGTGCAGATGTAGGTTCATCCAGGACTATGAACGTCGGTTCCGTTGCTAGAGCCCTGGCAATCGCGACCAATTGCTTTTCCCCTCCGCCCAGCTCATCAGGATACCTGTCTATAAATTCAGTGGGAAGGTCCACGATATCCATCAGATCGTAAATTGTCTTCGTTACGGGTGCGCCGGGCCTATGTATAGATATGGGAAGCGCCAGTGACTGCCTTACTGTTCTCTTAGGGTTGAGGGATGAGGCAGGATTCTGGAAGACCATCTGGATATCTTTTCTAAGCCACTTGGGTCTCTTTTCGCCGAACTTTGAAATGTCTTCCCCTTTATATTTTATTATTCCAGAGGTCGGACGATATACCCCAATTATCATATTTCCAACTGTAGTTTTTCCTGAACCAGATTCACCAACCAGACCCATGATGCTTCCCTCTTCTATTTCGAAGCTTATGTCATCTACGGCCTTGACAATACCCGCCCTCGTTTTGAAATATTTTTTCAGTCCGCTGATCTCCATCAATGCAGACATTTTTAGCTCCTCCCTTCGTTATATAGATAACAGGCCACATAATGTCCCTGATCAATTTCACGCAGATCTGGTGGAGATTGCCCACAAACATCCATTCTAAAGGGACATCTTGTTATGAATCTGCATCCCTTTGGTGGGTCCAGATAGCTCGGCACTACGCCTGGAATCCCCTCAGGGACGCCTCCACCAATTAGCCTTGGAACAGAATCCATAAGCATCCTCGTATACGGGTGCAATGGATTCGAAAAGAGACTTTTTGTTGGCGCAACCTCAACTATAGTTCCAGCATACATCACGTATACTCTGTCAACGAACCCCTTAACTACACCCAGTGAATGTGTTATCAAAATGATAGATATATGTTCCCTTTCCACTATAGTTTTTAGTAGCCGCATTATCTGATCCTCTATCGTAACGTCCAGCGCAGTCCCCGGTTCATCTGCAATCAGCAGCTCCCGCGCGGAAACCAAGGACATAGCAATGTTAACTCTTTGTTTCATCCCGCCCGAAAGTTGAAATGGATAACTATCAAGAATCCTCTCAACTTCCGGCAGTGCGGCTTCCTTCAGATAATGAATAGCCCGCTCGTGTATTTCCTCCTTCGTCAGCCTCTCATCTGAGGAATACTTTATTATGTCGTACATCTGCTGCCTTATCTTGAATACTGGGTTCAAGGCGGACGACGGGTCCTGAAATATCATCGAAAGATTGTGTTTTCTCAGACTGGTAACATCCTTTTTGGACATTGCCAGCATGTTCTTTCCTTTGTACAACACCTGGCCGCCCCATACTATCGAATTACTAGGCAGAATCCGCATGACAGTTTTCATCGCTGTAGTTTTTCCGCATGCAGATTCGCCGATTATTCCGACCTTTTCCCCTTTGAGCACATAGAAAGAGACCTCCCTCAGGACCTTGAGTTCTCCCTCATAGACCTTGTAGCCTACCATTATGTTTTTAACTTCTAGGATCCTCTCAGCACCTTCATCCATTCTGCTCACCTTATCGATGATGAGAACATATCCCTTATGCCGTCTCCCAGCAGGTTGAATGCCAGTATCACCAAGACAACTGCGATTGCAGGAAACACAGAAATCCACCAGAAATTTGGAAGATAAATTGACCCTTCTGATATCATTGTACCCAAGTCAGGTGTCGGAGGCGGGGCCCCCAGGCCTACAAAACTTAGGGCAGCCCCTATTAATATGACCCAACCTGCATCCAATGAGATTTTTGTCAGTATAGAACCGAGCTCATTAGGAAGTATTTCAGAAAACATGATATGAATGGGTGATGCGCCCATTAATCTGGCAGCCCTTACAAAATCTTCGTTCCTTATTGTTGTCGTCTGTGAGTATACCAGCCTCGTGTACCAAGGCCACCAGGCTAGTGAAATTGCAAGCATCACATGCAGTAAGGTTGGCCTCATAACTGATGCGACAGCGAGAGCTAAGAGGAGGGGAGGAACTGCCACAAAAATATCAGCCATTCTCATTATGAGAACACTAAACCATCTTTTAACATAGTACCCTGCTACGAGACCTAGAGTCACGCCCGGAATAACGGTAATGCCAAGGACAACGCCTACGAGCGTAAATGAATACCTGAAACCGAATATAACCCTTGTCAATACGTCCCTTCCAAGTTCATCAGTTCCAAAGGGGTGCGCAAGCGATGGCGGTTTCAATGAGTTAGCGAAATTAACATACAGTCCCGCACTTGAAGGATAAGGGGAAATCCAAGGAGCTAGAGCGGCCAAGGCTATGAAGAGGATGATAAGACCTAATCCCAATAGAGATAGTTTGTTATTCCTGAATTTATACCAGTACTTACCGTAATTATGGGCTATCTTTGAAAACTTTACATCTTTGCTGTATTCCACCAAGCTAATCACCCATCTCCTCAGAAACTCTTGGGTCAAGCCGGCTGACAGTAAAGTCGACTAGAGTATTAGCGATGATGAACAAAATACCAGCCACAAGCACAACGGCAATGATTGCGTTTAAATCTTTGCTCAGCATAGCATTGAGACCGTAACGAGAGAAACCTGGCCAGTCAAATATGAGCTCCACAAGGAAGGCATTCGCAATTACAGAAGACACGTCTAGAGCATAAACAGTTAACATTGGGATTATTGAAGGTTTCAGTAGATACCTAGTCGTTAACAATCCTTCTGGAAGTCCATGTGATGTTTCCGCCAGGGTAAAATCCCTGTTCTGGTTTTCTACAACTGCTGCCCGCAGTATTCTAGTTTCCTGCGCGATAGGACCAAGGGCCAGTGAAAATGATGGGAGAATTAGATGCCATAGTGCATTTACCCACGCACCGAAATCACCGGTTATCAGGCCGTCTATGAGGTATAAGCCAGTGATATGGGGCGGGGGAGCGATCCCTGGACTTAGCTGCCCAATTATCGGAAAAAGGTGAAGGTCGTACCCTAAAAACAGCTGGAGGAGGATGGCCACAACAAATGAAGGCACCGCAATTCCTACGTAGGTTATTACTCTAATTACATTATCCACAAAGGTGTTCTGCATCCTTCCGGCAACGAGTCCCAAAGGAACAGAGATCAGGAGGATTATAATAGCAGTCATTATCAACAAGTCCAGAGTTGCCGGCAAAAATTCTATTACATCTGTAAGGACGTTCCTCTTTGTTACCAGTGAAATCCCCCAATTTCCAGTAAAAATCCCTTCAATCCAGTATAAATACTGCAGCGGCAGAGGGGCGTTCAAATGGAGCTCATCAATAAACGTATTTATAGCCGATATAGAGGCATTAGGGCCTAATGCCAGCCTAGCCAAGTCTACCGGCGTTCCCGGCAGCACCCTGGCAAGAACAAAAACTAAAATTGAGAGACCGAAAAGAGAAATAATACCGTAAGCCAACCTTTTCAGCACATAATTAACGGCGTAGTTCACCTAACCATCCCCTTCAATTATATCACCACATTATTTAAAGAAAAAAAGGAAATAAAAAATACCATTCTCTAAGACATCGCGGTGGCATTGAACCCAATGTCCCTGTAGTACCATATGTATCCTATCAGAGGAATTATAGAATTCAAACTGATATCTACAATTCCCGGATAGTATGCTCTGACCTCTCTCGCTGAGAATACATATATGTTAAGGTACATATTGAATATTTGCTGCTCGATCTGCTTGTAAGCCTGGAACCTGGCGGTCTGATTGAGAATACTTGTGGCATTTGCTATCTCGTTCCCGAGCAACGACTGAGTGCTATTGTTCAGCCAATAGTTCTGGAAGTATGTCCCCCTGGCTGAAGGCGTATACATTTCAGATAGCACCGAGCCTGCTTCAAAGTAGCTTGCTGCCACTTCAACAGAGGCTATGTTCGGAGCACTTGACTGGTTACCCATATCCGCTTCCATGGTTAGCCAAGGTTCCCCTTCGATATTTACGGTGATACCAATTTTGGCCATATCTGCAGCGAATGATGTGGCCAGCTGGGCCTCAGCTGGTACGGCCGTTGTGTACATGAATGTGACAGGATACTGACTTATATTACTAGCGTATTCTGATTCCTGAATTAGCTTCTTCGCAAAGGTGATGTTCTGCTGTATTGTCAGATTTGGATTTGAACCTGGTAGTGCTGGACTTACTGGACCTGAGGCGTAACCCATCCCCTGGAATGGACCACCTGGACCAATAATGGCTGAGTAATTGAAAGCGTATGCCATCGCCTCTCGTACGTATAGGGAGTTTGTGGGCGGAATCGCGGTATTGATCATCAGGTACATTTCTTCAGGTATGGGGATGGAAAGTATCGCAGCTCCCGGCTGCTTTGAAAGTGTACTGATCGTAGAATATGTTTGCCACATGTCGGTGACCTGAATCTGCTTTGAATCAAAAAGTGCTTCTACCGTGGACGTCTGAGACGTCCCTATCATGTTAACATATTTTGGCTGATTTGGTTTTGTACCGTTCCAGTAGTTTGAATATTCCTCAAGTGTCACGTTGGCTTCCAGATTCGCATATATCACTTCATATGGTCCAGAGCCCGCATCGTGAGTCAAGAGCCAAGTATGTCCATAATCACCATAGGAACCGTATGGACCAGGGGCTAAGTGTGCCATGACTTCCTTTTGATCCAGTATATAAAGAAACACGAGCGAAGACAGGAAAGGCCCATCGATAGCCTTCAACGTGAAGACAACAGTAGAGTTGTTTGGCGCAGTAACATTAGCGACGTATGGTGCAAACAGGTACGAAAATCCCTGACCCATTGTGAGCAATCTATCCATTGAGAATACAACATCCTGTGCTGTGAGTATGTTGCCGTCATGGAAATATACATCAGGCCTGAGATGGAATGTGTACACCAGTCCACTGTCCGATATTGACCAGCTCGTTGCCAGGTCAGGCACTATGTTACCAGTAGCAGTCGGGAATACCAAAGAATCGTATACGTTTGCAAGTGCTGCCTGAGAAGCTTCGTCATCTCCCGTTGCTGGGTCCAGGTCCGGCACATTTGCCCAAGTCATGCTGAGAGTCTGCTGTGCCTCTGTTAAAGTCTTTGTTGTTTTAGCGGGCTTTGTTGTTACAACTGCAATAGAGGCCACCACGACTATGACGACGATGACGACAATTGCTATTATTAAAAGGTTCCTTCGGGATTTTGGTTTCGGGGTTGTTCCCTCTGTCATAGCCATCAACTACATTTACTGAGAAATGGCATATAAAGTTTTCCACCGAGTCGATGGAAACATTTTCTGTGTTTTTTTGTTCTTTTTGATTGAAAAATATGTTCATTGTATTGAAACCCAAGGGTTACCCAATGAAAAACCCCTGGAAATAAGGGGAAGAAGGAGACAGATCTTGATAGGGAGGAGGAATCTGTGAATAGAATTGCGTAGAGGAAAGAACCCTGACAATCATTGAGGTGATTAGCGGAGTCATTAACGAAAGATATTAGAGAATAACCATAAAAGAGGCAATGGAACGGATGGGGAGACCTAAGACTATAATCTTTCCTTAACTATTGTCATTTGGTTTCCAACAAAATTGAGTCTTCTCTATGCATAGGTTTTTCAGCATGAATTTGTTCTGGGGAGTCACATAACTACCCGAGTTATCCCTCATTTAGCCTTCCCGTGACAACCAGTCTGAGCCCCTTCCAGGTTGTTTTGAAACCTGCAAGTCTCAGGGATTCCTCAGGTGGAAGCCCCATAAATTCAAGATATTCTATCATGGCCTGTCCATCCGGGTACAGAGCATTGAGATGAGAGATTACCCGGTCCTTCAGCTCTCCAGAAACAGGAATTTTTTCCATTTCAAAATCCTCTTTAATTTTGGATTTCTTTTCTTTACCGTACTTCTCCTGGAGATACTCCCTGATCCTCCACCAGTCCGCCCGATCCCTGAAGCACATGGCACCCTTTGGGCACTTCTCTTCTCCAGAGAGAATACAGAATAGCTCCGCCATGTAACCAGACTTCAATAATTTCCTTAACATTGAGGCGTCTTCTTCATACCGGTGTCTGCTGCACAGGAATATGTAAACAGTTCCATTCATCTCTATTGAGTAGTCGGGAATAATGACCTCTCCATCCACCTCTATATCCCCTGGCTCAGGATTCACAAAATTTGGCAATTCCTCTTCCTTTTGTTCCCTGTAAATGATGTCAGAAACTGAATCGTCTATGTGATAAAGATACTCCTTCTTTCTTTTCCCATCCTTCAGCGATACGAGGGAGTTTATTTCAAAGTCTTCCTTCTTCAGGACATCCCTTATGAAGAGGGCAAGTCTCGTCCCGTATCTCTCGCTCTTCTCGAATATAGAAACAGGTCCGTCAACCTTCAGCGTGTGCTTATCTCCCTCCTTTTTTGCGCGATACATCAGACCCTTTGAGCGCAGGCTTCTTACAAACTCATTCATCCTTCCTTTGGTTGAAATTTCAACCCAGAGCGATTTCATCATCACAGTTTCTATTTGTTCCAGATTGAACATCCTTGAGAGATTCTCGGGATCAAGATTGCATGGGGAAACAAGTATCTGATTTCCCTCCATGTCTCCGTAAAGCGCCCCCTCGATTTCCTGCGGTTCCGTAACCAGAAGGACTGCTGCCCTTTTTATTATCTCTGCCCTCTCTTCTGGGCTGACTGCGGGATTCTTAGCTAGGGAAAAAATTGTTCTCCTTACTCTCACTGAATCCATCTGGGAGGGAGGGGCGAACTTTGAGAGCCTGAACATAATGAGAGCAAGGCCCCTAAGAATCTTTGGATTCTGAACTTTGAGTTCAATGTTCTTCAACTCATTCTCTATCTCCCCCCTCGTTCTTCCCGTACTGCGCTTGAATAGATCTAATACCGCAACGCAATAATCACTGTTCTCTTCAGTGATGAATACGGGTCTCAGTATGCCCTTGTTGCTCCTTCTAACTGCCATCAGCTGAACCGGGAACACCCTTTCTCCTCCTCCTGGATGTTGCGAACTCGCTTGTTCCGCTTGCAACTATCTCATATAGAGTTGCTTTTTTTCCCTCTGAGGGTCTCAGGAGTCTACCCAATCTCTGCCTGAACTGTCTTGTGGATCCAGAACCGCTGAGTATTATGCCCACCGATGCATCAGGCACATCAACCCCCTCATCAAGGACCCTGGAAGTTGCAAGCGCCGTGACATCCCCGTCTTTGAACATCCTGAGATACTCCTTTCTTTCAGGCCCCGGGGTGAGGTAGGTTATGCACGGAATGAGGAATTCCCTGGAAATTAGATAGGCTGTGTCTGTGTCCTCTGAGAATATTATTGTCTTCTCTCCCCTGTGCCTTGACAGGACGTACCGCACCGTATCCACCTTTACCCTGGAGTTGAACGCTATGTTCCTTGCTCTTCTCCACGCTATGAGAGCTTCCCTTCCCTCCGGGTTCCAGGAAGAGAGGATGAAGCGCTCGAAGTCCCAAGGACCTCTCATCCTCATCCTGTGTTTCCTGAGGTAGGAGAGGAATATTCTCCTGTTCTTCTCATATTCCTCTTCCTCATCCTGCTCGAGCTCAACAGGTATCCTGACTATTTCATAATCCGCCAGGTATTCAGTGAGCTCTTCGTATCCAAGTTCAAATATCTTTCCCCCCATAAACTGTTGAAGCCTCTCATGGAGCATGTCCGTTCTTTCGTATGTGGCGGTAAGACCCAAACGGTAAGGAGACGCGTACATCCTGGCTATCTCTATGAACCTCTCCGCCGCAAGGTGATGAACCTCGTCAACCAGAAGGAACCTGAACCTGTTACCGAGGGTTTCTGCCATCAGGTAAGCGGAATCGTAGGTCGCAACCGTTATCTCTCTTATATCCCTCTCCCCTCCCCCTATCTGACCGATTTCTATTCCGAAAGCACTGCGGAGCCTGTCCCTCCACTGCTGGACAAGTTCTATGGTGGGGGCAATGACGATCGTTGTTGTTGAAAGTCTTGATATTGCCTCTATCCCGATATGTGTTTTTCCTGCCGCAGTTGGTAGGACAACCACCCCGGAATATGAATTTGAGGCCCAAACATCCGCCGCCTTCTTCTGATAGGACCTAAGGGTTTCCCTGTGACGGAGATTCAGGGCAATGCCTTGGAAAACAAAGTCTTCAGCATCTGGAAAATCATTCTTCAATTTGGCGTACATATAACCTTCGGTCCTGTATGAATTTGTCCTCTTGTCAAACACTAGGTACTCGGGAATCCTTTCTGGCTCTTCAACAATAATGGTACCTGCCTGGTAGCTTATCCTCATTCATAACGTAATCCCATCCTGATTTAAGGTTTTGTTACGGGTTTTTGGGAGTAGAGAAAATCAGTTGTTTCGGAGATGAAATTCAAGCACTTTCCCGATGGAAAAGTTCGTCCTTCCGTATTGAATTGATGACAGTAGGATAAATGCGATCAGGGTATACCACCGTGAAGAGATATACCTCCATAACAG
>Ga0207433_10003270_pt1 | contig 31417 bp, 31 predicted proteins | sample YelNatPaOPGAMG01_FD_187559 | JGI IMG/M metagenome (GOLD analysis project Ga0207433, IMG submission 187559) | Hot spring thermophilic microbial communities from Obsidian Pool, Yellowstone National Park, USA - OP-RAMG-01 (SPAdes) (version 3) | ecosystem: Environmental > Aquatic > Thermal springs... | reverse complement strand
AGTTCCCCCAGCTCGTCATGACTTTCCAGGCGCAAGCGCTGGCTCAGATCCGTCTCCCCGATCTCGCGCGCCATGCGGGTGATTTGCTTCACCGGGTGCATGGCGCGGTCAGCCAGCAGATAGCCGCCGCCCGAGGCGATCGCCAGCATAACCAGGCTGCCCAGCACCAGGGTGACCAGGGTGCGCGGAAGCTCTCCGGAGGGGTCCACCGGGCTGCCAAGGATCAAATAACCTGCCCGGCGCTGCTCGATGGCGATCGGCGAAATGATGAAGACGTATTTGGTGCGGGTGGTCTGGCTGGTCGCCGTCGCATTCACCACGGCGTAGGAGAAGGGGCCGTCCCCTGACTGGCGTTGGATGCCAAGGCTGGCGAGCTGAACGAGTGAGTTGTCTGTGATCGGTCCGCTCTTCGCGATCACTTTGCCGTTCAGATCCACCAGCGCGAGGATCTGGTTCGTGCGCAAATTCGGCCCGCCGCTGCGCGGATCGAAACTCGGAGGGGGCTGACCGCTTTCGAAGAACTCGCGCGCGGCGAAATGCAGGTAAGCATCCCACTGGCGGGAGGAGAGATCCAGATCGTTGAGCGCATCCAGATAAAGATCATGGGATTGGCGCACATAGACGAAACCGCTGAAAGCCGCCAGTACCACTGCGAGGATGGCAACGAACCACATCGTCAATCGGAAACGGATGCTGCTCGTCAGCATCCGAAGGCGGTTGACCAATCCACGAAAAAACGAAAGCATACAGCCCGCTTAGCCTTTTTTATCCGGAGACAGCAGCCTGTAGCCGACCCCACGCACCGTCTCGAACAGCTTGACCTCGCTGGGATCGTCTATTTTTCGCCTCAGGCGGCGGATGTACACGTCGATCACGTTAGACGCCGCCTGGAAATCGTAATTCCAGATGTGGCTCATGGCCATCTCGCGGGTGATGACGCGGTTGGGATTGCGCATGAAATATTCCAGCAACGCGTATTCCTTGGCGGTCAGATCGATGCGCCGGCCAGCCCGCTCGACGAAATGGGTGGCCGGGTCGAGCGCCAGATCGCCGAGGGTGAGCAGGCCGGATTTGTCGGCGCCGTCGCGGCGCATCAACGCCCGCAGGCGCGCGCGCAGCTCCTCCAGGGCGAATGGCTTGACCAGATAATCGTCCGCACCGCTGTCCAGGCCGGTCACGCGATCCTCGACCGCATCTCGGGCGGTGAGCAGCAGGATGGGGGTGTTCACGCGCTGATTGCGCAACTCCCTGCATACTTCCAGGCCATCTTTCTTCGGCAGCATGATGTCCAGGATGATGGCATCGTAAGGGGTCATCTCAGCCAGCACCTGTCCTTCTTCGCCGTCATACGCCACGTCGACCGCATAGCCGTCATCGATCAGGCTCATCTTGAGCGATTGATTCAAGCGGCGGTTATCTTCCACCACCAAAATGCGCACCTTACCCTCCGAACAAAGTCACTGATCATTCATTGTGCTTCCCATTATATCCGCGCTGAATGACATTAAGATGAAACTTTGATGAAGATTAGTAAATAGGGGTAATTGGTCTTATTTAATCCGTACGTCATCTTGCCTGTTTATACTGATCATCAGGCTGCTGCCGCCAAGCAATCAACGGGTATCCTTCAAACCAGGCAGCAGCCTGACCCCATCGAGGGGTCATCTGGTTGCATGAGGTATGAGTATGAAACGTGTCACAGCCTTGATTGCCGCTGCGTTGATCACCACCCTGGTAGGCGCGGCCATGTTCGCGGTCGGCGCCAATGCGATGCTGAATAAGAACACCGTGCCGATCGCGAATTCCCCCACGGCTGCGGCGAATAGTTCTACCTCGGCCGGCGATCCACCCGGCAGCCAGATCCAACAACTCCAGAACCTGATCGCTCAGTATCAGCAGCGCGATCAGCAATATCAGGATCAAATCAACCAGCTTGAGCAGCAATTAAACCAGGAAAGTCAGAACCTCCAGCAATATCAGAATTTGCTCATGGCCTTGCAGGAACGAGGCGTGATCCTGATCACCCGCGACGGCAGAGTCTTGATCCCAGATCAGTAAGATCGGTATCGAAAAACGGAGGCCTTCATCTATGAAACCATTGAAATGGATCCTGCGTATCTGGATCGCCATAGCCAGTGTGATCGGCTTTCTGGGAGGGTGGGCGACGCTGGCCCACGCCGGCAAACCTGCGCCCGCCACTTCCAGCCAGCCATCCATTAACCTACCGGCGCAACTGCCGACTCTGGCGCCGCTGCCCAACTTCGACAACGGGCCCGTCCAGCTTCAACCGCCAGCCCAGAGTCAGCCTTTCCAGAGCTTCATGCCCAGCTTTCGCACCCGCGGATCCTGAGCCATGCAGTACTACTCTTTCCGGGCGATGAACACCGAGGTGCTGATGGCTGCCGAAGGGCGCCATGAGCGTCTCGAGGTGGGCTTCCGCAAGACGCGCGAGTTCATCGAAGCTTGCGAGCGGCGCTTCACCCGCTTCTCTCCCGACAGTGAACTCTCCGCGTTGAACCGCCAGACCGGACGCTGGTTCCGCGCCTCGCCGGATCTGTTCGCCGTGGTCCATCTGGCTGCCGAGTTGAGCGAAAAGACGGACGGCCTGTTCGATCCATCGGTGCTGGCCAGCCTCGAGGCGGTCGGCTACGACCGCAGCATGGATGAGTTACGGGCGGAAGGCGCCGCCCCTGTTGCGACGGCGGATGTCGCCGTGAGGACGGGCGGATTCCGCGAAGTGCGCCTGGACCGGGAGAGCTACAGCATCTGGCTGCCGCCCGGCGCGCGCATCGATCTGGGCGGAATCGCCAAGGGGTGGATCGCAGAGCGCGCGGCCGGCATGCTCGCCACCTATGCGCCCGCCTGCGCCATCAACGCGGGAGGCGACCTGTTCCTTTGCGGGCTTCCGACCGGGTTACCTCACTGGCAGGTTTCCCTGGAAGACCCGCGCGATCCGGAGCAGACGCTGGCGGCGCTGCGCGTTCCGCCAGGGGCTGTGGCCACCTCATCGGTGACCCGCCGGCGCTGGCTGCAAGGCGGGCAGGAGCGCCATCATCTGATCGATCCCCGCACCGGACAACCGGCGAAGAGCGAATGGCTGAGCGTCACCGTGATTGCATCCCACGCGGCAGAAGCCGAAGTTTACGCCAAAGCGCTGCTCATCGCCGGCCCGCAGGGAGCTTCCGACCTGGTCGGTCGGGTCAATGGACTGGCGTATATCGCCGTGGATCGGGAAGGCCGCCTGTGGGGATCCACGGTCAGTAAGGAGTACTTATGATCGAAACCAAATCAGGGCGTAATAACCAGGGGTGGTGGATTTGGATTGTGATTGCCCTGATCGCCATCCCGGCTTTGCTCGCCGTCACCGCCGGCGTTTTAGCCGCCGCCTATACTCCGGCTGGCTCCACACTCCGGCAAAACCTCAGCTTCCTATTTGCGCTCAACACCGTCCAGACCATGTGGTATGTGACCCGTTCGGCCGGCCTAATCGCTTACCTGCTTTTGTGGCTGTCCACCGCCTGGGGGTTGGCCGTATCCAGCAAAATATTCGACCTGATCCTTCATCGCACTTTTACCTATGATTTTCACCAGTTTATTTCCCTGCTGGCGGTTGGTTTCATCGTCTTGCATGTGGCCGTGCTGATGGCCGATCAGTACCTTCCCTTTTCCCTGGCGCAAATCTTGGTGCCCTTCCTTTCCACCTATCGGCCGTTGTGGGTGGGCATCGGCGTGGGCAGTTTTTATCTGGTGTTGCTGGTGACGATCACATTTTACCTGCGCAAATGGATCGGCATGAAGACGTTCCGCGCCATCCACGTGCTTAGCCTGGTGGCGTACCTGGGCGCGACCGTGCATGGTTTTTACGCCGGCACCGATTCGCCCCTGGCGGCTACACAGTTGATGTACGCCGGCACGTTTCTCGTCATCGTCTTCCTGACCAGCTACTGGCTGATCCTGCGCCGGATGGAAAGTAAGCCGGCTGCGATGCAGGCATCATCCCCCCATCCGCGCCGGTCCGAAGGAGTTCGCTGATGGGCGTTGCGGCCTGAGATCGAATCAGGCAGTCTCCCAGCGCATAGGGTGCAGTGTCCGACCGGCAAACGAATTGGAGGCCAGTTTCGCCTCCAATCACCCAGGATCAGGGCATCGGCAACACGGGGATGGGAGGTTAAGGAAGGCGGGGGCAGTCGTCGCCCCCGCCTTTAATTTTAAACACACGAGCCCCTTGCGGGGCTCGCAAGGGGCTCTCCTTCTTCTAGCGTTAAATCTATCTATAGAGGCTGGGTTTCTGCCTGGAGCATCCCTTCCAGGACGATTTCCATAGCTATGGTGTGGCTGCAGCGCCCGCGAGTGCGGAAAAAATCACAGTCGCAATCCCACTGTCCATGGTCGAAGGTGACGGTATGGAGGTTATTTTCCCCTTCTATGCTCACCCGGAAGCTTTCAAAGTGGATGCGTCTGCGCTCGCTGGCGTAACGCTTGGCCTTCTCGATCTTACCGATCATGCCATAGTCCATGGTTTTCACTCCTTTCGAGCTCGAGGTCGGTATAAAAAACGGCATGCGCTCAAATTCGCATGCCGAAAAGAACTGGTTTGATAAGGTATTGGCTTCAGATCTCGCATAGAGGTCTGGCATTCTCCTTCTCTTGATAAAGAGTATAGCCCCTTTCTGGACCAAAGTCAACTGAATCAAGGAAGAGATCGGATTCTTTAAGCTTCGCCGGTCCGGCTCTCACGCCCACCCATCCTGACCGGCACATTCGCGGCAAAGGCGGAGAGATCATCACGGCTCTTAGCGCAGCCACTTCTCGAGCACCAGAGCATCTTCGCCGTCCAGATAATAGGCCGGCCAGATGCCGTTATGGTGGTATCCCTGCCGAAGGTAAAGAGCGATGGCTTCATCGTTGGAACGGCGCACGCTCAGCCTCACCCGCTCCACGGGCATTTGCGCCTCGCACGCGTGCAGCAGAGCGGTGCCAATGCCGCGCCGCCGATACTCAGGCAACACCCCCAGGGTGGTGATCCAGCCCACGCCTTCCTCGCGGCGCACATCCCCCGCAATAAATCCAACCATGGTCGCATTGACCAACGCCTTGAGCCGCACCACGCCGGCGAAGGTCAACACCGCCACCAGGTCCCATAGGGGCCAGGCGTCTTTGGGGAAACAAATTTCCTCCAGTCGGCGCAGAGCGCCGAGGTCGCGCCAACCGGCCGGCTGGAGGGTGAATTCAGGTTCCTGAGCTTGCGTGGCGACGCTCCCGGATGGTAAGGGATCAGGCGCCCTTCGAGTCGCCGCGCGCTTTCAGGAAATCGGTCAGCAGGCTGGTGAACTCCAACGGGAAGATGAACTTGGTCGCGGCACCGGCGCCCAGCTTGTTGAGTGTGTCGAAGTACTGCAAGGTCATGGTCTTGGTGTCGACCGACTGAGCCACCTGGTTGATCTTGTCGATGGCCAGCGAAAAGCCCTCCGCACGCAGGATGGCGGCCTGCTTGTCGCCCTCGGCGCGCAGGATGGCAGCCTGCTTCTCGCCGTCGGCCACGTTGATGGCCGCCTCGCGTGTGCCCATCGATTCGGTCACCACCGCACGGCGGATGCGCTCGGCCGACATCTGCCGGTTCATCGCCTCCTGCACCTCGCGCGGTGGGATGATCTCGCGGATTTCGACGTTGGTCACTTTGACGCCCCACCGTCCGGTCACCTCATCCAGGCGTGTGCGCAGGATGTTGTTGATGTGCTCGCGCTCGGTCAGCACGTCGTCCAGCAGGATGCCGCCGATCACTGCGCGCAGGGTGGTGGTGGCCATGCCCTGGGCGGCCATCTCGAAATTGCCCACCTGCAGGACGCTGTTGGTGGGATCCAGCACCTTATAGAACCAGATGAAGTCGATGTTGATGGGAGCGTTATCTTTGGTGATGGCGGTTTGCTGGGGGATTTCGCGCACCTGCTCGCGCAGGTCCACGCGCACCGGCCGGTCGACGATCGGGATGAGGATGATCAGTCCCGGTCCGCGGTCGCCGATGCAGCGGCCCAGGCGGAAGACCACCAGGCGCTGGTACTCGGGCACGACTTTGATCGCTGTGGCCAGGAAGAACAGGGCGGCCAAAACGACGATGCCAATCAGACAAATAGTGCTGGTTAGTGCGGTGGGCATAGGCAACCTCCTTGGAATGGATTAAAACCAGGTAGGGCAGGCAGACAGTCCGCTCACCCAGGACAGGATGACCCTCTACGGCGAAGAATGATGCCCATCGACAACCTGTTCGACCTCGAGTCGCAGGCCATCCTTGCGCAATACGCGCACACGCGCATCGGCCGGGATGGGGTGGGCGCTATAGGCGCTCCAGGTTTCTCCGGCCACGTACACCGTTCCTTCAGTAAAGACAGGCGTCTTGGCCACCCCCTCCATGCCGGTCAGGTCTTTCAGCAGGGTGGGTTTGCGGGCGCTGGCTTCGAGCGTCTTGGTGGCCGCCACCCACAACAGAGCGGTGCTCATCCCGGTGACCACTATCGCCAGGAAGGGGTTGATCGCTGGGCGCCACCATACGTCTGAGCGGAACAGGTAAATCGAGCCGATCGCCAGCGCCGCCAGTGACACGGCCAGATAAACCCAACGGCGGGAACGGCGCAGCGCGATGAAGAAGGGGAATACGCCCAAGATGAGAACGGCCAGCGCCCAGGGGTTGATCGGCAGATTGTAGATGGCGTAACCCGCCAAGACGATCATCAGCACAGCGCCCATCTCGAGCAGGCCGGTGCCTGGCGCCAGTAAAGCCAGCACCGCCAGTAGAAAGGCAGCTACTAAAAGGATGTATGCCACATTTGGATCGAGCAGCACATTCATAGAAACCTCGCGTTCTTAACGCGACCGGTTGCGCCTGGCCGCCCCAACTCGATTCGATTATACAACGAAACATTTTAAGCGGCCTGACATCAGACTTCCGAAGTCCAGCGTCAGGGCTGTGCAGGCTGGAAAACAGATCGTTGATTTTCGTCAAGCCGCAAGACTTCGGAAGTCGAGGATACCATGACCTCCGAAGTCTCGTGGATTAATGGCTCCTTTCTCCCTGTTTTCCACATTTACCGTCTTTTTCATGGACTTCGGAGGTCTGACACTTGAGCAACCCAGACTTCCGAAGTCCAACATCAGGGTTGTGCAGGCTGGAAAATAGATTACCTACTCTCGCCAATTCACAAGACTTCGGAAGTCGAGGATATCATGACCTCCGAAGTCTCGTGGATTAATTGCTACAGTCTTCCTGTTTTCCACTTTTGCCGTTCTTTTCATGGACTTCGGAGGTCTGATCCCTGAGCAACCCAGACTTCCGAAGTCCAACATCAGGGCTGTGCAGACTGGAAAACAGATCGTTGATTTTCGTCAAGCCACAAGACTTCGGAAGTCTTGTGAAGTCGGGGGTTCCCACGACCTCCGAAGTCTTACGGGCATTTAGCTTTCAACGCCCTTTTCTTTTATTATGGTGGTTGGGGTTCTGAATTGACCAACCCTCGAGGGCCGATACACAAAATTATCTGTGCAATAATTTATTATCCTATATACTTATACTGCCATCATCATCGGAGGCTTAGTAATTTGGTTAAAAGAGTTGATCCATTTATCCTCGGCGATTATTTTCATATTTTCAATCGAGGCGTCAACCGATCGTATATATTTTTCGAGGAGGAAAATGTTCACTTTTTCCTGCGGCGATTGCGCAAATATGTAGTCGGAAGAACGGCAAAATTAATTGCTTACGTGCTCATGCCAAACCATTACCACCTTTTGTTGCAGATTTGTGATAAACAATTCTCTCAATCCATGCAAAGGATATCAATCTCATATACAAAAGCGATCAATGAGCGCTATGGCCGATCAGGTCCTTTATTTGAAGGTGCCTTTAAAGCTAGAAGAGTGACGGGGGATGAAGATTTATTGAATTTATCGCGCTACATTCACTTGAATCCGAAAATGGCTGGATTAGTCGAACGTCCAGAGGATTGGGAATTCTCCAGCCTGGGAGATTATTTAGGTAAGAACAAGCAAGATTTTCTTGATAAGAAAACATTACTTCAATATTTCCAACTCAATGGGGAAAAAGATTATTCTGGAGCAATTGAAAGATATAAGAAGTTTATCGAAACTGAAGGACCAAACTTTTTTGAAACCGATTGGATAATCGATTAGAAAGGGCTTTCACAGCCTTACCAATTCCCATGTTCACGATCTACGAAGTCCGGCTGTTTAATTTCTAATTTCTCTCTGTTTGCCATATCCACCAACCGTTTCATGGACTGCGGAGGTCTGATGCCCGGTAAGCCAGACTTCCGAAGTCTCGTGGATTAATTGCTACAGTCTTCCTGTTATCCACTTTTGCCGTTCTTTTCATGGACTTCGGAGGTCTGATCCCTGAGCAACCCAGACTTCCGAAGTCCAACATCAGGGCTGTGCAGACTGGAAAAAAGATCGTTGATTTTCGTCAAGCCACAAGACTTCGGAAGTCTGGTGAAGTCGGGGGATTCCCATGACCTCCGAAGTCTAGTGGATTAATGGACCCACACTTTCTGTTTTCCACTTTTACCGTCCTTTTCATGGACTTCGGAGGTCTGATAACTGAGCAGCCCAGACTTCCGAAGTCCAGCGTCAGGGCTGTGCAGACTGGAAAAAAGATCGTTGATTTTCGTCAAGCCACAAGACTTCGGAAGTCTGGTGAAGTCGGGGAAAATCAGGGATCGGATAAAATAGGGCTACCTTTTTCGAGGAGGATCCTCTTGCGAGCCTTATTGCAACGTGTGCGTCACGGGCGCGTCAGCGTGGAGGGCAGGACCATCGCTGAGATCGGCCCCGGGCTGGTCATCCTGCTCGGCATCGGCCCGCAGGACGGCGAAGAGCAGGCGCGCGCCCTGGCGGAGAAGATCGCCAACCTGCGCATCTTTGACGATCAGGACGGCCGGCTCAACCTTTCGATCAAGGACGCGGGCGGCGAAGCCATTGTCGTCTCGCAGTTCACCCTGTACGCCGACACACGCAAGGGCCGCCGTCCGTCCTTCACCGAGGCCGCCCCGCCTGAACTGGCCCGCCCTCTGGTAGAGCGCTTCGCCGCCCTGCTGCGCGAGCAGGGCGTGCCCGCCCAGACCGGCGAGTTCGGCGCCCACATGCTGGTCGAGATCGCCAACGACGGCCCGGTGACCATCTGGCTGGAAGCGTGAAGGAAGAGACCCTGAGCGGCACCACCCACACCGACCCTGGCGATTACCCGACTGACTCGTGGGTTTTCACTGACGTCAGCGGCAACTACAAGGACGACAGCGGCACGGTCCATGACAACATCCACTACGCCACCGGCGGCATGTGCTATGGCGCTCCCGGCCATCAGATTCTCCAGCCCATCAACGCTGATAGCACCAGCGTCTTCAAGCAGAAGAGCACTGTACCGGCCAAATTCCAGGTTTGCGATGCTTATGGCATTTCAATTGGCACGCCAGGCGTGGTTTCTACCTACCGGTTGGTGCAGACGATCTCCGGAACCGAGGCCAGTACTGTCAACGAAGCGGTTGTTTCCCCAACGCCTGACACAGTCTTTCGCTGGTCCGCAGCGGACCAGCAGTGGATCTTCAACATCAGAAAAATCTGGCAGCTAACAAAACCTATGTTTACCTGATCACACTGAACGATGGTTCGACCATCCAGTTCCGGTTCGGCTTGAAATTACCACCACCGGCTGGCGTGAGACGCCCCTATCCCGCCGCCAGCCGAGCACTCAACCAATCAGAGACCTGCGGCCATCCCGGCGCAGGTCTCTGCATCATCCTTCTTGGTATCCTGTGCGTCTGAAGTAATTTTGTAGAGACGTCAGTAATATAGTTCAACGCTGAAATCCAGCAGCTTGAAGACCACCGCGCTGGCATGCGGGTTCGCGAAGGCCACCGCCAGTGTCAAGCTCTCCCCTGGCGCCACCTCAACCGGCAGGGCGGGAACCACGCTCACCGGTGTGGCCGGAATGCCATCTACCGGCGCCAAGGAAATATCTGCGGGATGGATCGTAAAGGCCTCCTGACCGATATTGCGCACGGCGAGCTGCATACGGATTTCGCTCCCATCCGGCGAGACGGCGTTATCCTGGAAAGTGATCTCCGCCTGAGGCCCAGCCGCAGTGGGCATTTCTGTTTCAAACGCCGGCACTGCGGTTGGGCGCAGCCCCTGCAGCGTCATCCCAGGATTGGAAGGACTTTCTGGCACATAGACCAGGATACCGGGCGACGATTGCGCCAGGATGTTTTCCTCGCCCTGGATGCCCGCCTCAACCGCGCTCACCACGTACTCATCGCCGGTGCAGTCCGCCCATTGGATGGCCACCGGATCGCCCGGCTTCTGGCTAGCGAGGACCGCCGCATCCTCGGCCGAAGGGCCGAGCACCAGCACGTAGGGCGCATTGGTACCCTCCACCCAGTAGGCCTGGCCCGATGCATTGGACGGGATCATCAGCGTGCCATTGGCGTTGCGCGCCACCGTTTTGATCTCAAACCTGGCTGAGCCAACATGCAACTCCGGTCGGATGCATGCCGGCGTGGGAATCGGAATGGGCAGGGGAGTGAAGACCATTCTGGCGACCTCAAAGGATGCCGTCACCAGGATCATCAGCGCGCACAATCCTGTGAGATGCCACCCAACCCGCCGGCGGGTCCAATATCGCCGCCAGGACGCCAGATTTCCTCCGCTTGACCGGTCTCTGCCCATCGCAGCCTCCCCTGGCATCACTTCTTACCGCGATCCAATCCCCATTATACCGGTTTCCAAGGCGCCCTTGCTTCTGCCTGAAAGGCATCTTCCCTGGAATCTGAACTCCCACGCAGCGCTTGAAGAGAATGTTTCCACGGCAGTCCGCGCGCAGGAGCGAAGAAGCCCAGAAGGGTGATTTTGTTGATGCGCTGAAGAGGCCGCGGTGTGAGGGTACACCCGCCCGGGACGAGGTCCGCTCTTTATTCCAGCGTGATCACCTTTGCGCCGCGGATACGGCGTTCCTTCAACTCGACCAGCGCCCGATTGGCGTCCTCCAGCGGGTATGTCTCGACCTCAGGGCGCAGCCCGATGTCGGCGGCCAGCGCCAGAAATTCGCTCACGTCCCGACGGGTCACATTGGCCACGCTCTTGATCTCCTTTTCCATCCACAGGTGGGTGGGGTAATCCAGCCCCAGCAGGGCGTCCTGGTCCACCTCTTCCTTGCGGATGGCGTTGATCACCAGCCGCCCGCCGGGGGCCAGCGCCTTCAAGGAGGTCACGATCGGCTTCCACACCGGGGTTGTGTCGATGATCGCATCCAGCAACACGGGCGGCTGCTCCCCGAAATCGCCGGCCCAGACTGCGCCGAGCTCTTCAGCAAAGCGGCGTTCGCCCTCGCTGCGCGAGAAGACGTAAATCGAGCTGTGAGGGTAGCGCCCGCGGGCGGCTTTCAGCACCAGGTGATTCGATGCGCCGAAACCGGCCAGCCCCAGGCTTTGGCCATCCTCGATATTGGCCAAGCGCAGAGCGCGGTAGCCTACTGCGCCGGCGCACAGCAGGGGCGCCGCCTCCACATCCGGGATGGCGGCCGGGATGGGATAGGCGAAATCCGCGCGCACGACCATATACTCGGCGTAACCGCCGTTCGCGTCACGGCCGGTGGCGCGGAAGTTCGGGCACAGGTTCTCCTCGCCCCGCCGGCAGTAGTCGCAGGTTCCATCGGCCGAGTAGATCCAGGCTACCCCCACCCGGTCGCCGATCTGTAGTTGGGCCGTCCCCGAACCCAGTTCGACCACCCGTCCGACCACCTGGTGGCCGGGGACGACTGGCAGGCGCGGCGGCGGGGTGCGCCCCTCGATCTCGTCCAGTTCGGTGTGACACACGCCGCAGGCCGACACCTTGATGAGCACCTCGCCGGGCCCCGGTTTCGGCTCAGGCAGGTCGGCCAGGATGAGCGGCTCGCGCTCCTGCGGCACGGATACGATTTTGTGGATCAGCATGGCTTTCATTTTTGCATTTCTCACAAGAAGACTGAAGTAATTCTATTTTATCTGATTAATCTTTGTCCGATCCTGTGGTTCTTTGTTGATTATATTCACATATGTCCGGCAATGTCTCAGTATGTAGTGTAAAAAGCGATTGACAAATTAGTCAACGTGTGCTTTCTTGAAGGCCCCTAAGCCAAAACGAGAAAGGGGTCACACGATGACCTCACCACCAATAGCATTGCTGGTATATGGAAGGAGTGAGCACCCACAAGGTGGATGATTTGCTTCAAGCCATGGGCATCACTGGGATCGACAAGAGTCAGGTCACGCATATTTTCAAAGCGCTGGACGAGGTGGCAGCGTATTTGCGCAACCGGCCGCTGGAAGGGCGTTACCCGCATGTCAGGTTGGAAGCCCTGTGCCTCAAAGCGCGTCTAAATCACCGTATCGTCAGCCAGGCGGTGGTGATTGCCACCGGGTGAACGAGCTGGGCGAGTGGGAAGCGCTGGGTTTTGCCCTCGGGGGCAGCGAAACGAAGGCTTTTTGGTTGGAATTCTTGCGTTCCCTGATGCAGCGCGGTTTGAAAGGCGTGCAATGGGTGATTAGCGACGCCCCTGAAGGGTCGAAAGCCGCCATGGCCCAGGTTCTAAGCGGTTCGGGTTGGCAGCGCTGCCGGGTGCATTTCACACTTGCACCGGCGCTTCAAGGGCAGTTGTGTGCAATCTACCTGTCCACGTACCGCGTGGTGACCAGGCGATGGTCGCAGCAGCCTTACGGACGATCTTTGTATCAATTTACGGACGTAAATTGACGCGCACACCGTGAAACTCCAGCGCGCCGATGCGCGAGCGGACACGCTCACATTGGAAAAGGCTGCCGGCATGACGATCAACACGGGCAGAAAACGCAGGACGACTAGGGGCCCGCCCGGAATCCTCCCGACGAATTCCCTTCGAAGTACAACCTGTAACCCAAGACAGGCGAACGAAAACAAACCCCTAATTTTTTATGCAATTGGCTTGGAGCTAGAAATAGAGCTGGTGCGTGTACTTCGGCTCAGTGGCCGACGCATAGCGCTGCTCGAGCTCTTCGAGGATCTCGCTCTCGCGTGAGTGCACGTACCGCTCAAGAGAGCGTTCGTAATAGATCCTTGGCGTTGTGCTCAAACTGAGACGCGCCAGGCAGGAGCCGGGCACCGCGGTCACGCTGATCACCGCACCTTTTTCGATGATCTCACCGCCGTTAGGCAGGAGGAATCTGAGCTCAACCGGCGTCTCCGGCTCTATGATTGGCCCTCCTTCTGTCAGATGATGCACGAACAGCCCGGCGCCGTGCACCGAAAGGTCCGCGATGCCGGCGCGGAAGGCAGCGCCCCGGATACGCAGGTGGGCGCGCAGAGACTGTCTCGGCTGGACGCGGCTTTCCTTGCGCTCTTCCCACTTTCGACCCGTGTATTGGAATCCTGTTAGCACGATCGTCCCGGAATCCAGGTTCAAGCGTTGGAGCTGCGCCGACACTGTATTCGGAAAGCTGTCGTTTTGCAGATAGGTGGTTTTTTCATGGATCAGGCACGAAAGGCTTCGTCCGCCGCAGCGCAGGGTAGCTCGTTGCTCTTCGACTGCCAGGATGGGACTCTCGCGATGGAGCGTGACGCCCTTATAGTTGTTGACCAGTTTCAGGCGCTGATTGGATTGCATCAACTGCCGGATGCGATCCATGATCTCCTCGAGTATAGATAGGCCGATCGCGGCCATGTCCGCACCCTCCCTCATATCGATAAAAAAACAGACGACCCCCTGCCCTGGCCGCCCGTTTTTCTGAAGAAAAACAGCCGCAACTGCTTGCTGTTAAAGATCTATTCAACCTCAGCTTGCACCGGTTGATCGAACTGCTGTGAACTATGGAATATACAAATACCGCTCTTAAATCGTCTATATGAATCATAGCGACTCATCATGACAAAATCAAGTAGTTTTTCTTAATATTTTATAAGTAATTTTTGGTTACTTGTGTAAACAAGTCATTACCTTGCCTTTCAAGTTTGATCTTGCGAAACTGTATACCAATTGCAAAGTCATACCGCATAAAATTGCCTATAATTAGATGAAATCATGGTCCGGCTAAGCCGTCATTTCAGCCGGAAATGGCACTGGGATTGTGGAAATCATGGGGGAAGCAGCAGCGCTTTGACGCCTGAGAAAGTCCGCAGACAGACTGCACCCGTCTAAAAATCGGATGAAGGGAATGGAAAGTCGGGCGAAGAACCGACCGAAGCAGCGGAGCACATGGCCGAAACCGTGGGTGTACCTTCTGACCTACGGATTGGCTGCCGTTGGCATCTCGGCCGCGCTGCTCCTCACCGGGCGAGGGCCTGAGCTTCTCTATCTGCTGGTGCCCTTCACGCTCCTGGCCGGTTTCTACTACCGTCGCGGTGTATACGCGGCCATGTTACTGATCCTGTTGGCCCTGGCGCTGCTCGTCGCCCTGGCTGCCGATGGTGACATCTCCCAATCCCTGGTCAAGGTCGCGGCGGCGCTCATCGGCGTCGGCACGATGACCGAAATCACCCACCAGATGGCTTCCGCCCAATCATCGGCGGAAAAAGCCCTGCGTTCCAGCCAGCACCGTCTGGCGGCGATCCTGAAGTCGGTGCAATCGGGAATACTCACCATCGATGCAACCGATGGGCGTGTGCTGGATGCCAATCCAGCCGCGCTGCAAATGGTCGGCCTCAGTGCAGAAGAATTGCTGGGCACGTCCTTCTACGAGCGCGTTCACCCTGAAGACCGCAACGGCGTACTCGCCATTTTCACCCACCCTGACGCGCCCGACTGCGGCGAGGTCGTATACCGCTTTCGCCATGCGGACGGCCGCTATCTGTGGGTCGAGACCGCCGCCAAGCAGATTCATGACGAGAGCGGCAAACCCATTGCCTGCGTTCTGGGCAGCCGAGATATCACCGGCCGCCGGCTCTCCGATCAGGTGTTGCGCGACTCGGAGGCCAAATACCGCACCCTTTTCAATACCATCAGCGATCCGATCTTCCTGTGCGACCGCGACAGCGGCCGCATCCTGGATTGCAATCAATCTGCGATAGATCGTTACGGCTATTCGCGCGACGAACTGATGGGCATGACCCTGGGTCGCCTTTGCCTGCCATCCGCGGACGACGAGCGGACGCGACGGGCCGGTACATCGCACAACGAAACTCACCTAACGCGCGCCGGGCAGCGCATCGAAGTCGAGGTTCATTCTGCCGACCTGGAGTACGAGGGCAAGCACGCCACCCTGGTCGTGGCTCGCGATGTGACAGAACGAAATCGCAGCGAGCGTGTCCAGGCGGCCCTCTACCAGATCGCCCAGGCGGCCATCACTGCGGACAATCTGGACGAGCTCTACCGCCAGGTGCACGACATTCTGGGCAAGCTGATACCCACCGAAAATTACTTTATCGCTCTCTACGACTCTGAAGCCAATCTGATCAGTTTTCCATACTTCATCGATCAATTCGACACGCAACCGGCTCCCCGCCGACCCACAAAAGGTCTCACGGAATATGTCATCCAGACCGGCCAGCCGCTGTTTGCTTCCCCGGAGGTTTTCGCCGATCTTGAAGAAAAAGGCCTGGTGGAGACCCATGGCACCCCATCGCTAGATTGGCTCGGCGTCCCGCTGATGGTCGGCAATCGCACCATTGGGGTGATGGTCGTGCAGACGTACTCCGAGGGCGTGCGCTTTGGCCCGGCCGATCTGGACATCCTCACCTTCGTTTCCTCCCAGGTGGCGATGGCCATCGAGCGCAAGCGGGCTGAGATGGCCCTCCGCCAGAGCCAGGCCAGCCTGGAGCGCCATTCCAACCGCCTTTCACGCATTTTGGACACCAGCTCCGCCCTGCGCATCAACCTCAGCCTCGATGAGTTGCTGGCGGAAATCGTGCGGTCCACCAGCACTTCTCTGGGTTTCGGTACGGTAGTCCTCAACCTGCTGGACGAGGAGAGCGGGCTGGTGCGCATCCGCACCCACTATGGACTGGATGAGGCCGGCCGCTGCGCGTTGGAAGGGGCAGCCTACACTCAGGAGGATTTGAACCGGCTGTTCCAGGAGCGCTTCCGGGTGGGCGACTGCTACTTTATCCCCGAAGGCGCGGTGAATTGGGATAGCGAGCTGAGCGGTCCGACCTACACGCCCCCACTGGAGCCCCCTTTCGACACAGCGGACAATTCATTCTGGAAGCCGAACGATATGCTGGTGACGCCCATCGTCCTCCACGAAGGTCAGGTGGCGGGCTTCATTTCCGTGGACAAGCCTCTGGATGGGCGCCGTCCGGACCGCGAAAAGTTGCAGGCGCTGGCCATTTTCACCAACCAGGCGGCCGCAGCCATCGAAAACGCCCGCCTTTATGAGCGCGCACAAAACGAATTGGCCGAGCGCAAGCGCGTCGAAGAGCGGTTGTGGATACTGAGCACGCACGATGCGCTGACCGGGCTGTACAATCGCGCCTACTTCGAGTCCGAAATGGCTCGCCTCAAGCCTGAAGCCCATAACCCAATCAGTGTGGTCATGGTGGACGTAGACGACCTTAAAATCACCAACGATCGCTTTGGTCATGCCGCTGGGGACGAGCTGCTGCGCCGAACGGCGCGCGTGCTGAAGAACGCCTTCCGGGCCGAGGACGTGATCGCCCGCATCGGTGGAGACGAATTTGCCGTGCTACTGCCCGGCGCCGATGAGGCGACAGCCCTGGAGAGCGTCCAGAGGGTTTTGGATATGTTGGAAGCTCATAACGCCCGTAATCCGGGCATCCCTCTGTTTGTTTCGGTGGGGGCGTCCACGGCCGATCAACGCACCAGTCTGGAGGAGGCTCTCAAGCTGGCCGATAAACGTATGTATTCGGCCAAGCAGAGTCGCCGCCGGGAGCGGCGCAGGCGGCGCGCGTGATTCCTTGCAATGGCAGCTCAACGGCCCTCACACCAACGATCAAGGCGTAATTTATATATTTTATAATTTTATAGGGTTTTTTGGGCGCTTCATCTCAGAATTTTAAGATTAAGCCCTTAAAAGACCTTGTATATCGAATCGAAATCATGTAATATGATCATATAATCCTCATGAGCCAAAGGAGAAGATAATGGCTGATCGAGCTTACTGCGTAAAGTGCAAAACACAGCGCGACATGGTGAACGTCAAACGGGTCACGATGAAAAATGGGCGTCCGGCGCTGCAGGGTAAATGCAGTGTGTGCGGCACCGGCATGTATAAGATCCTCCCCAAGGGCGCCTGAGACGATCGCATGGCGATGAACGTGCGGCGCGGGACTGCGAGGTTCCGCGCCGCACGGTTTAACCGTGTGTCCTCCGCGGCCACCTCGACTTGACGATCGTGCTATACTTTAAATAATATTGGTCCGGCAGCTTTTGTTTTATTGGAAATCGAGGGGTGCGATGGAAAATAAACCCGTGGATGAGCTGTGGTACTGGTATCTGACCGGAGAAAAGCGGGCAACCTTTCCAGAAGATCTGGAGCGCCAATTCGAAGCCCGCCAGCGCCTTTTCCGCTTGTTCCCCGGCACCCCGCGCTGCTTTGAGTGTAATGTCCCCCTGGCCGGCTTCGGGGGCCTGATCCTGAAGCCTTTTGGCAATCGCCCCTCCAGCTTTAGCCCACGCTTTTGCAACAATTGCGAGAAATTCGCCCGATCGAGAGAGGCGGGCGCAGAGGTCGTGCTTTCCCTTTTGTTCGCCGACATCCGCGATTCCACCCCTCTGGCCGAAAAACTGGGCAACGCCCGGTTTAAAGAGCTGATCCGACGCTTCTATAAAGTCACCAGCGAGGTGTTGATCGAGCACAACGCGATGATAAACCGTTTGATGGGCGACCAGATCAGTGCGCTTTTCGTCCCCCGTTTTGCCGGGAACGAGCACGCCAGGGTGGCCATCCAGGCCGCGCGCGAGATCCTGCGCGTTACCGGGCACGAGGATCCGTCCGGTCCATGGGTCCCGGTGGGCGTCGGTGTTCACACCGGCTCGGCCTACGTCGGCGCGGTTGGCTCGAAAGAAGGCGTCAACGAGATCGCTGTGCTGGGTAGCTCGGTAAACCTCACCGCGCGCTTATCCTCTCAAGCCGCCACCGGTGAGGTGCTCATCAGCGAGGACGCCATGCATTCAGCGCAATTTGACGCCGGTGTACTCCAGCAGCGCGTCCTCCAGCTTAAAGGGATCAGCTCCCCGGTGGCCGCCAGCGTCTTACAGCTTCGGCCAGGCGAGATTGAGCGGTAGAAATAGAGCCGAGTTACAGATGCCCGGCGGTTGTGTGTCTCGACAGGGGATAGCAGACTTATTCCCTGTAAGGCACCTCCACCACCCGGCTGGCAAGCTCGGCTTCCATGGACGCCACCTCGGCCTGTAGGGCGTCGGCCAGCCCATCGAGGGGCACCAGGCGGCTGTGTTCCTCCGTACGGCGCTTCACCTCTACTCCGCCCTGCTTCAGCCCACGTTCACCGACCGTCACCCGTAGCGGCAGCCCGATCAGATCGGCGTCGTTAAATTTGACCCCGGCGCTCTCGAGCCGGTCGTCATACAGCGGCTCGATCCCAACAGCTTTCAACCGATCGTAGATCGCCGCGGCAGCGCTTTCTGCCTCGCCGCTCTTGCTTCCCAATCCGATCAGGTGGACGGGATACGGCGCCACGCTGACCGGCCAGGCGAGGCCTTTCTCGTCGTGGTGCTCCTCGGCCACGCAGGCAAGCAGGCGTCCCAGACCGATGCCATAGGAGCCCATTACGATCGGGCGCCGGGCACCGCTCTCGTCTTCGAAATACGCTCCCAGCGATTCTGAGTAGCGCGTGCCCAGCTTGAATATTTTGGCCACTTCCACTCCCCGGCTGGACCACATAGGATTTCCGCAGGAGGGGCAAGCATCCCCGTCACGGGCTGCCACGATGTCTGCGACCGTCGCGGCGATGTAATCGCGCCCGTAGTTGACGTTGCGCAAATGAAATCCCTCCCGGTTGGCGCCAGCCACCAGGTTGGGCGCATAAGGAATCAGATCATCCACCACGACCAGCACGCCTTGAAGTCCGACCGGTGAGGCGTAGCCCGGTTCGGCTCCGATCGCGCGGATTTCCTCCACGGCGGCCGGGCGCAGATCGCGCGCACCGATGGCGGCTGCCAGCTTGGTCTCGTTAACTTCCATGTCGCCGCGCACAACTGTGAACACCAACTGCTCCCGCGTTTGATCGCCCTGGTCGAACGCGGCCACCAAGAAAACAGCCTTGGCGGTGCGTTCGGTCGGAATGCCGAGGAAGGCGGCCAGCTCCTCGATGGTGTGCGCGCCGGGCGTGGCAACCTCCTCGAGCGGCAGGGGTGCTTCGCCCGGCGGGATGGGCTTGCGAAAGCGGGCAATCTGGCGGTTGGCAGCGTAACCGCACGCGTCACAAAAGAAGAGCGTATCCTCACCGATGGGGGTCAGGTACATGAATTCGTGGGCCTTCAAACCGCCCATCACGCCGACGTCGGCGCCCACCGCGCGCACGGGCAACCCGCAGCGGGCGAAGATGTTGAAGTAGGCCTGGTAGTGGGCGCGGTATTGAACCTCCAGACCGTAGTCATCGGCGTCCAGCGAATATGAATCCAGCATGGTGAACTCGCGCGCGCGGATCAACCCGGCGCGCGGGCGCGGATCATCGCGCCACTTGGTCTGAATGTGATAGATTAGCGCTGGCAAGCGGCGGTGAGAACGGACTTCGGAACGGGCCAGGGCGGCAGCCGCCTCTTCATGAGTCATGGCCAGAGCCATATCCCGCCCCGAGCGGTCCTGGAAACGACCCAGCTCTGGGCCCATTTGTCGCCATCGGCCGGTTTGCTTCCACAGCTCGGCCGGCTGGACGACCGGCATACTGATCTCCTGGCCGCCGATGGTCTCGATCTCCTCGCGCATGATGGCAGCGATGCGGCCCAGCGCTCGCTGGGCCAGCGGCAGATAGGCAAAGATGCCGGCTGCAAGCGGCCGGATGAAACCCGCCCGCAGCAACAGCCGATGGCTGACCGCCTCGGCCTCGGCCGGGGCTTCGTAAAGGGTCTGGGAAAACAATCGGGAGAGGCGCATAATCACCCATTTATATCGGCGGGCCGGCTGTATGCAACCGACCCGCCCGGCGTTAGTGTCCGGTGCGCGTCGTTTACAAAACCAGCGCCCAGGCGTGGAAGGCCGAATAGATGGCCGGCGCCAGGATGTGGCCGCTCTTGCGCATCACCCAGCCATAAACCAGCCCTGCCGCCAGCGCCCGGACGATCTGCACGCCCCATTGGGCTGGATTGGCATCATAAACCAGGATGGTCTGCGGCAACTGAAAGAGGGCGTAAAGGGCTGAAGTTGCCAGCCAGCCGGGTATTTCACCCAGCCAGCTTGCCAGGCGAAGTTGCACGAAGCCGCGGAAGATGAACTCGGTCGCCAGGGACGCCGCCAGCGCAGCCACCAGATAATAGATCTCGTCTGGCGAGACGCCGTTCAAGATGGCGTAAACCCTGCCGCGCAGGAAAAGAGTGATCAGACCCAACGCCAAGCCGAGTAACAGGGACGGACTGCGCGTGGCCTTGCCCCAGCCAGCGCTGAGAGCAGGCTGGCGACGGACGATCATGGCCAGGATGAACGGCGCGGCAGCCAGGACCGCCACCGTGACCTGGCGCAACAAATCATCCAGGCTGTATCGCAGAGGCCGGTCACCGCTCACGACGGGAGCGGCGTAAGCAGGGGTGGGAAAGCCGGGAAAACCGGTCCACAAGATGGCCGCCACCAATAGCAGCCCGCCCAGGGCGACAACCCCTTCGCGCAGCGGGTAGGCGAAGATCAGCGGACGGCGGCGGAAGCGTGGACTAAGCCCGGCAATCAGCGTGACCGCCACGACGCCCATCCATTCGGCCAGGTCGAGGAGCAGAGTTGGATTGATGGGTTTACTCCCCCTTCTCTTTCTCTGTTTCTTCCGTAACCTCCACCTTCACCTGGCCGCTCTCTTCTTCCAGCCCAAGTTCGACCTTCTCTTCCATGCGGATCTGGCCTCGTAAGAAAGCTCCCTCTTCGGTGGCGAATGAGCCGGTCACCACGTCGCCCCACACGCGGCCAGTGGCGCGAATCTCCAGCTTCTCGGCGGTGATGTTGCCGCGCACCGCTCCAGCCACAATGACGGTGTGGGCGCGCAGGTTCTCGCAGGTCACCCGCCCGGTTTCGCCGACTACCAGCAACCCGCGCAGGGCGATCTCGCCTTCGAATGTGCCCTCGATGCGCACACCGCCGCTGCCGCGCAGGCTGCCCTGCCAGCTAATCCCCTGGCCGAGCACCGAGGTAACCCGCTCGATCGGTTGGGTTGGGACGGGTGCGGCGCCGCTGGTGCGGCCGCTGCTGCGTTTAAACATGTACCGGTCTCCAAATAAAAAGGTGGCCCTCTCAAGACGGCCAAACCGAACCAGCACGTACCACGCCGCCCGGGGGAACGTCTGCCTTGACCGTGGCGCCGTTGCCGATGCGGGCACCTTCGCCGATGTGAACTCCCAGATTGATGGTCGCGCCCATGCCGATCAGACAGCGCGCGCCAACCTGAACCGCCCCGGCCAGCATGGCCCCCGGGGAGACATTGCTGTACTCGCCCAGGACGCAATCGTGCGATACGATCGCGCCCGTGTTGATGATCACGCCAAATCCAACCTTTGCCTCGCTGCCAACATAAGCGTGGGGAAAAACCTGCACGCCTTCGGCCAGGACGGCCGAGGTCTCGACGAAAGCGGTGGGATGTATCAGCGTTGGGCAGGTGAAACCTGCAGTCGCCAGGCGCTCGAAGACGGTCACGCGGCTGGTGATGTTGCCGATGCCTCCCACTGCGTTGGCCGCCTGGCGCACGCCGCGCGCATACAGGCTGGGTAAAATCTCCGCCCCGCCCAGGACTTCTACATCGAGTACATTCGAACCCGGCGGCAGACCATCGTCGACCACGCCTACCAGACGGTAACCTCCCAGGGCGCGCAGCAGTTCGATCAGCGACTTGCCGTGCCCGCCCCCGCCGTAGATGACCAGGCCGAAGGCATCGTATTCGGTGCCTTCGATCGGCGCGGGTTCAGCGGCAGCCAGTGCCGCACGTACGTGCGCCTCGGTCACCAGCATGCCTCGCGGCAGCCGTTCCAGGTCGAGCCGGGCGCGGTGGGCAAGGTCGAGAGCCGGGCGGGTGATGCGCAATCCATCCGGCAGGCCATCCGCCGCGGTGGGTTGCGTCTCGGACGCGGGTGCAGCCGGCAGCGGCTCATCAGCGCGTTCGGCCAGGTAACACAGCGTCTCGCCGGCGTTCAGCACATCGCCCTGACGGGCGCGCAAACCCGCCACGTAGCCTTCCACTTCCGCGGCCAGCTCGGCGGTGGATTTGGTGGTCTCGAGGGTAGCCAGCACCTGGCCAGCCGAGACGCGCTGGCCCTCCTGCACGTGCAGGGAGGTCAGGGTGGCTTCCACTTCATTTGGGTTGAGCAGCGGCACGACGACCGGGTGAAGCATACCCCTTTTATACCATCTTTTGCGCTGCCTGTATAATGGCGTCCACGTCAGGGAGGACGGCCTTCTCGAGGGCAGGCGAGGCCGGGACGGGCAGATCGAGGGCTGCCAGGCGGCGGGCGGCCAGCAACGGCAGCCCCCCTTCGGCCGCCGCCGCCAGCACCCCTGCGCCCCAGCCCAGAGACCGTGTGCCCTCCTCGACAGACAGCAGCCGCCGCGTGCGCCGGACCGACTCCAGCAGCGGTTGAGGATCGAAGGGCGAAAGACGGGTGAATATCACCAGCTCGCAGAAGATCTCTCGTTCGTAAGCCAGGCGCACGATGGCCTCGCGGGCCAGCTCGGCCATGTAACCATACGCTGCGATGGTCAACGCTGGAGCGGGTGCAGCGCGCAGGGAAAGGCGGTAGGCATCCGCGCCAGCCGGGGTGAAATCGAGCTCGGCCAGGCGGTCACCATCCCACAACGCCAGCGGATAGAGCAATTTGTGCTCGACGAACAGCACCGGCTGATCGGCACGGATGGCGGCATGGAGCAGCGAGCCGGGGTCACCGGCACCGATCGGCAGCGGCGCCGCTGCCAGAACGGTTAGCCCCGGTACGCCCAGGAAGTGCTTCTCCAGCGATTGTGAATGGGTGGGCCCGTAACCGCGTCGCCCGCCCATGGGCGCCCGCACCACCAGCGGCAGGGACACGGCGCCGGCGTACATCCACCCCAGCTTGCTGGCATGGTTGATGATTTGGTCGGCCATCAGCGTCAGGAAGTCGCCGAACATGACCTCTACCACCGGGCGGAAGCCGCGCAAAGCCATTCCGGCTGCCACGCCCATCATGCCGGCTTCAGAGACCGGGGTGGCCAGCACACGTCCTGGAAAGGCGCTGGAAAGTCCGCGGGTGACCTTGAAAGCCCCGCCATAGGGATCGACGATATCCTCGCCGAGGAGGAGAACGCGAGGATCTTCTTCCAGAGCGCGGCGCAGGGCTCCGTTGAGCGATTCCAGCACACTGGTCATGGCATTATCGCCGGGGTGAGCGCGGCGGCATCAGGGGAGGGATCGGCCAGGGCCTGCTGGAAAGCCGCATGGATGACGGCGTCGACCTCGCCTTCGATCGCCTTGCGGGCTTCTGCCGGCAACCGGGGGGCGTGGATGGCCAGCGGGTCGCGTTCCCGGCGCAGACGCTCGAGCTCCTCGCTGGGGCGTGGATCATCGCCCTTGGAATGCGGGCCGAAGCGTTCTGTCTCGATGATCAGCGCGCGTGGAGCACCCTCCACGCGCACCTGCGAAATCAGCTCGGCGGCCGCGGCATGGATGACGAGCACATCGCTGGTGTTCAGCTCGCGGGCGGTGATGCCGAAGGCTGCAAAGCGGCCGGTCATCGTACCCGCCAGAGCCAGATGGGTTGGCGTTGTCTGCGCCCAGTGATTGTGTTCTAGGACGAAAAGGATCGGAGCACTCCAGAGAGAGGCGAAATTCAGCGCCTCGTAAACCGCGCCCTCTCCCAACGCCCCATCGCCGAGGAATGCGAAGGTGACCGCGCCGCTCCCCTTGCGCTTCTCGGCCAGGGCCATGCCCACCGCCAATGGAAGTGTACCGCCCAGGATGCCATTGGAATAGAAATTACGCCAGTGGAGGTGCTGAGAGCCGCCCCGCCCGCCACACACGCCGCTGGCCTTGCCCATCAGCTCGGCGAACAGACTGCGTGGGTCGCCGCCGTAGGCCAGGAAATGTCCATGGCAGCGGTGGTTGGAGACAACCAGGTCGTCGGGGGAGAGGTGAGCGAGCACGCCCGCAGCGTCGGCTTCCTGGCCGAGGTAGGTGTGGGTGGTGCCGCTGAAGGCGCCGCGGGCAAACTCGGCCAGCACGGTCTCTTCGAACCTGCGGATCAGATACATCGTGCGATACAGGGATTCATTCATTGATCTCTCGCAAAGGCGCAACAAATATCGGAAGGATATATCTTCATCTATCTCCCCTTTCATCAACGGGGCGTCTTCGTTGAGATGCGCATCAAAACTGGATTGGATACGACTCCTGGCCGAGGATTATTTTAAATTCCTTTGCGTCTCAGCCTCTTTGCGAGAGGCTTTCTTTTCTTGAACGATGACAAAGCGCCAGGGGATGGATTTCCATGGCTCGGGGGTGTGGAACAGGCCGATGCGCGCAGTCTGGATCACCTGCGCATCGGGGAAGGGCTCGCCGCGTTCGATGAACAGCTCCCCAGACGGATCACATAGGTCGGCGCCGTTTTGTGCTCTGGCTATGTTCAGGGCGAAGGTGAGCTTGGCCGGTCCGTCGGTCCACTGATCGGGCGGACGCATTCCGCGCCGTGCGGCGATAAGATCCACTCCCTCGGTCGGTTGGATGGCGCGGATCAGCACTGCGGCCGGCACTCCTTCTGGTTCGGCGACGGCATTGAGCATCCAGTGCATCCCGTATGTGAAGTACACGTAGGCGAAGCCAGGCGCTCCGTACATGATGCCATTGCGCGGGGTGCGTCCGAAACGCGCGTGGCAGGCCAGATCCTCCTCGCCCTCATAAGCCTCGGCTTCAGTGATGATGCCCGCCACGCGCCGGCCTGCCTCGATGCGCACCAGGCGCATACCCAACAGGTCGCGGGCGACTTCCACGGCGTGTCGGGCGTAAAATGAGCGCGGTAATACGATATGCTCAGAGTTCACCGCATCATTTTACTGTATCGGAAGGCAGACGGTCAGGATTTGAAGCGCGGATCGCGCTCCAGCGTCAGGCGCAGGCCTTGCTGCAGATCGACGGATGGCTGATAGCCCAGTTTCCTGGCGGCCAGACTGATGTCGGCGCACATGCGCGCCACCCCGCCGGTAGTCTTGGGATTGTAGACCACCTCGGCCTTGCGCCCGGTAAGCTCGAGGATGATCCTCACCAGGTCGCGCACGCTGGTCTCGACCCCGCTACCGACGTTGATCACCTGCCTATCCACCGTTGGGGCAGTGGCGGCAGCCACCATGGCGTCGACCACGTCGTCGATGTAAACGTAGTCGCGGGTCTGGCTGCCGTCTCCATAGACGACCAGCGTGCCGCTCTGTATTGCCTGGCGCAGGAAATAGGGGATGACCGGCGCATGGGCTGGCGGGATATGCTGTCCGGGACCATAGGCATTGAAGATGCGCAGACAAACCGTCTCGATACCCCACAGAGCGCCAATGGTGCGCACGTAATACTCGGCTGACAGTTTAGAGACAGCATAGGGCGAGCTCGGAAAAGGAGGCATATCCTCGGCCAGGGGCTGCATTTTCTGATCACCGTAGACCGCGCCAGACGAAGCCAGCACCACCCGGTGCACGCCCACATCGCGCATGGCTTCCATCAGGGTGACCGTGCCGCCCACATTGACGGTGTTGTACTCGCGCGGATAAAGCACCGATTCAGGGACGGAGACGCGCGCCGCCAGGTGATAGACGCAATCCACGTCCTGGAGCAAGGTCCACAGTTTGGGGCGATCGTTCACATCCCCGCGGATGAAATGGACTTCGGGCAATAGGGCCTGTGGGTCGCCGGTGGAAAGGTCGTCAAGGCCGCGCACCTGATAGCCCAGGCGGACCAGACGGTTGGCCAGAGCCGATCCAAGAAAACCGGCAGCCCCCGTGATCAGAAAACGCATTTCTCCATCCTGGTCGATTGAGCTGGCAGACGGACTGCAAGAGCGAATTATAGCACGAACAGATTTTCCGGGTTAATCAGGCAATTCCTTTTCCGCGGCTTTAGATTTCAGCTTCGCCATCCTGCTCTGCCTTGATTTCGCTGGGTAGAAACATGGAAAAATGAGGATTCCGCGGGCGAAGCTCGTGGAATCCCCATTTCTTTGACTTCTGATTATTGTGATGCGCTCTCGGGAGTAAGGGCTACCTTTCCGGCGACACGCCCATCGCCGCCCATTTCCTCCTCCAGGCGGAACTGGCGCATATACATGTTGTAGTACACGCCCTTCTTCTCCAGCAGGGATGCATGCGTGCCGCGCTCGACGATCTCGCCGTCTTGGATCACCAGCACCTGGTCGGCGTTGCGAATAGTGCTCAGCCGGTGGGCGATAACGAAGCTGGTCCTACCTTTCAGCAGACGTTCGAGAGCCTGCTGGATCAGGCGCTCGGTGCGCGTGTCGACGCTGGAGGTAGCCTCATCCAGGATCAGGATGCGAGGATTGGCCAGCGCGGCCCGTGCGATGGAGATCAACTGGCGCTGACCCAGGCTTAATCCAGCGCCATGCTCGCCCAGCATCGTGTTGTAGCCGTCCGGCAAACGCTGGATGAAATCATCCGCGTGTGCAAGCTTGGCTGCGGCGATCACTTCTTCATCGCTGGCCTTCGGCCGCCCGAAGCGTATGTTGTTCATGACCGTATCGTTGAACAGGTAGGTGTCCTGCAGGACGATGCCGATCTGCCTGCGCAGGCTGGCGGCGGTCACATCGGCCACATTGTAGCCGTCGATCGTGATCTTCCCCGAATTCACGTCGTAGAAACGTGGGATCAGATTCGCGATGGTGGTCTTGCCCGCGCCGGTCTGCCCGACGATGGCTATCGTCTGGCCGGGCTCAGCCACGAAACTGACGTCCTTGAGCACGATGTCCTTAGGGTCATAGGCAAAGTAAACGTGGTCGAACTCCACCCGGCCCTGGATGGGCGGCAATTCCACCGCATCGGGCTTGTCCTGCACATCCGGCCTGGTGTCGAGCAAATCGAAGATGCGCTCGGCCCCGGCCACTGCGCTCTGCAGGTTAGTCCACAGAACGGCGATCTGCTGGATAGGCTGGTTGAAGCGCTGCACATAGCCGATGAACGTGATGATCAGCCCCAGCGAGATGACCGTGCCGAAGAGGGTTTGCCCGCGCAGCAGGACAATGCCGCCGGTGATGGTGACGATGGCTACCGCTATATAGCCCAGACCCGCCAGGGTTGGCGCCAGGGCTGCGGAGAAGGACACGGCGCGGATGTTTGCGTCGCGGTTAGCGGCGTTCGACTGACGGAAAGATTCGATATTGAGCTCCTCACGTCCGAACGCCTGCACGTCGCGTACGCCCGCAATGCTCTCTTCCAGATTGGCGTTCACCCTGCCGATCTCCACGCGCGTCTGGCGGAAAGCCTTGCGCGCCTGATTGGAGAAGTACACCGTGGCGAGGATCATCAGCGGTACGACCGCCATACTCACCAGGCCATAGGCAGGGCTGAGCACCAGCATATCGATCGCCACCCAAATCAACAGCAGCACACCGCTGACCACGTTGACCAAGGCAAAGTTGACCGCTTGCTGGATCGTACTGACATCGTTGGTGATGCGGCTCATTACGTTGCCGGGCTCGTTCTCAGCGAAGAAACTCATTGAAAGGCGGTGAATGTGCTCGAAGACCTCCACCTGAAGCCTGCGAATCACGTGCTGGCCCGACCAACTCATCAGGAAGAACACCAGCCCGTTCATTAACGCGCCGATGACGTACAGCGCCACGATCACCAGGATCAACTGACCCATTCCGGCAATGTAATCGGAAACCGTAGGATTGGCGGGTAAAGCCGCGATCCAGCAGTTCTCGCTCGAGGTGAGGCTGCCATTACCCGCCAATTGCTGTAACCCGGCAGGCAGGCCGCTGGATTGCCCCTCGAACCGTGAGATCGTGGCCGGGGTCAGGAAGCAGTCCACGACCTGGCCGGTCAACTGCGGGATTTCCACCGACGTGAAGGCCGTACCGACCACCAGCAGCGCCACCATGATCAAAATAAACTTGTAAGGCGTAAAGTAACGGCCCAAGCGTGCCAGAGTCGCTCCGACGCTCTTTGGCTTACTCGTCTCTTGTTTGAGCATTCGGCTGAAACCGCCGGGTCCACCGTGCATCATTGTTCACCTCCATTATGGCTGCCATCACCGCTAAATGCGGGGACGCCTGCATCGACCAGGCTAGGAGCGTCCTCCACGAGTTGCGAGTTGTAAATCTCCGCGTAGATCGGGCTGTTCTCGATCAGGTCTTCGTGCTTGCCCTGGGCAGCGATCTTGCCCTTGTCCAGTACCAGGATCAGATCGGCGTTGCGCACCGTGCTGATGCGTTGGGCGATGACAAAGCTCGTGCGGCCCTTCATCAGTTTGGTCAGCGCCTGCTGGATGGCATATTCGGTCACCGCATCCACACTGCTGGTCGCTTCGTCCAGGATCAGAATGCGTGGATCCATGAGCAGGGCGCGGGCGATGGCAATGCGCTGTTTCTGCCCGCCGCTCAGGTTCGTGCCGCGCTCACTCACGGGCGTTTCATAACCCTCTGGGAAACTCATAATGAACTCGTGCGCCTCGGCCGCCTTCGCTGCGGCGATGATTTCTTCCATGCTGGCATCCGGTCGGCCGAAAGCAATGTTGTCCCGAATCGTGCCTGAGAATAAGGTTGATTCCTGCAGGACGATGCCGATCTGCGAGCGCAGCGATTCGAGCGTGACGTCACGCACGTCGTACCCGTCGATCTTCACACTACCGCTGGAGACGTCGTAAAAGCGCGGTATCAAGTTAATGATGGTGGATTTTCCGGAGCCTGTCGCGCCAAGCAGCGCAACCGTTTGGCCAGGCCTGGCGACGAAGCTCACGTCATTCAACACCGGGTCCCCACTGCCAAAATAGCGGAATGTGACGTGATCGAAGACCACTTCCCCCTTCACTGGCGGCAGGGTGATGGCCCCCGGCTTGTCGGTTACGTCGTTCTTCGCGTCGAGGATCTCGAAGATGCGCTTGGCCGATGCGCCCGCCTGCGACATCTGGTTGATGATCATCCCCAATTGGCCGAGCGGCAGGAAAATGTAGACGAGATACATGCTGAATTTCTGCCATTCGCCCAGATCGAGGGTCCCCTGGATGATCTGCCGGCCGCCGAAATACATCACGCCAGCATTGCCGAGGTTGGCAATCAGGAAGATGATCGGGAACAGGAAGGAAAAGATCACCGCCACTTTGATTTGCTGGGCCATCAGGCTGTTGGCTGCCTGGTTGAAGCGGCGCTGCTGCTCAGGCTCGCGGGTGAAAGCCTTGATAACCTTGATGCCGGCCAGGTTCTCTTGCAGGATGGTATTGAGGCGCGACAGGCGTATCTGCACCTCGGTGAAGAGCGGTTGGGTGTAGCGGCCAAAGATCAGGAATATGATCACCGCGAGCGGCAGCAGCGGGAGAACGACCAGGGTCAGCTTGACATTGGTCAAAAACAGGATCAACATCGTGCCGGTCAACATGATGAGGGCCTGAACAGCCATCAGCAACCCCTGGCCGATAAACAGGCGCACCTTTTCCACATCATCCGTTGCGCGGATCATCAACTGGCCGGTCTGGTTGCGGTCGTGGTAGCTAAACGACAGCCTCTGCACCTTGGCAAACAGGTCATTGCGGAAATCGAAGGCCATGCTTTGCGAAAGCTTCTCGGACATGTACGTCTGAGCATAGGAGAAGGCGCCCTGCACCACTGCAAATAACAGGATCAGCAGGCCGGCGTAAATCAGCGCCTGGATGGCGCCATTCAGATACTGGTTGTACTGATCCATTGTCCAGCCCAGTTTGCTCAGTGCAAAGGACAGATAGGCTGGCGGGATTTTCGACAACTGCTGGGCGATGACCCCGTTGGTGATGACATTGATGATCTTCTGTACCATCTGGGGCACCATCAGCATGGCACCGACCGAGATGAACACGAATAAATATGCTTGGGCTGCGAATTTAGGATAGTGGGCCAGGTACCGTATGGCGCGCAGCAAATCTTTGCCGCTCATTTGCGAATCTGGCGCAGCGGAAGACGAGATCCTGGGTGTCGACAATGAACTGGTTGCCAATTTAACCTCCGTTCAAAAATGGATCATCACAAAAATAACGGTAAAAAGGGAGTTATTCCCTTCCCGCGTTTTCTTTGATCCGGCTCCGGCGTGAGTGGGCCATGCGGGCGGCTTCTCTCTCGGCTCGTCGGGCAGCGTATTCCCTTCTGCGGGCCAGGGCGGCCTGATGATGCAGCAGATCTGTGTGCCCGGTTCGTTCTTTCACCTCCCCGGTATCGTCGTCCGGTTGGGCAGAAGAGGCCGGCATATCTTGAAGGCTGTTTTTCTGCACCGAGCGATAAAGTTTGCCCAGCAGCTCGATGAGCCTTTCGCGCTCCTCCTGGCTCAATCCGGACGCCAGCCGGCTGAGGTATTCCAAACGCTGAGGGGTAGAGGACATGATCAGTTTTCGCCCGGCATCGGTGAGCTGAATCCTGAACAGGCGGCGGTCCTGTGGATCCAGCTCACGGCGGATAAGTTGAGCCTTCTCCAGGCCGCGCAATAACGAGCTGACCGTGTTCTTGCTTACGTTCTGATAGCGGCTGAGGCAGGTTGGAGTGATGCCATCCAAATTGCCCTGCCGCTCTTCGATGATCAGACGCAGCAGCAAACCCCAGCGCGGACCGGAGAGCCGCGAAGTGTCCTGGATAGCCGCGTCGTATTGATTGGCGACCATGTGAATCAGGCGGATGATCTCGGCGCCAGTCGTATCACCCGACCATTCCATCTTACGCATGTGTTCTCGGAAGTGCTCGCGCAGAAAGGCGACCGGATCATCAACCTGGGGGATTTCCATATGCCTCCATATATTTCGTCACACATCGAACAATACGATGGCGAACTATACATCGGGATGAAGGATGTGTCAAGAGATCAGTTTGTCAGGGATTATCTCCGGCGGAGATGCGACGGTTCCGCCTGAAGGCAATCTGGTTGAATCCCCCGGAAGATGGAAACCTGGCGGATGTCATTGGTATAATTACCCCAATGCCAGACGACTTCCGCTTTTTCGTAGACATACCGATTCGCTACGGCGACCTGGATCCGCAATGGCACGTCAATAACGCCCGGTACCTTACCTTCATGGAGCAGGCGCGCTTGAGCTACCTCATCCACCT